>Ga0335081_10013517_pt1 | contig 13206 bp, 13 predicted proteins | sample Lox_Sample_35_FD_206713 | JGI IMG/M metagenome (GOLD analysis project Ga0335081, IMG submission 206713) | Soil microbial communities from Loxahatchee National Wildlife Refuge, Florida, United States - Lox_Sample_3.5 | ecosystem: Environmental > Terrestrial > Soil > Wetlands | place: USA...
TATATATCACAAACAATATCAATCCGTTTCTATTCGTTTATCTTTTATATCCTTCGTTGACTCAGTATATGTTTTGACTCTGTTAATCACCAGTATACAGTATTGAGTAGCAGCCTTAGTGTAACGCTCAACATCACTTTCTGAAATTTTTATAACTTCTCCATTCGTATAAGGTAGCCAAGGACAGGCAGCTAACAATCGACGATCAACAATTGATGCTCGGTGAACGACAACATTTCTGATATTGAATAACTCATATAAAGTTTTTTGCGTTTCATCTGGAATTTCGCTGGAGAGATTTATAGTGGCAAGTAGCGCCTCAAATCTTGAAAGGCCAGCTTTATTCTGCGATCGTTGAGAACGCTCAACTTCATCAATAAGAAGTCGAACTCGTTCTTCTTTTTCCAATGTTTCAAATTCACTCAGCGGTATTTTCACTTTTGAGAAAGCGTCACTTTGTATTGCATTAGGTTCGTTTGTAAGCCAAGCAACCATAAAATCGATTATTGTCGCCTCCAGCGCACCCCATAACCCGACTATTGCATGTGCATGCAATAAAGGAAAACCCTTATCTATTTCGGCTTGGGCGAAAGCAGCATGCTCACGATAGTGTGCCAATGTGCGTGCCTGAGATTCTGCGTCATCACTCGTTTCTAAGATGTTTCCTAGCTCCTGCACTATTTCTTCTGCCACTACTAACTTGTTAACATTAGATACACTATACTTGCATATATATAATAACTGGCCATATTCGCGGATATAATTTTCAAATCTTTCAAACGGTATGGATGCCCATTTTTTCATCAAGGCCGTCCTTTCTTATGTGCCTAAACACACACAAACTTAATTACCACATTACCAGTTGCAACTCCACGCTATTAAACCATTTGTAAACTATAAGAAAATGACGTCCACATTCCGAGTGAATGTATTCTTTTTCTCTATATCTCGCAATATCTATCTATCCGTTTGCCGATGATGGCGATGCTATCTTCCCAGAACTTCTTGGTGCGGATGTTGATCCCGAAGCGTTTGGCTAAATCTACGGCGTTGGCTTCGCCAGTGGAAGCAAGTAAATTTTTATAATCATTCACAAACGCCGCGCCGCGCTGTTGATAGATGGCATATAAACCGGTGGCAAACAACAATCCAAACGCATACGGGAAATTGTAGAACGACAAACCCGGCGAATAATAATGCGGCTTCCAGGTCCACATGAACTTTTGCAGATAACGTTCATCGAGTCCATCGCCGTAGGTAGCTTTCTGGGCGCGTTCCATAATCTCATTGAAATCTTCCGCTGAGAGTTCCGCTTCTGCGCGGCGCTCAAAGACTTCCTTCTCAAACAGATAACGCGAATAAATATCCACAACGATTTGCGCCGCGCCTTGAATCTGCGCTTCGAGCACCGCCAACTCCTCCTGCGGATCCTTCGTGGACGCCAGCAAAGCCTCGGTCACGATGGTTTCGCACATGGTCGAAGCGGTCTCCGCCAAAGTCATCGGCGTGAGTTGTTGTAACTCGGTCTTATCCGCTTCAAAGGCACAGTTGTTATGAAAGCCGTGACCCAGTTCATGCGCGATCGTGCTGACTTGATCGAATGAGCCGTCGAAATTAACGAGGATGCGGCTTTCCTTCACGCCTGAAACGCCCATACAAAAGCCGCCGCCGCGTTTGCCATCGCGTTGCTCGGCATCGATCCAGTGATGATCGAAAGCGCGCTTGGCAAATGCGCTCAGATCGGGTGAGAACTTTCCGAAGTTATGCAAAATAAAGTCGCGCGCTTCATCGAATGAATAAACTTTATCGGTCTTGCCCATTGGTGCGAAGACATCCCACCACGCCAGTTTTTCTTTGCCAAGCTTTTGGGCTTTGGCTTTGAAATACTTGCGGAACATCGGGAACGAATCTTCCATCGCTCCCAGCATGGCTTTGAGAGTCTTGCGATCAATACGCGCCGCATCCAACGCGGAATGGACAGCATCTTCGCGGCCGCGGCGTTTGTTCAAGGTATTCGCTTCGCCCTTGACGCCGTTGAGGCACGCCGCCAAAGTTTCCTTGACCGATTCCCAGGCAATGTTCTCCGCATCATAGGCGCGATGCCGAACCGATTCATCCGGATGCGATCTTAAGTTGATCAGCGCGGGCATCGGCAATTTTTCAGTTTTGCCACCCAACTCAAAGTCCACGGAAAGCTGCGATGTGACCGTGCCTTGCAATTTCTCAAACGCATTGCCTCCGCTCAACGACATTTCCGCGGCGAGCCCTTCTTCCGCGTCGCTCATCAAATATTTGCTTTGCTCAGCGGATTCCTTTAACATGAATTCATGCGCCGCGGCGGATTTATTGTTTTTGACGACTTTATCCAGCTTCGGCGCGATCGTTCCAACCCACGCTTCAAACTGGACGGAAAGTTTTCTCATCGGCAAACTGGCTTGTTCAAACTCTGACATGGCGCGGTTCGCAGTTTTATCGCGCGAGTCGGTAGTGACAAACGCATAAATATACGGAACGATGGTGGCAGATAATGTTTGGATTTTGTTGATGCGATCGATGGCTTGTCCCACCAACGGAGCCAACTCTTTGGCTTTTGATTTCGCATCGGTTTTGCTAAGCTTATTGTTGAAAAATTTATCAAACGCCGCGACTTGCTTTTTATAATTTTTCACCGCGGCTTGGTATTCTTTGGATTCGAGCGAGGGATAGATATTGCTCACATCCCAATGAGGGGCAGAGATAGTCATAGGTTCTCCTTCTTATAAATAAGACAAGTATATCAAACGATGCAAAGATATTGTTTCACCATCAGAATTTAAATTTCATCCAGTTCCGAACTTTCTTCAAGAGCAAGTTCTTTTTTCAAAAGAAAATAGATGCCTGTGGACTGATCGTCTCCGCTCCCAATTAAAGATTGTTTTCGACGAAGGATGATATCGATAACTTCCCAGCCATCAAGCCCAAATTCATCCAGCTCCGAGATTTGAAATCCTTCGCTGAATGTGTCTCCGCTCAAGATATATCCTGATGGTAAATAAACCATTTTATAACGAAAGACCTTGCGGCCCTTTTGTAAACGTACTTTGGCATTCTCAACTTTCCGTTTGAATTTGCGTTCTTCTTCGGCTTCTATTTCTTGGCGCCGATTAGCAATATCGGGAGAATCGAGAATTTCCTTTGCCACTTGACGAATATTCTTCTCGTCGCTATCTTCAGCGCTCAAAAGAAAATCCAAACCGCGCTGGTCGCCAAGTTTGACGAGTCCTTCAGCGGCATCTAACTGATTCATCCAATCGTCATCTTCGGCCATGAGTTCATACAAGGTCTCGACGTCGCCCATAGCAACCAAATCATTGATTTGCGATCCCATTCCAGCCTCCTTGAATTTAATTTGATTTTATCATCACAAAGGCCCAGTGAGCAGCGCGCTTGCCTTTTCATCTCAAAACCTATACAATGAAATCAAGTAAGGAGGCGTTTATGAAACAGGATCGTTTTCTGATCGGCATTTTGATCGGCATCGGCATATTGATCATTGTTGCGCTGGCTACCTTTGTCACGCGGCAAAACAAGCAAACCTATGTATCCGATAATGCGCCTGAGGGCGTGGTACATAACTATGTGCTCGCTTTGCTCAACAAAGATTATGAGAAAGCCTATGGCTATCTTGCCGACCTTGACTACAAACCCACCTTTGATCAATTTCATCACGCTTTCGTAACGGAACGATTGAATCCATCCAATGCGGGGGTCAAAATTGGCACAGCCGATGTCACTGGCGATGATGCCAGTATTGAGGTAGACGTGATCAACGCACCCAGCGATCCCTTCTCATCGGAATATACAAATAACGGTACGGCTCAATTGGTCAAACAAAACGGCGTGTGGAAAATTTCGTCCATGCCGACTTATAGTTTTTGGGATTACAGCTGGTATCAGAAACCATAACAGAGGAGAATGCCATGAAAACCGTTCGCCGTCTTTATTTTTATGCTGTTGCATTGATCAGCCTCGAAGTGGTTTTATGGGGTTTGATCAACCTGCTTCGCTCGATCATCGATCAAACCGTTGGCGGCGGAGCAGAAGCGTTGGCAAGTGCACTTGCGCTCATCCTCGTGGGTCTGCCGATTTTCCTGTTTCATTGGCTGTGGGCACAGCGCGTTTCGGCGCGCGATGAGGAAGAAAAAACATCCAGCTTGCGCGCCATTTTTCTTTATGCCGTTTTAATCGGAACATTGATTCCAGTTTTTCAAAACTTGTTAGCGTTCATTGATCGCGGCTTGTTGCAACTCATGCACATGAGTGTTGACCGCGCATTATTGGGAAGCAGTCAAACCATCGCGGATAATTGGATCGCGATCGCAATGAATGGAATCGTCGCGTTATATTTTTGGAATGTTCTGCGTGACGAATGGAAGACTCTTTCCGTTAAAGAAAACTTCGCCGACGTGCGCCGACTCTATCGTTACATCTGGGTTCTTTATAGTTTATTGATGACCATCTTCGGCGCGCAACAAACATTGTACTATTTGTTCAACGTACCCAGTGGCGTGTTAGGCGGACTCACGTCCGAAACGATGATCAATGGAATTGCATTGTTGGTCGTGGGAACACCGGTCTGGTTTTATGCATGGCGTATCGTTCAAGACTCGATAGCGAACGCGGCGGAACGCGAATCGAATCTGCGCCTCGGCATTCTCTATCTGCTCGCGCTTGGCGGAGTCATTACTGTGTTGACCACTGCCGCGCTATTCCTTGATATTGTGATTCGCAAACTGCTCGGCGCGGATATATCTACCAGCGACTTCATCCAACAAATTGGCGGACCCATTTCAGTTGGCGTGCCACTCAGCGCGGTATGGGCATATTACGGTCATTGGCTCAATCGTCACATCGAAAGCATCGGCGATGCGATTCGTCAATCGGGCATGAAGCATGTATATTATTATGTCTTGTCCACCCTGGGATTGGGCGCGGCGTTCACCGGCATGGCATTGCTGATTAAATTTATGATTGACATTCTGACCGGCGGGTTGATGATGAGCGACTCTTTGCGTTCACAGCTGGCAAGCGCCATATCCTTGATCACTGCCTCGCTTCCGCTCTGGCTGGCAACATGGATTCCGATGGAATCGCAAGCCTCGATGAAAAATGACATCGGCGATCATGCGCGGCGTTCGAATATCCGCAAGGCATATTTGTATTTAGCTTTGTTCGCGGGTGTGATTGGCGGAATGAGCGCGGCGGTAGCATTGGTATTTGAATTGCTCAAAGCGTTATTCACCGGTCAAACCGACAGCTCATTTCTTTCCACGATACTCAATGATTTGCAATTGCTTATTTTATTCGCGGTGGTATTGATCTATCATTTGATTGTTTTGCGCCGTGATGGTCAATTCACATCTCAAGCGTTATCCGCAAAGCAAAGTGCATTTCCGATTCTGATTTCCGATTCGCATGACGGCTTTGCTGAATCAGTGAAAGCCGCGTTAACAAAAATCGCGCCGAATGTGCCTGTGACTGTTGCATCCGAAAAGCCTCAAGGAAAATTTAACGCGGTCGTTTTGAGCGGAAGCAGCACGGTCAACGCGCCGGAGTGGGTTCGCTCGTTTGACGGAAGCCGAATCATCGTCCCGAATGAAGCGCAAGGATTCGTTTGGGTCGGTGGCGTGGACAAATCAGCCATCGAACAAGCCGCGCAAGTCGTGCGTCAATTAGCAGAAGGTCAAGAGATTCATCAACAACGCGAGAATCCGGCATGGAGATTCTTCATCTATGTTGCCGCGGCTTTGTTTGGTTTGCAATTCCTGCTCGTGATAATGGGCTTGATATTCTCGGCGTTTGCGCGTTAATGATATACTCGCACATCATCGGATAGCGAGGGCTGACTTATGAAAGTAACGGTCTTGCAGGAAAACTTGGCTCGTGGTTTGGGAATCGTTTCGCGCGCGGTCTCGCCGCGTTCAACTCTGCCAGTGCTTTCGAATGTTTTGATCGCATCGGACGAAGGACGATTGCGCCTCTCGGCGACCAATCTCGAATTGGGAATTACTTGTTGGATTTCTGCGCGCATCGAACAGGATGGTTCGACAACGGTTCCCTCGCGCACGTTTTCGGATTTGGTCAATACGTTGCCAAGCGATCAGGTGATGCTTGCGCTCGATTCAAAAACGCAGACCTTAAATGTGCGCGGCGGAACTTCGACCAACGATATAAAATGCATCGACGCGCAGGAATTTCCTCCGCTTCCTGTTCCGGACCTCGAAGGCGCGGTCCAATTAAATGTGGCGGACTTCCGCGAGATGATTCAACAAGTTGCCTTTGCGGCTTCGACCGATGAAGCGCGCCCCGTCCTGATGGGCGTACTCATTCAAGTTGAAAAAGATAAATTGACAATGGCTGCCGCGGACGGATTTAGATTATCTGTGCGCAAAGCCACATTATCCGCACCCGCATCCGCGCCGATTTCTGTAATTGTTCCGGCGCGCGCATTGACCGAGTTGGCGCGCGTTGCCAGCGATGGCGAAGAGACGATTTCCATGGTCACGCCAAAAGGCCGCGGACAAATTGTATTCCGCGTAAAAGATGTCGAGGTCGTTTCGCAATTGATTGATGGAACATTTCCCGATTATCAACAGATCATTCCGCGCAAACATACTTCACGCACGCTCGTCTCAACCTCCGCTTTGCTCAAGGCTTGCAAGCAGGCTGAGATCTTTGCGCGTGAAGGCTCGAATGTAGCGCGCTTGAACATCAAAACTGCGAATAGCGATTTGAAACCTAGCGAAGTGGAAATGACTGCAACATCGGAAGAGACCGGCAAGAACGAGACGATTGTGGAAGCCACCGTAGATGGAAGCGGCGTGTTGATCGCATTCAACGTCAAGTTTTTACGAGAGGCGCTGGAGATCATCAAGACACCCAACGTTGCACTGGAAACATCCGCGCCCAATGCACCGGGCGTGATACGGCCGGTCGGCGATGAGCAATTCCTGCACGTGATCATGCCGATGCACTTAGGATGAATCAATGTAAGGGCGAAGTAATACTTCGCCCTTACACATTTAACTATGCTTTGGGTAATAATACTTTAAACGTCGAGCCTTTGCCTTCACCGTCAGACTCCGCCCAAATCTTTCCGCCCTGCGCTTCGACCAAACCTTTGGCAATCGTCAAGCCGATGCCTAATCCGCCGTAATGACGCGTGTTGGGCGGCTCAGCTTGATAAAATCCCTCGAAGATTTTCTTCAGTTTATCGGATTCGATTCCAACCCCATGATCCTGTATCCATGCCATGATACGGTCACCCTGTTGAGCCGCGCCGACAATAATCTCGCTCCCTTGCGGCGAAAAACGGACAGCGTTATTCAACAAGTTGACAAAAGCGGAAGCCGTTTTATCCGGGTCCACCTTGACCATGATCGGGGTTTCCCTGAAAGCAAAGACCAACTTCTGTTGATGCGCTGAGGCGATCTCCTTGACTTCATCGCAGGCCGCCTTCAGAATGGATTGAAGCGTAACCTCGGCTGGTTTGACGATCATTAGTCCCTGAGTTTCGAGCATGGTCAAGTTGGTCATATCCTCTACCAGCGACCGCATTTGCAAAGCCGCATTCAACACATGTTGCGCATGGTCTGATAATTCCCCTTTGGCATCTTCGCGCAGAAATGACGCATAACCGATAATGATACCAAGCGGCGTGCGCAATTCATGCGAAGCCAGCGAAAGGAAATTGCTTTTGAGTCGATCCGATTCTTTAACCTTTTCTAAAGCTTGTCTAGTCGTGGCTAACAGCCGGGCATTATGAATGGCAATGGCAGCATGCGAAGCAGTCACCGACAAGATCGTTTCATCCCGTTCCGAAAAAATTCCGGCGCGTTTATTCACTGCTTCCAGCACACCGATGACGCGGTCCTTGATCAACATCGGGACGCCGACCAATGATTTGACATGAAAATGAATATGTTCCGAGACTAGCGAATAATGACGAGGGTCCTGTTCCACGTTATTCAAGACGATAGTGCGATTCGTCCGAAAAATAGTTCCTGCTAAACTGCCCTCAATGGGTACCGGAACTTCAGCTAGTTTCTTAGGGTTTGAACCGGTGGCCGCCGCGAAATAAAGACGCGGTTGTTTTTCGTCGTATAACAAAATGGAGGCCGCTTCGCAATCCAACAATTCGGTGGCGGTGCCGGTAATTAACTGAAGCAGGGCATCGAGGTCAAGGGTTGAATTAAGCGTGACGCTTAATTCAACCAGACGCTTCAACTGCTGATTATGTTGCTCGAGGTCGCGGATTTCGTGGTCGGTCACAAACAAAGTGTAATGGTTTTATACTCGATTCGCAACCCCCACAACGTAATAGAACGTATGTTCTATTACGTTGTCATAATTCAAATCGGTTACTCCACTTGCGCTTCATTTTGTGGCCCCCCATCGGTAACTGTTTTGACATGTCCTGTTCAGCTAAGGATTATCTCCGTTTCACGTGAAACGTGGGAGCAGAATTGCTCCCACGCCACTCTAAGCTTTTGCCTCGCGTTGATAAAGCACATAGGAATACACGACGAGGAAAACGGTTGACGCAATCAGCGGCGCAAAGATAAACCAGAATGCGATCACTCCGCCGAAAAACGAACCGATGATCGCAATCAAGCCCGAACTCATGAATAACCAACTCCCGACGCGATGAGTTTCGTCCCAGACTTTGTCGCTGGATAAAGTCCACGGGGTGCGGATGCCGATAAAAAAGTTGCGCTTGGCTTTACGAATCATAAAACCGATCAAGATGAACAATAAGCCGATGGCAGGCAAAAGCGATTCGCTCATCTTGAAATTGGTGAAACCGAGATTCCAGGCGAGGCTTAGTCCATAGACATACGTTAGAAACAAGATCATGAACGCAATAAATAAATTGAACGCCTCGCGAAATTTAGCGATGTTCGCCTTAAGTGGATCAATCTCAGGAATCAATATAAAAAGCAAGAGCAGTCCCAGCGAGATCAGCGGCATCAAGAACACGCCCCAGAATTTGGGCATCGTGCCGTTGACTTGATCGTTGATATTCCAATGCGAAGCCATCGAATTCGGTAATTGATTCCAGTGCAAGACTCCAGCTAAAGTGGAGACCAACACTAAAGCCAAAACAATCACAACAGTTTTACGGGTGGACATTCAGACTCCTTTTGTTTCACGTGAAACAGGTTTACTTTTTTCGTTCGGATGATTTGGTCAAGATGCCAGCCAGAATGATGAGCCCGATGACCAGCGTAACTCCGACGCCTGCCAGAAAAGCTGCTACGATAATCGCACCGATAAATTTCGTGATCATCACAGCCGCTATGGTAACAATGGCAATAGTAGTAGCAACTGTGATCACTTTTCGGCGGGTCAGGTTTTCCACTTCGCTTATTCCTTGGGTTTATTGTTTTGCGCCAAGGAGACCATGCCACTCAAGCCGCCTAAGTTCATTGTGTCCACAGCAGATGATGGCACAATCACCAGCGCGCCTTTTTCCTTCAAGCCTTCAAACAGCATATTCATCGCGCGCAGATGCAGAGCCGTTGGGTTGTCAATATATTCTTGAGATGCTTCGGCAAACGAACTGGCGATCTGCCTTTCGGACTCGCCGAGGATGACGCGCGCTTGTCTTTCGCGTTCTGCCTGTGCCTGGCGCGACATCGCATCTTCCAAAACTTGAGGGATAACCACATCACGGATCTCCACGGATTGCACGGTCACACCCCAAGGTGTGGTACGCTCATCAATGATGTGTTGAAGTTCCTCGTCAATTGCGCTGCGTCCGACGAGAATATCAGCCAACATCATGCGCCCAATAATGTCGCGCAAAGCGGTCTGGGCTGCCCAGGCAATTGCAGAGCGATAGTCTTCGACTTCCAATGCGGCCTTCTCCGCATCCCACACGACCCAGAACAAAACCGCATCCACATTCACCGGGACAGTATCTTTGGTCAACGTCTTTTCAGCAGAGAACGGCGTCACCATCACGCGGCTGTCAATCCAAGTCGGGATGGTATCTATAATTGGCACGATCCAGAAAAAACCGGGACCGCGCAGCGAAAAGAATTTACCTAATCGCAGAACAACTGCCTTTTCCCATTGCGATGCTACTTTCAGCGCAAATAGCAGGATGATGCCGATCAGCATCCAAACAATGACCCAGTCATTGATCAGGCTATCATTCACTTTGTCTTTCAAATAGCTCGCACCAAACACTGCAACCACCATGATGACCACGAATAGAAAGATAGCAATCGGCGGGATATGCTGATTAACTTTCGCGGCTCTATTCTTTTGCATAACGTTTTTTAATGCTTCCATTTTATTCTCCTTTTGATCGCTCACTATCTAATTGCGTTTCTTTCCAAGACTTCAGTTGATCTTTGACCATCTGGCTTAATTCTGCATCCGAAAAATTCAACCGCTTCCCCTCGCCGATATATTGGCGAGCCAGCGCTTCAAGCGTTTCGCGGCGCAATCGTTTTTCCATTTCTGGTGGCGCCTTCTCCATGATATACGTGCCGCGTCCTTGTTGCGTTGATATCACTCCTGCATCATCTAGCAAGCGATACGCTCTTGCAACAGTGTTGAAGTTGATACGTAATTCCGCTGCCAACTCGCGGACAGTAGGTAATTGAGCGCCAGGCTTCAACGTTCCGCCTGAAACTTGCTGCTCGATCTGGTTCATGATTTGAATATAGATCGGCAGTCCAGATCGAAAGTCAAGATGCAATGTGAGCGGTTTTTGGCTGGGCATGAAATCTATTCTCTAAATTGAACTAATTGTATCATTGTAATAATTGTATCATCATTACGTTGTTTGTCAAGAGCGGAGAATTAGCGGATAGATAGAATGAATCGCCAACATCCCCCTCTTGAACAGAGTCCGCTTTCCGGTCTGGCAAGACGCGTTTAAATCAGCGTGGTAAAATCTATCTGCAAATATAAGAAGGAGATCGAGATGGAACAACAGACTGGTACATTTGCTGTCAAAAAAGGTTTAGCCCAAATGTTAAAAGGCGGCGTCATCATGGACGTGGTCACGCCGGAACATGCCAAGATTGCGGAAGATGCTGGCGCTTGCGCGGTGATGGCGCTTGAACGCGTCCCCGCCGATATTCGCGCGCAAGGCGGCGTAGCGCGTATGTCCGATCCGGAACTGATCATGAAGATCATGGACTCGGTTACGATTCCAGTGATGGCGAAATGCCGCATTGGACATTTTGTGGAGGCCCAAATTCTGGAAGCGATTGGCGTGGATTACATTGACGAGTCCGAAGTACTCACACCTGCTGATGAATCAAATCACATCAACAAGCATTTATTCAAAGTGCCATTTGTTTGCGGGTGCCGCAACCTCGGCGAGGCATTGCGCCGTATCGGTGAAGGTGCAGCGATGATCCGCACCAAAGGCGAAGCTGGCACCGGCGATGTGGTCGAAGCAGTGCGTCACGCACGCACAGTTCTGGGCGATATTCGCAAATTGACCACCATGGCTGACGAAGAGTTGATGGCATTTGCAAAAGAACTTGGCGCGCCGTATGAACTTGTTAAGGAAACCAAAGAGCTTGGCAGAATGCCAGTTGTCAATTTCGCGGCAGGCGGAGTTGCAACTCCTGCCGACGCGGCATTGATGATGCAACTCGGTGTGGATGGCGTATTCGTCGGCTCTGGAATTTTCAAAAGCGGTGATCCTGCCAGACGCGCGGCGGCTATAGTCAAAGCAGTGACCCATTATCGGGATGCGTCTATTCTTGCAGAGGTTAGTAAGAATCTTGGCGAGCCGATGGTCGGACGCAATGTCTCGCAAATGCCTGAGGCTGAAAAGATCGCAGGCCGCGGTTGGTAAATCTTTATAGGGACACAGCGGCGCTGTGTCCCTATAATAAATGATTATGAAAATTGGTATCCTCGCCATTCAAGGCGATTTCGCAGAGCATATCGTCATGCTCAAACGACTCGGCATTGAAACTTCCGAAGTCCGTTTACCTGAACATCTCAAAGGTCTCGATGGGTTGATCATTCCCGGCGGCGAGTCAACCACCATCGGTAAACTTGTCAATGATTTTAATTTGATGGAGCCGCTACGCACATTCGGTCAACGACATGCAATCTGGGGAACGTGCGCAGGAGCCATCTTTTTGTCGAAAGACATCAGCCGTAATCAGCCCTTGCTAGGCTTGATGAACATCAAAGTGGCGCGCAATGCCTTCGGTCGTCAGGTGGATTCATTCGAAGCTGATCTGGATATTTCTGAATTGCAACAAGCCACCGGCTCGCAAGAACCATTCCATGCGATCTTCATTCGCGCACCGATTATTGAGTCGGTACAGGCGGATGCGAAAGTTCTCTCGGTTCTTCCTGACAAACGAATTGTTGCCGCGCAACAGGGACATCTGCTGGCCACCTCCTTTCACCCCGAACTGACAAACGATACGCGCTTCCACGAATACTTTCTCTCGCTCGCGGATTGATGTTCAATTTTTGTAAGGCATATTGGATGCTATTGGGAATCGTTTTCTTTGCGATCACCATAACCTCTTGCGCTTCTAATTCCCAAACTCAAACAGCCATACCGACTTTTGAGTTCACGCCATCTCCACAATCAACGCAAACCGTCACTGTGATTCCATCAAAGACTCCCACGCAAAGTCCAACATTAGCTCCTACTCTTATATCCAAGCCGGCGCTGATTATCTTGGCGCAAAATCTACCATCGCCAGATGATCTTTTATTAACGCCGAATGGCTCAATTTACATCTCTGATGTTCGAGATCAAACGATCAAAGAATACACTCAAGATGGAAATTTGCAAACTTTGATTTCAGGGTTGAGCGAGCCAGAGGGCATGGTCATGTTGCCAGATGGCTCGCTGATCATCGCTGAACAAGGAAAGAATCGTCTGGTGCGTTATGATCCAACCAACAAAGCTTTGACTCTTTTGCTTGCTTTACATAATACAACCGGTCAAGATGGCGTAGATGGAATTGCATATGATTCCAAGATGCAAACGATCATCGTTCCTGACAGCCCGAATGGAACCGTGCTACGCGTCAGCGCGGATGGAAAAACCGTCAGTGAGGTTGCGCATGGATTTGCGCGTCCGACCGGAGCGTGGGTCGAGGCGGACGGAAGTATCCTGATCGTAGATGAAAACGCCAACTCATTGAGTCGAATCCATCCGAATGG
>Ga0335081_10013519_pt1 | contig 13204 bp, 13 predicted proteins | sample Lox_Sample_35_FD_206713 | JGI IMG/M metagenome (GOLD analysis project Ga0335081, IMG submission 206713) | Soil microbial communities from Loxahatchee National Wildlife Refuge, Florida, United States - Lox_Sample_3.5 | ecosystem: Environmental > Terrestrial > Soil > Wetlands | place: USA...
ACGACGCCGAGCGGCACGCGCTGATCGGTCATGTAGGTGTCGAACATGATGCGCGGCAGGGCGAAGTAAACCACGGCGCCGACCCCGAGCAGCGCAAAGACCAGCGGGTGGAAGCGCAGGACGCGGTGACGCACCGCCCACACAATGCCGCCGACCGTCACGGTCACGATCAGGAAGGCGACGATGTCGGAATAGTCGCTCACCACGTACATCAGCCCGTCGATCTTGCCGCGCTGGTCCCAGTAGGTGGAGCCGACGAGCTGCATGGTTGGGCTGGCCGTCAGCAGCGGCGCGGCGACGAGAAACGGCAGGCCGCTGGCGACAAAATCAAAAATGCGCGCGGGCCAGCGTTCGAGCCGGCGCTCCCACAGCCGCGCCAACTCGAACGACAGCACGCCGACCCCGTAAATGCCGAGCGCCGAGAGATGGCAGAAGAACAGCGCCGGCACGCAGACGGTCGACAGCGCAAAGCGCGCGGGCCAGCGACGCTCGCGCAGCGCGACCCAGCCGGCCAGCGCCCACAAGGCGACGCCGATGCCGAAGATGTAGTTCATCAACCCGACGAGGAAGACGTAATTGTAGAGCAGCGGAAACACGAACAGCGGGAACACCGACCAGCGGCCGATCAAGGCGCGGTTGAGCGCAAGGCAACCAGAAACGATCAGCGCGAACATGACGACGATGAACACCTGGCCGGCGAGATAAACGTTCATCACGTGCGCCAAGACCGGTACGATCAGGTCCATGGTCAGGTTGGGGATCACCGTCCAGTCGATTTCGTAGAAACGCGCGAGCTGCGGATTGTTCGACAGCGTCGCGATCACATGCATGCGGGCCAGGTGATTGACGTAGTCGGACAGCGGCGGCAGCGGGTGCGTCCAGATCGGGATCGAAATGAGCAGCATGAAGGCCGCGAACAGCACGCCGATTTGCAGCGGCGAAAAGCCATATGCGCGTGACCGCGTTGGCGGCGGATTCGAGACGATGGGTTTATTCGGCTGCAACATGCGTAATCTTTTCGCCCTTCAGTCGTCGATTGCACCTGAACGGGCAATGAACATCCCGCCATTCCGGCGGTGGAATGGCACAAAACGGCAGCCTGCGCCCGTAAAAATTCCCGCTTCGTGCACGCCGGAACCCGGCGCCGGCAGGCCGGTTGCGACGATTCGGGCATGGCGTTTGCTTGCCTTGCTCGGGTAGATGATAAATTAGGCAGTGTGGAGCGAAGCCAGACGATGAGTTTTCCGCAGCGATTGATCGATGGCTACAGCGCCTTCGCCAAAGGCCGGTTGCCGCGCGAGCAGGACCGCTATCGCGAGTTGGCGGAGACCGGGCAGAAGCCGGAGATCATGGTGATCGGCTGCTGCGATTCGCGCGTTTCGCCGGAGGTGATTTTCGACGCCAGTCCCGGCGAATTGTTCGTCGCCCGCAACATCGCCAATCTGGTGCCGCCTTATACACCCGACGGCGCGCAACGCGCGGTGTCGGCGGCGCTGGAGTTCGCGGTGCAGGCGCTGCGGGTGAAGCACATCGTCGTCTTGGCGCACGCGCAATGCGGCGGCATCCGCGCCTTTGCCGAGGAAGCGGCGCCGCTGTCGCCGGGCGATTTCATCGGTCGCTGGATGGCATTGATCGCGCCGGCTGCGAAGAAGCTCGGCCCGCGCGGCGCGCGCTCCTTTGCCGAATACGTCACCGCGCTCGAGCAGCAAGCGGCGCTGACCACGCTCGACAACCTGATGACGTTTCCCTGCGTGAAGATCCTGGTCGAACGCGGCAAACTGAATTTGCACGCAGCCTACTTCGGCGTCGCCACCGGTGGCTTGTCTGTTTACGAGCCCGCAAGCGGCAAATTCGTGGCGGTCGCAGCGGACGCGCAAGCCAAGGCGTTCGCCGCGCCGAGGTTTTAGTCCCGCCTCATGGTGAGGAGCGTCGCGCAAGCGACGCGTCACGAACCATGGGGCGGCCTCACCCTTCGAGACGCCCGCTTCGCGGGCTCCTCAGGATGAGGCCTAGGCCGCCTTCTTCTTCGCGCTGATCAGCTTGCGGTTGATCAGCACTTCCGCGATCTGCACGGCATTGAGGGCGGCGCCCTTGCGCAGATTGTCGGATACGACCCAGATCTGCAGGCCGTTGTCGACGGTCGGATCAATGCGGATGCGGCTGATATAGGTCGCATCCTCGCCGACGCATTCATAGGGCGTCGTGTAGCCGCCGGGCTCGTGCTTGTCGATTACGAGACAGCCGGGGGCGTTGCGCAAGACATCGCGCGCCTCGTCCGCGGTAATCGGCTTCTCGAATTCGAGGTCCACCGCTTCGGAATGACCGACGAAGACCGGCACGCGCACGCAGGTCGCGGTGACCTTGATCTTGGGATCGAGGATCTTCTTGGTCTCGACCACCATCTTCCATTCTTCCTTGGTGTAGCCGTCCTCCATGAACACATCGATCTGCGGAATGAGATTGAAGGCGATGCGCTTGGGGAATTTCTTGTTCTCGATTTCGCCAAGGGTGAACACCGCCTTGGTCTGCGAGAACAGTTCGTCCATCGCCTCCTTGCCGGCGCCCGACACCGACTGATAGGTCGCCACCACCACGCGCTTGATCGTGGCCTTGTCGTGCAGCGGCTTGAGCGCGACCACGAGCTGCGCGGTCGAGCAATTCGGGTTGGCGATGATGTTCTTCTTGGTGAAGCCAACGACCGCGTCGGCGTTCACCTCCGGCACGATCAGCGGCACGTCGGGGTCCATGCGCCAGGCCGACGAATTGTCGATCACCACCGCGCCTTGCGCGCCGATCTTGGGCGACCATTCCTTTGACACCGCGCCGCCCGCCGACATCAGGCAGATGTCGACGTCGGAGAAATCGTAGTGGTCGAGCGCCTTCACCTTCAGCCTCTTGTCGCCGAACGAGCACTCCTGGCCCACGCTTTTGCGCGAGGCGAGCGCCACCACTTCGTCGGCGGGAAACGACCTCTCAGCCAGAATGGCGAGCATCTCGCGCCCGACATTGCCGGTGGCGCCCACCACGGCGACCTTGTAACCCATTGTTAACGCTCCGAAAAAATTTACCGCCCGGGCCAAACCCCGGCACAACCGGATGGCAGCGCTTCTAGGCGAGAATTGCCCGCAAGACAACGGCCTGGGGGAAGGCTGAGGCCATGCATCCGGCGCTGCATTCCTGGCGCGAGGACTTTTCCGCCGCCTTTGTGCGGTTGCTCGCTTATCTAGGCGGCATCGCTGTCCTGTCTATGGCGGCGGCGCAAGTTTTCCAATCGCCGGCGATCCGACCGGCGCCGGCCTATCGCCCCGAGTGGATTCAAATCGAGCGGCCGTTTCCCGCTTTCGCGCTGTCGATTCCGGAAGCGGCCGATGTGCCGTCAAGTTATGCCATTCGCCGCCATGCCGAAGGCGGCGGCCGCAAGGACATCCTGACGCTCGGCGCGCCCGACGGCGTTTCGCCCTATCTGCAGGTTGAGATCTATCGGCCGGGCAGCGAAATCCGCCGCTTTGCCGGCCCGAAGGCCACCATCGCCGAGGCTGCCGCCGCGCTCGCGCCCGTTGCACTCCGGCGCGAGGAGGAACCGCTGGCCAGCAAATTCGGTCCGCTGACGATTGTCGCATTCGAGACGTCGAAAGAGACGCCGCGGCATTGTCTTGCTTTCGTGCGCGACTATGACGACCCGCGCATGCAATTGTCCGGCTGGTTCTGCCAGGGCGGCGCCGATTTCATCGAGCACTCGACGCTCGCCTGCGCGCTCGACCGGCTGACACTGCTGTCGGCCGGCAGCGAGCCGAAGGTCGGCGAACTGTTCGCGCGTGCCGAGCTCAACCGCAGCTTCTGCGGCCAGCACGACCCGATCCTGGCATCGACGCCCAAGTACAAGCTGTTGTGGAAGGCGCTGGCGGCCCGTCCGGAGCCGCGGCGCATCGGACGCTGAGCGACCCGCGCCCAGCCCCTGCTCGCCGTCATCTCAATTTCATTCGATGAGGTCATCTTCGCTGCAGCGCGAGAAAAATTTCCCGCGCGCCGGTCGCCATTTCATTTGACCAGCCGGTTATTTCGGCGGATCATATTCAAATAAGAATATCTAAAGCCACGGCGATGGCCGTCAACGGCTGAAAAAGAAGTCTCTGGGGAGAGAAACAATGATCACACGACGTCACTTGCTTGGAACCGCGGGCGCCGGCGCAGCGCTGGCGGTGTCCGGACTTGGTCTGCCGAACGTCTTCGAAGCGAACGCCGCCGGCGAAGTGCCGTTGACGCCGGGCATACCCGAGGGCGTGCGCAGTTACGCCACCATGGCGACGTTGCCCGGCAAGAAGCCGCTGATCCGGTTGTCCGATCGCGGTCCGAACTACGAATCGCCGCTCGAATATTTCCGCACGCCGATCACGCCAAACGATGAATTCTTCGTCCGCTATCACCTGTCCGATATCCCGGAGAAAATCGACGCCAACACCTACAAAATTTCCGTAGGCGGCGACGGCGCCAACGGCCAAGCCGAGATCACGTTCGACGATCTCAAGAAGATGCCGGCCGTCGAGGTTGTCGCCGTCAATCAATGCTCCGGCAACCGGCGCGGTCTGTCCAAGCCGCACGTCGCCGGCGTGGAATGGGGTTACGGCGCCATGGGCTGCGCGCACTGGAAGGGCGCGCGCCTCAAGGACATCCTCGAAAAGGTCGGGGTGAAGACTGAGGCGATCGAGATCGGCCTGAATGGCGCCGACGGCCCGGCCATCGACAAGACGCCGGACTTCATCAAGAGCATTCCTGTGTGGAAGGCGATGGATGCGGACACCATCGTCGCCTACGAGATGAATGGAGCGCCGCTGCCGCACTTCAATGGCTTCCCGGCGCGCCTCATCGTGCCCGGCTGGACCGGCACGTATTGGATGAAGCATCTCACCAACATCAATGTGCTGACCAAGCCGCAGGGCGGTTTCTGGATGAAACCGGCCTATCGCATTCCGGTCGGCAAATTCCCCGTGGTCGCGCGCTTCATCACGCAGGAAGACGCCACCTCGACGCCGATTACCGAGATGGTGGTGAATTCGCTCATTACCAGCCACCGCGATGGCGACAAGATCAAGCGTGGCAAGGTCGCGGTCAGCGGTCTCGCGTGGGACGGCGGCTACGGCATCCGCGTGGTGGAGGTCTCGACCGACGGCGGCAAGACATGGTCGGACGCGAGGCTCGGTCAGGATCTCGGCAAGTATGCATTCCGGCCATGGAGCTTCGAGCTCAATGCCAAGCGCGGCAAGAACACGGTGATGGTCAACGCCACCAACAAGATCGGCCAAAGCCAGACCGCCGAATTGATCTTCAATCCGGCCGGCTACCACAACAACGTGATGCAGAACATCACGCTCAACGCCGCTTGAGGGAGGAGATCATGCGCACATATATCGTTGCATTCGTCGTCGCGCTGATTGCCCTGCCGGCGATGGCGGACGAGCAGACCATCAAGCTCAAGCAGGCGCCGGGCGTCGACAAGGTTGAGGCCAATTGCCAAGCCTGCCATAGCCTCGCCTATATCCCGATGAATTCGCCGTTCCTCAACGCGGGCGGGTGGGACGCCGAGGTCAACAAGATGATCAAGGCGATGGGCGCGCCGATCGACGACGCCGACGCCAAGGCCATCAAGGATTATCTGACGAAAAACTACGGCGGTTGACGCCGCCAGGCGTTCGTCCAAAGCGCGAGAATTCGGCCCCGGCATACCGCCGGGGCCGTTTCTTTAAGGATTCGGCGTCACAATAACGTGTGATTCGCCCTGTTGCGGCGAACGGAAGCCAGCTAGACTGCGTTGCAACATCAGCCCCGGCGAGGACCTTATGCGCTTGAAACTTTTTGCCGTCGCGTTTGCCGCTATTGCCGCTTTGGCTTTGCTGGCCGCGCCGACCGATGCTGCTACCAAGAAAAAGCGCGTGGTCACCGGCAACGGGCACACGGTATTTGTGAGCCGCGATGAAGATGGCCGCACGCGCACCCGCATCATCATCCAAAAGCGGTCCTATCTCGATCCGGGCACAGAGCAGTTTCCGGGCGAGCGCAGCTACCATGAATATGCGTGGTCGCCCAACCATCGCGCCGACGGCGTGCTCGACAACACGGCGTTCGGCAGCAACCAGACCGCCCTGCCCGGCCCATTCACGCTGCCGCTCAAGAGCAATCCCTGGATCGGTTTCTAGCTGGCGCCTGAAACGCAAAACGAAAACGCGGCCCTGGAGGCCGCGTTTTTCCGTTTAATGCGCCAGCGTCTCCAGCTCCGCCAGAATCGCGTCGCCCATCTCCGCCGTCGAGACGACCTTGCAACCCTCCGATTTGATGTCGGCGGTGCGCAGGCCTTTGGCGAGCGTGGCGGCGATCGCCTGGTCGATCATGTCGGCCTGCTTGCCCAAATTGAATGAGTAGCGCAAAGCCATGGCGAACGAGGCGATCATGGCGATCGGATTGGCGATGCCTTTGCCGGCGATGTCCGGCGCCGAGCCGTGCACCGGCTCATAGAGCGCCCTGCGCTTCTTGGTCTTGGGATCGACCTCGCCGAGCGAGGCCGATGCCAGCATGCCGAGCGAACCGGTGAGCATGGAGGCGACGTCCGACAGCATGTCGCCGAACAGGTTGTCGGTGACGATGACGTCGAACTGCTTCGGATTGCGCACCAGCTGCATGCCGCCGGCGTCCGCCAGCATGTGCTCGAGCTGCACGTCCTTGAACTCGCGCGCGTGCAGCGCCGTCATTACCTCGTTCCACAGCACGCCCGACTTCATGACGTTGCGCTTTTCCATCGAGGTGACCTTGTTGCGCCGCTTGCGCGCCAACTCGAAGGCGACCCGGCCGATGCGCTCGATCTCATAGGTGTCGTAGACCTGCGTATCGATGGCGCGCTTCTGGCCGTTGCCGAGATCGGTGATGGTCTTCGGCTCGCCGAAATAGACGCCGCCGGTCAACTCGCGCAGGATCATGATGTCGAGGCCTTCGACCAGCTCGCGCTTGAGCGAGGAGGCGTCGGCGAGCGCCGGATAGGTCACCGCCGGACGCAAGTTGGCGTAAAGCGCGAGGTCCTTGCGCAGGCGCAGGAGGCCGGCTTCGGGCCGCGCGTCGAAGGGCACCTTGTCCCATTTCGGCCCGCCGACGGCGCCGAAGATCACCGCGTCGGCGGCTTTCGCTTTCTCTACGGTCGCGTCGGTGACCGCAACCCCGTGCGCGTCGTAGCAAGAGCCGCCAACCAGCGCCTCTTCGGCGGTGAACCTGTCGGGGCCCTTTTTGTTGAAGAAGTCGATGACGCGTTTCACTTGCGCCATCACTTCGGGGCCGATGCCGTCGCCAGGGAGCAGCAGGAGATTGTGGGTCGCCATATGCATTGCCTCGCGGGTAAAAACTCGATCCGTCATTCCGGAAGCCGAGCGAAGCGAGGCTGGCCGGAATCCATAACCCCGGTGCCGCAGACTACGGAAAGACAGGGATTATGGATTCCGGGCTCGCGCTTCGCGCGCGCCGGAATGACGATGGGGGATTGCTAGAGCCTCAAAGAAGACTTGGCAACTGGGCGGCCCGGCCCGACACTGGCGGCGCGCCGATCGAGGAACGACCGTGCCGGAACAACGTCCGAGAGTGGTGGTCGTCGGAGCCGGCTTTGGCGGCCTGCAAGCCGCCAAAGCGCTCGCGCACGCGCCGGCCGACGTCATCGTGGTCGACCGGCAAAACCATCATTGTTTCCAGCCCCTGCTCTATCAGGTGGCGACGGCGGCGCTGTCGCCCGCCGACGTGGCCTGGCCGACGCGGCACATCTTGCGCGACCAGCGCAACGCGACCGTGCTGATGGAGGAGGCTGACGGCGTCGATACGCAGAAAAAGCAGTTGCACACCGATTTCGGCGACGTTCCTTACGATTATTTGGTGATCGCCACCGGCGCGACACACGCCTATTTCGGCCACGACGAATGGGCGGCGTTTGCGCCCGGATTGAAACGCATCGAGGACGCCACCCGCATCCGCCGCAGCATCCTGATCGCGTTCGAGCAAGCCGAGCTGATTGCCGACGCCGACGAGCGGCGGCGCTTGCTCACGTTCGTCATCGTCGGCGGCGGCGCCACCGGCGTCGAGATGGCCGGCGCGATTGCCGAGGTGGCGCGGCAGACCCTGGCCGCCGATTTCCGCCGCATCGACCCGCGCTCGGCGCGCATCGTCCTGATCGAAGCCGGCACGCGGCTATTGCCGGCATTTGCGCCGGAGCAGTCCGACTTTGTGCGCGCGGCGCTCATGCGCGCCGGTGTCGACGTCAAGACCGATACGCGCGTCACCGCTTGCGATGCGCGCGGCGTCGATACCGACGGCGGGCGGATCGATGCCGGTACGCTGATCTGGGCGGCCGGTGTTGTGGCCTCGCCGGCTGCGCGCTGGCTCAAAGCGGAGGCCGACCGTGCCGGACGGGTCAAGGTCAATCCCGATCTATCGCTGCCTGGACATCCGGAGATTTTCGTCATCGGCGACACCGCAGCCGTGACCGACCCGGGCGGCCACCCCGTGCCGGGCATCGCCTCGGCGGCCAAGCAGATGGGCAACTATGTCGGCCGCCTGATCGCCGCGCGCATCGCCGGCGGTCCGGCGCCCGGGCCCTTCCGCTACATGCATCTCGGCGAACTGGCGACCATCGGCCGCCGCGCGGCGGTCGTGAAATTGGGCCGCCTGCAGCTCAAGGGTTTCATCGGCTGGATGTTCTGGGCGGCGGTGCACATTTATTTTCTGATCGGCGTGCGCAACCGCTTCATCGTCGCCTTCAACTGGCTGTGGACTTATCTCACGTTCCAGCGCGGCGCGCGGCTGATCACCGAAACTCATGCGTCCGTGCCTCACAAGCCCGAGAACCAGTTGTAGCCCTGGTCTTCCCAATAACCGCCTCTGTCGGTGTTGGTCACCTCCATCGCCACCACGTATTTCGGGTTCTTGAAGCCGAGCTTGGTGGGGATGCGGATCTTCATCGGGAAGCCGTAGGCGCGCGGCAATATCTTGTGGTCGAACTTGAACGACATCTGCGTCTGCGGATGCAGCGCGGTCGGCATGTCAATGGTGTTGGTGTAGCCCTCGGCGCATTTGAACCAGACGTATTTGGCGCGCGTGTCGGCGCCGATGCGCTTGAGGAAATCCGACAGCACCGCGCCCTGCCAGGAGCCGATGGCGCTCCAGCCCTCGACGCAAATGTGGCGGGTGATCTGCGAGACCTCGGGTAGCGCGTGCAGCTCGGCGAGCGTCCACGGCTTCTTGTTGTCGACCAGGCCGGCGATCTCGAGCTTATAGGTTGCCGGATCGACCACCGGCGCCTCGTCCTCGTCGTAATAGGCATTGAAAGGGAACGGCCGGGTGATGTCCTTTTCGGAAAACGTCGGCGCCAGCTTGGTCTCGCTGAACAGCGCCGCCTGCACGCCGTCGTTGAACGCCGACACCTTGCGCAGCAGGTTCTCGGCGCTGTCGCCGTCGATGATGTCGCAGCCGGTGAGGAAGGCGAGCGCGCCGAGGCTCGCCGCGCCGCGCAGGAACCCGCGCCGCGCCGGATCGGGCATCAGCTTGGCGGCATCCTTGATCAGGAGATTGGGATCGACGCCGGGGATAATTTTGCGTTGACGCATATTGTCCTCCTAGCGCCCGGCGATTATCGCGCGCAGGCTTTTCGGCACCAGCAGCGCCAGCAGCACGTGCACGCAGAGAAAGCCGACGATCGCGCTCATGGCGAAGAAATGTACGTAGCGGGCGAAATCGTAGCCGCCGAACAGCGTGGTCAATTCCTGGAACTGCACCGGTTTCCAGATCGACAGACCGGACAACACGATCAAAATGCCGCACAGAATGACGCCGGCGTAGAGCAGCTTCTGCACCGCGTTGTAGTGCGACAGATCGTCATGCGCGAGCTTGAAGGTGAGCGCCGCCTTGGCGTCGTTGAGCACTTCGGACGGGATGATCGGCAGCAGCTTGCGGCGGAAGCGGCCAGTGGCAAGCCCGAGCGTCACATAGACAATGCCGTTGACCACCAGCAGCCACATCGCGGCGAAATGCCAGAGCAGCGCGCCACCGAGCCATTGTCCGAGCGCGATGTGCTTGGAGAATTCGAGCGAGCCGAACAGCGGCGACGCGTCGTAGATCTGCCAGCCCGAGCCGATCATCACCAGGATCGCCACCGCGTTGACCCAATGGCACACGCGCACCCAGCCGGGGTGGATGGTCGCGTCAACGGGCATGGAGGCTATGGACTCAGCGGTCATCGCGAACCTCCCATGGCATCTTAGTCGATTGCTGTCCGAACGAGTATACGGCGCGGCCGGGCCTGCGGATGCATCGAGCCCGGCCGCGGCCGGACCTAGTGGCCCATCTTGTCCTTGGACATCGCGTCGTCCTTCTTCATGCCATCGTCTTTCTTCATGGCGCCCTTGGACATCGCGTCGTCCTTCTTCATGCCGTCGTCTTTCTTCATTTCGTCTTTCGACATGGTGTCCTTCTGCGTAACCTGGGCGTAGGCCGCGGGCGCGAGTGGGGCCATGGCGAGACCGGCCGCGATCACCGCGGACAGCAGAATGCTCTTCTTCATGTGGTGTCCTCCAGAGGAATGAACCTGACGACCCATCCGCTAACACAGGGCTTGAACACGTCCTCATCAGTTTCCCGTTGGCCGAAGCTGGCGTTCGCCTCACGGTTTTGTGAGAATGGCGCGCCGGGTAGCATCGAAGGAGCCGTCTTGTGAGCCAAGCGTCATCGGTTAAGACCAACTCCGGCAATTTTTTCGAAGACTTCCGCCTCGGCCAGCAGATCCACCACGCCACCCCGCGCACCGTCACCCTCGGCGACGTGGCCGTTTACAACGGACTGTTCGGGGCGCGTTTCGCAGTGCAGTCGTCCGACGTCTTCGCCGCCGAGATCGGCTATCCGCGTTCGCCGCTCGATGATCTCCTCGTTTTCCACGTGGTGTTCGGCAAGACCGTGCCTGACGTCTCGCTCAACGCCGTGGCCAATCTCGGCTATGCCGACTGCCGTTTCCGCAAACCCGTCTACCCCGGCGACACGCTCAACGCGGTGTCGGAGGTGATCGGGCTGAAGGAGAATTCCAACAGGAAAACCGGCATCGTCTATGTGCGCTCGCGCGGCTTCAACCAGAACGGCGAGACCGTCCTCGACTACGCGCGCTGGGTGATGGTGCGCAAACGCGACGAGGCGGCGCCAGCGCCCGGCGACAAGGTGCCGGATCTGCCGAAAAGCGTCGACCCCGCAGCGCTCGGCGCCGCTTGTCCGAAGATTGATGCCAGGGCGTACAACACGGTGCTGGCGGGCAGCCCGCACCGCTTCGGCGATTACAAGGCCGGCGAGAAGATCGATCATCTCGTCGGCGTCACGGTCGAGGACGCCGACCACATGATGGCGACGCGGCTTTATCAAAACACCGCGCGCATCCATTTCGACCATTTCACCGAGAGCAAAGGCCGCTTCGGCAAGCGGCTGATCTATGGCGGGCACGCAATTTCGCTGGCGCGCGCGCTGTCATTTAATGGGCTGGGCAATGCCTTCCATGTGGCGGCGATCAACGGCGGCCGGCACGTGGCGCCGCTGTTCGCCGGCCTCACCGTGTTCGCCTGGTCGGAAGTGCTGGCAACCGCCGACCTGCCCGGCCGCACCGATGTCGGCGCGCTGCGCCTGCGCACCGTCGCCAGCAAAGATCGTCCCTGCGCGGATTTTCCCTACAAGACCGGCGACGACTACGATCCGGCGGTGATTCTCGATCTCGATTACTGGGTGCTGATGCCAAAATGAAGCCGTCGCCCAGCGACGCGGCGAACATAAGATTGAGCGAGGACGACATGGACGGCGAGACGCGCGTGATGCACAAACTGCACGAAACCGAAGAGCGTCTGCTCGGCGAGTTGCGCACGCTCCGCCGTTCGCAGCGCGCCGGGCGCAAGGACGCCTACAAGCTCACACTCGGCCAGCGGATCGCCGACGACGTGGCGGCGACGATGGGCTCGTGGACCTTCATCATCATCCAGTCGGGCATATTGTTCATCTGGATCGCGCTCAACGTCACCGCTTTTATTCAGCAGTGGGACCCTTACCCGTTCATCCTGCTCAATCTCGCGCTGTCGTTCCAGGCGGCTTACGCGGCGCCTTTCATCATGATGAGTCAGAACCGACAGCAGGACATCGACCGCAAGGCCGCCGAACACGACTACCAGGTCAACGTGAAGGCGGAGCTCGAGATCGAGCTCTTGCACCAGAAGATCGACGAACTGCGCGAGAAAGAGGTCTTGGCGCTGTCAGACTCGGTCAAGCACCTGATTGATTTGCTGCAGAAGGCAAACGCACAGCCCCGGACGGCGTAGTCGACTGCTTACGCACTCGCGCGCAGATGATCGACAAGCTGCCGCGCATAGGGCGGCAGCGTCGCGATATCGCGCACGCAGATCGACAATTCGCGCAAGGCCCAGGCGTCGGTCAGACGCACCGCGCTGATCGCCATGTTGCGTTCGGTGCGCTTCACCGTGGTCTCCGGCACAATGCCGACGCCGACATTGCATTCGACCAGCCGGCAGATGGCATCGAAGCTGCGCAACTGCACGCGCAACCTTAGCGGACGGCCGACGCGGTTGGCCTTGTCGGCGAGGAAGCGCTGGATTGCGCTGGCGCGGTCGAGACCGACCATGTCGTAGTCGAGCACTTCGGAGAAACCGATGCGCGAGCGATTGGCAAGCGGATGACCGCGCGCCACCACCAGCACGAAGCGGTCGCTGCGGAACGGAAAAATATGCAGGTTGCCGTGGTCGACGGTGCCGGCGACGATGCCGATATCGGCCGCCCCTTCCGCCATCAGGCCGACGATTTCGTCGGAGAGGCGCTCCTCGAGGTCGACGCTGATATCGGGATAGGCCATCAGGAACGAGCTTAAGGACTCCGGCAGGAACTCGGTGAGCGCGTTGGTGTTGGACAGCACCCTGACCTGGCCGGCGAGCCCGCGCGCGTAAGGCGTCAAATCCTCCTGCAAACGCTCGGTTTGCTCCAGGATGCCGCGCGCATGCTGCAGCAACGTTCGCCCGGCCGGCGTCGGCACCACGCCTTGCCGCCCGCGCACCAGCAATTCGGTGCCAAACGCCAATTCCATCTTGCGGATACGGGTCGAGGCAGCCGCCAGCGCCAGGTTGGAGCGCACCGCGCCATGGGTGATGCTGCC
>Ga0335081_10013520_pt1 | contig 13204 bp, 10 predicted proteins | sample Lox_Sample_35_FD_206713 | JGI IMG/M metagenome (GOLD analysis project Ga0335081, IMG submission 206713) | Soil microbial communities from Loxahatchee National Wildlife Refuge, Florida, United States - Lox_Sample_3.5 | ecosystem: Environmental > Terrestrial > Soil > Wetlands | place: USA...
ACCCGGTCGGTATACGAACTCGCCGGCCGGCTCACCATCGGAATTGTTTCCATGACCGCCATGGCTTACCTCCTCGCATTGTCACTTTCGGTCGAGTAAACCTAATGTTAGCACGCACCCCAGGGCTCGAAACTCGAAAAATGAAATTGGTAAATCCAAAGGCGGTCGTCGCCCTCGTTCACGCCCGCTTGCGGCAAATGGGACGCGTTCGGCCGCACCGCGATCGGGTTTTGAAGCGCCGCGATGCCAGCAAATTTGCCGTATTGACGTACGGCATTCTGGCAGGTACCCTTGGGGGCATGGCAAAACGACAGATGAAAAAGCTGACGGTAATCGTCCCCGAGGAGTTGCTTCAGCAGGCCACTCGGGCGACCCGAAGCGGAGCGACGCCCACCGTTCGCCTGGGGTTGAAACTGCTCGCCGCACGGGAAGCCTCCGCCCGGCTGCGCCGTCTGCGCGGAAAAGTGAAACTGGGCATGTCCTGGAAGGAAATTCGGGGCGACGAGTGATTTGCGCCGATACCAGCAGCATGTCGGCTTATTTTCAGGGAGAACCGGGCCGCGACGTTGAACTCGTGGACCAAGCCCTGGCCGATGGCCTGCTCGTGCTGGCGCCCGCCTCGGTCGCTGAACTGCTCAGCTACCCAAATCTGAGCCGGGTGGTGGAACGGTCGCTGCTCGAGATCGTGCAACTCGACGTCACGAGTGGCTACTGGGAGCGCGTCGGAAGACTGCGTGCCCTTCTCTTCCACCACCGCCTCCGGCCCAAACTCGCCGATGCCCTCATCGCTCAGAGCTGCCTCGATCATCGCGTCGCCCTGGTTACACGCGATCGCGACTTTGCCGGCTTTCAGAAGCTCGTGGGCCTGCGGGTAGTGGGCTTTGGACCCGACGTTCAATAAGTGAGGCCGATCGGCCGCAATTCGTGCTTGACCGAGGGAGCCGGGAAGGCAACTGCTGTGCGGCCGAGGCGGCTCCGAAGTCGCAGAGCCCTATCGTGCAGAAGCCGGCCGGCTCTCGATGACGCTCGTCAAGCCAGCCGACGCATCCTCGGCAGAAACCAGCGCCCCCACTCTAGCTGCCGGGCGGCGGTGATTCGCTTCCTATGCCGCCAGCCCGCCCCGGAGCGGTATAATCGCAGGCGCTGAGGAGGCGAGACCATGGATGACCCTTCCGGAATCACGCGGCGTGAGTTTTTGAAGTCGGGCGCGGAGACCACCGCCGGCCTGGCAGCGCTCGGCGGCGTGGCCTATGTGGCCGGACCGCGCCGGGTGCTGGGCGCGAACGATCGCGTGCGCCTCGGGGTGTGCGGCGTCCGCGGGCGCGGCTGGGACCACATCGAAGGATTCTCCGGGCTGCCGAACGTCGAGATTGCCGCGCTTTGCGAGATCGACTCGAGCGTGCTGGCGAACCGCCTGGCCGCCATGCAACGCAAGGGCCTCCCGCAGCCCGCCACCTTCACCGACGTACGCAAGCTGCTGGACGATCATTCCATCGACGCCATTTCCATCGCCACGCCCAATCACTGGCATTCGCTCATGGGCGTCTGGGCCTGCCAGGCCGGCAAGGACGTCTACTGCGAAAAGCCCTGCTGCCACAACGCCTGGGAGGGCGCGCAGTTGGTGGCGGCGGCGAAGAAGTACAACCGCATCGTGGAGCACGGCACCCAGAGCCGGTCGGCGTCCGCCATCCGCGAGGCCATCGATCACCTGCGCAACGGCACGATCGGAGAGGTGTACCTGGCGCGCGGCCTTTGCTACAAGTGGCGCGACACCATCGGACGCGCCGCCGTGGAGCCGGTGCCGGCCGGGGTGGACTACGACCTGTGGACGGGTCCGGCGCCGCTCAAGCCCTTTACAAAAAATCGATTCCACTACAACTGGCACTGGATCTGGGACACCGGCAACGGCGACATCGGCAACCAGGGCGTCCACGAAATGGACATCGCCCGCTGGGGCCTCGGCCACTCCTGGCCCAACCGCGTCTCGGCCGTCGGCGGCCATTTTATGTTCGACGACGACCAGCAGACGCCGAACACCCTGAACTGCGCCTTCGAGTACGACCTGCCGAACGGCAAGCGGCAGATGCTCGAGTTTGAGGTGCGGCACTGGATCACGAATCACGAGGCTGGAATCGGCACCTCAGCCTTCGGGAGCGAGGGCGTGCCGCAGGCGGGTCTGGAACCGCACAAAGCGATGTTCGGCGGCGGCGACACGATCGGCAACATTTTCTACGGTTCGGAAGGTTATTTGGCCATTGACGGCTACGACTCCTACCGCACCTGGCTCGGCCGCAAGCAGGAACCCGGCCCCGGGAACAATGGCGGCGGCAACCACTGGGCGAATTTCATTGACTGCGTACGCAGCCGCAACGCGCAGGATCTCAACGCGCCGATCGACGAGGGCTACTACTCGGCGGCGCTGGTGCATCTCGCCAATGCATCCTACCGGCTGGGACGGGCACTGAGCGTGAATCCGGCCACCGGCGAAGTGCTGCACGATGACCAGGCCAGCCAAATGCTCCGCGACGGCGACCGCGGCTACCGCCCGCCGTACGTGGTGCCGCAGGACGTCTGACGCTTCGGGGCGAGGCTGTTTCCGGGAACCCCAGGTGCTGAGAAGCGGACCCGGCGGCCGGCTCAGGAAGCAGACGCCTTCGGTTCGGTCTCGATCTTCACTGAATCGGGCAGCAAAACCTCGCCGCGCTGGAACGCGTCCCGAAAACCCTCCAAACCATGGGTCCCGCCGTTCACCAACTGGCGGGCCTGGTCCAAATTGGCAAACGCCAGAGCACTCCGGATGCGCGCTTCGCGATTGCCCAGGTAGGCCGCCAGAATCCGGGCGGCAACGTCCGGATCGTTGGCAAGCTCGGGGTTGTGTACGAGCCGATCTCCGAGGAAGATGGCGTGGCCGAATTGCTCGTAGTTGCCGCGGCCGGTCAGTTGTACGAAGCCCCGGCCCTTGAAGAGCGCTCCGTCGGGCGGACCCAGGTTCCCGAGCTCGGCGCGATTGTCGTATTTGTCAAACGGCGGGCCTTCGGGACTGGTGTTGTGCGCGGACACCTGCTCGTCCATGGGCTGGAACGGCTCGGTTTCGGCGCGAATGGTGGCCAGCGCCATCAGTACCATGTTCTTGTCGGCAAGGTCGGCATCGAACAACGCCTTGAGGACAAAGGGGAGATGAAACTGAATATTCACCGGCGGCGTGTTGGGAAACATCTGAGCAACCATCTCAAGTTTGACGTTGGAGGAGACGTTGGGCCGTTGCAGGGCGGCGATCGTATTCGGACCTGCCACGCCGTCGGGTGCTAGCCCGACGCTGCTCTGAAACGCGCGGACGGCAGCCTCCGTGGCGGCGGTGAACTCCCCGTGGGCGGCGCCGGGATCGAAGCCAAGCTTCCGGAGACGCTGTTGCAAGGCCGCCACCGCTTCGCCGGAATCGCCCACCTTAAGAAGCGCCATGTTGCCCCCTTTCACCCCACATTATACGGGGCTGGGCTCGACAGTCTACAAAAGTTCACCCCTGCGCCCGCCGGCGCAGCGCCGGCGAGTTCACGAAACCCGGGCGGTTTTCAGGGAAGGTTCTGGCTGGGGAGGGATCTGGAACGGAAGCGCCGGCGATAGAAGATGGTCCGACGCAGATTATCGTGGCGTCGAACGGAGGTCTGAAACCGGAGGGCCGGGCCGGGTGCGGCGCGCGCACCCGCTCCGCTCACTTGTCGCCGCTGACGCTGGTCGTCACCGCGTGCCGGGCGCACGCATGGGCGCCGATGCCCGCGCTGCCCGCATGCACCTCGGGCTCACTCGGTGGTCTTCCCCGCCGTCGCAATGCGCGCCGCCCCCATCGCCACACTTGACTCGGCCGAGAGGGCCACGGCCGTTGTAGCAGGTGGCTCTCCGCCAATCAACGCCCCACGTTCCTCCTTCAAGAACACGAGTCTGGCGGTGTCAGCGTCAAAATCGATCTTGATCAGGTCGCCGAGCCCCACCTGCCCGGTAGCGATCAGGTTCGAAAGCGGAAAGACCAGGTGCCGCTCAATCGAGCGCTTCAGATGCCGCGCGCCCGACTTCACATCGACGCCTTCCTTCAGCAGGAATTCGCGGGCCGGCGGGGCGCATTGGAAAATAAACTGTTTCGTTCCGGTGGACGCCATAATCCGCTCCTGCACGCGCCCCAGCTCGATGTCGAGGATTTCCTCCAGGTGGTTCGGCTTGAGCGAGCGGAAGACGATCACCTTGTCGATGCGGTTCATGAACTCGGGCGAGAACTTGCGCCGGGCCGCTTCCGTCGCCACCCGGTAGATCTTCTGGTCGAGGGCGTCGTCGTTGTCGCACGGCTTGGAGGTGAAGCCCAGGCTGCCGGTCATCAGCTTATTGACCTCCACCGAGCCGAGGTTCGACGTCATAAAAATCATGGCGCGGGAAAGGTCCACCCGCCGGTTGTCGCCGAGGGTGAGCGTAGCCTTGTCGAGAATCCCGAGCAACAATTGCCACAGGGCGTCGCTCGCCTTCTCGATTTCGTCAAAGAGCACGAGAGACAGCTTCACCGTATCCGTGTAGTGCTGTTCCAGCGTTTCCTGGGTAATCAACGGCTGCGTCTCGCGGTGCCCCAGGTAACCCGGAGGAGAGCCGATGAGTTTGGCGATCTCGTGGCTGTGCTGGAACTCGGCGCAGTCGATCTTCAGCACGGCGCTGGCGGTCCCATAAAGCACCTCGGCAGCCGCTTCCACCAGACGCGTCTTGCCGGACCCGGTGGGCCCGAGAAGCAGCAAGTTCGACACCGGACGCCCCGGCGAGGCCAGGCCCGCCAGGTACACCTGATACACTCGCGCCAGACGCCGCACCGCTCGGTCCTGCCCCACCACCTTCCGGCCGAGGGCTGATTCGAAGTCCCTGACCTCGGGACTGTGCGCCGTAGGATCCAACATCGTTTGAGAGGTGCCCATCGTAACCCCCTTATTTGCCGGCTAAGCCTGCACGCCGGCAAACCTTCCTTTCCTTATTTGGCCCAGCTTCACTTCCAAAGTGCTCCTCAGCAGCTTGAAGGCACCGACGAACTCCGACCGCAGCTCGCGATCTTGCGCCACTTCGAGCACCGGCCACTGAAAATCCGCGATCTCCAGGTGCACGCCCCGAATCTCCCCCAGCAGGCCTCGCAGGTATTCGGAATCGTTCAACATCGGTTGCACCAGATCGTGTGAAGCCCGCTGTTTAAGACTCGCCCAATCCAACCTCACGAAGGGGTGCTTGGCGGTAACGCCTTGAATCACCTCGTCGCTGATCCTCGGCCTCCTCCCGAGGCAGGCGAGATATAATTGCCGCACCCGGCCCTTCTTTCGCACGTTATGGACCAAGTAGAACGAATTCCCCCGCTTTCGAATAAATGCCATGCTGCACCCGGTTCCCTGCCGGCCGTAGCGTACGGCCTGCCACTACACTCATTGCACCTATCGGCATTCCTGCAATAAGCTTTAGCGTTTTAAATAACACCCGCTCCAGCGCTGTAGTGGAAAAATTACCACTACACTCCCACCCGATGTCAAATGCAAAATTTAGGGGGTCGGCGATAACATTCCTTTATCGGTCGGTGTTGTGAACTAGGCTATGCAGAACGGTGGACTGGGGGGTTGGGGAGGCCCAAGCGCGCTGCCACTCGTGTCGCTCGCCGGGGATCCGCTAGGCGCCGGGCGGCGCGCCCGCTGCACTCCGTTCCGGCGCCCCGCGTGTGGACGAATGCTACCCCACATTCGGCAGGGATGTCACCGGAATGCGACGCCGCGAGCCGTGGGCACGCGCGGGCGAGGGGCCTAGGCTAAGCTTGCGATTTTTTCGTCGAGATGCCGGAGGGCGGCCTCCAGCGCGGCGCGGTGCCCGGGGTGGGTGGCCCCGGCGAGGTCGTGCTGCACCCTCACCTTAGCCAGTTCCAGGCTGTTCCGTTCGCGAAGCCGCTCCATCTGCTGCACCGAGAGGCGCCCCGGAGTGGGTTTACCACCGCTAGGGCCGGCGGATTCCATCTGCGATTCCACGGCCTTGCTTTCCCAACCTCTTGCCATACCTACAGTTTGACACAAAATGCCCGCCCGTGCGTGGATTCGCCGAATGGCGCGCCATGCCTCGCGCGGGTGAGGGTGCAAACTCTTGATGCGGGAGAGATCGTTGAGCCGGGCCGAGTATCGGAAATGCTGGCAAGCGCCTGAAAGAGGGCGGGAGTCCAGCCCCGCCGTGGCGACGCCCCATAAGACGTATTAATAAAAAAATGGGGGGCGTCCCCGCGGCGGGGCCCGATACCCGTCCGTGGGCTATTCCGGAATTTGCGTTCGGCGCGACGGCCAGCGGCTGCGCGATGCGGCCCATGGGCCGTGCGAAATCCGGTGCTGCCTGCTCCGGCTTCTGAACCTTCGACGAAAACGGGCTCAGCAGCCTCCTTCGTATCAACACGGCTCGAGCCCGAAAGTCGCGGTGTGGCCCTGCGCCTTCGCCAAACTGTTAGAATCGATCGTGCCCGCCAAGCCATTCCGCGACGGGTGACCGAGCCCCGTGGGCAGCGCCCCCGTGATCCGAGTCCGAGGAGGTCCGATGCTCAAGCACTTTCGCTGGGACGACGTGGAGCTGGAGAAGCTGAGCCCGCTCTTTGAAAGGCAACTCGTGGTCGGTGAGAAGGTGATGCTCTCCCGGATTCTGTTGCGCAGGGGCTTCGTGGTGCCGCTGCACCACCACGAGAACGAGCAGATCAGCTACATTCTGGAGGGCGCGCTGAAGTTCTGGATCGACGATCGCGAGATCGTGTTGCGCGCGGGCGAGGTTCTGTGTATCCCGCCCAACATGCCCCACAAGGCTGAGGCCCTCGAAGACACCCTCGACCTCGACATCTTCTACCCTCCGCGTGCCGACTGGCTGGCGCGGACCGACGACTACCTTCGCGGCCGGGCCGCCGCCGGAACGGGTCCGGGAGGGAGCGTCAGGACGGGCAGGGCAACGAAAGATTGACGATTGCCGATTTCTGAGTTGCGATTTCGCCAATCGGCAATCAGCATTCGACAATGGTCAATCGGCAATCTTCAATCGTCAATCAGCAGTCCCCTATCGCCGGGGCCGCCGCATTCGTCATGTTATACTGGCCCTCGGAGGTAGGCTGATGGCACTCGACTATTTCGACAAAATCTGGCACAACGGCGAGTTCATCCCCTGGGAGAGCGCCACCATCCACGTGGGCTCGCACGTGTTGAGTTACGCCTCGTGCGTCTTCGAAGGCATCCGCTGCTACGAGACGCCGCAGGGCCCCGCCATCTTCCGCCTGAAGGATCACACCGACCGGCTTCTGAATTCCTGCCGCGTTTACCGCATGGAGCCGCAGTACACTCACCAGCAGCTTCAGGACGCGATGATCGATCTGGTCCGCGTCAATCAGGCGGCCGCCTGCTACATCCGCCCCGTGGTCTTCCGCGGCTACGGCGGCTTGGGCGTAAACCCTCTCGACAACCCGATTGAAACCTTCCTGTTCTGCTGGAAGTGGGGGCAGTACATGGGCCACGGGTCGCTGGCCGAGGGCGTGGACGCCTGCGTCTCGAGTTGGCGCCGCATGGCCCCCGACACCCTGCCCGCCATGGCCAAGGCCGCCGCCAATTACATGAACTCGCAGTTGATCAAGGTGGAGGCGGTGGTGAACGGGTATACGGAGGGCATCGCTCTCGACACCACGGGCAACGTGAGCGAGGCCAGCGGAGCCAACCTCTTCGTAGTGCGCGACGGCAAGCTGCTCACTCCGCCGCTGGCCTCGGCGGTGCTGCCGGGCATCACCCGCCACACCATCATGACGCTGGCCGAGGAGATGGGCTACAGCGTCAGCGAACAATTGATACCCCGTGAAATGCTCTATATCTCCGACGAGGTGTTCTTCACCGGCACCGCCGCCGAGCTTACGCCCATCCGTTCCATAGACCGGATTCCGGTGGGTTCGGGCAAGCCGGGACCCATCGCGCGCAGGCTCCAGCAGCGTTTCCTCGACACGGTTCACGGCCGGGTGGAAGACGCGCACGGCTGGCTGACCCATTGCACTCAGCCGGTGGCCGCCACCCGCTGACCGCGGCCGGGCCTTTTGGCCGCCCGACCTGGCGTTGTTAACCTTGGCTTCGTTACCCTTTGAAGTACCGTACAAACTGTGTTAACTTCGCCATGGAGCCGCCCGGCTGGGCTGCCCCCTGCCATGGACCTAGAGAAGCTGCTGCGCTCCACCCTGGACTCCCGGGCCTCCGACCTCCACCTTAAACTGGGCAACGTGCCCCACATTCGCGTGGACGGCGAGCTGCGCCCCGTGCCCGAGCACGCGGCGGTCTCTGCCGAAGACATGGCCAACGTGGTCTCTGCCATGATGAACGAGCGCCAGAGGGCCGAGTTCGAGAGCTCGAGCCAATGCGATCTGGCCTATTCTGTAGGGGGTTTCGGGCGCTTCCGGGTCAACGTGTTTCGCCAGCGCGGCAGCGTGGCGGTGGCCCTGCGCGTCATCTCCGACCCGCCGGTCTCCTTCACGGATATCCACTTGCCCCAGGCGGTGGAAAAGCTCGCTAGCGAGCACCGCGGCTTGGTGCTGGTGACCGGGGTGGCCGGAGCCGGCAAGAGCACCACGCTGGCCGCCATCATGGACCGCATCAACTCCACCCGTCCCGCCCATATCATCACCATCGAGGATCCCATCGAGTTTCTGCATCAGGACAAGTTGTCGCTGGTGGACCAGCGCGAGGTGCGCATCGATACTCCGGACTTCGCCTCCGCCTTGCGCGAAGCCCTGCGCCAGGACCCGGACGTGATTCTGGTGGGCGAAATGCGCGACGCCGAGACCATCCATACGGCGCTGGTGGCGGCGGAGACCGGCCACCTGGTGTTCTCCACCCTTCACACCCTGGACGCGACGGAATCCGTCCAGCGCATGATCGCCGTCTTTCCGCCGCACGCGCAACAGCAGGTCCGGCTCATGCTCGCCGCCACCTTAAAGGGTGTGATCTCGCAGCGCCTGCTGAAGCGCAGGGACGTTGCGGGCCGCGTACCGGCCGTTGAGGTGCTCGTCACCACCGACTATATCCGCGAGTGCATCGTGAAGCCCGAGAAGACGTACCTGATCCCCCACGCCATCGCGGCCGGGGGCTCGCAGTACGGCATGCAGACGTTCGACCAGTCCCTCTTCAGGCTCTTCACCGAAGGGCTCATTACCTTCGAGGACGCGCTCGACCACGCCTCCAAGCCTGATGATTTGCGGCTGCGACTGGCCGGCATTCGCAGCGAGTCCGGAGGGATGCCGGAAAGCGCCGAACCCGTCGCTCCGGCGGACCACCGTGGCCCCTCCTAGCCGTTCGCCCACCGACCCCTTCGCGGCCGCCGTCGCCATGCTCGCGGCTCGCGCCTATTCGGTGGCGGAACTAAAACAGAAGCTGCGCCGCAAAGGCTTCGGCTCCCAAGCCATCGACGAGACCGTCCTCCGCCTCAAGAAACTCCACTTCCTCGACGACCGCAAGCTTGCCGAGCACTACGCCTCTTCGCTCGTCCGCAACCGCGCCTTCGGCCGCTACCGCGTGGAGCGCGAGCTCAAATCCCGCCGCGTGGACCCGCGCACTGTGGAGCCCGCCCTTCAGGCTGCGTTCGAGGAAACCGACGAGCGCGCTCTGCTCGAAACGGTGCTGGACCAGAAGGTGCGCACCCTGCGGCTGCCCGTAACCCGCGCCCGGCTGTGGTCGCTGTGCAACAGCCTGAGACGGCGCGGATTCCGCTCCGATGATATTATGAAGGCGGTGCGAGCCCGGCCCGAGCTTTCGCCGGTGGCCGACGACGCGGAACTGGACGCACTGGAGGAATGAGTGGCGCCTTAAATCCGCTGCCGACCGGCTAGGGCGCGCATCTAATTCAACAGAGGAGCCTGAAGTCAGGAGTCGGGAGTCAGAATCCGCAGGCTGGGAAACTGGCGCGGAAATGGCGTTTTCACGCTGAAAAAAGTGCCCGAAACGCGGAACGAAGCCACTATGTGGTTTAGAATCAACAAAGGCACCCAAGGCAAAAGCCAGAATTCAGAAGTCAGAATCCCGAGGGTGGGAAATAGGCGCGGGGATGGCGCTGGGAGACTGGGAAAAAGTGGTCAAATCGCGGAACGAAGCCACTATGTGGTTTAGAATCAACAAATCGTTTTTTTGGGACGCGCGTCGAACCTACCGAGCGGGCGGATAGCTCAGCGCAGCGGAATCGAATTCAAAATATTACGAACGAACCCGTCAAGTTATTGAAAATATTAGTATTCCATTTTTAGAAGGTCTGCTGACCCGTCAACTTATTGAAAATAAAGTACGTAGAGGCTTTACCCCGTCATGTTATTCATTTTAAGTCAGATAGCTCGATTTCGATGGCCTAAAATGGGCTCCAAATGACTTCGTCCGACCAAACTCGCCAGACTTTCCTCCGCTTCTTCGCCGACCGCGGCCACCGCGTGGTGCGGTCGTCCTCGCTGGTTCCAGCGGGCGATCCCACCCTGCTGTTCACCAACGCCGGCATGAACCAGTTCAAGGACACGTTCCTGGGCCGCGAGAAGCGCGACTACCTCCGCGCCGTCACTTGCCAGAAGTGCGTGCGCGCCGGCGGCAAGCATAACGACCTCGAGCAGGTGGGCCGCACCACCCGCCACCACACCTTCTTCGAGATGCTGGGTAATTTCTCCTTCGGGGACTACTTCAAGAGCGACGCCATCCCGTTCGCCTGGGAACTGATTACCAGCCCCACCACCGGCTACGGCATCCCGGCGGACAAGCTCTACACCACCATCTTTGAAGGCTACGGTGATATTCAGCGCGACGCCGAGGCATATGACTGCTGGCTCGGTGTGGGCGTTCCCGCTGACCGCATCTTCGAAATGGGCATGAAGGACAATTTTTGGCAAATGGGCGATACCGGCCCGTGCGGCCCCTGCTCCGAGATTCACTACGATATGGGCCCCGCGGCGAGCGACCTCGGTCACACCGATTGTAAATTCCCCTGCGATTGCGGCCGTTACGTCGAATTGTGGAACCTCGTCTTCATGCAGTTCAATCGCGACGAAAGCGGCGCCATGACGCCCCTTCCACGCCCCAGCATCGACACCGGCTTGGGCCTTGAGCGCCTTTCGGCGGTGCTTCAGGGCAAGCTCTCGAACTTTGAGACCGACCTCTTTCGCCCCTTGATCGACGAGGCCGCGCTGCTCGCCAAGGTGAAATACGGCGCGAATCACGAAAGCGACGTCTCGTTGCGCATCATCGCCGACCACGCCCGTGCTTCGACTTTCCTGATTTCTGACGGCGTGCTGCCCTCGAACGAGGGCCGAGGTTACGTTCTGCGGCTCATCATGCGCCGCGCGCTTTATCATGGCCAGACGCTGGGCCTGAATGAGCCGTTCTTGTTCAAGATGTCGGGCCACGTCGTTGACATGATGAAGGGCGCTTACCCGGAGTTGACGGAGACCGTCGAGCATGTGGCGACGGCAACTAAAGCTGAGGAGGAGCGATACGAACGAACGACGCGCCTCGGTGTCGAGCAGCTCAATAGGATGCAGGTGTTGGTAAATGACTTCGGTGAAATCCCGATTGCAGAGTTCGTAGACGAACCAAGACAGTCCTCTGCAGGCCCGGCTGAGGTCGCATTCAGCAGATGGGCACACGAGTTCGCGCATGGCCCTTACGCAGCCGTCGGCAAACCGCTTGGCACAATCCCCGGGGAGGCAGTGTTCAAGCTTCACGACACGTTCGGGCTCCGGCCAGAGTTTGTTGAGGATATTGCAAGAAACTACCGGCTCACGCTTGACCGTGAGGGCTACGAAGCCGAAATGCAGAAGCAGCGCGATCGCGCTCGCGCGAGCTGGAAGGGCGCGGAGAAAAAGTCCGCCTCGCCCGATTACCTTGCGCTCGCCGAGAAGTACAAGACCGAGTTCTTCGGTTACAAGGAGACCGAAACACGCGACTCGCGCGTCCTGGCGCTGATGCTGAAGGGCGCGCCCGTCACCGAAGTGGCGCCGGGCGCCGAGGTTGAAATCATTCTCGATCGCACGCCGTTTTACGCCGAAGCGGGCGGGCAGATTGGCGACACCGGCTATTTCACGGCGCCGGGCTCGCCTGAGCGTGTGGCCGAAGTGAGCGACACCTATCGTCCCGTCACGGGGATTACGGCGCACAAAGCCATCGCGCGTGAAACATTGCATCTAGGCGACCTGGTGACGGCGCGGATCGACGCCGGGCGCCGCGACGCCATCAAGCGCAATCACACCGCCACCCACCTGCTTCACGCCGCGTTGCGCAAGGTGCTGGGCACGCACGTGAAGCAGGCGGGGTCGCTGGTGGCGCCGGACCACCTGCGCTTCGACTTCAGCCACTACGCCTCCGTGGACCGCCAGGACCTCGCCGACATCGAGGACCTGGTGAACGAGCACACCCTGGACAACGAGGAAATTCGAACCGAGGTGATGGGCATCGATCAGGCCTTGGCCTCGGGCGCCATGGCGCTGTTTGGCGAGAAATACGGCGACCGCGTGCGCGTGGTGGCGGTGGGCGACGGCAGCTTTTCCAAGGAATTGTGCGGCGGAACGCACGTGGAGCGCACGGGCGAAATCGGCCTGTTCAAGCTGACGAGCGAAGGCAGCGTTTCGGCGGGCACACGCCGGGTGGAAGCGCTCACCGGCACCGGCCTGCTCGAAGACCTGCGCCGCCGCATGACGCTGCTTCAGGAAATCGAGGCGCGCCTTAAAGCCAAGCCCGACGACCTGATTGCAACTTTGGAGCGCCTCGAGGAATCGGAGAAGAAGGCGCGCAAACACCTCGAAGCGCGCGCGGCCAAGGAAGCCTTAGTGCAGGCGGCGGGCCTGCTCGCGAACGCGCGCGCGATCGACGGCATCAAACTTATTTGCGCCCGCGTGGATGCGGGAGGGGCGGACGCCCGGGCCACCTTGCGGCAGATGGTGGACGATCTGCGGCCGCGTCTGGGCTCCGGCGTGGTGCTGCTCGCGAGCGCCTCGGAAGACAAGGTGGCGCTGCTGGTGGCGGTGAGCAAGGATTTAACCGCGCGTCTGGACGCCGGGAAAATCGTGCGCGCCGCGGCCGCCCTGGTGGACGGGAGCGGCGGCGGGCGCAAGGATTTGGCCGAGGCCGGAGGGCGCAGCCCTGAAAAACTGCCGGCGTTGATCGAAGCAGTGCCTTCGATTGTGCAGGAT
>Ga0335081_10013521_pt1 | contig 13203 bp, 14 predicted proteins | sample Lox_Sample_35_FD_206713 | JGI IMG/M metagenome (GOLD analysis project Ga0335081, IMG submission 206713) | Soil microbial communities from Loxahatchee National Wildlife Refuge, Florida, United States - Lox_Sample_3.5 | ecosystem: Environmental > Terrestrial > Soil > Wetlands | place: USA...
GCGGTCGTGTAAAGGACGGATTTTCATCACTGCATCTCCTCTTTGTTAGCGCCTGAAGAACAAGCGGAAACGATTACTGGCGGCCGGAAGATCTCTTCCGGGCCGAACGATCTACAGAAACGTGTGCGGCGCCAGGCTCGATGCCGCATTCCCGGTCGGGCCGGCATCGGGTGATTGCGCTGTTACTGCATCGTGTTACTGCACCGTCAGCTGCTTGGTTGTTTTGGATTCTGCCGCGCGGGCCAGCGTAAGCGTCAACACCCCGTTTTCGTACTTAGCGGAGCTCTTCTCCATGTCCACATCCGCGGGCAAGGCAAAGCTGCGGCGGTACCCGCTCATGCGACGTTCGGAGTAGAGCACCTTGTCGGCTTGCTTCTTGTCAGCGGCGGCCTGGGCCCGGACCGATACTGTCACGACGTTGGCGTCAACCTCGACTTCGATGGTTTCTCTAGGCACGCCGGGCAGATCCACCGCGGCCACATAGCCGCCATCGGTTTCTTCTACCGAGAGCGCCATTGAGGGCGCGGCAAGGCGGGTGCGAGTCAGGGGAGTGGCAAACGACGGGCTTGCAGGACGCAACGAAAAGAATGAACCTATCATACTGTCGAGTGCAGCGGCTGCACTCGGACTACGCATGGCAACGTACATCGCATTTCTCCGTAAAAGCGTTAAGAGACTAATCCTCCTACTTTGCCACTGTAGATTGGCGCTAACCTCGAAAAATCAACTCTCCGCGCCCCCTCAACACAAAAGAAAACGGCCCGAGCTTGCTTCCGGGCCGTCTACGATGTTTGAAACCGTCCGTCCCACGTGGACCAACTTAGTACGATGGTGGGTGGCAGATCCCACCTTGCTACGAGGCACCTGCTCTTGGATCGCTGCTTCGGGGTCGACGGGCTCTGATCGGCCAAAAGTAGGCGTTGCGAAGCAAGGTCAAAATGACCGGAAAGCGGCCATTCTGCGATGCAGTCGCCTCGCTTCGCAGGGCGACGAGAATCGACCAAACCGCCAGCGCGAAGGACCCGACATGCCGGTCGGCGATCATGCCGTTGGAGTTCATGCAACGACTCGCCGCGCTGGTGCCGCGTCCGCGCTTACGCCCGACGAATACCCGCAAGCCTTATTTTCACCAAACACTCATGCGACCGATTGCGATTGACTCACTCGCCGGCTCAGCGATACATTGATGGTTGGCCAAGAGGGGCGTTTAATTCTCCTATTCTCTGCTGGAACTTCCGGCTCTGTGAGGCATAAGCTCCGCATCGGCATCATCGACCTCGTCACGGGAGGACCCACTCGCGCTTTGTACGCGCGTGTCATGAACGCCAACCTCGCGAGCATCATGCCTCAAGTCATCGGGGTGTGGTGCGAGGCCGAGGGCCATGACGTCACCTTGGTTTGTTATACCGGCCTCGAGAACCTCGTCGAAGAGCTGCCGAGGAACGTCGACCTCGTCTTTATCGGCTCGTTCACTGAGGCCGCCCTTCTGGCCTACTCGCTGAGCAACCTGTTCCGCTCCCAGGGGGCGATCACTGTCCTCGGCGGCCCCCATGCGCGCTGCTATCCCGAGGACGCCCAAAACTATTTTGACTACGTCCTGGGGTTTACCGACCAGTCCGTGATCCGGGGCGTGTTGCAGGACTGCACGCGGCACCGCCCGTTGGGCGTCCAGCTCGCCGCCCCGCGCCACCCGTTGATGCTGCCCGGCGTGCGCGAGCGCTGGAAGTTCATCGCACCGACGCTCGACAAGGCGCCCGTGCTGAAGATCGTCCCGATGCTCGGCAGTCTGGGTTGCCCGTACACGTGCAGCTTCTGCATCGACTCGGTCGTGCCCTATCAGCCGCTGGACTTCGGCCAGATCACGGAGGACCTTCGCTTCCTCGTGAAGACCCGGCGGCGGCCGCGGGTCGGCTGGCACGATCCGAACTTCGGGGTCCGATTCGACGATTACATGGAGGCGATCGAGGCCGCCGCACCGCCGGACAGCATCGACTTCATCGCCGAGAGCAGCCTGTCGCTGCTCTCGGAGCCGCGCCTCGAGCGCCTGCGGCGCAACGGCTTCAAGGCCGTGCTCCCCGGCGTCGAGTCGTGGTACGACATGGGCAACAAGTCGAAGACCGGTAAGCGGACGGGGATGGACAAGGTGCGGGAGATCTCCGAGCACGTGAACATGATCATGCGGTACCTGCCCTACGTGCAGACGAACTTCGTGCTGGGCCTGGACGGGGACGCCGGGCCGGAGCCGTTCGAACTCACGAAGCGGTTCATCGACCTGACGCCAGGCGCGTTTCCCGGCTATTCGTTGCTGTCAGCGTTCGGGCGGGCGGCGCCGCTGAATCTGCAATATCAGCGCGCCAATCGCGTGCTGGGGTTCCCGTTCCACTTCCTGGACAACAATCACGCGATGAACGTCAAGCCGAAGAACTATTCCTGGGCTGACTTTTACGATGAGGTGATCGGCCTGACCGAATACAGCTTCTCCTGGCGCGCGATTGTCAGCCGCTTGCGGGCGAACCGCACGACGATCCCGAAGTGGCTAAACGTAGTCCGCGCGGTCTCCTCGGAAGGGTTCGGCCGAATGAAGTACTACAAGGAAGTGCGGCGGCGACTCGACGCCGACCCGCCGTTCCGGCGCTACTTCGAGCAGGAAACGACCGAGCTGCCGGGGTTCTTCGTGGACCGGGTACGTCGCGAGCTGGGGCCTCTGTACGAGTGGCTGCCGGTCGGGGCGCTGTATCATGACGCGCACGCCTATCTCAAAGCGGAGGAGGCGCTGGCCTCGCCGGTGAACATCGGGGCGACGATTGGCGCGGAACAGGCCTAGGCTTCCTAGCGTCCGGAGGCTCGCGAGCGCGCCGGCTCTAAGGCGGTTCCTTTGCTCTAGCCCTTTGAGCGGTGGCGGCCAACAGCTGCGATCGAGTGACCAGCCTGTCGCTTCACCTGCGCGTCGACGGTGATGGTCTTTTTCGGATGCGGGCTGCCGCTTTGTTAAGGAATTCGCCAGAAACAGGGGTTTGGGCCCTCGTTGCGACGATCGTATCTAGCGCTCTTCGCTGCTGGCAGAAGCAACGCCATACGTGCGGTAGCGAACATACGGAACGCATCAATGCGAGTAGCCTGATTACTCGGTGCGGTTTCAGGACCGGGAAGATGGATTGGCAGCGATGTTTCGCGGTCAACTCCTTGTCTGTGCAGTACGAGCTCAGCTCGGGTCATCGTCGTCCCGCCGCCGTTGCATCGCCCTAACGCGCCGGCGCCGCTATCCTTTCCGGACAGTCCAGACTGCGGCGTTCCGTCACTGATATGCAGTGAGGAGCACTTGAGGTTCGACGATGAACATTCAATAGGAGCTTTTATGATGAACGTAATCGTGTGGCTGGTGGTGGGCGGTGTAATCGGTTGGCTGGCCAGCTTGCTCATGAAAACCGATAACCAACAGGGGATCTTGCTGAACGTGGTAGTGGGGATCGTGGGTGCGGTGGTCGCCGGTTGGGTGATCTCGCCATTGGTAGGGGTGGGAACGATCAATCAGGGTAACTTCAGCCTGCCGTCGCTGGTGGTGTCATTCGTAGGCGCGTCAATCCTGCTCGCCGTAGTCAATCTATTTCGTCGTGGCGCTGTGCGGTAGGCTTTACAGCGGACGCTGGCGGAGGATAACGAACGCCTTCGAGGGCAGGGCAGCTCCGGTCGCCAAAACCGCCGTCAGGCGGTAGCGGCTGGAACTCGCACGGCGAAACAGCTTAATCAGCCGCCCCGCTTACTGACCGAACGGTGAGCCGAGCGCTGATGGACGAGCCTCCTCGATATGGGGCCAGGTCGACTGGTCGCACAACCGCCGATGGCATTTAAATCGAGACCAAACCGTGCTTTTCCGAAGCAACGAGTTACCTCAAGCGCATACCGGCCCGATGTAGAAGGACGCCAACGCGACAAGACGTTGGGATGCCGACTGCTGAAGCTCAAATCCTCTCGAACCCACCACCGAGAAGCGAGGCGATCATGCGGCCAACAGCCCGTTATCGTTATGCCGGCGGGTTGCCCTCATTTGACGTTTTTGCGTGCCCCGCGATGGGAGGAAAGCGGCGCGGACGGCAATCAGACAAGGGGGCTCCTACTGCGTTGCTTGCCTGCATCTCGTTAGACCTGTTCCAGGCTCTTTGCGTTTTCCGCCCATTCGCGTGCTTCACGACGACGGTGATGCGTGGGCTGCTGCCTCTGGTGACGGTGCTGGTGTGGCCCTGCCCGCTCGCGGCAGCCCCGGTCGCAGTGCGCTTCGCTGAGGGGGTCACCCACGGCTTTCTCCTGCTACGCACGGTCGACGGAAGCCTCATTGCATCGGGCGATCTTCTCCAGGTTGGCCGGGGCGGAAAAGTCGAGAGCCGCATGGTGTTCCGCTTCAAGGATGGGTCGCTGCTCGACGAGACGGTCGTGTTCACTCAGCAACGCGTCTTTACCATGCAGGGCTACCACCTGGTGCAGCGCGGCCCGGCGTTCGCCGAAGACACCGAGATCTCGCTGCTGCGGACTTCCGGGAAGTACTACGTGAAGACCAAGTCCCACAAGGACGGACGGGAGGAGGCGATCGATGGCACCCTCGAGCTGCCCCCCGACGTCTACAACGGCATGGTCCTCACCGTGGTGAAGAACCTCCCTAGAGGAGCGAGCGCGACCGTACACATGGTCGCCTTCACGCCCAAGCCCCTGTTGATCGAACTGGAGCTTGCGCTGGTGGGCGAGCACAAGGTGATGGTCGATCAACTCACGAAGACCGCGATCCACTACGTGTTCAAGCCGCACCCCGGGCCCTGGCTCGAGCTTTTCGCCAGGCTGCTCGGGCGCATGCCATCGGACTACCACGCTTGGATCGTCACGGAGGCTGTGCCAGCGTCCGTCAAGTTCGAGGGGCCGCTAAACCCGACCGGGCCGATCTGGCAGATTGAGCTGACTAGCCCTCATTGGCCCGAGTAGGGTGCTGTCCAGCAGCTGCATAACGGTCGGCGAGAATTTTGGAAAGTACGGATATTGGACACTTGGCGCCTACCCGGACTTGACCAGGCAATACTCTTGTCTCTTATTGACAGGCACAGGCAGGATATGCGCAGGAAGAACTCAACTCTGCAAATTCGTCTTTACCTGATAGGCTCCTGCATCACCCAAGACGCGGCAAGTCAGGTAAAGGAGGCTGCCGGATAGATGAAGGACGCGGCTGCCAAAGCCGGCCAGAAAGCGAAGGAAGCTACAAGGGAAGCAGTGAACAGGTCGGCCGACAAGGCCAAGAACGCGGCCAACAATACCTGCCTGCGCGCAGCTCGGCCGCTTTTCGTGCGTTTCGCAGTGCGACCGGCCCTTTCACACGCCCGACGGGGTGCGTCAGCTCTTCTCTTCGGCCCATACCCTGAAGCCCTTCAGCGTGTTGGGGCCGAACGTATTGCTAATCGCGACATCAGCCGCGTCGCGCCCACGTGCGATCAGTATCCGCCCGATGCGTGGCACATTGTTCCGAGCGTCGAAGGTGTACCACCCACCGCTAAGGTAAACGTCGAACCAGGCTGCGAAATCCATCGGCTCGTATGGTGGAGGCATACCTATGTCGCCGAGGTATCCGGTGCAGTAACGGGCAGGGATGTTCATGCAGCGGCAGAATGCTACCGCGAGGTGGGTGAAATCCCGGCAGACACCCACTCTCTCTTGGAAGGCTTCCCATGCCGTCTTCGTCGACCGCGCATGCTGATAGCCAAATGCGATGTGATCGTGGACGAAATCGCAGATGGTCTGGACGCGTCCCCATCCGCTAGGCGAAGCTGCGAATAGACTCCAGGCCACCTCGGACAGCCGGTCCGTGTCGCAGTATCGGCTTCCCAGAAGAAATACAAGTGTTTCTTCTGGCAAGTCCTGCACCGGGATCTGTTGCGCCCAGGGGGCGACCAGATCTGGCTTCCCCGTATCCCTCACGAGCGCATCGGCGGAAAGCCGGACCTGGCCCATTGGAGCAACGATTCGGCTGCACCAGTTGCCGAAACCGTCACGATAGGCAGCGATCGGGACCGATGGGTTAGTAATGAGGTGGTCGGGAATGGCGATGTCGGAGACGCGCGTGGAATGGATGTGTAGCGTCAATATCATCGGGATCGGCTGGGGACACTCGAACACCAACTCGTAGCCAACGCGAATTTGCATATTCTGTCTTCTGAATGTTGGCCGACGCGACTCAGTGTGTCAGTGTAGCACCGAGAGCCCACTGAGGTGACGGCTATAGCTATACGTGGGGCGACGGATCAACGATCGGAGTTGGGTTTGCCCGAAGTCCCAGAGACTGTCGGCCCACGCGACGCGAACGGCCGCTTCCTCGATATTCAACGACCGGCTAGGAGCACCCTCACCGGCAGGTCAGGGTCGGACACTGCCGGTTCCACAGCGGTGCAGACTGTCACTCCCTTCTCACAGAATAGAACAGGAACCGATCGTGGAATACCTCATTTGCACCGCCTCACACCGCGAACCGTGGGTCCATCAGGCGCGGCGGTGAGTAGAAGGTATTGCTCTGAGGGGCGGCTAATCGGACCCCATACGTGTCATTCCTGGTTGAGAGTTAAATCCCCTAAAGTACACTCGCGTCATCGACTCCGTAGTTGTATCCGAGTATGCCGAGCGCGTACCCGGAGGGGCGTCTTTCACCGTTGTGCCGTCGCGCGCCGATGCGCTGTCGACCTCGTGCAGCCGGTGATCGAAATAAAGTCCCTTCAGTAGTCAGCGCCCAAGCGGCAACGGAACATGCCGTTCTGCTATCCGCTGGTGCCTGTATCATCCAGCTTCCGCTCTTTGACGATAGGACGGGCCGATGGCTCTTCGAGACTACGGGCTGGTGCGTCGACGATACCTTGTCATCGCCTCGATCGCGTCGGCGGTGCTCACCGCAACCGCCATATGGCTCGCGTTCGCCTTCCTGCGTCTGACGCCACCGCGGGCGGTGGCTATGGCTACCGACCCGGAGGGCAGTATCTCCGCGGAACTGGGGAGGCGCTACCGCGAACTTCTCGCGGTCAACGGGGTCGACCTTCGGCTGGTGCCCTCCGCAGGCGCCGTTGAAAACGTCGCGCGGCTGCGCGACCCACAGTCGGGCATCGGCATCGCCATTGTCCCAAGCGGCATCATCGAGGCGCATCAATCGCGCGGTCTCGTTTCCCTGGGCACGCTGTTCTACGAACCGCTGTGGTTTTTCTACCGTGGCCCGCGCATCGAGGAAAAACACGAAAGCGCGCAGGGTAAGCGCATATCGGTCGGCCCGGAGGGCAGCGGCACACGCGCGCTGGCCGTCAAATTTCTCGCGCACACCGGGATCGTCCAGCAGCGCGACGCCACCCTGCTTGCGCTGACGCCGCAGGTGGCGGCCGAGAAGCTCCTTCACGGAGAGATCGACGCCGCGATCATGCTGGCCGCGTGGGAATCCCCTCTGGTGCAGCAGTTACTCGCCGCTGAAGACGTCAACCTGGCCAATGTATCCAGGGCCGATGCCTGGGTGGTGCTGTACCCGTTTCTTAGCAAGGTGGTGGTACCCGCCGGCGTGGGTGACATGGCGAACAATCGGCCCCCGACGGATGTAGTGCTGGTTGCGCCGAAAGCAAGCCTGATTGTGCGCAGCGATCTGCATCCTGCTATCCAGTACTTGCTGCTCGAAGCCGCAGCCCAGATCCACTCGGGACCGGGAATGTTCCGCAAGGCGGGACAGTTCCCAGCCCCGGAGTCGATTGACGTGCCGCTGAGCGATGATGCGCGTCAATACTACAAATCGGGGCCGCCGTTCCTCCAGCGTCATCTGCCTTTCTGGCTCGCGGTGCTGGTCCAGCAACTGCTGGTGGTGCTCATTCCAGTGGTGGGGCTGCTGTACCCCCTGGTGCGGTTCGCGCCGGCGGCATACGACTGGGCAATGCAGCGCCGCGTCTTCAAGCTTTACGATGAACTGCAGCTCCTCGAAGACCAACTGTCCTCCGACAGTGCTAAGCAGCTCACCGTCGACCATCTGTCCGCACAACTGGACCGGCTGGACAAGCGGGCAAGTTCCCTCCAGGTCCCCGTGTCTTTTAGACCTATGCTGCATGCATTGAGATTGCATATCAGCCTGGTACGAGAGCGACTGCAACGATCCTAGCAGCGCAGTCCCTCAACGAACGACGTTTACTGGTCGCTGATGGCCCTTTGACAAGAGCGCGGCACCAGCACAACGATGAGCAATACCTTGGAGCGGCGGTGTGATCTTCACGTGTCCAGGGATCGTATCGACCAACGGCGCGACATGCTTCGCAAGATCCCCAAGGACCCTCTTGGCAAACGGCTCGAGAGGTGAGCGGCCGGATTGGGTCGATCCCGCCCGGATGATGCTCTAATTGCCTGGATGTCGGCTTTGCCCCGATTGGATGTCCGGTTCCGGGAGCAGTCTATGTCGGCTTGGGGTCGGTTTGAGACAGTCGCGTGATGGGCGCCACTCGGCCGACGGTCCCCTCGCCCACTCGCCCATGCCTGTACGTCGCGGTAAACGTTGGCACGCTGGGTCCGACAGCTGGCGTGCGCTCCCGCACCGCCTCTACCTCCGACGCGCCCAGCGACGGTACGCCTCGATCCACTTCGCACCCTTCGGAGGCGGCTTCCCCAGCGGCAACATAAGTACCGGGACCGCCTGTCGCGTTCGACCACCCCGGCACATAGCCACGATCTCGTCCGCGTCGGTCAGCTCGATGCGCTCAACCGACACCTCCACCCCCAGCACACGGCTGACGAACGGCCGTGCGAGGTTGTCTTGGATCGCCGTCAGGAAACCAGTTACCTGCTCCGATTCGCTGTAGGCATCCACGGTTGCCTCTTCGATCAACCGTTCCAGCGTCGCGGCAGAGATCTTCATCGGGAAATGAGCAGCGTCACGGCTTTGTTGCCGGCAGCGTAGCATGGGCTGGTCCATCCAACAGAGGAGCAGCCACATGGCCAGCACTGTCAGCGCAGGCATTACCGTCGATGCGAAGGGCCGTCTCACCATCGACAAGGAATATCGGGGCGTTCGCCTGTATCGACGGCTAGGACGCGTTTCGCAGGAAGTTGCACAACTCGTACTCCGGAACGAGATCGCTCGCGTTCAGGACGAGCTCGATCGGCGGGCCCATGCCCGACCGCTGTTCCGGCACTGCGCTGCACGCTATCTGGGCGAGTCGAAGAACAAACGATCCGTGGAAGTCATCAAGTGGCACGTGCAGCTGCTGCTCACCTACTTCGCAGATCTCGAGCCGGAGCGCATCCACGACGGCACGCTGCGTCCCTTCATCGAGGCCAGGCTACGCGAAGGGGCGAGCGCGATCACGGTCAATCGCAGCCTGGAAGTCATGCGCACCATCCTCAACCGCGCCGCGCGCGCCTACCGCGACGAAGAGGGCCGGGCGTGGCTCAACCGCATTCCACCGCTCATCTCGATGCTGCCCGAATCCCCGCGGCCGCCCTGCCCGATCAGCCGGGAGGAGCAAGACAGGCTGTTCCAGCGGCTGCCGGGTCACCTACAACGCATGGCGCTGTTTGCGGTCAACACCGCCCTGCGCGACAGCAACGTGTGCGGTTTGCAGTGGTCCTGGGAAGTGCTCGTGCCCGAAGTAGGCCGCAGCGTGTTCGTCATTCCGCCCGAAGCATTCAAGTCCAAACGCCCGCACGTGGTGATCCTGAACGACGCGGCCTGGTCGATCGTGCAATCGCAGCGCAACCTCCACTTCGAGTACGTGTTCCCCTATCGTGCCAAGCCGATCCGCACGATGAGTAACACCGCCTGGCAGCGGGTCCGGCGGGAAGTGGGGCTACGTCAAGTGCGGATTCATGATCTGCGCCACACGTATGGGGCGCGGCTACGCGCGGCCAGCGTACATGCCGAGGACCGCGCGGCATTGCTCGGGCACGCGATCCACTCGATGCCGGGGCACTACGCAAGTGCAGACGTCGGACGCCTCATTGGACTGGCCAACCGGGTGCTGGATCGGGTCGGCACTCAGACCATTTTGCGGGTGGCCAACGGCTCAAGCTGTGGACAAAGGGTCCCGCAAAGGTCCCGCAAAGGCTAGAAGGACCTGGTTTTGAGGCCCTAAGTCGTTGATCCTTGGCGCGCCCGGCAGGATTCGAACCCACGACCCCCTGGTTCGTAGTGGCTGGACGATGCTGCACAGTGCTGTACAGAGTCACGCAAAAGTCACGCAGAACGCGATGTGAACCGCCCCGGGGATTCCCGGATCATCAGTTCGTCACGGTACACCGCTCGATAAGGTGTCCTATCCCCGTCAGCCGCATGCCTGCCGAGCGCATGAGTCAGAGCCCGACCAAGCTCGACCGTAGACAACGGCACCGACCACGCTATCGCCAGACACGCAAGCCGGTGTGCTTTGATGCCAGGACAAAATCATTGTCCGTAGTCAGCATCGTCAGGCCGTGCCGGATACAAAGTTGGGAAAGGATGGCATCGATTGTTCCGAGCTGAACTCCAGCACGACGACATCGATTTCGCAACTCGGCGGCGTCGATGTGATCCTGCCGATCCGGCATCAACAGCGGAAGCGAGGTAAACCGCTCAATGATCGACCGGCGAGCCCGCGGGCCGACAAATCCCTGCAGCAATTCCTGCAAAACCAGCCCCGTGGTTACGATGATCTCACCTTCATTGATGGCGCGCGTCAGTGCACCCACCTCCGGAGCATTTGCCGGCTGGTCGCGCCGGAATGCAAGCGACCAGACGCTGGTATCAACGAAGAGCATTACCGGCGCGTGCGTTCCGCCTTGTAGTCATACGATCGATCCCATTCTAGCTTTCCCATGAGATCCGCCAGGCGCTTCTGGCTTCGATTTGCGATGAACTCCTCCAATGCGCGGGTCACTGCCGCCTTCTTGGTCTTTTCCCCGCTCAGCTTGAGCGCGCGCTCAATCAGCTCTGGGTCCAGGGCAAGATTTGTGGCCACGGGGCAACCTCTCTCTGTGTGGATAGACACACAGCAGTCTACACATTCGAATGCTTACGTGCAACTCGAGTTCTCCTCGAATAGCGGTATCAGCCACTTCGCCTACGCGGCGAAGGCCGTCGCATGACCGCCGCCACTCTCAGGATCGTCTCCCGCTGCTCCGGATCCAGGGCACGGAAAGCATCGAGCCATATGCGCTCGTCCTCGGTAAATCGCTCCACGTCATCGAGCTTCAGCCCGGCGGCCTGAGCCAGAATCACCCAGGGTTCGACCCCAAGTGCAGCGGCGATTCGGCCCAGGGCATCTTCCGTCACCGCCGTCCACGAGCCGCTTTCGATCTGCGACAGATACCCCTGACTGAGCCCGCTGCGCTCGGCTAGCGCTTCCTGACCGACTCCATGAAGCTCGCGGATTCGTCGCACTGCAGAGCCCAGTCCCAGGCCTCGCTTCGGGATCCGAGCACGCGCGGGGCGAGCTGCTCGAGCCATTCGACTCCTCACCGAGCGCGATCTTCCATCGGGCGCTCCCGTTCGACGGAAAGCGTGCGAGAGCGCGGCGCAGCCACCTGTGCGAGCAGGGCCTTGGCGATGCGCTCGTTGCCCGTGGCCACTTCCGGCATGCGGCGAACGAAAGCTTCGACCTCGCGCGCCAGCTGCGCCTCGCCCTCATTTCGCAACGCGGCTGCAGTGGCGTTCCAGTCGTGGATCACGCACCCGCGCGTAGTCAGGAGCTTCGCCTTGCCTGGTTCGGCTCTGAGCCCGCCGCTCTGCAGCTCCCTTGCCACCCACTCCGCCTTGCGGCGCATGAAGGTGGACTCTCCCCGCTTGAGCGCCCGGTAGACGCCATCTCGCAGCCGCTCCTTCGGTCGGCCCCGAAGCTGGCTGGGCGTGGCGTTGGCCGCCACCCCCAGTTCACGTAAGTATTGGGCGAAGTCCTCGCGCCAGACCCTTAGCGTCGCCTTGCGGATGTAGAGCCGCTCGCCCTGCTCACTCACCGCCTTCACCACTAGGTGCACGTGTGGGTGCCCCTGGTCGGTGTGCAGAACCATGGCGTAGCGGTGTCGAAGCGCGAACTTCTCCCGAGCGAACTTCTGCGTGGCCGATAGTAGCTTCGCCGGCGGCGTCCCCTCGGGCATGGAGAAGACGATGTTGTGCACCTGCTTGGGCCGCCGGTCGATCTTTCCCGGCTCAGGTTCCGGACGGTACTGGCCTCTGCCCGCCTCGAGGTTCCAAATCTCGGTGAGGTATCCGGACACAGCCTTACCCTGGAGGGTCTCGCCACGGTCGGTATGCACTTCTAGCTTGCCGTGCCGATCGATGTAACTCAGGTGGGCTCCAACCGCTGCCGCACTCTTACCTCCACCGGAGACCTTGACCATGACCTCTGGGGCGCCGTGCACGGTGCGTCTGATCTGCTCCAGCTGGCCGCGACTGAACTCCAAAGGCGTGTGACGCCCCCGCCGCCCGTAACTCACAAGGTCCAGCTCGATCAGTCGTCCACTGACAGGCAGGCTAACTCGCCTCGCCATCGGCACCCTCCCAGCTCAGGACATTGGCCTTGACCACCTCGCGCATCTGCTGCCACAACCGCTCCACTGCCTGGACAATGGCCGGGAACTCAAGCCCCTGTGTGGGATCGTCTTTGCCTTGCCCCATAGCCCGAGCAATCCGACCCAGGTTTTCGGCCAGCGCAGTCACCTCTGCCAAGGCGCGCTCGAGCTGCGCCAGTTCTGCCAACGGGATCGGAGGACTCGCACGCAGGTGAGCGCGAATCAACGTTGCAGCATAGGTGCTGAACTTCATCCCTCGCGCCTGCGCTCGTTGTCGCAAGAGCTTCCCGTCGCCCGGGCGCAGTCGCAGGCTCACTCGATCGCCCCGCCCTGCTCTGCCCTGCTGGGCTTCGTTTGCCGAGTCGAGCGGGTTGCGTGCGAGTACCGCATCGACGAGCAGTCCCAGCAGCTTGGACTGAGACAGGCCGCGGCTCGATGCGAGCGTTGCGAAGCGCGCTTTCTTCTCGGGGTCGGGCCAGGCCGTTATGCTCGAGCGGACGGAAGCGTTCATCTCGGCCAGATATAAATATGTGCATATTGTATTTGTCAGACGCTAGTCTATCCTGCCCTCAAGACCGTTGCAAGCATTTTCTTCGGCATGCCGAAGTTCTTGCTTTCCGTAGAGAGCTTCGGTCATCGGTCGCCGCTGGTGGGTCCGCTGGACGGAAGACAATATGTACACCG
>Ga0335081_10013522_pt1 | contig 13202 bp, 13 predicted proteins | sample Lox_Sample_35_FD_206713 | JGI IMG/M metagenome (GOLD analysis project Ga0335081, IMG submission 206713) | Soil microbial communities from Loxahatchee National Wildlife Refuge, Florida, United States - Lox_Sample_3.5 | ecosystem: Environmental > Terrestrial > Soil > Wetlands | place: USA...
CGGCTGGCCTGCTGCTCTCCCATCTGCTTGCGCTGCGCGGGATCGACTCGGTGGTGGTGGAGGTCCGCAGCCGGGCCTACTGCGAGGCGCGGCAGCGGGCGGGAGTGCTCGAGGACGGCAGCGTCCGGCTGCTCCGCGACGCGGGCGTGGCGCAGCGGCTTGACCAGCAAGGGCTCGAGCACGGCGGGATCTACCTGCAGTTCGCCGGCCAGCGGCACCACATCGACTTCCGCGAGCTGACCGGCGGCCGGACGGTGACGGTCTACGCGCAGACCGAGGTGGTCAAGGACCTTATTGCGCAACGGCTCGCGGACGGCGGTCGCGTTCACTTCGACGTGACCGGGACCGACGTCGATCGGCTGACCTCGGATCGGCCGGTGCTGCGCTTCACCGACGCCGGCGGCGGCGGGCACGAGGTCAGCTGCGACGCGATCGCGGGCTGCGACGGCTTCCACGGGATCTGCCGGCCCGCGATCCCGTCCCGGCAGCTGGCGGTCAGGGAGCGCGAGTATCCGTACGCGTGGCTCGGCATACTCGCCGACGTACCGCCGTCCACCGACGAGCTGATCTACGCGCACCACCGCAGCGGGTTCGCGCTGCACAGCCTGCGCAGTCTCACGGTCAGTCGGCTGTACCTGCAGGTCGATCCCGACGAGCCGGTCGCCAACTGGCCGGACGCGAGGATCTGGGATGAGCTCGGCAGGCGCTTCGACCTGCCGGGGACGGGCTGGGCGCTCAAGCAGGGGCCGATCCTGGACAAGAGCATCACGCCGATGCGCAGCTTCGTGAGCGCCCCGATGCGGTACGGGCGGCTGTTCCTGGCCGGCGACGCGGCGCACATCGTGCCGCCGACCGGCGCCAAGGGGCTCAACCTGGCGATGGCCGACGTCGCCGTGCTCGCCCCGGCCCTGGATGCCCTGCTGCGCGGCGACTCACGGCTCGCGGACGACTACTCCGACACCTGCCTGAACCGGGTCTGGCGGTCCACCCACTTCTCCTGGTGGATGACGACCATGCTGCACCGGACGCCTGGCGCGGACGCGATGGAGGCGGAGCTGCAGCTCGCGCAGCTGCGCTACGTGGTCGGTTCGCGGGCCGCCGCCACGTCGCTGGCCGAGAACTACACCGGGTACCCGGGGTCGTATGCACCACCGCCGGGCAGGCACTGAGCGCGCCAACAACTGAGACCGCAAGCAACTGAGACCGCAAGCAACTGAGACCGCAAGCAACTGAGACCGCAAGCAACTGAGCTCGCCAACAGAGAGGAAGCGCACCAGTCATGCGCAGCACACCGCCATTCCGCGCCGATCATGTCGGAAGCCTGCTCAGGCCGGCGAACCTGCTGGCCGCGCGCGAGGCGTTCGCCGCGGGCAGCATCGACGGCGCCGAGCTGCGCCGGGTCGAGGACGCCGCGATCGCCGACATCGTCGCGATGCAGGCCGAGGTCGGCCTGCAGTCGGCTACCGACGGCGAGTTCCGCCGGGCGTCCTGGCACATGGACTTCATCTACCAGCTCGGCGGCATCAGCAAGGCGCCGGGCAATCTCGCCGTAAAGTTCCGCAATCCGCAGGGCAGCATCGAGTTCACACCGGCGGCGCTGCACGTGGGCAGCAAGATCGGGCTCGACCACACGATCTTCGAAGACGACTTCCGCTACCTGCAGTCCGTGGTGACGACGGCGACGCCGAAGCTGACGATCCCGTCGCCGAACATGGTGCACTACCGCGGCGGTCCCGCCTCCATCGACCACGACGTGTACCCGGACATGGAGCAGTTCTGGACCGACCTGTCGGCCGCGTACGCCGAGCAGGTGCGCAGGCTCGGCGCGATGGGCTGCACGTACCTGCAGCTCGATGACACCAGCCTGGCCTACCTGAACGACCCGGCGCAGCGCGCCGAGATCGCCGAGCGCGGCGAGGACGCCGAGCACCTGCACCTGCGTTACATCCGGCAGGTCAACGACGCGATCGCGGGCCGCCCCGAGTCCATGGCGGTGACCACGCACATGTGCCGCGGCAACTTCAGGTCCTCGTGGGCGGCCGAGGGCGGCTACGACTTCGTCGCCGAGGCCCTGTTCAGCGAGCTGAACGTGGACGGCTTCTTCCTCGAGTACGACGACGAGCGCTCCGGCGGCTTCGAGCCGCTGCGGTTCGTACCGAAGGGCAAGATGGTCGTGCTCGGCCTGGTCACGACCAAGCGCGGGGAACTCGAGAGCCCCGATCTGCTCAAGCGCCGGATCGACGAGGCGGCCAGGTTCGTCCCGCTCGACCAGCTGTGCCTCTCGCCGCAGTGCGGGTTCTCCTCGACCGTGGAGGGCAACGTGCTGACCGCGGAGGAGCAGCGGGCCAAGCTCCGGCTGGTCGTGCAGGTCGCCCACGACGTCTGGGGCTGAGTCTCGCTGTGCAGGCTTGCCGCGCGGGAGCCTGCCCGACCAAGCACAACCAATTCCGGTGCGGCGGCGTCTGCGCAGATATGAGAACTAACCCTCCCCGCGTCGCCTTGATCACCGCCGCGGCGGTCGCCGCTTCCGTGCTTGCCGTCGGCTGCGCCGAAGGAACCGCCGCCAGGCAGCACGTGAGGACCGCGACCGCCGCCCTGATCCGCGGGTCAGCCCGGTGCGAGTCCGCCCAACTGCGGCTCAGCATCGGCCCGCGCGTCTCCGAGAAGACCCAGCAGGACACCGTGATCCTTCGGTTGCGCAACGCCTCGGCCAGGACATGCTGGCTCCGCGGTTACCCTGGCGTCACCCTCACGACGGCGCGCGGCCGCATGCTGCCGTTCCGATACGCCGACCGCGGCGACATGATGCTGACCAGCGCCCGGCCCCGCCTGGTCCGGGTGTCGCCCGGGCACTCGGCGTATGCGGCCATCAACAAGAACTCCTGCGTCCGCCACGCCACGAAGATCGCCCGCACGATCTCGCTGACTCTGACAGGGTCTGCCGGGCTCACGATCAGGCTGCGCCGCTATCCGGTCATGTACTACTGCCCGGCGCCCGACCCGGGTCACCGCGTGGACATCGCGCCGTTCGAGGCCACCCTGTCCCGCCTCTTCGCTCGCGCCTGACCACGGCCGCGCCAGCAAGCACGGGGCGACTAGCCGGAGCGGTTGGCTTGGCGGCCGTTGCCGTTGGGCGTTCGCAGGTAGTAGCCGACCGGGAACAGCCTGACGTTCAGGCGGTCGTCCACCAGGCCCCACAGCCCGCGGCGGGCGAACAGTGCCACCACCATGGCGACCACCCCGAAGATGATCAGGTACCAGGCGTTGTAGGACTGCAGGGTCTGCTGCAGCACCATGTAGACGGCGGTCCCGATGATCGGGCCCTCGATGGTGCCGAGCCCGCCGATGATGGTCGCGAACGCCATCTCGGCGGTCCACCCGACGTCGAACACGGCGCTCGGCTGCACCTGGAGCTGGCTGATCGCGAGCACCGCCCCCGCCGCGCCGCAGCCGATGCCGGCCACCACGAAGACCGTCAGCCTGGCCAGGCCGACCCTGGCTCCTGAGCTGCGCGCGGCGGTCTCGTCGTCGCGGATGGCGGTCAGGACCAGGCCGAGCCTGCTGCGCAGCAGCAGGTAGACCCCGGCCATCGCCAGCACGGTGACGGCGAGGGCGGCCCAGTAGGTGTAGGCGGTGAGGAGCACGGGGCTGAGCTCGGCGAAGCCGGGCAGCGGCATGCCGGTGCCGCTGCCGAGGGAGGAGAACCGCTCGATGATCAGCATGATCGTCGCGGCAAGCACCCAGGTGGCGATCGCGAAGTACCCGCTGCGCAGCCGGGAGAGCAGCCACCACAGCGGCAGGGCGATGACGCCGCAGCCGATCGCGGCGACCGGCAGCGCGGCGAACGGCGAGGTGCCGTGCAGGGCGAAGAACAGCACGAAGTACGCGCCCAGGCCGACGAACGCCTGCTGTCCCACCGATACCAGGCCCGCGTAGCCCGCCATCAGGTTCCACATGCTCGCCAGCGTGAGGACGATGAACGCCTGCACCAAGATGGTCGTGGTGCCCGAGTAGACGACGTAGGGGAAGTACGCGAGCACGGCCACGATGATGAGCGCTCCGGCACCGGTCCAGGCCACGTTGCGGCGCGACCTGGTGACCCGGAAGTCGGCGGTCGGCTCGACGGCTGCCCTGGTGGCCAGGCTCATCGGCACGCCTCTGGCTTCACGCTCATGCCTGGGACCTCCGGCTGGTCAGGCCCTGCGGGCGGAGCACGAGGACGGCGAGGAACACGATGTACCCGGCAAGCACCTCGTCGGAAATGTTGATCTGGGCCCCGATCTGCTGGGCCACGCCCAGGACGATGCCGCCGACCAGAGTTCCCCAGAGCGAGCCGAGACCGCCGATCACGACGGCGGCGAAGGCGAACAACAGGATCGTGTCGGTGCCCGCGGTCGGGTCGAGCGTGGAGTACATGCCGTAGGCGATGCCGGCCAGGGCGACGGTGCCCAGGGCGAGCGCGGCCGCGATGCCGAACACGTGCCGGTAGTCGGCGCCGGCCAGCTGCGCCGCCTCCTTGTCGTCGGCCACGGCGCGGATCAGCCGCCCGTACTTGGACGCGGACAGGAAGTACTGCAGTCCGAGCAGCACGACCACGGCGACGGCGAAGATGACCACCAGCAGGTAGGCGACCTGGATCTGCGAGCCGAGACTGAACGAGTCCTGCACGAGCGCCAGGTTGGCGCCGATCCCGCGGGTGTTGGCGGTGAAGAACTGGAGCAGGAAGTTCTCAATCACGACGGACAGGCCGAAGGTGACCATCAGCGTGGTGAGGACGCCCCGGTCAAGCGCCCGCTGGATGACCGTGCGCTGCAGCCCGTAGCCGCCCAGCGCCATCACCGGCACCACGATGACGAAGGACCAGAGGGTGGGGACGTGCAGGACGGTGATGACGAAGACCGCGAGGTAGCCCGCGACCACGGCGAGGTCGCCGTGCGCCAGGTTCACGACCTTCATCACGCCGAACATCAGCGACAGCCCGCACGCGAACAGCGCGTAGAGCCCGCCGGTCAGCACCCCCTGGATGATGGCGTTCACCCAGGCCATGACGACTCGCTCTCCGATCCGGACTGCTCGGCTCCGCCGGAGCCTTGCTCGCCCACCCTGGCACCCGCCAGGCCGAAGTAGGCAGCCTCGACCTGGTCGGCGGTGACATCCGCGGGCCGGCCCTCCAGGGTGGTGCGGCCTTCAAGCAGGCAGTGAATGTGCGACGCCACCTGCAGCGCCTGGCTGACGTCCTGCTCGACCAGCAGCACGGTGAGGCCGGTGGCCACGATCTGCGGCAGCATGCCGTAGATGCGCTGCACGACCACCGGCGCCAGGCCGAGCGACAGCTCATCAAGCAGCAGCACCCGCGGGTTGGCGAGCAGCGCCCGGCTGATCGCGACGGCCTGCTGCTCGCCGCCGGACAGCTGGGCGGTCCGCTGGCCGCGGCGGTCCCGCATCCACTCGAACATCTCGTACACGCGCTCGGTCGTCCACGGGCCCTGGCGCGCGTACGTGGCCCCGACCTGCAGGTTCTCCAGCACGGTCAGCGACCCGAACAGCCGCCTGCCCTCGGGTACCAAGACGATCCCCGCCCGAGCCCGCCGCTCCGGCCGGAGCGCCGTCACGTCCGCGCCGTCGAACCTGACCGAGCCCGCCGTCGGCTGGTGCAGCCCGGCGATCGTGCGCAGCAGCGTCGACTTCCCGGCCCCGTTAGCCCCGATGATCGCATAGACCTCGCCGGGGAACACGCGGAACGAGATCTCGTCGAGCGCCCGGAGCTGGCCGTGGTGCACGACGAGGTCGCTCACCTCGAGCAGCGGCGTCCCGTTCTCCGGCCTGGCGCCGTCCGCAGCCGCAGTCACGGCTCGCTCCGCTCGCCGCCTTCGGCCGGCGCGCCCTCGGCCAGGCGGGGCTGGCCTTGCGGACCGCCGTGGCCGGCGAGGGCGGCGGTGACGCCAGTGCCGAGGAATACCTCGCGGACCGCGGGGTTCGCGAGCACCTCGGCGGGGTCGCCGTCGCCGACGAACCTGCCGCCAGCCAGGCAGATCAGGCGGCCCACCACGGCGGTGAGCGCACGGACGACGTGCTCGATCCAGATCACGGCCGTGCCGGTCGCGTTGACGCCGCGTACGATGTCGACGAGCTGGGCGACCTCCGGGTCGGTCAGACCGCCGGCCACCTCGTCGAGCAGCAGGAGCGTGGGCTGGGTGGCCAGCGCCCGCGCCAGCTCGAGCCGCTTGCGCTGGAGCAGGCCAAGACGCTCGGCGGGCACGTTCGCCTGACCGGTGATCCCGGCCCGCTCCAGGGCTTCGACGGCCGCCGCGTAGCTGGCCCTACCCCGCTTGCCGCCGCCCTGCTGGGCGGCCACCAGCAGGTTCTCGAACACGGTCATGTCGCCGAACGGCCGCGGCACCTGGTAGGTCCGCCCGATGCCCAGCCTGCACCGCCCGGCCGGGTCCAGCCTCGTCACCGTGCGCCCGGCGAAGCGCACCTCGCCCGCGTCCGGGACGAGGTCGCCGGAGATGAGGCCGAACAGGCTGGTCTTGCCAGCGCCGTTCGGCCCCACGATCCCGACCAGGTCCCCTGCTCCGACGGCCAGCGACAGGTCCTCGGCGATGACGACCTGGCCGAACCGTTTCGACACGCGGTCGACCTCAAGCAGGGGGCTGGTCATCCGGTTACTTGTTGGTGGGCAGCAGGTCGGCGGTGATCTTGGCCTGGGGGAGCTCCGTGTTGTCCACGATCTGCATCTCGAGGGGGTACTTGGTGCCCTTCTGCCACTGGACGCCGGCTGGGGGGGTGATGGCGACGCCGGGGGCGGGGCCGCCGGAGGCGAAGTCGAGGGGTCCGGCCAGGGCCTGGATGTTCACCTGGTGGATCGCGTTGGCGACTTCTTCCTTGTCGTGGGGGTCCGAGACGGCGGTGAGGGCGGCGTGGGCGACCTCGAACAGGCTGTAGTTGGAGATGTTGGCGTTCCACTGGCCCTTGGTGTCGGCCTCGAACTCGTTCGCGAAGGACTGGCAGTCCTGGCCGGTGAACAAGGACTTCCACGGCAGGGTGGGCACCCACCAGGTGTCGGTGGCCACGTTGTACGCCTCGCTGCCCAGGGCGTAGGCGTCGGGCGGGAAAAGCAGCACCTTGGCGACGGTGGCGAGCTTGGGCCGGAACCCCTGCTGGATCGACTGGTGCCACATGGTGGCGAAGTCCGGTGGCAGCGGCACGTTGGTGAAGAAGTCCGCCTTGTCGGCCTTGAACGCCGAGATCATCGAGGAGTAGTTCGTCGTCCCGTCCGGGTACGGCGAGGACATGTCGAACGTGAAGCCCGCGGCCTCGGCGATCGGCGGGAACACCGCGCGGAACGCGTCGCCGTCGGAGTCGTTCGGGAACGCCGCCGCGACCACCTTGTCGGTGTGCAGCTGGTCATGGATCCGGCTCCACATCGGGATGAAGGCCTTGACCAGGTGCTCGGCGCCGAGGAAGTACATGATCACGTACTTTGCCTTCTCCGTGGCGTGCGCCGGGTTGCCCTTCGGGAACAGGTTCAGGTACCAGGACTCCCATGGGATGTTCGCGCAGATCAGCGGCGTCCCCAGCGTCTCGGCCTCGCTGGAGACCGCGTTCACCGTCTCCGGCGTCGAGGAGGCGAGCAGCAGGTCCACCTTGTCGGTCAGGATCGCCTGCTTCGCCAGGTCGCCCGCCCGGGTCACGCTGGACTGTGTGTCGTAGGACTTGATCGTGACCGGGTAGGTCTTGCTCCCGATCTTGAAGCCCTTGCTGTACGGGGTGGTCTGCTTGATCTTGGAGATCACCCAGTTGTCGGCCGCGCCGAAGCCGGCCAGATCCCCGGTCAGCGGGTGAATCCACCCGATCGTGATCCCCTTCGCGGCCGACCCCGCACCCTTGATCCCCGAACTGCACGCAGCCACCAGGCCGCCCGCGCTGACGGCGAACGTGCCGACGCCAACGCCCTTAAGCAGAGAACGCCGCGAGATCGGCTGATCCAGCGGCACCGAGAGGTCTGCTTCCTGACGGTCCATTCCGTCTCCTCTGATGTCAGCGCCCGCGGGTCGCCAGCGAGCTGAAGGGGAGCGGCCAGCGTCGCCGGTGACGGCCGGAGTCTTCAGGACAGGTACTCGCAGGATGTTCGCTTGGCGTACGACTATACGCAATGTAGAACTTAATCAGCGTTCGAGACCAGTGTCAACGGTCCTCATGTATCGGTGTGATCACTGAGAAGTACCATTTTGCGACCCAAAGCCGCCAGAACAAACGATTGCACGTGCCGGAGGCCGCGACGGCGGGGCCGGTGGGGTGGCTTGGCGGGGTCGGGGTCGGTGGGCTGGCGTAGCGGGTGGTGTGGCGGGGTGGGGCGGAGGAGCGGGTGGCGGGGTGGGGCAGAGGAGCGGGTGGCGGGGTGGGGCGGAGGAGCGGGGTGGCTAGGACGGGGCCAGGGACTTGAGGTCGGTCTCGATCTGGCGGGCCGTCTTGAGGAGGGAGGGGAGTAGCTCGGCACGCATCGCGTCCGGGCTGACCCTGCTGGCGTGGGCAGAGACGTTGATCGCCGCCGTCACGGTGCCAGAGGCATCCCTGATCGGCGCAGCCAGGGCCCGGAGCCCGTCCTCGAGTTCCTGGTCCACGATCGCGTAGCCCTGCCTGGCGACGTCGTGGACGATCTGCCTGAGCCCGGCGGGATCGGTCACCGTATGCGAGGTGAACGCCTCGAACGTGGCCTCGGCAAGGTACCTGTCGAGTTCGTCCTCGCTCATCCCGGCGAGCAGGACCCGGCCCATCGAGGTGGCGTAGGCGGGGAACCTGGTGCCCACCGAGATCGCGACCGTCATGATCCGCTTGTGCGCCACCCTGGCCACGTACACGATCTGATGGCCGTCGAGTACCGACACCGACGAGGATTCGTGCAGTTCGGCGGAGAGTTCCTCCAGGTGGGGCATCGCGACCTCGGGCAGGGCCAGCCCGGACAGGTAGGCGTACCCGAGCTCGAGCACCCGCGGCCGCAGCGAGAACTCGCGGCCGTCGTTGCGCACGTAGCCGAGCTTGACCAGGGTCAGCAGGAACCGCCGGGCTGCGGCCCTGGTCAGCCCGGTCGCCCTGGCAACCTCGCTGAGGCTGAGCCGCTCGCGGTCTGGGCCGAAGGCCCGGATCACCGCCAGCCCGCGGTCGAGTGACTGCACGAAGTCGCTGTCCCTGCCCTGGGCGCCCGCGCCATCGCCGGAAGCCGCTGCCGCACCGGCGGGCTCGGCTGGTACGTCGGCCGGACCGTACCCCGTGTGAGCCCCGTGCTCAGCGTCCGCGTTCGCACTGCGCCCGGAAGTTCTCATCTCATCTGCATCGTAGCGCCAGGGACCGGAATGAAGGCTAGCCTGGCCTGCCCGCGCCGCCGCGCTGCAATGCCCGCGCCCGGCGCAGGTGGTCGAGCAGCAGGAAGCCGACCTCGCCGGGAGAGGAGACATTCGCCAGGTGCGCCGCCCCGCGCACCACCGCGAGGCGCGACCTCGCGATCCCCGCGCTGATCGCGGCGCCGTGATCGGGCGGCGTGGCCGGGTCATCCGCGCCGGCGATCACGATGGTGGGCGCGGCGATCGAGCCGAGCGCGCCGCGCAGGTCCATCGCGCCGATGGCGGCGCAGCAGGCCGCGTAGCCGCTCACGTCGGTCCGCTCAAGGTCGGCGGCGAACGCGGCGGCCGCCTCGGGTTCCCGGCCGGCGAAGCCGGCCGGGAACCACCGTCCCAGCGACTGCGCGGTGACCGAGCTCATCCCGGCGGCGCGCACCTGGTCGGCGCGGGCCAGCCAGCCCGACGCCGGCGGCAGGTACGCGGAGGTGCAGACCAGTCCGAGCGCGGCGATCCGGCCCGGCGCGGTGGCGGCCAGCCACATGCCGATCATGCCGCCGAGCGAGATCCCGCAGTAGGCAGCCCGGTCGATTCCGTGCTCGTCGAGCAGGGCGAGCACCCCGGCGCCGAGCCCGGCGATCGAGTAGGGCGCCGGCGCGGCCGGCGACCCGCCGTGGCCGGGCAGCTCGTAGCGCAGCAGCCTGAAATGGCGGCCCAGGTCGGCGGCCTGCCGGTCCCAGACCGCGCGCGAGGTCCCCAGCGAGTTGCCGAGCACCAGCACCGGCGTGCCGGCCGGCCCCTCGAGTGTCGCGGTCAGGCGGAGGGTCGCGGCCGGCGGCTCATACATCGAAGAAGACGGTCTCGTCCTTGCCGCGCAGCCTGATGTCGAACACGAACCGGTCGTGCCCGCCCGCCTCCGCAACCGCGATCAGCGTGCCCCGGCGGGCCTGGTCGACGGCGCGCAGTACGGGGTCGGTCGCGTTCGCCTCGGTCTCATCGGAGAAGTAGATCCTGGTCACCACCCGGTCGAGCAGCCCCCTGGAGAACACGGACACGTCCAGGTGCGGCGCCTGCGCGCCGCCCGGGCACGGCAGCCGGCCTGGGCGCAGCGTCACGATGCGATAGCAGCCGGACTCGTCGGTGGCGCAGCGGCCGAAGCCGCGGAACCCGGCCGCCCGCGGCGCGACGGCTCCGCGCGGATCATCCGGGTGGTCGAACCTGCCGTCCGGGTCGGCCTGCCAGGTCTCGACCAGAGCGTCCGGCAGCGGGACGCCGGCCCCGTCGATCACCTGGCCGGTGATCGTGATCGCGCCCGGCGTGCCCTCGGGCACCACGAACGGGCCGTCCGGCCAGGGCAGGCCGATGGCCAGGAACGGGCCGACCGTCTGCGACGGCGTCAGCGGGAGCGTCACCGGCAGCATCACCGGTCCCCCTGCGGCTCGAAGACGGTTGCGCTCGCGCCGCGCAGCACGATGTCCCAGGTAAAGCCGAGCGCCCACTCCGGCTGGGTCAGGTCCAGGTCGAACCGCGAGATCATCCGTTCCCGCGCCTTCTGGTCGGGCACCGAGTTGAAGATCGGGTCGTAACGGAAAAGCGGGTCGCCGGGGAAGTACATCTGGGTGATCAGCCGCTGGGTGAACGCCCGGCCGAACAGCGAGAAGTGGATGTGCGCCGGGCGCCACGCGTTGAGGTGGTTCCGCCACGGATAGGGGCCCGGCTTGATCGTGACGAACCGGTACCTGCCGTCGGAGTCGGTCATGCAGCGGCCGGCACCGTCGAAGTTCGGGTCGAGCGGCGCCGGGTGGTCGTCGACCCGGTGCCGGTACCGGCCTGCGGAGTTCGCCTGCCAGATCTCGACCAGGGTGTCGGGCACGGCCCTGCCGCCCGAGTCGAGCACCCGGCCGGTGACGATGATCCGCTCGCCGAGCGGCTCGCCCGCGTGCCTGGTCGTCAGGTCGGCGTCGCCGGCGGTGACCCGCTCGGCGCCGAGCAGCGGCCCGGTGACCTCGGTGAGCTGCTGGGGCAGCGGCACAAGCGGCTGGCTGGGGGCGCGCAGCTGGGACGAGCGGTAGTCCGGGTAGTCGAGCGGCGGGTGCACGCCGTCCGGCCGCGGATAATGCGGCAGGCGGAGGCCGGCCTCGGCCGAGCGCGGATCGGCGGTCATCAGGCTGCTCCTTCCATGGCGGCAGGCTCGCCGCTAGCAGGCAGGGTCGCCCGCAGCGCGCGGAGCGCGGCGAGCTCGGACGCCGTCGGCGGCGGGATCGGGGAAAGATCGGCGGAGACCTTCAGGTCCCACCGGGTTCTGTCCTTGACATCCGCAACGGAAACCCCGGGGTAGATCCCGGTCAGCGAGAGCTCGAAGGTCACGGGGTCGGGCGTCAGGACGCCGAGGTCGGTGATCACCCGGCGCGGGCCCGCCCCGGTCAGGCCGAGCCGCTGCCTAATGCCAGCGCCGGTGCCGTAGCCGACCGAGGTGACGAAGTCGACGCGCTCGACGAAGGTCCGGTGCGACTGGCGGATGACCACGATCACCTCGCGGCAGGCCGCGGCGATCTCCGGCGCGCCGCCGGCGCCCGGCAGCCTTACCCTGGGGTCGCCGTAGTCGGCGCCGATCACCGTGGTGTTGATGTTGCCGAACCTGTCGAGCTGCGCCGCGCCAAGGAAGCCGACGTCGATCCGCCCCGGCTGCAGCCAGTAGTTGAAGATCTCGGGGACGCTGACCACGCAGTCGGCGGTCTCGGCCAGGATCCCGTCGCCGATGGACAGCGGCAGCGCCGTCGGCTTGGCGCCGATAGTGCCCGACTCGTAGATCAGCACCAGGCCGGGCGCGTGCGTCGCGCGGGCCAGGTTGGCGGCCTCGCTGGGCAGGCCGATGCCGACGAAGCAGGTCATGCCGTCGGCAAGGGCGCGCGCGGCCGTGACGGTCATCATCTCGTCCGCGGTGTAGCTCATCGCGGCCGCTCCGCGGCCTCGGCGCTCGACGCGTAGACGTGCTCGTCAAGCCATGCGGCGAACGCGTCCCTGTCCCTGCTGATCGCGTCCCAGGCCAGGTAGAAGTCGTTGTCCCTGGCCGAGTAGCCCTGCGCGTAGGAGGGATGGGCGCCGCCGGGCACCAGGGCGACGAAGCCGACCGTCCAGGCCGGAAGCACCACCGCCCCAATCCGCGGCGGCAGCGCGTCGACGATCTCTTCGACCGTGACGACCGAGTGGGCGGCGGCGAGGACGGCCTCCTTCTGCACTCCGGTGATCCCCCAGAACTGCACGTTGCCCAGCCGGTCGGCCTGCTGCGCGTGGATCACGGCGACATCGGGACGCAGTGCCGAGACGGCGGTCAGCGTCTCCCCGGTGAACGGGCACTCGATCTCGGCCACGCCCGATGTGTGCGTGGTCAGGCTGGTGCCTCGGTACCCGCGCAGGATCGCGAACGGCAGCCCGGACGCCCCGGCTACGTACCTGTTGGCCATCCCGGCGTGACTGTGCTCCTCGATCTCCAGCGGGGTCGGCCAGTCGTTCTCCACGGCGTCGCGAAAGCGGTGCAGCGAGCCGACTCCAGGGTTGCCTGCCCAGGAGAACACCAGCTTGCTGGCGCATCCGGCGCCGATCATCTGGTCGTAGATGACGTCCGGCGTCATCCTGATCAGGGTCAGCCCGCGGCGCCGCTGCCTGATCACCTCATGGCCGGCCGCGTGCGGGATCAGGTGGGTGAAGCCCTCCATCGCGAGCGAGTCGCCGTCGTGGATGGCAGCGGCGATCGCCTCGGCCAGCGACACGATCTCCGCCACACCGCACCAGCCTTCCTCAGCCGCGTCTACCGAAACGATATCCAGCGGTCGCTAAGTGAACAACTGTGCGGACTACGGAGCATCT
>Ga0335081_10013523_pt1 | contig 13202 bp, 11 predicted proteins | sample Lox_Sample_35_FD_206713 | JGI IMG/M metagenome (GOLD analysis project Ga0335081, IMG submission 206713) | Soil microbial communities from Loxahatchee National Wildlife Refuge, Florida, United States - Lox_Sample_3.5 | ecosystem: Environmental > Terrestrial > Soil > Wetlands | place: USA...
TCGCCGGGTACGTCACCGACCCCGCCTCCGGCGGTCCCCGGGTCAGCCGGGACGGCATCGTGCGAGACGGCTGGCTGGACACCGGCGACCTGGGCCAGGTGGACGCCGGCGGCTTCGTGTCCCTGACCGGGCGGGCCAAGGACCTGATCATCCGCGGCGGCCACAACCTCGACCCCAAGGTGATCGAGGACGCGCTGCTGGCCCACCCGGCCGTCCGCGCCGCCGCGGCCGTGGGCCGCCCGGACCGGCATTCCGGCGAGGTCCCGGTGGCCTACGTCGTCCCGGCCGGCCCCGGGCCGTTCGACGAGGCCGAACTGCTGGCCTGGGCCGGTACCGCCATCGACGAGGCCGCCGCCCGGCCCAAGCGCATCTACCCGGTCGACGCCATCCCGCTCACCGCGGTGGGCAAGCCCTTCAAGCCCGCGCTGGCCGCTGACGCCGCCGTCCGCGCCATCACCGACGCGCTGGCCGCGGCGGGCCTGACCGATGCCCGGGCCGCCGCCGCGCACGAAGACGGGCGGCTGGTCGTGACCGTGACCGGCGCCGACCCGGACCGCGTGCGCGACGCCGTCGCCGGATACGCCCTCACCATCCGCCCCGGGCCATCGCCTGCCCCCCAACCAGCCTGAAGTAACCCGCAGAAAGCGACATCACCATGAACGACCACTACCCCGCGACCCGCGAGCCCGTCATCGTCGTCGGCGCCGGCCCGGCCGGCTGCACCGCGGCCCTCCTGCTCGCCGACTTCGGCGTCCCCGTCACCCTGCTCGAACGCCACACCCAGCCCCACCCGCTGCCGCGCGCCGTGCACCTGGACGACGAGGTCACCCGGACCCTGGACCGGATCGGCGTGGCCGAGGGCTTCCTGGCCCGGTCCCGGCCCGGCAGCGGACTGCGCCTGCTCGACGCCAGGCACCGCGTCATGGCCGAGTTCACCCGCGACCACCAGCCCGGCCAGCACGGCTTCCCGCAGGCCAACATGTTCCACCAGCCCGACCTGGAAGAGCTGATGCTCGCCCGGATCCAGCGGCACCCGCTGATCGACTTCCGCCGCGGCGCCGAGGTCTGCGGGCTGGATGATGACGATGCCTCCGGCCCGGCCGGTGCGGCCCCGGTCCGGGTGCATGCCCGCATCGGCGGGGAAACGCAGACGTTCACCGGCCCGGTCGTGCTGGGCTGCGACGGCGCCAACAGCACCATCCGCCAGCTGGCCGGCATCACCATGGACGACCTCGGCTTCACCGAGCGCTGGCTCGTGATCGACATCCGGGTCCCGACCGGCCTGGACACCTGGGACGGCGTGGAGCAGATCTGCGACCCCGCCCGGGCCGCCACCTTCATGCAGGTCACCGGGGACCGGTACCGCTGGGAGTTCCGGCTGCGCGACGGCGAGGACGAAGCCGGCCTGATCACCCCGGCCGCCCTCGGCCAGCTGCTGCGGCCCTGGACCGGCCGCGACGACCTGGACGGCCTGCAGATCATCCGCAGCGCGACCTACACCTTCCGCGCCCAGATGGCATCCCGCTTCCGCCGCGGGCGGATCTTCCTGCTCGGTGACGCCGCCCACCTCACCCCGCCGTTCATCGGCCAGGGCCTGGCGGGCGGACTACGCGACGCCGACAACCTGGCCTGGAAGCTCGCCTGCGTGCTCACCGGCCGGGCCGGGGAGAACCTGCTCGACACCTACGACAGCGAACGCCGCCCGCACGCCACGGCCCTAGTGAAAAAAGCCGTCCGGATCGGCTGGGCGATGACCGGCGGGCAGGACCAAGCCGCCGCCGTCCGCCGGATCGCCCTGGCCGCCGCCGTCCGCAGCGGCCGCATCTGCCAGGTCATGGGCTCCACCGCCACCCCGCGGCTCAAGACCGGCGCCTTGCAGCACGCCTCGCGGCGGCCCTTCGGCTCTGGCATCCCTGCCCCGCTGCGGCCCGGCGGCCTGTTTCCCAACCCGCTGGTGTCCGCCGGCGACGGCCCGCCGGCCCGGCTGGACACGATCCTGGCCGGACGCACCGCCGTGCTGACCACCCGGTGCCCCGACGGCGACCTGGCGGAGTTCTGCCGCCGGCACGGCCTGGTCCTGGCGCGGATCAGCACACCCGGGACCGAACCGCCCAGCACGCAGCAGGACGCCGGCTGGATCGACGTCCGCCTCGCCGGCGACGCACCCGCCGCCGGCCTGCGCGCCCTGGCAGCCGACCCGGCGCTGACCGTCCTCGTCCGCCCGGACCGCGTGGTGGCGGCGGTAGGGACCCGGTCCCGGCAGCCGCGCCTGCCCTGGCACATCCCGGCCGCCGCCGGGCCGGAGCGCCCGGCCACGGCGCTCCCGGCCGCCCATCCCGAATCCGCCTTTCCCGTCACGACTACCCCCTAGGAAGTTCCCATGTTCGTCACCATCTCCCTGCTGCTGGCCGCGGCCTGCCTGCTCCCCGCGGCCGGCAAGCTCACCGGCCAGCCCAAGATGCGGAAATCCGCCGCGCACTTCGGCATCCCCTGGCCCCGCTACCGGCTCATAGGCGTAGCCGAACTGGCCGCCGCCGCAGGCATCCTGACCGGCCTGTGGTGGCACCCCCTCGGCCTGGCCGCCGCGGCCGGGATGGCCCTGCTCCTCCTCGGCGCCCTCGTCGCCCACCGGACGGCAGCCGACCGGGCCAAGGAGATGGCGCCCGCCTGGCTCGCCCTTCTCCTCACCCTGGCTTACCTGGCCATCGCCCTCACCAGCTGAGTGCGAGCGGGCCAACCCGCCCGCAGTGGCCTCGTCCTCAACACCCATGACTGCGCCGGACCTGACGCACCAGCAGATCGGAGAGAAGTAATGACCGTCTGGAAAGCACAACCCGGGGTTACGCCGCCGGGATCCGCCGAGACCGCCGACCAGGCCGCCCCGCTGGACGCGCTGCTCGCTGACGCCGCGCTCGGTACGTTCCGCCGTTTCGCCCCCGACGCGTCGGCCGCCAAGTTCGCGGCCGCTCTCGCCCGAACTCCGTACACTACCGGCCGGAGGCTGAACAGCCTCGCCGCTGAACTCGTGCGGATCGGGGCGGGCACCTCTGCGCTCGCGCCCGACAGACGCGACCGTCGTTTCGCCGACCCGGCCTGGACGGGCAACGCCTTGCTGCGCCGGATCGTGCAGTCTTATCTAGCGGCGGGGCAGACCGCCGACCAGCTCATCCAAGACGCCGGGCTCGGCCCGCGCGACGAGAAACGGGTCCGTTTCGGTGCCGGTAACCTCATCGAGGCGCTCTCGCCGAGCAATGTGCCGCTGGTGAACCCCTCCTCGGCCAAGGCCGCCATCGACACCGGCGGCCTCAGCCTGGCTCGCGGCGGCCTGAGCCTGCTGCGCGACATGGCCAGCCCGCCGCGGATCCCGGAGATGGTCGACAGGTCGGCGTTCGAGGTTGGCCGCAACATCGCGGTTACGCCGGGGGAGGTGGTACTGCGCACCGAGGTGCTCGAGCTGATCCAGTACCGCCCGCAAACCGGGCAGGTCCGCGAGATACCGCTGCTGATCGTGCCGCCGACGATCAACAAGTTCTACGCCCTGGACCTGGCCCCCGGCCGCAGCATGGTGGAGTACCTGGTGCAAAACGGCCAGCAGGTATTCGTGATCTCCTGGCGCAACCCAGACGCCCGGCACGCCGGCTGGGGCCTGGACACCTACGTCACCGCGGTGCTCGACGCACTCGACGGGGTCGAGCGGATCTGCGGCACCGGCCGCACCGCGGTGACGGGCGTCTGCGCCGGCGGAATCATCGCCAGCGTCACGGCCGCGCACCTAGCCGCCGCCGGCCAGCAAGACCGGCTCGCCTGCTTCAGCCTGCTGGTCACCGTACTCGACACCGCCAACGCGGGAACTGTGGCCGCGCTGACCGACCGGCAGCTGGCCGAAACGGCGAAGGCGATGTCCAGGCGCCGCGGCTACCTCGACGGCCGTGCCCTAGCCGAGGCGTTCGCCTGGCTGCGCCCCGGTGACCTGGTGTGGAACTACTGGGTGAACAATTACTTGCTCGGCAATAAGCCGCCCGTGTTCGACATCTTGTCCTGGAACGCCGACACCACCCGGATGAGCGCCAGGCTTCATGCCGACTTCGTAGACCTGGCCATGGACAACAAGCTCGTCACGCCCGGAGAGCTGACGGTCCTCGGCACCCCGGTCGACCTGTCCCGGGTCACAGTCGATTCCTACATCGTCGCGGGGATCGCCGACCACATCACCCCGTGGCAGAACTGCTACCGCAGCACCCAGCTGCTCGGCGGCGAAAGCCGGTTCATCCTGTCCACCAGCGGTCACATCGCCGCGCTTGTCAACCCGCCAGGCAGCCCGAAGGCCACATACCAGACCAGCAAGACCAACCCGCCCAGCCCGGCGGACTGGCTGAAGACAGCGGAATCCGAACCGGGCAGCTGGTGGCCTGACCTGCTGGCTTGGCTCGGTGACCGGTGCGGTACGGACAAGCCAGCCCCGCAAGAACCCGGCGGCGGCGGGCTACGGCCGCTCGCGGCAGCGCCCGGCACTTACGTTTTCGACAGCTGACGAGGGGTGACGGCAATGTATACCGGCATCGGCCGTTCTCTCGGCACCGACTACTTCCGCATCGCGGACCAGCTGACCGGCGACGAGCTGAGCTACCTGCGGCGCACCCGCGACTTCGTCGACAACGACGTGCTCCCGGTGATCAACGGCTACTGGGAGCGCGCGGAGTTCCCGTGGCCGCTCATCGAAAAGCTGGCCAAGCTCGGTGTGGTCGGCGACGGCATCGACGGCTACGGCTGCCCTCCGATGAGCCCGATCGCCACCGGGCTGGTGCACATGGAGCTCAACCGCGGCGACGGAAGCCTGGGCACATTCCTCGGCGTACAGGCCGGGCTGGCAATGCAGTCGATCGCCATGCTCGGATCGGAACACCAGAAGCAGCGCTGGCTGCCCGGCATGGCGGCGCTGGAAAAGCTCGGCGCGTTCGCGCTGACCGAGCCGATGCACGGCTCGGACTCGGTGGCGCTGGAGACTCGGCGCGCCGGGACGGCGGAGACTGGGTGATCGACGGCGCCAAGAAATGGATCGGCAACGGCACGCTTGCCGACGTCGTTGTGGTGTGGGCGCGCGACGTCACCGACGGCCACGTCAAGGGGTTCCTGGTGGAGAAGGGCACGCCGGGCTTTGACGCGCGGCGGATGGACGGCAAGGGGTCGCTGCGCGCGGTGTGGCAGGCCGAGATCACGTTGTCCAGCGTGCGGGTACCGGAGGAGAACCGGCTGCCGGCCGCGAACAGCTTCAAGGACGCCGGCATGGTGCTGGCCGGCACACGCAACGCGGTGGCGTGGGGCGCGCTGGGCCACGCGACCGCCGCCTACGAGGCTGCGATGGCCTACTGCCGGCAGCGGCAGCAGTTCGGCAAGCCCCTGGTGAGCTTCCAGATCGTGCAGGACCGGCTGGTCAAGATGCTGGCCGAGATCTGCTCCATGCAGCTGTACTGCCTGCGGCTGGGCCGGCTCATCGAAGAGGGCAAGCTGACCGACACCATCGCCGCGATCGCCAAGATGAACAACACCCGCAAGGCCCGACAGGTCATCGCCGAGGCACGGGACCTGCTCGGCGGCAACGGCATTTTGCTGGACTTCCACGTGATGCCGCACCTAGCCGACATCGAGGCGATCCACACCTACGAAGGCACCGAGACCATCCAGACCCCGATCGTCGGCCGGGACATCACCGGTGCCAGCGCCTTCGCCTGACGGCCGGACCATCCGGTTCGTCGACATCGACGCCGACCGGGTCCGGCTGCGTACCGCGGTTCACGGATCTGGCCGGCGACGACGACCCCATCGTGCCGGTAGCCAACGGGCGGATCCTCACCCGGTGCATCCCGCACGCACGACTGCACATCGTCCGGCGTGGAGGTCACCTGTTCCTGCTCGACAGCGCCGCGGAGATGGCCGGGGCTGCCGGACCCGTACCCGGATGGGACCCTGGTGGGGAACCGGGGTTCCTGGCTCGTCAGCGGAGGCGAGGAGGCTATTGCTTGCGGAACTTCGCTTTCAGCGTGTCCACGCGCTGTTGGAAGGTTTCCTTGCGTTCCTGCTTCTTCTGTTCGCGGATCGCCTTGCGCGCCGCCTTCTCGGCTTCCTCGGCGGCAGCCCTGCTGCGCCTCCAGTTCCGCGACGACCTCGTCGAGCGGACGGCGCACGATCGTGCCACCCATCTCAGAGACGAACGTGTCCAGCGGCTCGGCCGTGTCCTCCACAGTCTCGGCCAGGAGCGCGTTCCCGCCCGTCGGCACCAAGCAGCATCCCCACCGGACACCGAGCACCCCGGCGAGCATCCCGATCAGGGAACCGCCGGCGGTACCGGCGCCGACCGCTGTCACCGCCCTCCGGCACGTGGAGGTGGCCGTCCTTATCCGCTCCACGATGGCCGCCGAGCGGATCTCGCGCTCATCAGCGGACGATGCGCAGGGCCAGCCGCGGTGGACAGCCGCGCTGCACCAGGCGGGCGACCTGGTGCCAGTCGATGTGGTCGGCATAGACCTCGGCCAGCGACTGGGGGATGCCGAACTGGGCGAGCCGTGCCACGCGCCAGTCGTGCACGAGCAGGTCTTCGTCCTCTGCGGCCTCGCGGCCGGTGATGGCTGGTTTCATCGTTGGCTCCTTGGCGGTGGACCCGTGCCCTCACTCTTACGAACTGAGTTATATGATCAGTCTTGTAGTTAATCATCAGTTATGACTATTATATTGTCAAGAGCTGGCCTGGCGATGGTGGTGAGGTGCACATGGTGACGGCATGGCGGTGGCTGCTCGCCGCCGCGGTGGTCCCGCTCGTTATCGGCGGATGCACGAGCACGGCCGGCCGGATGGCCGCCGGGACTGGCTCCGCGGCGCCGGGTGGCCACCGGGGGCTCTCGGCGGTCCGGCACGTGTGGGTGATCGAGCTGGAGAACCAGGGGTATCCGCAGAGCTTCGGCACCCCGTCCGCCGACCCGTACCTGGCCAAGACGCTGCCGCGGATGGGTGCCCTGCTGGAGAACTACTACGCGATAGGCCACGCCAGCGCGGACAACTACATCGCGCAGGTCTCCGGGCAGGCCCCTACCCTGGCCACCCAGGCCGACTGCCCGGTCTGGATTCCCTTCCCGGGCCCCGTCGTGGCCGGGCCGTATCACCAGGTCCTCGGCGAGGGCTGCGTCTACCCGGCGGCGGTCCCCACGCTCGGCAACCAGCTGTCGGCCGCCGGGCGCAGCTGGGCGGCGTACCTGCAGGACATGGGCAATGACCCAGGCCGGGACAACACGGTCAGCACGGTCCGCGGACCAGCCTGCGGCCACCCCGCCACCGGATCCATCGACCACACCGAGCGCGCCGAGCGGGGTGATCAGTACGCCGCCCGCCACGACGGGTTCGCGTTCTTCCGCTCGGTCACCGCGAACCCGGCCTTCTGCGCCGCGCACATCTTGTCGTTCCGGCCGCTGCCCGGCGACCTGGCCCGGGCTGGCGCCACCCCGGCGGTCTCCTTCCTCGCGCCGAACCTGTGCAACGACGGCCACGACGCGCCCTGCGCCGACGGCGCCCCCGGCGGCCTGGCCCAAGCCGACAGGTTCCTGGCCCGGTGGGTGCCGGTCATCATGGCCGCGCCGGCCTACCGGGACGGCGGACTGATCGTGATCACCTTCGACGAGGGCAGCGACGCGGCCGCCTGCTGCGGCGAGACATCCGGCATCAGCCCGTCCCACCCGAACGTGCCCCTGCCCGGGAAGACCGGTCCCGGCGGCGGCCGCATCGGCGCGGTCCTGCTGTCCACGCTCATCAGACCCGGTACCGTCAGCGCCGTTCCGTACAACCATTACTCGCTGCTGCGCTCGATCGAGGACATCTTCGGCCTGCCGCACCTGGGCGACGCGGCCATGCCGCAGGCCAGGTCCTTCGGCCCGGACATATTCGGCTAGGAGCCTGTCGCCCGACTTCAGCGTGCCCCTGGGTCTTGGCACTGCCCCGGCGGGGCATTGAGACATGACTGATGGCAGAAACCACCGGCCCGTTCGGCTATAAAACTCCTTTACCGAACGGGCCGTGGTGCCTGCCCGGACCTGATGGCCGGCCAGCGCGAATGACACGCGAGAGGCAACCGGGAACACTTAGACGATGACCGGCGTCCCACCACCCACCCTGTACCACCGATGGCTCGGCTGGCACGCCCCCGCCATGCGGCGTGCGATCACGGTACTGATCGCCGGGCTGATCGTCGCCGTCATTCTCCTGCCGTTCGTAACATGGGGGCTGGCGCTGACCGGAGGCTGGAACGCCTCCGCGCTTACCTTCCTCCTCACCACCTGGGCGATCATCATCCGAGCCGACAGCTCACGCGCGCCGCAGCTCGCCGCCCGCGAAGACCAGACACAAGGCTCCGCGAGGGTGCTACTGGTCGGGGCCAGCGTGGCCAGCCTCCTGGGGGCGGGTTACGCCCTTCACCTCGCCGGGCAGCACAGCGGCGCACCGCGGATGCTGCTGATCGGCGCCGCCGTGCTGACCGTGGTGCTCTCATGGGCCGTGATCAACACCGTCTACACCCTGCGCTACGCCGACCAGCACTTCCGGTCCAGGCCCGGCGGCATCGCGTTCGGCACCGGGGACGGCCAGCAACATCCCGGCTACCGCGACTTCGCCTACGTCGCCTTCACCATCGGCATGTGCTACCAGGTGTCCGACACCACGCTGCGCGACCCCCAGATCCGGCGCACGGTGCTGGCCCACGCCATCTTGTCCTACGTGTTCGGCGTCGTCATCGTCGCAGGCTCGGTCAACCTCATCTCCGGACTGTTCCGGTAAACCCCGGCCAGGCCCACCGCTCCCGCCGCAGATACGCGGACGCTCTTGCTCCCCGGCGGCGCGGGCTTCATGCGGCCTGATTGAGACGTGTGCGCGGTGAACGGGCCGACACATAGCCGGCGCAGACGCCAGCCTCCTGCCCTTCCACCCCCAGGCCCAGGCTAAAGCGGCATGACCTGAGGTGCCATACAAGCCCGTGGCGGCAGGAGCCGTCCGGAGAGACGATGCAATCAGGTGCGCGCCGCCGCCTGGGCAGGGCGGGCAGCACGCCTGGAGAGGAGTTCTCATGAGGATCGAGGATTACGCGCTGATCGGTGACCTGCAGACGTCCGCCTTGGTCGGCCGCAACGGCTCGGTGGACTGGCTGTGCCTGCCGCGCTTTGATTCCGCATCGTGCTTCACCGCGCTGCTGGGAGAGGAGAAGCACGGGCGCTGGCTCATCGCCCCTGTCGGGGAGGTCCGCAGCGTGTCGCGCCGCTACCGGGAGGGGACGCTGGTCCTGGAGACCGACTTCGAGACCGCCGACGGCACGGCGCGTGTCATCGACTTCATGCCGCCCCGCGATGGCGGCGCCCCCCAGCTCATGCGCATCGTACAGGGGCTGCGTGGTCGCGTCCCGATGCGCATGCAGCTGATCATCCGCTTCGGGTACGGCCTGAGCGTGCCCTGGGTACAGCGGGTGCCCGGCGGCATCGTCGCCCAGGCGGGGCCCGACGCGGTGCACCTGAGCACACCGGTGGAGCTGCACGGGCAGGATCTCACCACGGTGGCGGAGTTCACCGTCCAGGAGGCCAGCAGCAAGCGGTTCGGCCTGAGCTGGTTCCCCTCCTACGAGCGCCCCGGCCGCACCGAGGACGCTCACGCGGCTCTGGCCCGCACCCAGGCGTGGTGGCGGGAATGGGCGGAGCGGTGCACCTACCGAGGTGAGTACCGCGATGAGGTCCTGACCTCGCTGGTCGTCCTCAAGGCGCTCACCGATCAGGTCACCGGCGCGATCGTCGCGGCGCCCACCACCTCGCTGCCGGAAGACCTCGGCGGCGAGCGCAGCTGGGACTACCGCTACACCTGGCTGCGCGACTCGGTGCTGACGCTGAACGCGCTGCTGGCCGGCGGTTACACCGACGAGGCGCTGGCGTTCAGCGACGCCGTGTTCCGGGCCACCGCCGGGCAGCCCGAGCAGGCGCAGATCATGTACGGCATAGCCGGCGAGCGGCGGCTGGAGGAGTACGAGCTGGACTGGCTGCCCGGTTACGAGGGCTCCAGGCCGGTCCGGGTCGGCAACGCGGCCGCGGGCCAGTTCCAGCTCGACGTGTACGGCGAGGTCGTCGGCGTCGGCTGGGCGGTGACGATGGCGCTGGGGCGGCTGTCCGAGCGCCTGTGGCGGCAGCTCCGCGAGCTCTTGGACTACCTGGAGAGCGCTTGGCGGGAACCCGACGACGGCATGTTCGAGGCCCGCGGGCCGCGGCGGCACTACACCCAGTCCAAGGTGATGGCCTGGCTCGCATTCGACCGCGCCATCGCGCTGGGCCAGCGCTTCAAGCTGGACGGGCCGCTGCAGCGCTGGGAGCAGATCCGCGCGCAGATCCACGACGAGATCCTGGAACGGGCCTACGACCCGCAGCGCCGCACCTTCACCCAATCCTATGGCTCCACCGCGCTGGACGCCGGTCGTGCGGAACACCAGGACGGCTAGGCCGAGGACCCGGCGAACTAGCAAGTAGATGATCTTGAGCGGCACCAGGCCAGCCAACCATGACGGCGCCGAGCATGCCGACGACAGCGCAGGTCAGCCGCTCAATCGATTATTCGAGCGGCGCAGCCACGATGACGAATGCGGACGACCAAGCGGCCGCCCGTCCCTGCGCCACCGTACGGATCCTCACTGCTTCCGGCGACGGGCTAGAAGCCTGACTGTACCTCCCCGAAGGGACGGGCCCTTATCCAGAGGTGGTGATGGCCCACGGCATCGGCGCGGAACCGAGACATACAAGGTGACCGTCCGCGAAATGACCGGTGCTGTGCTACGCACCGTCGCGCGGCCAGATCCGCCAGCGCGGACCGGCCGCGGTTGCTTCCCTTATCAGGTAAACCGGGGCCGGCTGCGATCATCCTGCACCCCGCTACTGACCTGCTCTGACCGTCGGTTTGCGTCCGGCGGTGTATTGATGCAGGCGCCTTTGTCGTCACGCAGTTTGTCTCGCAACCCGGCCGCGAGGCGTCAGCTAGGCGCTGTCCGAATCGGTGTGGCTCACCGCCTCGACGGCCCGGAGGATGAGCTGGGTTGCGGCCTGGGGCTGGGACACGAAGGAGACGTGAGAGGCCGACACCTCCACGATCGTTGCGCTGGCGCGCTCGGCCATGAAGTGCTGGAGCGCCGGCGGGATCGCCTTGTCCTCGGTGCCGAGCAGGTACCAGCACGGCAGCGTCTTCCACGCCGGCGGGCCCGACGGTGTTCCTGCGAACGCGGCTGCGGCGTACGGCCGCTGCGCTGCGGCCATTACCGCGGCTGTCTGCGGGTCGACATCGGCGGCGAAGGTCTCGCGGAACGCTGCCGGGTCGAGGTAGAGGTCAGCGCCCTCGGTCCCGTCCGGCCCGGTGTATGGCACGGGCCTGATCGAGGGCCCCACGAGGCTGCCTTCGAACCTCTCCAGGAGCTGCTGCTGGCTCTCGCCCTCGTCGCACATCCAGCCGTTGAGGTAGACGAGCGCCTTGACCTGGTCGTTGCCTGCCGCGGCCATCGAGATGACGTTGCCGCCGTAGGAGTGGCCGACGAGCACGACGGGGCCGGTCAGGGTCCGCAGGAATTCGGCGAGGTACGTCGCGTCGCCAGCGAGATCGCGAAGCGGGTTGGCGAACCCGATGACGGTAAATCCGCGGTCGCGCAGGGCGCGGATCTCGGGGTCGAAGCCGGTCGCGTCGGCCCATGCACCGTGAACGAGGACAATCGCCGGGGTCTCACTGGCCATGGTCATCACCGCTTCCGCTTGGGACGGTTCCGCCGACTCCGCCAGAGTACGCGCCTGCTGGCGTGCGCAGGCGACCCGAGGGTGGCAGGAACCCCGGACCCCCCGGCCTCACAGATCCGCAGGTCCCGCCCGGCATCACAGGCTTCCTGATGCCCTGCGCTAGTTACCCACGTGTCGCGTGGCCCGGCCCTCGCCGCCCGGATTTTCAGGCTCCCATGGGCAGATCCAGTGGCAGCTTGCGGCTTACGCAGTGACGTGCCTGGGACGAACAGCTTGCTCAGCCGCGTGAACGGGTAGCGGTGGGCCATGGTCCGGCGTGGGAGGTAAAGGGCCGCCGCGATCCTTGACACATGCCTGGCTACCGTGGCCACCGCGCTGGCATATGGCGCACGCTCGACGATCTGGCGGACGGCGAAGCCAAGTGCTTGGGTTCCGGGTCCCCACCACCGTCCGGGTGGCTCCCCAGCCTGAGCGGCAACGATGTAGTAGCCACCGCTAGTGCGCTCTGCGCTGGCCTGGCCTTGGGTCTTCCAGATGTAGCCGAGGTCGTAGCCCTTGGCAACGGTGACGACGACGGCCAATGCGGCTGCCTCCTCCTTCCCGAACGTCACGCGGCCGCAGAGCGTTGCGGCGCAGCTCACGTGAGATCGTCGACGGCGCCCGGTCCAGCTGATCAGCGATCTGCCGGATGCTCAGGCCCGCGTGCCGCAGATCAGCGATCTCGATCCGCTCGTCCTGCGACAGATACCGCGCGGTGATCTCCCGCACCGCCAGCCGCTCCAGCGCGGGCACGAACCCGGTCACCTGACCTTGGCGGTAGGTCTTGTAACCGCGCGACCAGTTATGCCCCGTCGTCCGGGAAACCCCGACCTCGCGGGCCGCGGCGAGGATGCTCCACCCCCGCTCGCGCAACTCGACGAACCGCTGGCGCTTGGCCGACTGCGGACGCCGCCCCGGCCCTTTCTTCACCCGACGAGACGACAACACAACCCCTAATGATCTAGGAAAGTGTTGCGACCGTCAGTAGAAACCGCCTCCCCGGCACCCCCGCGGCCGAGGGGCCAGATCCGACGACTCGATACGCGACCTGACCATCGCCGCTACGCACATACCGCACGGCATCGTCAGTCATCGGGCGGGCTCCACCAGCATCGGCAGGACCCGCTCATAGTGCTCGCTCTGGAGCGCGGCTCCCGGCGGGCCGTCCCGGATCCGGACCCGGCCAGGACTCTTGCGCCTCCTCCCGAATGCGAGCATGGTGCACGAGGTGTCACCGTCAAACCGGGTGCGGGCTGTGGTCAGCGCAGCGGCTTGAACGCGGCCCGGATCTCGGTCGCGAACAGCTCGGGCTCTTCCCAGGCGGCGAAGTGGCCGCCCCGGTCGGCTTCGTGGAAGTAGGTGAGGTTGGGGTAGCCCAGCTCG
>Ga0335081_10013524_pt1 | contig 13202 bp, 14 predicted proteins | sample Lox_Sample_35_FD_206713 | JGI IMG/M metagenome (GOLD analysis project Ga0335081, IMG submission 206713) | Soil microbial communities from Loxahatchee National Wildlife Refuge, Florida, United States - Lox_Sample_3.5 | ecosystem: Environmental > Terrestrial > Soil > Wetlands | place: USA...
TCCCGACGCCGAGTTAAAGTTCTTCCTCACCGCCGACGTGAACGTGCGGGCGCAGCGCCGCTTCGCGGAACTGGCGGCGAAGGGAGTGCGCGTGACGTCGGCGGAAGTCTTGGCGGAGTTGCGCGAGCGCGATCGGCGCGACCAGGAGCGCGAGTTGGCGCCGTTGCGCCGCGCCACCGACGCGATCGAGATCGACGCGACCGCGCTTGGCGTGCGCGAAGTGGTCGACGCGATGAAGTCGCGGGTCGATCAAGCTTGGCGCGACGAAAAGGACTTGAAACGAACCTAGCTCCCTTGTATGGATGGCAATAGCCTCGAAGGCCCCGGAAGGTCCCACTAAATGGAGAAAGACTTGTCTGACAAAACGAACGGAGGAACGAATGATTTCGAGTCGCTGATGGAACAGAGCCTGCGCGCGCCACGCCCAGGTGACGTACTGTCCGGCACGGTGCTTCTCATCACCCGCGATAACGTAATCATCGACATCAACTACAAATGCGAGGGGCAGGTGCCGCTCGCCGAGTTCCTGGATCACGAAGGCAAGGTCGCGATCAAGGAAGGCGACGAGGTTGATGTCTACTTCGAGGGCACCGAGACCGAGAACGGTACGGTGATGCTCTCGCACGCCAAGGCCGAGAAGTACAAAGTCTGGCGCGAACTCGAGCGCGCGTTCCAAAGCGAGACTCCGGTCGAAGGCGTGATCCTCGGCAAGGTCAAGGGCGGCCTGCAGGTTGATATCGGGGTGCCGGCGTTCCTGCCCGGTTCGCACGTGGACCTGCGCCCTGCGCGCAACCTCGATCGTTACGTTGGCCAGCGTGGGCGCTTCCAGATTCTGAAGTTCAACCGCGCACGCGGGAACGTGGTGGTTTCGCGCCGCAGCGTGATCGAACGCGAACGCGCCTCGCTCAAGGAACAGACGCTCAAGGTGCTGGAGGAGGGCGTCATCCTCGAAGGCACAGTCAAGAACATCACGGATTACGGCGCCTTCGTTGACCTGGGCGGGCTCGATGGCCTGCTGCACATTACGGATATGGCCTGGGGCCGGCTGCAGCATCCCTCCGAAGTGGTCAAGGTGGGCGACAAGGTCAAGGTGGTCGTGCTCAAGTACGATCCGGCGCGCGAACGCGTGTCGCTCGGCATGAAGCAGATCTTGGCCGATCCGTGGAGCCGTGTGAGCGAAGCCTATCCGGTGGGGGCGCGTTTCCGCGGCAAGGTGGTGAGCGTTACCGACTACGGCGCCTTCGTCGAACTCGAAAAGGGTATCGAGGGCCTGATCCACGTCTCGGAGATGACGTGGAGCAAGCGCGCCGTACATCCGTCGAAGGTGGTGAATGTCGGCGACGCGGTCGAAGTGCAGGTGCTGGGTGTCGACGAAGCCAACCGCAGGATCTCGCTTGGGCTCAAGCAGACCGAGCCGAATCCATGGGAGGCGCTCGCGGCGCGCCATCCGATCGGCAGCACGATTCATGGCAAGGTGAAATCGATCACCGATTTCGGAGTGTTCGTCGAGATCGAGCCCGGGATCGACGGGCTGGTGCACATTTCGGATCTTTCGTGGACCAAGAAGGTGCGCCATCCGTCGGAGGTCTACAAGAAGGGCGATGAGGTCGACGCGATCGTACTCGGCATCGAGGTCGAGAACGAACGCGTCAGTCTCGGCGTGAAGCAGCTTGCGGGCGATCCATGGGACAGCGTGGCGCAACGCTACCCGCTCAATACGCGAGTGACCGGTAAAGTAAGCTCGGTCGCCGACTTCGGGGTTTTCGTCGAACTCGAGGAAGGAATCGAGGGGCTGATTCATATCTCCCAGCTCAGCAACGAACGCGTGGACAAACCTTCGGCGCTGTTCAAGGTGGGCGATCAGCTCGAGACGCTCGTGGTCCAGGTCGACACGCGGGAACGGCGTATCGGGCTTTCGATCAAGGCGCTGCGCCAGCACGAGGAACGCGAGGAGATGCAGGCCTATCTCAAGCGCGATCACGAGGCGGCGCGCTTCTCTCTCGAAGACATCCTCAACGAAGAGCTGCGCCTGGATCGCGAAGAGAGCGGACGCGCGCGCAGCGGACGCGGACGCGAACGTTAGGCACGGGCCAGGGGCGGGGAGCGCGCGTGGCCATGACCAAACGGCGACTGATCGAAGAGCTCGTGGCGCGATGCGAGGAATTGTCGCATCGCGATTCGGAGGCGGTTGTCAACGCGATGTTCGACGAAATGGCGCACGGGCTCGCGCGCGGAGAGCGTATCGAGATCCGCGGCTTCGGCAGCTTCGGCGTCAAGCAGCGCCGGGCCCGCCAGGGTCGCAACCCCAAGACCGGCGAGCAGGTGGCGGTGGCCGCCAAACGCATCCCTTTCTTTCGCGCCGGCAAGGAACTCCGGGCCGAGGTCAATGTCGAGGCGGGAGTCCGGCCGGTACGCTCGGCCTGAGTCCGCCGGGGCCGGCGGCGCGCGCCTGTGGGCGCCGTGGCGTTCGGCCTATCTGGCTTCAGCGCGCGAGCGCGCCGTGGAATGCATCTTCTGCCTCGGGCGGCTCGACGCACGGTCGCGGCGCAAGCGTTTGGTGCTGTATGCGGGGCCGCTCGCACTGGTTATGCTTAACCGCTATCCTTACAACAACGGCCATCTGATGATCGCGCCGCGCCGGCACGTTGCAACCCCAGAGCGGTTGACGCGCGAGGAGCGCATGGCGATCGGCGAAATCCAGGCGCTGGTGGTGGAAGCGCTGCATCGGGCGCTGCGTCCCGACGGAATCAATCTCGGGGCCAACCTCGGACGGAGCGCGGGCGCGGGCTTTGCGGATCACATGCACTGGCATGCCGTACCGCGCTGGGATGGCGACACGAACTTCATGCCCGTAATCGGATCAACCCGCGTGCTCTCGCAGCATCTGGAGCAAAGTTTCGCGCTGCTTGCGCCACATTTCAAAGCGATCGACACTGCCTTATCCTGAAAGCAGGGATTTCGCCGCGGCATATATCATGGATCAAACCCTCCTCAAGCTTCGCACCTTCGGAGAACTGAAGCGCGCCGGCTATCAGACGCTGCCGGTCCGGTTGGAGATGCGCAACAATCTGCTCGCGCGCCTGCGCAACAGCGAACGGGTTTTGCCGGGGATCGTCGGCTACGACGACACGGTGCTGCCGGAAATCGAAAACGGTATCCTGGCGGGCCATCACATGATTCTGTTGGGGGAACGCGGCCAGGCGAAGTCGCGGATTATCCGCGCGCTCGCGCTTTTGCTCGACGAGTACGTCGCGGCGGTCGAGGGCTGCGAGATCAACGACGATCCGTACGCCGCGATTTGCCGGCGCTGCCGCAAACTGCTGGCCGAAAAGGGTGAGGCGACGCCGATTTCCTGGATCACTCGCGAGCATCGCTACGCCGAGAAACTGGCCACGCCCGATGTTTCGGTCGCCGATCTGATTGGGGAGATCGATCCGATCAAGGTGGCCGAAGGGCGCTATCTCGCCGACGAAGAGACCATCCACTACGGCCTCATCCCGCGCACCAATCGCGGCATCTTCGCGATCAATGAACTGCCCGACCTGACCGAGAAGGTCCAGGTCGGCCTGTTCAACCTGATGGAGGAGAAGGACGTCCAGATCAAGGGTTACAAGATCCGGTTGCCGGTCGATCTGGTGTTCGTCGCCAGCGCGAACCCCGAGGACTATACCTCGCGCGGACGGATCATCACGCCGCTTAAGGATCGCTTCGATATCCAGATACGGACGCATTATCCCAAGACGCTCGAGCACGAGATCGCGATCATGGAGCAGGAATGCAGCTATCCGCTGCGTTCGGAGACCCCACTTCGGGTCGCGCAGTTCCTCAAGGAAATCCTTGCCCAGATCACATTCGAGGCGCGCGCCTCCAACGAAATCAATCAGGCCTCGGGCGTGTCGGTGCGCGTGACCATCAACAATTTGGAGTCGATCCTCTCAAACGCCGAGAAGCGCGCCGTGCGCAACGGCGACAGCGAGATCGTGCCGCGTCTGTCCGACCTGCATTCGCTGTACGCTTCGACCGCGGGCAAGCTCGAACTCGAATACGTCGGCGAGGACAAGAAAGAAGACGACCTGATCGAGCGGCTGGTCAACCGCGCGGTGCTGAAGATCTTCGACCGTTATCTGAAGCTCGACGATTTGAAGCGCGTGATTACCTATTTCGAGGAAGGCTGGGGCGTCGAAGTCTCCGACCGTTCACCCGCCTCAGACTATATGGACGCGCTGCGCGAGGTGCCGGGGCTGCGCGAAGCGGTCGACCAGCTCGGCGCCTTCGAGACGCCGGGCCTGATGGCGACGGCCAGCGAATTCATCTTCGAGGGCCTCCATCTCCATCAGAAACTGAACAAGGAACGGCAGGGCGGGCGCTTCTCGTATCACGCCTGACGCAGGGGCCGCGCAATGGTAACCACGCGCTACACGCAGTGGGACGGTACCCAGAAGCTCAAGCTCGACGCCGACAAGGTTTTCGAGAAGCTGGCCGAATACCTGTCGTACACTGACGATGTCCGCCAGGCGCTGGACTGGATGATGCGCCAGGGGATGGATTTCGACGGGGTCAAGGTCCAGGGGCTCGAGGAATTCCTCGAGCAGTTGCGCCAGGAGATGCGCCAGCGCTACCGCGACTTCAACCTGCGCAACGCGCTTACCGAGATGGAGCGCAGGCTCGAGGATATCCTGAACCGCGAGCGGCAGGCGCTCGAGCAGACGCGCGCTGAGAAGCCTGGAACCGATGAGAAAGAACGCCAGCTGAGCCGGATTCCGCGCCGCCTCTCCGAAGCGCTGCGCAAGCTCGAAGGTTACGAGTTCGAGGATGCGCAAGCCAAGACCGACTTCGACGAATTGCTCGCCGAGTACGAAAATATCCGCGACCTCGAGAACTTCCGCGATCGTTTCGGGCACATGTTCCATGGGCCGAAGAGCCTGAACTACGAGCAGTCGCTCGAGCTCATGCACGAAATGGAGCGGATGCGCCAGCTCGAGCAGGACCTGATGCAGGGCAACTTCGAGACGGTCTCGATGGAAGATCTGAAAGACTTGCTGGGCCAGCAGGCGCACCAGGATTTCCAAAACCTGCGGCAGGTCATGCTCCTGCTGCAAAACTCCGGATACATGGCGCAGAAGGGCGACCATATGCAGTTGTCGCCCAAGGGCGTGCGCCGGATCGGGCAACTGGCTCTACGCGATATTTACCAAGGCCTGCTCAAGGACCGCGCGGGCAGTCATGTCACCGACCATCGCGGCATTACCGAGATGCGCCCGGACGAGGTCAAGCCCTACAGCTACGGCGATCCGCTCAACCTGAATCTCGTCGGGACGCTCAAGCACGCGCTTGCGCGCAAGCCGGGTCTGCCGCTCGAGCTCGATCCCGGCGACTTCGAGATCTACGAGAACGACTTTGGCACCTCGTCGTCGACCGTGCTCTGCCTCGACATGTCATGGTCGATGAGCTGGGAGGGCAGATTCGCGGCGGCCAAGAAGGTTGCGCTGGCGCTCGAGACGCTGATTCGTGCGAAGTTCCCGCGTGATTTTTTCTCGATCGTAGGGTTCTTCACGCGGGCGGTCGAGCTGAAGCTCAAGGACCTGCCCGAAGCTTCCTGGAATATGGGCGACCCCTTCACCAACCTGCAGGATGGGCTCAGGCTCGCCTCCGATCTGCTGGGACGCCATCCCTCGCGCAACCCGCACATCATCGTCATCACCGACGGACAGCCGACGGCATACTTCCTCAACAAGCGGCTCTATTGCGAATGGCCGCTGTCGTTCGGAGGGATCAGCATGCGCGCGGCGCAGGAGACCCTGAAGGAGGTCGAGCGCGTAACGCGCAAGGGTATAACCATCAACACCTTCATGCTCGATGACTCGCCGAGCCTGCGCGCCTTCGTCGAGAAGATGACCCAGATCAATCGCGGACGCGCGCTCTATACTCGCCCCGATCATCTGGGCGAGTACATGCTGGTCGATTATCTGTCGAAGAAGCGCAAAAAGACCTGAAGCCAACGACGGCTATTTCGGGGCCGAGTCGGGGCTGTCTGGCGCGACCGGTTCGTTCAGTGCGTCCTGCACCGACTGCGAATCTTCCGGCCGATTCCATTCCGCCAGATGCCACCCCTGTTTGAAGGCGGCCACGCGCTGCGCCGAGGAGCCATGCTTGCTGGCCGCGCCGCCGCCACCGCCGCCGTATTCGTCGCCGGTCATCGTCCAGTAGGGCGTCAGGTCGGTGGCGCGGATCTTGAGCTTCTCCAGCGTGAAGCCGGCAAAACGATCCGCCTCGAGTTCCTTGATCTCGTTGGGCACGCTTGCGCGCGAAGAATCGGAGTCGCGATGGTACTCGTGGCCCGCCTCATGCGCGAAGATGGCCCATAGCATCGGCGCGATCATGTCGGGGTCATTCACATCGAGCCGCCTCGCCATCAGCATGCCCATCGCGGTCATATTGTAGAAGATGCACCCGCCGGCAGCCGCGTGCGGTTGCTCGAGCGCAACCGTCTGGTAGACCGAGAAATCACTGCCCCACAATTCATTGATCCGGGCGACGATCGTTTGGACCGCGGGCGCGGCCGGCAGCGCCATCTCGCCGCACACCGAGGTGGCCTTGCCGTCAGTGCGGTGCGTAGAGCCGGGTGCCGGTGAGGGGGCAACCGAGTCAACCGAGTGCTCTTGCGAGCTGCTGCGATTGATGACTTCCCAGTCGTCCTGCGCATACGCGATCGTGGCGCTGGCTGTTGCCATTATTAGGGCCAGGGTGGCGGCAATTGCCGGCATTCGGCCGCGGATGCCTTTGCGTAGGATCCCGCCCCTCGGATCATACTGACGCATTCATGAATCGCATCGTATTGCCTTGCGATTGTCAAGGCGGAATTCCGGGCTTGCGCAAAGCGCCGCATTCTTCCGGGCTATCGCAATCTTAGGGCATCGCGACGCTGGCAGGACGCAACGTCAGCGACGAGGGGGCGGTAGTTGAGTGCCGGACCGCTGCCCTCTTCACGGGTACAGGCGGTGCGCTCCAAACTCCGCCGATATTGCGCAATATGATCTCGCCGGCCTCGTCGCCAGCGGCGGCGATCAACCGCCGGATCGGCTCGTCCAGTGGCTCCCGCGAGAGCCGGAACGTTCCCCAGTGAATCGGTATCAGGTAGCGCGCCCCAGTCTCCTTGAACATTGCCCAAACCTGCTCGGGGTCGGCGTGATTCCAAATCCACGGATCGTAAGCCCCGATCGAAAAGGCCGCGACCTCGGGCGGATCGTTGTGCAGCGCCGCGAAAAGGCCAGTCCACGCGCTATCGCACGCGAGTAGCATCCGCACGCCGTTTTTCTCCAGCACGTAGCTGTTGAAGCCATAATCGCGCCCATACGGCGGCCAGCGTTTGCCCCAATGGCGCGCGCCCATGGCGGTGACGGTCAGGCCGTCCACTTCGGTCTTGTCGCCCCACCCAAGTTCGCGTACATCGTTGAAACCCAACGGACGGATGAGCGTGCCGCAGCCGCTGCACGCGATCACCACCGTGGTTTTGGACAGCGCCTCGAGCGAGGGCAGGTCCAGATGGTCCATATGGGCATGCGTAATCAGGATTACGTCGAGCGGCGGCAATTCCTCGGGCTTGAGCGGAGCAGGAGTCAGGCGATGGGGTCCAATTGTGAAAAGGGAAGCGAAGGAAAATCCTACCCGCGGGAAGAAGGTCGGATCGCTGATCACCCTGACTCCGAAGTAGTTCATCAACAGCGTTGCGTGACCAAGGTTGGCGATTGTCAGGGTGGTCGCAGGCCATTTCACGGGCTGCAGCCGGATCTGCCGTTTCGACGAGCTGTCATCCGGCGCCGCGCCGCGGAGAAACGCCGGCGCCAGTAGTATCGCGACACCCAACAGCAAAACGGGCACGGCGTAGCGTGCCCGTAGCGCCATTTTGGTAATTTGCCGCGATCGCATCATCCGTTCGGAGGCGCCGGGAAGCAGGGCAGCTTGCTGGCTATTACGTATTGGTAAATGCGACCGTTCCAGCTGAAAGTTCCCATTCCCGAGCCGAAGTCAACCGTCAGTGCAACCAGGCTATCTTGTTCGACGTCGGTTTGAGGTTCGGTGGTGGCATAGGCGAGGTAACCGCTACCGGTTTGAGGCAGCGCGCCGGCCAACGGAGGCGAGAAATTCATCTGCATAAAATTGACCGCAGCGCGCCAGCCGCCAGGGCTCGTATCTTTGTCAAGCACCGGAGCCCACTGGGGTTCGTCGGGCGATCCGCCCAGACGCAGCTCCCGGTACTCAGGAGTACCGGACGTGTTCTTGCGGATCTCGACGACCCCGGGAACCTCCAGCTCAAGTTCGTCGCAGCGTTCCTCGCGATCGACCTCGTCCTCGTCTTTGTGATCTGGGTCCACCGCGCTGCGTGACGCACTACTCTGATGCGCCGAAATTGCCGCGCCTTCCGCCAACTCGACGACGCCAGAGCCAACGGCTTCGACCGCCTGCACGCCCAGAGGTGCGAGCTGAAGCGCCGCCGCCCAGCATCCGCAGGTTCCAAGCGCGAGGGCAGCACCTCCGGCGACCAGGACAAGCCGCGCCAGAGAAAACCTTGATTTCAGCAGCGTGACACCTGCAAAGTCCCTCATCGTTTCCGGCCGATCACCATCGAGGACGTAAAGGGTGGCGTCGGCAGCGGGTCGTGCCGGACATCATGGAAACCAGCGGCGCGGAGCCATTCCCTGACCTCATTAAAACTGTAGTCGCGGCCGCGGGTGGTTAATAGCAGGTAGAGCGAAAAAATCGCGCCGGCGGCAGGCTCGGTCAACGCGGGGTTCATTAGGTGATCCTTGATCACCAGCATGCCATCCGAATTAAGGGCGCGAAAGCATTTGCCAATCAAGGCCGCGTTGGTCGCTTGGTCCTCGCTGTGGATTATGTTCGACATGAAGATCACGTCGGCCGGTCCCGGGAGCTCTCCTTCGCGATAGTCGAAAGCGCGCAGGTCCATACGTTCGAGCGCCCAGGGCGCGTGTTCTCCGATAATCCGCCGCGCAACCTCAAGTGTCGCTCGAAGATCGTAAATCGCGCCCCGAGCCTGCGGATTGACGCGTAAAAGCTCGACCAGGTAGGTGCCGGGACCGCCGCCCAGATCGACAATTGCGCGCGCGAAGGCGAGGTCGAGATGCTCCGCGGCGTAAATGGCATCGCCGCGGGCACGCACCAGGCTGTCCATCGCCCGGATAAAGCGCGCGGTCTCCTCGGGGCGCGACTGATACATATTGGGCGCTCGTGCCGGTGTTCCCGAGCGAATTGATTGTTCGAGACGACCCCAGGTTTCCCACAGCGCTCCGTCGAAAAGGATCATGCCGCCGAGATATTCCGGCGAACTCTCGACGAGCATCCGGCGCGACGACTCGGTTAGCGCGTAATTCCTGCCGCTAACCATGAGGATCTCCAGCGCGACCATCGCGTTGGCCAGCAGCATCGTGGCACGCGAGTCGCAGCCCAGCGCACGGGCGAGGGCGGGCGCGTCGCGTTCCCCGTCCTTCAGGGCTTCGAACAGTCCCAGCTTGAGTGCGATTTGGATCGCGCGCGCCTCGGCATGCCCGCCGGCGAGTCCCGCGAGACGAGTGAAATCCATCAACCGGCTACCAAGCGAGATCCACAGTCTTCAGGCGGCAGAGGGTCGAGCCCCGGATTGGCGGAACGTGATGGTCGGTAAAAGTTCAACTAGCGGATGAAGTCCTCGGTTATGTAGAACTTGCCCTGAGCGCTCCTTCCAATTCCCACCGCGCTTACTTGAAAACGCGGCGAGAGCAGGTTGGCGCGATGTGCAGAGCTGGCCAGCCATACCCTGACGGTTCGCGCCGGCACCCCTGCCAGGTCGATGCCATCATCGGCGTAAACGTTTTCGCCAAGCTCCTGGTAGCTGAGACCGGCCCTGCGCGCGCGATCCGCCGGAGTATCGCCGCCGGGGCCATCGTGGCCGAGGTAACCGTGGATGGCCATGTCGGCACTGTGCATCCGTGCCGCTAGCGACAGGCGCGGCGCAAACTGTAGCGGTGGAGCACCGGCGCGCAAGCGCTCATCATTCACCAGTTTCAAGATCTGAAGCTCCTGCGCGCTCACTTCAGACCTCAACCCGCTGTCGTCCTTCAGGACGGGATGGAACCCACGGAAGGTATTTGCCCGTGTGGCGAGCGCCCCGCACACACCCAAGGCGATGCCGATAGAGACGACTCGCATGGCGCGACGACGGCGCAGCCCCCTTGGCTTTGGAAATGGAATTACCTTTGCAGGGCCTCTCGGCGATCCCGCAGCGCGGCGACCGCTGGCAGACGAAACCTTCATGGCCAATCACAGCCTCCGACGACGGCCAACCTGCCAGGTACGAGTAGCTCGTCGTGAGTGCTGGCCGTTGCCGTCCCGGTGAAACACCGGAGCTACTGCCGATTATACAGTCTCGCCACGAGCACCGTGCTTGTCAACGCGCTGGCGCGCCGCTGCACGAATTCGGCCGGCGATCGAGCATGCGAACGGCTGCTTGCCGCCGCCTCAACCCGCACGCTATGGGGTGAGCACCAGCTTGCCGACCGATTGCCGCGATTCCATGAAGCGATGGGCCTCGGCAGCCTGACCCAGCGGGTAACTTTTCCCAATCAGCATCTTCAACTTTCCTTCCCGCATCAGGTCGAAGCATGCCTCGGTACCCTGCCGCATCAGCTGATGCTGCGATGAGGCGGTGAGCAAAACGAAGCCGCTCACCTTGACCGCGTTCTGGAAGAGCCTGAAAACGTCCAACTTGTCCGGAGGACCGCCGGCGCGGCCGTAGAGGATGATGTGGCCGAACGGCGCCATGCAGCCGATCCCTTTCTCGAAGGTTGGCTTGCCGATGGCGTCGAGATTGAGATCGGCGCCTTTGCCGCCGGTGATGCGCATTACTTCCTTGGCGAAGTCGTGAGTCTCGTAGTTGATGACCTCGTCGGCGCCGTATTGTTTGGCAATCGCGATCTTGCTGTCACTCGAGACCGTCCCAATCACTCGCGCGCCGGCCGCCTTCGCGATCTGCATCGCCACGATTCCTACGCCGCCGGCCGCGGAATGGACGATAACAGTCTGGCCCGGCGTCGTGTGATGGCAGGTGTGGATCATGAACCATGCGGTCAGAGTCTGGATCGGGAAGGCCGCGCCTTCCTCGAAGCCGACGGAATCGGGCAGCGGAATCGTTTGATTGGCGTAGAACAGCGAATACTCGGCATACGCCTTCAGCCCGATTCCCGCCACGCGCATGCCCGGCTTGAGCCCTTCGACCTCCGGACCAATTTCGTCGATTACGCCGGCCGCCTCCATTCCCGGAGTGTCGGGCAGTTTTGGTTTGATCTGGTAGGTACCCTGACGGAAGAAATTGTCGGCGAAGTTGATCCCGATTGCATGATTGCGGACGCGAACCATCCGCGGCCTTAGCTCGGGCTTTGGAATATCGACCAGCTGCATGACTTCAGGGCCGCCGACGTCTTTGAATTGAATCGCTTTCACCGATCTTGCCTCCCTGCCCACGATTGCGAGATTGCCGGCCGCGGCGGCCGGGCAATTCCATCCACTGCAAGATGGGGTTAGCAAAATCGCTTCCTGGCGCGCAACGATATAGGATTGGCTGCAAGATGCTGGAACTGGTCATGTTCGACGCCGACGGGGTTCTGTTCGATTCCACGGATTCCAACACCGCCTATTACAACGCGATCTTCGCGCGTATCGGTGAGCCGCCCATGAGCCCGGAGGAGGAGAAGGCCGGCGTTTTCATGTCAGCGCCACAGGTCTTCGAACTGCGTTCGGCGGGAGACCCTCGGCGAATCGAGCGGATGCGCGAGGTTGCGCGCGTGATCGACTCGACGCCTTTTTTCAACTTGTTGCGGCCACACCCGCAGTTGCGCGCTTTTTTGCTCGATCTAAAGCGCCGCTATCGCATCGCGCTGGCGACCAACCGCTCAGCGACGATTCCTGCGATCATTGACTATCTGGGGCTTGATGGTCTGTTCGACGCCGTCGCCAGCGCACGCGACAAAGTGCGTCCCAAGCCCGCGCCGGATATCCTCGAGTTATGCCTCACGCGGGCCGCGGTGGCGGCCGGGCGTGCGGTCTATGTCGGCGACAGCGAGACCGATCGGATCGCTGCGGAGGCCGCCGGCACCCATTTTATTGCGGTCGGGCAGCGCGCCGCCCACACCAACCAGATTGGGCTGCTGGGCGAACTTCCCGCCGCGCTCGAGCGCCTCTTCGGCGGCTGAGACCGGTCCGGGCGCGATGCCACCGCGGATCTTCCTTACCGCGGCGTCCCGGGCTCCCCACTCGCAGGCTTGGAAGTGCGTTTACGCGGACGCGGTCGCGCTGACGCCTCGGGCCGCTCCGTTCCTGCCCGCGCCACCTCCGCCCCGGCCAACATCCGATCGATCTTCATGTTAAGATTGGTCAACTGACCATTTAGATGGTCGAGCCGGGACTTCAACTCGCGGAAGTCCCGCTTGGACGGAAGGTTGACGAAATCCAGAATCGTTTCCACGTTGCGATCGAACGTTCGCTTGTTGGCAAGGAAGCCTTCTCCGGCGCGGCCAAAACGCCGCCGCAGCGCTTCGTTCGCCATCACCTCACTAAAAAAACTCGAGATGCCCTCTTCGCTCATGTGGCGCAGCTTTGATATCAAGCTTTCAGCTTCCCGGCGTGCCATGAGCCCAACTATAGCGGGGCGGCCGTCAGCGGCCAAACTATGCAAACGCTCGCGACCATACTAGGCCTTGTCTCCGGCTTCACGCTGATGGGCTACCACGAGCCGCCCGTCGAAATCATTGCGACCTCCCTGATAATCGACGCCTCGCTGGCTCCGCTTACCGCCGTAATCGCGGCGCGGCGTGGATGGTCGCCCGCGCTGTGGTCTGTGCTCGGCTTTGGGCTCGGCGTGTGGGCGCTCGTATTTGTGCTGCTGATGCGCTCTTACGGTGCCGGGCGCGGAGAACCGCCGCTTCCGCCTACCTCTGATGCCGCCTGACCCATTCGATCGCCGGAGCAAAAACCTCCTGCTCGGCATGGGCGCCGCAAATCATGTCGAGATGACCCCATCCCACAAGCCGCTTGACCGTCACGTCGGAGCTGCCGGTCGATGCGGCTGCCTTCGCGACCCGTTCCGCCCAGTCCGGTGCGATATTCGTGCTGCTGAACGCCAGCACGGGAATCTTCGAATTCGCCAGCTCCTT
>Ga0335081_10013525_pt1 | contig 13202 bp, 9 predicted proteins | sample Lox_Sample_35_FD_206713 | JGI IMG/M metagenome (GOLD analysis project Ga0335081, IMG submission 206713) | Soil microbial communities from Loxahatchee National Wildlife Refuge, Florida, United States - Lox_Sample_3.5 | ecosystem: Environmental > Terrestrial > Soil > Wetlands | place: USA: Florida...
TTGCGGTGCCGAACTTCCCGTTGAGAAGACGTTAGTCTTCACAGTTCTGGGGATTACGGGCGCGCTCGAAGGCGGCAAATCCAGTTTCCTTGATTCGACCTTCACTTCGGGAGCTGGAGCGTCCTCCGCGGCTCTTGGTTTGGGATGCGGCTGCGGAGCGGGCAATCGCAGAGCGGCAGGAGGCGGATCAACCTCGGCGACCAGCACCGGCTTCGGCAGTTGCCGCTGCGGTGCGTGGTTCACCGGAACCGGTGTCGGCACTAGTTCGATCGCGTGATAGTCGCGTCGTGGTGGATCGAGAACCTCGGGATGGAGGACCGGGATCCACACAAAGATTGCGATCGCTATGGCCTGAACGCCGTAGCTCAGCAAAAACTCAGACCACGGCGCCCTCCACTTGGGAAGGGAGGAGAACAAATTTGGCCCGGGTGAAGAGAATCCCATAGTCAATTCAAGCCGTCTTCGGTTGAAAACACCGGCCAGGCTGTAAAAGTTGTTCTTGCGCGTTGTGAGTATCGGAATCCTGGGGAGTCAGGACTTATGCCAAGTGTACTCCAACCAGCTCATTGTGCACGAGAGGGACCAATCCCTGGGTTCGCAGTAGTGCTGTAAGTCGCAGCGTGTCAATAGTTTACGAGTCTCCCAGACAGCAGGTGCCAGTCTGTTTCTATCGATTCATGCAAAAAAAATACACCGAACAGGGATAGATTTCCCGCTGCGCGACGGTCCAGCGGCATGGGGGGGCAGCTGGCTAGCAGTGCACAATTTTGTCGCTCTCGATGCCCCGGGTGGCGTTGCGCGTGTCCACGATTAACTGCGATTCCTGAACGATGCGGCGGTAGTCGTAGTCGGAGTGGTCGGTGACGATGACCACGCAGTCATATTGTCCAAGATCCTGCAACGCAACGCATTTCATCTGGAGATCGTACCTGCGTCCCTTGCCGATAAATGGGAAGTAGGGATCGTGGTAGCTGACCTGCGCCCCATCCCGTTGCAGCAGTTCAATAATTGTGAGCGAGGGCGACTCGCGCAGATCGTCAATGTCTTTCTTGTAGGCCACCCCTAACACTAGGACGCGCGCGCCATTAAGCGATTTCCTGTGGCGGTTCAACGCGCTGCTCACCGATGCCAGAATGTGGTAGGGCATGCTGATGTTGATCTCGCCGGCGAGCTCGATGAATCGGGTGCGGAAATCCCACTCCTTCGCCTTCCACGACAGGTAGAAGGGATCCACCGGAATGCAGTGCCCGCCGAGTCCCGGGCCGGGATAGAAGGGGTGAAAGCCGAATGGCTTGGTCGAGGCCGCCTCGATGACTTCCCAGATGTTGATCCCCATGCGCAGGCAGAGCAGCTTGAGTTCGTTGACCAACGCGATGTTGACGCAGCGGTAAATATTTTCGAGCAGCTTGGTCATCTCCGCGGCGGCGGGAGAGGAGACGGGAACAGTGCGATTGAAGATCGAACCGTAGAGCGCGCCGGCGAGCTCGGATGCCTGCCCGTTCAGTCCGCCCACCACTTTCGGAATATCGCGTCGTGCGACAGTCGTGTTGCCGGGGTCCTCACGCTCCGGAGAAAAAGCGACGAAGAACTGTTTGCCAGTGGACTCCTCGCCACGCGCGGCTCGCAGGCCAGCCTTGTTCTCTTTTTCGAGAATCGGAACCATGACTTCTTCCGTCGTTCCGGGGTAAGTTGTGCTCTCGAGCACGACCAGCTGCCCGGCGCGCAAGTGAGGAGCGATGGAGCGCGTGGTATCGGTGATGAAGCTGAGATCAGGTTCGTGGTACGCATCGAGTGGAGTCGGAACGCAGATGATGATGGCGTCCATTTCGTCCAGTTGCGAATAATCGGAAGTGGCGGAGAAGCCTTGGGCCCGCGCTCCCTGGATTTCCGCACCGGAGATGCGATAGATATAAGAGCCGCCCTGGTTCAGGGTTTCGACCTTGCGCGCGTCAATATCAAAACCGGTGACAGGGAACTTCTGCTCGCTGTAGAGCAGGGCGAGGGGAAGCCCGACGTAGCCGAGGCCGATGATGCCGACACGAGCCTGACGTTGGCGGATTTTGCTCATGAACTGGTCAAACGTGGTATCTGCGGTCGAGTAATGTGGCATGAAGGTTCCTGAACTCGCGAGAATTCTAGCATGCCGCCGCGGGCGGACTTATTGCGAGTAGGCTGGGAACCGGCGCAGTTTCGAATTGCGGAAGACATGGGATTCCGCAGTTAATGGATGACAAACACGAAGACAAGGCGCAGTTGGATTCTTGCGGCAGCAACTCTCGTTCTCGCTCTTGTGGCGTTTGCCGCCAACGCGGGGCGAATCTTGGAGGTGAACTCGCCGCAGCGCTCCGACGTGATCCTGGTCCTTGCGGGAGAGACTGAAGTTCGTCCGGCGCTCGCCCTGGAACTTCTGAGTCAAGGCTATGGAAGGCGCGTTGTGCTGGATGTCCCCGCCGCCGCTCACAACTTTCGTTTCACGGAAGTTGAATTAGCCGAGCAGTACGTGCGTCGGCTTCCCCAGGCGGCCTCGGTTGCGATCTGTCCGATCGAGGGACTTTCGACGCGGGATGAAGCTCACGATGCGGAGAAATGCCTGGCGCACGACGAGGGTCGAGTTCTGCTGGTGACCTCTGATTTCCACACCCGCCGCGCCCTGAGCATTTTCCGCCGCGAAATCAGTGGAAAATCTTTCAGCGTAGCCGCTGCCCACGACGACACGCAGTTTGGCACGCGCTGGTGGACTCACCGCCAGTGGGCCAAAACCTTGGTGGATGAGTGGTTGCGCATGTTGTGGTGGACGGCGGTGGACCGCTGGCGTTGATCGAAAAGCCCGCCCCCCGCGGCATGCGAGGCTTAAAGTCGAGCATGAGTTTTCCACCGGAAAACCACTTCGCTTAGCACAAAAGCCATTGACGGGCAAGAGTCAGGAAGGTAGGATTCCCGAAGGGTCACCAAAACAGTTATTAACGGAGTGTGGGAATGAGCTGGCGCGGTTTCCGCAGGATGGTGAGTTATGTGCTCCTAGTCCTGTTTCCCGCGGCTCTGTTCGCCGCCGATTCCAACGCTGCCATGTTGTACACCAACGGGCCCACCTGGGTGAATGGGGCTCACGTTCCGCGCTCGTCATCGGCGATTTTCTCCGGAGATCTGCTGCAAACCCGCTACGATTCAGTGGCCAATATTAACCAGCCAGGATCGACGATCACGGTGCGACCGGACTCGCTGGTGCAATTTGAAGGACTGTCAATAAAGATCGAGCATGGCGGCGTCGCCGTCTCCACTTCGAAGGAACTGGCTACCACAGCCGGAGATGTAAGAGTTACACCGGCGTCGAATTTGTGGACAGAGTTCGACGTGGTGGATACGGACGGAAACGTACATATTGCCGCCCGCAAAGGCGATCTTCTGATTGCGGACGGCAAAGAGAGCTTTACCCTGCAGCAGGGCCAAGAAACGACGCGCCCCGAAACTGCTCCCAGCGACAACGATCAAAACACCAGCGACAACAAGGGCAAGAAGAAGAACCGGAAGGTTTACGCTGGTGCTGCTCCGGCGGCCACCGGTGGAACGCTGAATTCTCCCATCGCGGTTGGAATTGGCGGCGCCGTCATTCTTGGCGTTGGCACCTGGGTCTTAGTCAAATACAACGACGATCCTGCAAGCCCCAGCGTTCCGTAAGCCGATTTAGCACATATTGCTGCTAACAACTGGGGAGAATTGCGCATCCTGAGAATGGCCCTTCGCTCTCGAAGGGCTCAGGGGATCTGCCTTCCGTAACCTCTTCCATTCGCGCGAATTCCCGCGCGGAATTTGGTGCGGCGTAATTGCAAACTTGGTGTGGGACGAAACGGGAAGGGCACGAGGCTACTCGTGCCGCATGACGCTTAGTGTAGGATGCGGCCTTAGCTGCTGAAGTGAGCTCTTTAAAGGTAAGCCTCAGCTGCTGAAGTCAGTTCCATTTTGTGCTGGCAGATCGGCACGACTGAAGTCGTGCCCTTCCCGCTCATCCCGCTTCGGAGGCGGGTACGACCGCCTCGTTCTCCGGCGCGCTGGGTTCCGGACGGCGCTTGCGCGCACGCTGCAACAGCGGGGGCGCGGCCGCGACGGTGCAGAACACATAAAAGAGCGCGGCATTGGCGGGAATCTGCAGATTGAAATCCACCAGGCTGTGAACCAGGATTCCGATTGAACCCAGCATGCAGGCGAGCGTCACCGCGCCGCTAACGTCTGACGTCCAATTGGCGATCTTCCCGACCGCCCGGCGAAAGACTACGACAAGAAACCACGCCATCACGCCGAAGCCCAGCAGCCCCATTTCCGCCAGCAGTTGCAGATAATCGTTGTGCGCTTCGTTGACGAAGAAGTTGGTGTAGAAAGATCGGAACTGAGGGTAAACCACGGGGAAGGTCCTCAGCCCCCATCCCAGCAGTGGCTTTTGCAGAAACATGCGGAAGGCGTCGCGATCAATGGAGAGTCGCATGCCTCCCGATATCTCGGTGCGAGCCTCGGTCGAGATACTGGAGACGCGTTCGGTGAGTTGCGAGCCGCCCAGCCAGGCCAACAGGGAAATCAGAACCACGGCAAACGCGCCTACGCCGATCGCGACGCGGACTCCCTTCCGGTACCGGAACAACACGACCGCGAGAACCAGGAACTCAACCAGGACAGCCAGCATTCCACCGCGCGAACCGCTGAGGAACACCGTACCGGTCATGATTGCGGCAGCGACGCCGGCAATCGTGCGTTCCCTGTGATGAGTCAGGTGGGTCAGCGACAGCACCAGAGGAATGGGGATGAGCAACTCCATCAACCCGGCGTAGTGGTTGTGGTTCACATAAGAGCCGTAAACCCATCCTCCCATCCTGGGCTGCCGCAGCCAAAATAACCTTCCGTTCGGAGCGATGCCTTGCACTAACGCCAAAGCCGCGAGGGTGAATCCATAAAGGACGAAGATCATCGTCAGCTTGCGCGCCTGCGAACTGCGCAGCAGAGTCTGACTGGCAAGAAAGCAAAGCATGGCATAGGCCACATACAGCAGCGCACCCGCGATGGTGTCGTGCAGGTACGCACTCCGGCGGGCGACGATCTGTACCAGGATCAGCGCGCCGAACCCTGCCATGGGGAGAAAAAGCGGATTCCACTGGATATTCAATTCCCCGTCCAGCCACTGCTTGGCAAGCCAGAGCAGAACGAGGAGAAGGGAACTGATCTCGAGCACAAAAATGGACCAGGGCTCAACCGCTCCGAAAGCAACCGGGCCGAACATCAGCACGCCAAAAGTTCCGTAAAGCAAAACCTTGCCCAATTGCTCGGAAAGCAGGCGGGGATCGAACTCGCGATGAATTTTGTGGTGTTCCCTGTGTCGGTGATGAGGCATGAATTCGCTGGTGTTCTTCGCCGGTGCGCGCTACGCCGGTTTCTTGACGAGGTGAAAGTCGTCGACCCAGAGCTTACCACGGATGGGACTGCCCTCTGGAAGCCGACGGACGTGCAGCACCACCAGCTTGCACTCGGGGCCGGTGGTAAACTCGCCATTCAATAACTTCCAGAATCCCGCATCTTTCAGCTCGTCGCTGTCGTAATAGACCGCCTGAGTGTACATGTCTTGAACGGTGAGATGCGGCCCGCCGGCGCCTTCCAGTTCCCCGTTCTTGTAGTACGCCGAAAACTCGTAGGTCGTGTTGGGCTGCACGGAAATCAACTGGTAGATGCCGGCGTCACTAATACGGGGCCCGTCGAAAGTAATGAGCAGGGAGCGGCGGCCGGTATGAAAATCGGTCGGATCAAGGGTCAGGGTCACGCCGGATTGCTTCTGGTACTGCCAGTCAAAGCCGCCATTCAGCACCGTCAGATTGAAGGCGCCGTTGACGACGAGATTGGCGGGCGACGGAAGATAGGAAGTGAGTCCGAAGCGGGCGGCGGAGTCCTGCCAAACCTTGACTGCGTCATCAACGTCTTTGTGCTGGATGAGGAAGCGGAGATAACTATAGACAAAGGGCAAATCAAAGGTCTGATGAGATGCGATCAAGGCGTTCCAGACTTTAAAGGTTCCGGCCGTTTCTCCCCGGTCCTCGAGCAGACTGAGGAACGAAATGTAGGCAGGGGCGCTTTGCGGGACTACGTCGCGCAGGAGCGCATCTACGTCCGGGTTAATACGCCAGCAGAACTGCACGGCAGTACCCGACAACGAAGTGTCGTTGGCCATCACGACGCGGAATTCGCGCAGCGCCTTGTCATGGTCGCCCTCGACTAGGTAGAGATTGGCGGCTTCCCAGGCCACGTCTGGAGTCATGGAATCAGCCTGGATGGCTTGTGCCAGGGCCGCGCTCTGTCCGGTGGTGTCTCCCAGGACCTGGTACGCGCCGGCCAAGTCGAACCAGAAGCGCGCGGAATGCGGATTGAGCGCTACCGCCGCGCGGTAATAGGGCAGCGCTCCGGCGGGATCGCGCACCACCAGGTCGTAATACCGGCCGAGATGATCGCGATAATCGGCATTGCCGGGGTCCAGCCAGGCGGCGCGCTGGAGGCTGGTAAGTTGCGGCCGATTCCCCAGCCAGCTGGCCACGAATTCTCGCGCCGCGGCCAGGGTGTAGACGGCGGCGAGGGTGAGCACCACGGCAGCTACAGTCCGTTTCCGGGCGGGCGTCTGAAAGGCGATCTTCATGACGTAAGGTGGGAGAACTCCTCAGTTATGCGCTGCTGGATGAAGGCGACGGAATCTCTTCCGCATCATCATCGCCGGCGTCGTGATCGGAGGAATCCCCGTCCTGATAGTAGCGGGAATACTTACCCTGATATTCGTAATAGTAGTAGTAATCGGGAGAGCTGAGGTCTACCGCGTTCAGCAGAACTCCGACGACCTTGGCGTTCACGCGTGCAAGAATGTCGCGGGCGCGGCGCAGTGCCTGCTTGGTGGTCTGGCCGGAGCGGATGACAAGCACGACGGCGTCGGCTCGTTGCGAAAGCACAACTGCGTCTGTGACCGAGAGCGATGGCGGCGTGTCCACAACAATGTGGTCGTACTGCTCACGCAGTTGCTCCAGCACGTCGCGCATGTTGGACGACGCCAGCAATTCGGCGGGATTTGGCGGCGGAGTCCCCGCTGGAAGAACGTGAAGATTGGGAAGGACGGGCGGCCGGGCGATCACTTGATCCAGCGTGGTGCTGCCGGTCAGCACGTTGCTCAGGCCGCTCCGCGGGCCCATGCCCAGCGTCTTGTGAATGCTGGGGCGGCGCAGATCGGCATCAATCAGCAATACCCGCACTCCTTTCTGTGCCAGCACGATCGCGCAATTGATACTGGTGGTGGTCTTGCCCTCCTGCGGCAGGGCGCTGGTCACCATGATGACCTTGGGCGGCGCTCCCAGATTCGACAACAGCAACGAAGTGCGCAGGGCGCGATAGGACTCGGCCATCTGCGACTGCGGCCGGACTTGCGTCACTAACTCGACGGCCTCTTTCGAAGAAGCGATGACCAGGCGCTTGCTGCTGGCGTCATCGCGAGCAGACTTGGAGCCAAGGGGAATCATTCCCAGGGACGACAACCCGGAGATAGCCTGGGCCTGTTCGGTCGTGCGAATCGTATTGTCCAGACCCTCCAGCAGGAAAGCTAAACCCACTCCGGTGGCCAGACCGAGCAAAGCCCCAAAACTCAAGTTGCGCGGGATGTTGGGCTCAATCGGACCGGTCGGTGGCCTGGCGCTGTCGACGATGTGAAAGTTGTTGGCTTTCAATCCCGCCGATACTCCCGCTTCTTTGAGTTTCTGCAGCAGACCTTCGTAGAGCGTGCGATAAGTTTCCGCGTCGCGCTTGAGCAGGTTGTACTCGATCGCGCTCTCGTTGAGCTTGTTGGCCTCCTGCTTCTGTTTCTCGAGAGCCCCGCGCAGCATATTCTCCCGCTGCAGCGACGTCATGTATTGTCCGCGGACCTTGCTCACTACCTTCTTCATTTCCGTCTGAATCTGCGCGTCAACTTCCTTGAGCTGGTTGTTCAGCTGTGTGACCTTGGGATACGCGGGCCCGAATTGCGTGCTCAGATCGGCGACCTGAATCTTCAGATCGGCCTGCTTGGTGCGGAGATTGTCCAGCAACTGCGAGGCGGCTTGCACGCCGGCGTCGGCCGCGTCAGCGCCGCCCGCGGTGGAGGCGATGGCGTCGGGGTCCCCCGCCTCGACCAGCCGGTAAAAAGCCTCTTTATCCATGCGCTGGCTTTCCGCCTCGGTGAGTTCTTTGTTCAGTTCGTCGAGCTTTTCGGTGGTAATGTTCTGCTTTTCGTCGATACCCAGGATTTCGTGCTCTCTCTGGTAGCGCACCAGTTTCTCCTGGGACGTCTCCACCTTCATTTGCATGTCCACCAGCTGCTTCTGCAGCCAGTCGGATGCCTGCATGGTGGATTCGAAACGCGACTTGATGTTGTTGTCCACGTAGGTCTGCATCAGCGTGTTGACCACGTTGGCGGCCATCTCTCGATCGGCGCTGCGGTAATGAATTTCGATGATGCGGGAGTTCGGACTGAGCGCAACGCGGAGGCTTCCCTTGAACCCGCCCAAAAGCGCAGAAGCGCGCGCCGGATCCGATTGCAACGGGTCTGGGGTGAGATCGAGTGAAGAGGGCGGAGCATTGCCGCCAAACTCGGAACGCCGGTCGAGATTCAGCTCGCGAATCACCTGCAGGGCGAGCAGATCGCTCTGCAGGATTTTCAGTTCCGTTTCCAGTTCGGTGGGATCGTAATAGTCGAAACTGAAAGTGGGCGAATTCTGGAAGTTCAGGCTCGCATCGGGCTTGTTGACCTCAATGGTGCCACTGGCCTCATAGATCGGGGTCATGCGCAAGCTTGCAATCGCCACCACCGAGAAGATCACCGCAAAACAGGCGACGACAACCCATTTCCGCTTGATCAGAATCCGGACGTATTCGCCTACAGCGGAGTCGTGAGTGGACAGGTCGGGATACAGCGGTGGCCCGCCAGGCCGGCCCAGGTCAAACCCCTGAGACTGTTGTATTTCGCGAACTGGAGAGCCATTCGCCTGAACCAGGGGTCCGAATTCCATGCCTGCTCCTCAACGAATCTGGAACTGCTCCCAGGCCCAAATGCACCTGTCTTGCACACGCAGACATTGGTCCCGGGTCGAAGCGGCTGGTTCGTCGCGCAGGGAACTGTCTCGCACTGAGCAACTCTGAATTCCGCTGGTCATTCTAGCATTGGATGGGAAAAGCAGGGCGAATATTAGGGCGTAGATGGCAACAACCGCTGTTGGATTTGGCGCGGAAACGGGGGAATCGGATCGTTAATGAAGAACGATTAGTGCCGGTGACCGCTGCCCAGCAATTGCGCCAAGATTCTCGATTCGCTAACGAGCGATCAGTGACTGATCACCTGAACACCGACCACTGCTTACGGGCATGGATACGGTGTTCCCGGCGTCGGCGGCGCGCCGGGAATAATGGTTGGAGGGCCGACAGTGCCGTCCGGGTAAACAACTCCCGGGACGATCGTGGGCGGAGTGCCGGGAGAACCCGGCGTCCAGCAAGTGCCGTGACCAGACGGCGTGTTCGCAGGAGGCTGCTGGGGCGGTGCAACGGGCGGCTCCGGTGCAGGGTTCTGCGCAGACTGCTGAACCGCAGCAGCTACTTCGGCTTGCGTCAGCGAGACCGGTTGCTGCAACGTCATTTCAGCGGGCGTTCCCGCGGCCAGGAAAAGGTGGTGAGAGCTGAACAGCAGCGCAAGTGCGCCAAATGCTCCAAGCGCACCGCCGATACCGGCTCCGATGGCCGTGTCTTTGAATTGGCTCCCGGGAACGGCCATGCTCGATGAGAGGCAGCCGGGAGGCGGGCCGGTGCAGCCGGCCGGCAAGGTCGTGGTCTGAATCGCTTGCGAGCTTCCGACCGAGTGCCCGATCAGCGCGCCCAGGCCAATGCCTCCCAGAGGCATGGCGATTGCAGCCGCAACGCGACTGGGGCCTGGATCTCTCAGTGCGTAGCCCTCGTCGGTTTCGAGCGTGGCCGGGCCGGAGATCGGAACGACATAGCCGTCGGGGAACGTGACCGACATGGATTGAAGATGTAACTCCCCGCGTCCTTGCCTGAATTCCAGCCTGTCCAGCTTGCCCTGGACAAATGTGCCAATCGGGATCACGACTTCATTGCCGGAACTCACTGGAGCGTTGATCTGGGCGTAGATGTCGTCCCCGCGACGCAAATATCTGGTCTGAACCGGTTGCGTGAGCACAAGCGCAAGGCGGGTTCCTGCGGCAATGGTTACCGTGGCACTATGAGTGCTTGCTGGCGTCTGGCTTGCTTGGGGCAGCGGTTCCGCGCCGGAGGGTGTTGGATCTTGCGCGAGGCATGCGAGGGCCGCGAAAACGACTAAGGCGATGCCTGGAACTCGATTCCCGACTATTGGAATGGTTGTGAACGAGACTAACGAAGTTTTCTGACGACCGGGGAGTCTGCACAGCATTTGGCACCTCCCTCGAAAGCAGTAAGTGGCGCTTTCGATTTTCGGGCGGATTCACTTCAGAGAACCCGCTCTGTATGTGTTGGACTCGGAGACCTGCTCGAAGGGTATCCAGAGTGGAGGTAAAGGTTTGCAAAGAGATGGTAGGAATTTGTAAAGGCGCGCGGGACACGGCTTTTGATGCGATTTGCATCGCAGGCGGCGATGGCCTCGCTGATGCAGGGAGGGCGTTGCGCCGCTATTCGATTTTTTCGGCGACCCAGCGGGAGACGGCGGTGGCCAACTTGCGTGGGGCGAAGCGCGTGGACTGCGCGACGATCCAGTTATGTGCGCCACTGATCGAAGTGGTGCGGCCCTCCATGACGGCGCGGTAACCGTCGAGCGCTACCTTCTCGACGCTCATAGCGGCAACCTTGAACATCCGGGCATTCTCGGTACCAGCCCGTTTGGCGAAACCGGTGTGCGTGGCGCCAGGACAGAAACAGGTCACGGTAATGCCGGAATCGCGCAATTCGTTGGCGATGGCCTCGGAGAAAGACAGCACGTACGCTTTGCTTGCGTAATAGACCGCCATTAATGGGCCGGGCTGAAACGCCGCTGTGGAAGCCACGTTCATGATCCGGCCGCTGTGGCGCGCGACCATTGCGGGCAGAAACAGGCGCGTCAGTTCCGTGAGCGCCGTGATGTTGAGGCTGATCTGGCCGAGGATTTCCGCTTCCGGCATCTGGGCGAATTCGCCATGAACTCCGAATCCGGCATTGTTGATGAGGATGTCGACCGTGATGCCCTCGCGCTGCAACTGATCGAAAAGGAACTTTGCCGCAGGAGGCGCGGCAAGATCGAGGGCGACGGTTTTGACGGTGATTCCGTGCGGCTGCAGTTCCTCTGCGATTTGCGCCAGCTTGTCGCCGCTGCGGGCAACGAGAACGAGATTGTGATGATCGCCTGCAAAAAGCTTCGCGAGTTCGTATCCGATGCCGCCCGAGGCACCGGTAATCAGAACGTTGGACATGGAATTAGTGTAGCCCCGGAGCCATTGCTCCGGGGTTGCGCGCGAAGTGCGCAAGGCTGTCTACGCGTGCACCAGTTCCACACCGTAGATCGGGAACCACGAGGTCGCGGCTTTCAGCTTGTCGTTGACGTTGTGGATATTCTTCACGCCCTCGGTTTCGAGCCACTTGCGGAAGGCGGCGGCGCCCTGCTTGGCGTAGATCGGGATGCCGTCTTTCCAGGTGGCGCGTCCGCAGAGCACGCCGTTGAACTTCACACCCGATTCGCCGGCCAGTTCCAGCGTCTCCGAAAATTCCGCGTTGCTCACGCCCGCCGACAGATAAATGAACGGTTTGGTGGCGACAGCGGCAGCTTTGTGGAACAGATCAATAGCCTCCTTCTTGCTGTAAGCTTTCGTTCCCGCGAATGACTTTGTGCCCTCGACAAACTTCATGTTCACCGGCACTTCGACCTTCAGCACGTCGACGCCATAGCGCTCTTTCGAGAATTCGCGCATGCTTTCGGTCACGATATGCGGTTTCTTCTTGGCGTATTCCAGGCCCTTCTCGTCGGCGCCTTCTTCGTAGCCCACGAACTCAAGGAAGAACGGAATATCGTTGGCGCGGCATTCGTCGCCGATGCGCTCCACCCAGGCATGCTTGATCTCATTCGTGTGCTTGGGATCGTACGGAGTGTAGTAAAGCAGAATCTTGACGCAATCGGCGTCGGCTTCCTTCAGGCGACGCGCCGACCAGACGTCTAGCAGATCGGGCAGGCGGCCGGGGCCGGTCTTGTCGTATCCGGTCTTTTCGTAGGCGAGCAGCAGGCCGGCATTCTTGGCGCGGCGCTTCGAGGCGGGCAATCCCCACTCGGGATCGAGCAGAATCGCAGTCGCGTGCGGCGTGAGGACTTCGGTGACCAGCGACTTGAACTCCTCCATCATGTGGTCAGTAACTTCGCCGCCTTTTTCCTTGGCCAGCGATTTCTGCAGGGAGCCGCGCTGGTCCATGGCGGCAGCCGCGATGATGCCGTGTTCGTTGGAGACTTTTTTCAGACCGGCTAGTTTGCCCGGGGTAAGCTTCATGAGAATCCTCCTGATAGGAATGGATGAATGCGGGAACTGATTATTGTAAACCAAGGGGGCGGTAAAACGGTGTCGGGTCCGGGGTATGGGGCAATAGCGATTCCTGATTCCGAACAACGGGGACGTGAGCGGCGTCACGGATGCGAACGGCACCAGGAGCAGAAAATGGTATTGGAGGTAACGATGCGCAAGTTGATGCTTGTTGTTCTACTCATGACCGCCAGCTGCTTGCTGGCGCAGGAACCGAAGCCGCTGCCGCTGCCGCCGCCGCAGACTGACGGCGGTCGGCCGTTAATGCAGGTGCTGAACGACCGAAAGACAACGCGGGACTTTGCTCCAGACAAGCTTTCCCCACAGGTTCTTTCGAATCTGCTCTGGGCGGCCTTTGGTGTCAACCGCCCCGATGGCAGACGTACGGCGCCGTCGGCGATGAATAAGCAGGAGATCGACATCTACGTGGCCACGGGCGAAGGACTCTTTGTTTACAACGCGCAGGTAAACCGGCTCGATCCAGTACTGGCGCAGGATGTTCGTTCAGCCACCGGCACACAGTCATTTGTAGCAGCGGCGCCCGTGAATTTGGTTTATGTAGCCGATCTGGCCAAAGCCGGCTCGGAGCCGGACGCCGATCTCTACACGGCTGCCGACACCGGGTTCCTCGCGCAGAACGTTTAC
>Ga0335081_10013526_pt1 | contig 13202 bp, 5 predicted proteins | sample Lox_Sample_35_FD_206713 | JGI IMG/M metagenome (GOLD analysis project Ga0335081, IMG submission 206713) | Soil microbial communities from Loxahatchee National Wildlife Refuge, Florida, United States - Lox_Sample_3.5 | ecosystem: Environmental > Terrestrial > Soil > Wetlands | place: USA: Florida...
CCCTCTCGTCCGCCAGCTCGTTTCTGACCTCGTGGACCGATCCGCCAACCCACTCTGGGAGAGATTCTTAATATGGAAACTGAGACAAAGCCGACGCTTGGATTTCTCGTTGCTCTCGTAGTCCTCTGCGGAACACCGCTCCGTGCGACGAATTCACCAGCCCCAGTCCCGACCGGTACATGGGCTGCCGCAGGAAAGCTGTCGTCAGCTCGAGTCGGTGCAAGTACTGTCGTGCTTAAGGACGGTCGTGTCCTGATCATCGGGGGCGACAACGGCACGGGTGCGTTGGCCAGTGTCGATGTTCTTGACACCTCGGGGAATTATTCTCCGGGCACGCCCATGAATTTCGCCCGCGGCGGGCACACCGCTACCGTGCTTGCGGATGGGCGGGTGCTGGTGGCAGGAGGTTCAGGCAGCGATGGAATCGCCACCGACACCGCTGAGATCTACGACCCGACGGCTAACACGTGGACCCTCGTTGGTCCGCTGACCTATGCACGCTCCGGGCACACGGCCTCTCTTCTGCCGGATGGCACCGTGCTGGTAGCCGGAGGGGAAAACTCAGGGAGTGTGCAGAGTACCCTGGAAATCTTCGATCCTGGCCTTGGCACATTCAGCCTCGTGGCCGGGTCGCTTTCTTCTCCCCGAGAATATCATGCGGCAGCGCTTTTGCCGAACGGGCAAGTGTTAATCGCCGGCGGCTTCGACGGCCAAAACGCGCTGGCCTCGTCGGACCTCTACGACTCGGCGAGCGGGACCGTGTCCCCCGGGCCGGTGCTTTCCACACCCCGTCAAGGGCTCTCAGCTACTACCCAGCTCGATGGCAAAGTCTTGGTGGCGGGCGGCAGCAACGGAAAAGTGGATTTGGCTTCAGCCGAGGTCTTTGACCCAACGGTCGGTGTGTTCGCCTTGGTGCCTGGTGCGATGCTCACCGCGCGAGAGGGCCATCTTGCCTTCCTGCTGCCCAACAATAACGCCGTCCTGATGGTTGGTGGAACCTCAAACGGTGTGGCACTAGCTTCATCGGAGCTTTACTACCCGTGGGCTGGCGCCTTCACTCCCACCGGGTCGATGGCCTCAGCCCGCGTCCAGGCTACCGGCGTCCCCGCGGGCGGCCAGGGATTGCTCCTTGTGGCGGGTGGCAAGGACGCTTCCGGCGCCCCCCTTGCGAGCAGCGAGCTCTATGGTTTCGCCACCATCAAAACCGACAAGACTGATTATTATCCATTCCAGACTGTGACAGTGACCGGCGCGGGATGGCAGCCAGGCGAAACGGTCACCCTGGAGTTCCACGAGAATCCGACGATCGATCCAGATGTGAGATTTACCTCGGTTGCGGGCCCAGACGGCAGCTTCACCAACACCAGTTTTAAGACCGACTATCATGACGTGGGCGTCACCTTCACGCTTACCGCCAGTGGGGTCCTTTCGCAAACGCAGATGACGTTCACCGACGCCGTTGGCCATTCTCTTCTGACGATTACCGCGAGCAGTGCCACGATGGTTTACGGAGGGACCGTTCCGTCCATCACACCCAGCTACAGCGGTTTTGTGAACGGCGACACGCCCGCCAGCCTGACCACGCAGCCGACTTGCACGACGACGGCGACGAGTTCAAGTCCGGCGAGCCCGCCCACTTATTCCAGCAACTGCTCCGGGGCATCATCCCCGAGGTATGTGATCGCTTACGTCTCCGGCACGGTCACGATCAACCCTGCCCCCTTGACGATCATGGCGAGCAGCGCCTCAGTTCCCTACGGCTCCGCACTTCCCATCGTTAGCCCCATATACAGCGGGTTTATGAATGGCGATACTCCCGCCAGCCTGTCCGCGCCGCCGATCTGCGGAGTAAGTGAAGTGCCGCCGGGCAACCCGGCTGGCGCGTATGCCACAAACTGCTTCGGAGCGGCTGACAGCAACTACACCATCAGCTACTTTCCTGGAAGTCTCGCAATCATGTCGGTAACGCCGACCGTGAATGTCACCGGCGGGACCTTTACTTACGATGGTAACCCCCACGGAGCCACGGCTACGGCCACTGGGATTGGGGGGGCCGCGGTGTCAGGCGGCTTCAGCTTCACCTACACGCCGGGCGGAGCCTCAGTTCCCGTCAACGCGGGAACCTATGCGGTGATTGTCGCGTTTACCAGCGCGGATCCCAACTACACGAGCGCCACTGGCACAGGCTCGATCACCATCAACCCTGCCACGCCCATATTCAGCAACCTGTCGCCTTCACAGTCAATCGCAGTGGGCACCGCTTCAATCAATCTCTCTGGCACGATCACGGCAGGTTCGTTGGCGCCACCCACCTCGGAAACGGTGTCGATCACGATCAACGGGACAACAGTGACGGTCCCGATTGGCGCTAATGGGAACTTCGCCACGACGTTTGACACAAGCACGATCCCCGTCTCGGCCACGCCCTATCCGATCACCTATGGTTATGCGGGCGACCAGAACTTCACCGCCGCTGCGGATAGCAGCACGACCCTGACCGTAATCCAGGCGAACACGACTACGGCACTCAGCTCCGATCTCAATCCTTCCATCTTAGGCCAAGTGGTCGACTTCACGGCGACGGTGACTAATTCCTCCAATGGTGGCTCGGGATCACCCGCCGGAACGGTCAGCTTTTACGATGGCACAACGTTGATCGGATTGAGGACGCTCGATGCCACAGGCCACGCGACGCTCCCGACAGCCTGGCTCCTGGTGACGGCTAGCCCCCATTCAGTCACCGCACAATACAATGGCAGCGCCAACTTCGTAGCCAGCCAGCCTTCGCCAGCGGTCGCGCAGATGGTTAACGTGCGTTCAACCTCGACTGTCGTAGACTCGTCACCGAGTTCGGTGATCGTGGGAAGCTCGAGCACCGCGACGCTTACGGTCACAGATATGTCCCCCGTGGGGTCTAGGGGCACACCGGGGACTTTCGCGCCCGCAAACTACAGCTTGAGCGCCGGTCTCACTGCGCAGACGGCCACTTTGCTCTTGGATGGAACAGTCTTGATCGTGGGCGGCACCAGTACGGGGACAAGCTCCGGCGCACTACCGAGCGCCCTGATCCTGGACCCGGCTCACGGGACTTTCAGCGCGACAGGGAGCCTGAACACGGCGCGCTCCGGTCACACGGCCAACTTGCTTGTCAACGGCAAGGTGCTCATCACGGGCGGCCAAGACTCGGCGGGCAACCTGCTTGCGAGTACGGAACTCTACGATCCGGGCACAGGCACGTTCGGCCCTGGGCCCGGAGCATTGAGTGTTCCACGTTCCGGCCACACGGCGACCTTGCTGCCGAACGGGTTGGTTCTGATTGCGGGTGGCGATGGATCGGGAAGTGTCGAGCTTTTCGACCCCGCCGCGGGCAATTCGACCCTCCTTACAGCTATGTCCGTACCACGTGTCGGTCACACGGCGACTCTACTCCCCACAGGCAAAATCCTGCTTGCAGGTGGTAGCGGAATCGCAAGCGCTGAACTATACGATCCAACGAATGGCGGCTCGTCGACCAGTACGGGCAGCCTCTCCGTGGATCGCACTAGTCACACGGCCACGCTGCTGCCGGATGGCAATGTCCTGATCACCGGCGGCACGAGCGCAGGAATGCCTGTGAGCACCAGCGAACTGTATGACGCCGACCGCAGCACCTTCAACGCTATCGCCGGCAATATGACCACCACCCGCACCGGGCATACGGCGACTCCGCTTAATAATGGCAGCCTGCTGATCGCCGGCGGGACAGACGTTACCAACACGACGCTGAACAGCATTGAGACTTACACTCCGTCCTTTGATCCTCTGGGAACCGTGCAGGCGACTTCGTCGGACGCTTCGGATGTCATAAGCGCCAACTGCATCTTGGCTCCGAGCGGGACAGGCGCCACGGCCTGCACCGCTAGCGTCGCGACCGCCCACGTCAACGGCGGGACCCACACCCTCACCGGCAGTTACCCTGGAGACGGCGTGGTGCACGCGGCGAGCAGCGGCAGCCAGGGCTTGACGGTCCTCAAGGCTAGTCAAGTGATTAGCTTTGGCCCACTGGGGAACAGGACATACGGCGACGCGCCCGTCGCAGTGAGCGCCGTGGGCGGCGCTTCGGGAAATCCGGTCACCTTCTCGGCCTCTCCGGCCGGGGTGTGCACCTCGGGTGGCACCAACGGGAGCCTCATCACCCTGACCACCGTCGGAGTTTGCACGGTGACGGCTTCGCAACCGGGTAACAGTGACTATAACGACGCGGTGCCAGTCTCCCAAACCTTCACGGTGAACAAGGCGACGTTGACACCGCACGTGACGGCAAGCAACAAAGTCTACGATGCGGCAACAACCGCGACGCTGAGCAGCCAGACGCTGAGTGGGACGATTGGCTCCGACTCGGTCAGCTTGACGGTTGGCGCCGCTAACTTCGACAGCAAGCAGGTGGGGACCGGCAAAACGGTGACGGCTACAGGTCTCGGTTTGAGCGGCGCGGCTGCGGCCGAATACCAGCTCTCCTCGACTTCAGCGTCCACGACTGCCGACATCACCGCCCTGGTGATTGCGGGCAGCTTCATCGCGGTCAATAAAGTGTATGACGCGACCACAGCGTCCACGATGACCAGCCGTTCGCTGGTGGGCGTACTAGGCACTGACAGTGTCAGTCTGACTGGCGGAACGGCAGTCTTTGCTGACAAGAATGTCGGCACGGGTAAGACAGTCACGGCCACTGGGTTGAGCCTGACGGGCGCCGATGCCAGCAACTACGCGCTGGCGTCAACAACCTTAACGACCACTGCGGACATCACTCCGAGAACCCTGACGGTGAGCGCCACCGGGATGAACAAGGTTTACGACGCGACGACCACCGCAACCGTGACACTGTCGGCCAACGCTATCACCGGCGACATGCTGACCGTCGCCTATGCCAGCGCGAACTTTAGCGACAAAAACGTCGGAACTGCCAAGCTGCTGACCGCCACCGGCCTGACGATCACCGGGACTGACGCAGGAAACTATCAACTCCTCAGCACGACAGTCTCGACCACGGCTGACATCACCGCCAGGCCCATCTCCGTGGCGGCGGACGCGCAAAGCAAAGTGTACGGGGATGCCGACCCTTCCTTGACCTACAAGGTGACCAACGGCAACCTGGTGGGTAGCGACCTCTTCACAGGCGCCTTGAGCCGGGTCTCTGGTGAGAGTGTCGGGACATATGCCATTCAACAAGGCACCCTGACAGCAGGAAACAACTACAACCTGACCTACGTCGGAGCCAACCTGACCGTGACCCCCAGGCCCGCCTCGGTGAGCCCGGCGGCCGCCAGCAAGACCTACGGCACCACTGACCCGACCTTGACCGGTACCCTGGCCGGCTTCCTGGCCGCCGACCAGATCACGGCCACCTACACCCGCACCCCGGGCGAGACGGTGGCAGGTGGTCCTTACACCATCAGCGCCACCTTGGCCCCGGCGAGCGTCCTGGGCAACTACAACGTCAGCTACAACACGGCCGCGTTCAGCATCAACCCGGCAACGTTGACGATCACCGCCGGCAGCACTACCTTCGCTTACGGTTCGACCGTTCCGGCTGTGACAGCCAGTTATGCCGGTTTCGTAAACGGCGACACGACGGCCAGTTTGACGACGCCACCAACCTGCACAATCACGGGAGTTCCTTCGGGCAACCCGGTGGGGACCTATCCCACCAATTGCGCTGGCGCAGTCGACCAGAACTACGCCATTACGTATGTCTCCGGCAGTGCGACTATCCAAGCGGTTCCTTTGGTTGTCACCGCCAGTAGCGCGACGATCAACTATGGCCAGACCCTTCCCGCAATCAGCGCGACGGAAACTGGCTTTGTGAATGGCGATACCGTCGCGAGTTTGGCGACCCCGCCGACTTGCACGGTGACGGTACCTGCGGGTAGTCCGGCCGGCACGTATGCTACCAACTGCTCAGGAGCGACCGCCAACAATTACACGATCTCCTATGTCGCAGGAACTCTGAAGATCAACCCCGTGCCGCTGACGATCACGGCGAGCAGCTCGACGACGCCCTACGGGACGCCGATTCCGACGCCGACTTCCAGCTACACCGGATTCGTGAACGGCGACACGCCCAACAACCTGACCCAGCAGCCGACATGCGCGACGACCGGGATACCGTCAGGCAATCCGGTGGGGACATATGGTGCCGCCAACAACTGCTCGGGGGCACAGGACAGCAGCTACAACATCGTTTACGTGCCGGGGAGTGTGCAGATCATGCCGGTAACGCTGACGATCACAGCGAGCAGTTCGACGACGGCTTACGGGGCGACGGTTCCGACGCCCACGCCCAGTTACAGCGGATTCGTGAACGGCGACACTTCAGCGAGCTTGACGACGCAGGCGACCTGCGCGACCTCTGAAGTACCTTCGGGCAATCCGGTGGGAACGTATAAAGGCGCCAATAGCTGCTCCGGAGCAACGGACAGAAACTACAACATAGCCTACGTGGCGGGTAACGTGCAAATTACGCCCGCAACATTGACCATTACAGCCAGCAGCTCGACGACGTCCTACGGCTCGCCGATTCCTACGCCCACGCCCAGTTATAGCGGATTCGTGAACGGGGACACCTCAGCCAGCTTGACGACGCAGCCGACTTGCGCGACCTCAGGAATACCTTCGGGCAATCCGGTTGGAGCATACACCAGCGTCAACAACTGCTCGGGGGCGGCGGACAAGAACTACAACCTGGTTTACGTGGCGGGCAAGGTGCAAATCACGCCCGCAACGCTAACCATCACGGCTAGCAGTGGGACGATGACCTACGGTGGGGCGGTCCCGGCGATCACACCCAGCTACGGCGGGTTTGTGAACGGGGACACGCCGGCAAGTCTGACGACGCAACCGGCTTGCTCAACCACAGCCACGTCGCATAGCGCGGTGAGTACCTACCCCTCGAGTTGCACAGGGGCCGTGGACAGCAACTACGCCATCACTTACGTGAACGGAACTGTGACGGTCGTACCAGGGGGAGGCAAAAACGGGAACGGCTGCGTCTACGCTCTGAGCCCGACAGCACAAATGGGAATTGACATAAGCGGAGTCAATTATGCCGCCCAGTGCGGTGCGGTCATCGACTCGAATAGCTCCAAAGCCTTGACTGCAAGCGGTGCGAATATAAGCGCCCCCTCCTTTGCGATGGTAGGGGGCGATTCACTCAACGGCTCAAACACAGGCAACACAGCTTTTGTCAAAGGCATTCAACCTGTGAGTGATCCCTTGGCCAATCTGCCTGTGCCGGCCGTCGGCACCTGCCCCGGCACAAATTATTCCGTAAGTGGTCAGATTGGCGTTACGGTCAATCCGGGCAGTAGCTGCTATAACGTTTCGGTTAATGGGTCAATAAACGTCACCTTTAATCCCGGGCAATACAGTTCCATCACCATCAGCGGTTCCACAGGTGTCACTTTCAACCCCGGGTTGTATATCATCGTCGGCTCTGGCGGTTTGAACTTCGGCGGAACAAATGTGGGCGCCACGGGAGTGACCTTCTATCTAGGTCCCAACGCCGGTGCAGTCACAGCGACCGGTTCAAACTCCAGTTTTGCCGCGCCCACCACTGGGACTTACGCTGGCATTCTGTTCTTCCAGAACCCGAGCGACACAAATGGGGCTGCTGTGGGTGGGAGCAACGCCGCTGTCGTTGGCGCGCTTTACTTCCCCAAGGCGCAACTCACCTATCGAGGCAGCAATGCGACGTCTGCGTATACCCTATTGGTGGCCAATACCATTGTCTTTAGTGGCGCGAACTGCACATTGAACGACAACTATTCTTCGTTACCTGGAGGTCCGCCGTTTTAGGCACCGCTGCTAGTTGTACGACGTGAAGGCGCTGCAACAAGCACCGCGGACTGCAATATCTACGATGGTTCGATCGCTAGTTGAAAAACAAACCGAACAGCATTGAGGACGAGCCGGTGGTCAGTCTGTTCGTGATGGACGCAAACGAGTGGCGGCACGGGTCTTCGTACCCGCTCGAATCGTCATCTCAACCCAGGCTGTACCTGTCCCCCGGCGGCAGACTAATCTTCGATGACCCGTACGCCGAGTGCCCGCCGATCCGACGCTGGCACCGTCATTCCATGCGGAATCGGAAGAAGACGCACAAAGGCTCTGTTCGGTGGAGGATCGCAAGCGCGAGGCCAAGGAGCATCACCGGCGGGTGGCTGACGCGCGCCCGGACATTCTGGTGTATGAGACCGAGCCGCTCACCAAACGCTTCGCGTTCGCGGGTCCGCTGACGGCCGTGCTGCATGCCTCGACGACTGGCCGCGATGCGGATTGGTTCGTGACGTTGTGCGAGGGCAACGCCGAAGGCGAGATCTTCCAGTTGACCTGCGGTAAGATCCGCGCCCGGTTTGTAAGTCCATGCGAAAACCCAAACTTCTGTCGCCCGGCGGAATCTATCGCTACACCATCGATCTGTGGCAGGTTCGCATGCGGATCGCAGCTGCAAGTGCAAGTGGCCGGGGCCGCGTTCCCGCTATTCTCGCGCAACCTAAACTAAACACCGGCGACCACAACGAAACCGAAACCGAGTTTGTGAGCGCAGTCCACCGGATCTACCACGATCACGAGCGGTCGTCCTACATCGAAATGACGGTTATCGAGTGAGGCCAGGTCGCAGACTATCGAAGGAATGCAGAAGCGGTACTGACGCTGGCGGCGCCGCGCAAGCGAACCGCGACCCGTATTTTGCACTGCGCGCTGGATCGGAAATAGAAGCTGAGCGGCAGAGATCCGGCAAAACAGGCGCCTAAATTAAGGTCCGCAAGGGCATTCTGGCCCACGCTTGCGCGGTCAGTAGAAATGCCTCCAACTTACGAGCGGAACTGCCGATGGGTATTCCTAGGGACGCAGGAAGTCCTCGACTGGCTCGGAGCCTCTGACTTCGTGGATACGAAACCGATCGCCGCCCGTCAGCCCATCTTCGATGCTCGCCAGCGAGTTTTCGGTTACGAACTGCTGTTCCGTTCCGGCTTTGAGAACTGTTTCAGCGGCTCAGATGGCGACGTGGCTACGTCCCGGGTCTTGGATTCCTTCATGCTTCAGAGCCTAGAAACTCTGTGGCGCCGCGAGCGGGCCTTCATCAACTTCACCAGCAACGCGCTGCTCAACGGTCTCGCTACTCTTCTCCCTGCCCGGACTTTGACAGTGGAAATACTCGAAAATGTGGAACCCGATCCACCCACCGTGGCGGCCTGTCTTAAGCTGCGAAAGCTGGGATATCAGATCGCCCTCGACGACGTGACGTCGCTGGAAAAGCAAAAGCCGCTTCTCGATCTCGCGGATTTCGTCAAGGTGGACTTTTCCCTCACCGACGAGAAGCAGCAGCGTGAAATCGCGCACCGGCTTGGGCAACGCCAAGTCAAACTCATAGCTGAAAAGGTGGAGACCGGTGAACAATTCAAACGGGCGACGAGTTGGGGCTATCACTATTTTCAGGGCTTCTTCTTCTGCCAACCGCAAGTGATCTCCGCCCGCGACATTCCGGCCTTCAAGGCCTCTTACCTTCAACTGCTTCAGGCGGTCCACCGGCCGGAGTTGGACTTTAAGGAAATCGAGCAGGCACTCCGGCACGACGTGGCGCTTTCGTATCGGCTCCTGCGCTACCTGAACTCGCCGCTCTTCGGCTTCCGCGCTGAAATCCGATCGCTCCGTCAGGCGATTTCGCTGCTGGGGGAGCAGTGCATCAGGCGTTGGGTAGGCCTGATCTCCACCATGATGTTGGCAAGCGACAAGCCTCAGGAACTGCTTGTGACCTCCCTCACTCGCGCCCGGTTCTGCGAACTCCTGTCCGCCCCACTGTCTGGAAGAGACGAAGTGCCCGATTTCTTTCTGATGGGCCTTTTCTCTCTCATCGACGCCATGCTCGATCGGCCCATGGAAGAAGTCCTGCAAGGAATCGATCTTGCTCCCGAGATCAAGGCGGGATTGCTGGGTGGTCGCAACCTGCATCGCCAAGTTTACGAGTTCGTCTTGGCATTGGAGCGGGCGGACTGGAACAGGCTGACTGAATGCGCGGTCAGCCTGGGTCTCCAGGACCAGTTCGTAGCAGGCTGTTACTTGCTTTCGATCGAGTGGGCAAACGAGGTCCTTAACCAGCAGGCCCCGAAGCTGTCTTCCACTGACCAACAAAGCACGCGCTCTCTCCAGAGGGCGTAAACTGGTCCCCACTGAGCCGATGCTCGACGATGCGGGCGGCGACTTGCCGCGTCCGGCGCCGCAGACCCACCTCCAGGGCCTCCAGATCAATCTCCCCCGCCGCCTGCGAGCCGAGGAGGCTTTCGATCTCTTCGGCGACTTCGGCGTACTGGGTCGCGGCCAGTGGAGTTTCTTTTTAGCTCAGCGGGCGTCCCCGCTTTGAATTCCTCCAGGCGCGCCTCACAAATCTGTTCACTCGTATCGACCACATCCCGGGCTAGCGCCCGGAATCTGTGGTATTCCTCGATCTGGGCGCGGGTGCGCTCCACCGCCGGGCCGGCCGGGATCGCCCGGCTGATCGTTTTTCCGTCCCGTTCCCGGGTCACCATCCACAGCGGTCCGTGTCCACGGTCGCCACGCCGGGCGCAATGACAGGTCGGCTTGCCACACTTGCGATAGCTTTGCACCAGCGAACCCGGTCGCATCTCTCCCACTTGGGTCAAAGCCGGTCGAAGCTGGCGATCCTTCGCCCGCAGTTCCTCGATGGCGAGTTTGGGAGTTGCCATGGAGCCTCCTTATCCGGTGAAATACGGCTCTTTTTACTGTAAGCGGATACCGCCTACAGAATACTAACTCCCTCCTCCCCAAGCGCAACATCTCATTTCCCTGTCGTACACCATAGAGAAGTTTTTTGTTTGACTCGTGTCGAAATTTATTGCATCATGTGACTTTGGTTGTGCATCAGTAGCTTTTACACTATGGCCGACTCACGTCGCCGGAATTCGTGCTGCATGTGCATCTGTTGTTGCATGTGTTGTTGTACGCCCACGTCTTCCGGCGTAGCGAGGTCACGGCCCTAGAAACTTAGCAATCTCTAGATTCCCAAGACCCACGTTACCGGAAGGCTCGCAGCCGGTGCGTGGGTTTTTTGTTTTTGGAGGTAAACCGTATGCTGGTGGCAGAAATTGAGTCTCGACACACCCCGGAAGCTATCGAAGAGGAAATCCGGATCTTCGAGGAACGCGCGGCCCAACTTCAACGCGGCGAGATTAGCGACGACGAATTTCGACCCTTCCGCCTCAAGCACGGCATTTACGGCCAGCGCCAGCCGGGCTTCCAGATGGTGCGCACCAAAGTCCCTTCCGGCCTTCTCAATTCCGAACAACTGCGGGCACTGGCCACCTTAGCGGACGACTACTCCACCGGCCGCGGTCATGTGACGACGCGCGAGAATATCCAATTTCATTTCGTCAAGATGCAGAACGTTCCCGCCGTCATGCGACTCTTGGCCGAGGCCGGCCTGACCACGCGGGAAGCCTGCGGCAATACAGTTCGCAACGTCACGTCCTGCCCGCTGGCGGGGGTTTGCTCCACCGAAGCGTTTGACGTCACGCCTTACGCTCTTGCCACCACTCGCTTCTTTCTCCGGCACCCGGAATTTCACAGCCTGCCGCGTAAGTTCAAGATCGCCTTCTCCGGCTGCGAGGACGATGGCAATTGTGCCGTCGCCGGTATTCACGACGTGGGGCTCGTCGCCCGCGTCCGCGGATCTAACGGCACCGGGCGGCGAGGCTTCAAGGTGCTGGTGGGCGGGGGACTGGGAAGTTTACCCACCGAGGCGGCCACGCTCACCGAATTCCTGCCCGAAGAGGAGTTGATCCCGACCGTCGAGGCGGTCCTGCGGGTCTTCAACGAGCACGGCAACCGCCACAACAAACACAAGGCGCGCATGAAATTCGTCCTGCGGGAGAAAGGGATCGACGAATTCCGCCGCCTGGTGGCCAACCAGCGGGCCCGAGTCACGACGCCTGCGGAGCCCGCCCTTGTTCCGACTCCGGTGGCGCCGCCACTCGTCACTCTTTTGCCGGCGGTGTCGCCCCACAACGGCAACGGCCATTCGAATGCCGGGCCCGGGCTTGCCTCCCACTCCGGTGGTGGGGACACCACAGCCTGGACCGAGTATCAACGATGGGTGCGCTCCAACGCTCAACCGCAGCGCCAGCCCGGCTATGCCGTCGTCTGGATCAAGCTGCCGGCGGGCACCGTGCTCACCGCCCAGTTACGCGGCTTGGCCGACCTCCTTGAGCGATACACGCTGGGCGCGGTGCGGATCGCGATTTCTCAGGACTTGGTTATTCCCTACGTGCCTCTTCAACATCTGAGTGCAATTCACTCCCATCTTCGCTCACTCGATCTGGCCACCCCAGGTGCACGAACCATCGCCGACGTCACCGGATGCCCGGGTGCCACAACCTGCAACCTAGGCATCACCCGCTCTTTGACCTTGGCCGACGTGCTGGCAGCGGAGTTTGCGTCGGAGACGGACCCCGAGGTCCAGAAGGTCCGCATCAAGATCAGCGGCTGCCCTAACTCGTGCGGCCAGCACCACATTGCAGATATCGGGCTCTACGGCAACGCCCGCAAGGTGGAAGAAAAGCAAGCTCCTTACTATCAGCTCATGCTGGGGGGCGAGGTCTCCGGGGATGGCGTGGTTTTCGCCCGTCAAGTGACGCCAGTGCCCGCCAAGCGGATCCCACAGGCTCTGCGGGCGCTGATCGATTTCTATCAGCGGGAGCGGGCCACCGGCGAATCCTTCCGCTCCTGGGCGCGTCGGACCTCCGATGCCGCCATCGTGCGCGAACTCGAACCCTTCATCGATGTCGGCGGCAACGAGGACGATGTTTTTGTCGATTGGGGCGACCAGGAGACTTATTCGCTGAAGCTCGGTCGAGGCGAATGCGCTGCCTAACTACAATAACTTCGAGGAGACACCTTGCAGAGCGTAATCGGATCGCTACAGTTTGAAGCCGAAAGCTGGGACGCAGAGGACCTCGTGTGCTGGGGGCTCGACCGATTTCATCCAAACGTGGCCATTGCCTCCGCCTTCGGAGCGGAAGGCATTGTCCTTATCGACATGGCGTCCCGCATTTATCCCGGCTTCCGCGTCTTCACCTTGGATACCGGGTTCTTCTTCCCGGAGACCTATGCTTTGATCGACCGCATCGAGCACCGCTACGGCATCAGGG
>Ga0335081_10013527_pt1 | contig 13201 bp, 12 predicted proteins | sample Lox_Sample_35_FD_206713 | JGI IMG/M metagenome (GOLD analysis project Ga0335081, IMG submission 206713) | Soil microbial communities from Loxahatchee National Wildlife Refuge, Florida, United States - Lox_Sample_3.5 | ecosystem: Environmental > Terrestrial > Soil > Wetlands | place: USA...
GCGCGCGGGTGATCGTAGGTCTTACCTCGGCGGGACGTGTAAGCCCAAAATTGCAGATTCCCAGTCTTGTGGTTGCGACTTCTGCCATTCGGGACGAGGGCACGTCGTTCCACTACCTGCCAGCGTCGAGGTCGGTAGCAGCGCCACCCATACCGGTCGAACCCCTGGCGAGTGAATTGAAGCGACTGGGGCTGCCCGTCTATAAGGGAACGGTGTGGACCACCGATGCGCCTTACCGCGAGACTCGTCAACAACTCGATCAGTACGGTGACGAAGGTGTGCTGGCGGTCGAAATGCAGGCCGCATCGCTGTTTGCGCTGGCCCAGGTACGGCACGCACAGATTGCAGTTGTCGCTCACGTTAGCAACGCGACGGACCACGAAGGGGAGTCTTTCAACAGAGGCTCTGAAAAGGAAGGCGTCGAAATCTTGACCGCGATCTGTCGCGCGGGTTTGATTGCACCAGAAACCCAGAGCACATGACTTCGCAGCCGCCTGAATGGTCCAATATTTTCGCCACGAACTGTGTACAATCTCTCTCTCGATGATGTTTCGTTTCGGGCAATTGCGGAAGTTGACCAGCGTTCTGGCATTCGTGTGTGCCCTCGCTGTGGCCAACGCCTCTTGCGCAACTTGCCCGAGCTGCGACCAGCTTCTCCGTCCCAATACACATTCGGGACTGGGCATTTCAAGTGCAACGACTGACCGTGACTGTGGCTGTAACGGTTGTTGTTCGTGCTGCGTGATTCCACTGGTTCGCCCCGCCTTTGTCTCGTTAGCGAGCGCAGTGGAGGTGTTCCCCGCGGTGACGGTCCGCGTCTTGGGTCTCAGGGGATGGGCGACTCCGATCTACCTCCCGCCTCGCAACTAACTTAGCTTCGGGATTCCTTGTCTTTCGATTGCACATGGGCTGCCCGATTGAGCCCAAGTGACAATGCTGCTTCCGTTCAGCTTGCAGTAGGAACTGATTCCCCATGGTACAAAATCATTCGAGTTTTCTGTTTCTCACGCGCCCGCTCGTTCTCGGAGTGCTTGCGATTATATGTTCAGGACAGAGCTTGTCGCAGTCGGTTGAAGAAGAACCAGCGGCAGTTGTCGAGCTTGGCGGCTCCCTCAGCCGGAGTCTTACGGAGGAAAAATCGAGCTTGGGTCCCACAGTAGCCGTCGAATTTACTCCGATAGAGGATCGACTGGAGCTGGAAGCAGGCGTCACGTCTGTTTTCCGGCGTCACTCAACCGAGTGGAGCACTGACCTTCTGTTTAAGAAACCCTGGACACTCTCGGCAACGAAGGAGTTCATGCTGGGGATTGGTCCCGAGTGGATTCACACGAATGCCTACGGCGTTAAGTCGAACGCGGTTGGAATTGAGGTGGCCCCCGACTTTATGTTTTGGTCATCCGGGAAGCACAGGTTCGGCTGGTACCTAGAACCAAGCTACGACTACAAATTCGGGTCAGGCCACGAACACTCCATCAGCTTGACTGCGGGTTTGCTGATCGGAGTTCATCGAACCCACGCAAGTCGTCGATAAACTCACATGAAGAAGCGGAAAGGTCGGCCAAACCATCATCGACGGCAAAGCGGAATGATCGTACCGAGCCGCGCCTGTCACAATTGTAGTCCCAGCGCGGACGGGCATTTCAAAAGCCGCTCAAAAAACGCAGGTGTTCATATCCTGACTGCCATCCGTAACGCTGCCAGGAAGGTTGCATAATACATAAATAATTGTGCTCAAAGAATCCAATGGGACTCTACGCAAAATACGTTCTGCCTCGCCTTGTGGACCTCTCGATGAGGAACAAGGAAACAGCTCGCTTGCGAGCGGAATCGCTTCGCCATGCGCGCGGCGAGGTATTGGAAGTGGGCATCGGATCCGGCTTGAATTTGCCGTACTATTCGTCAGAAGTTCAGCGCGTATATGGAGTAGACCCCTCGCTTGAACTCCAACGCATGGCACTGAAGAGAGCAACAGCAACTCGTCGAAAAGTCGAGTTCTTGTCGCAGTCCAGTGAAGATACTCTGCCATTAGGGGACGGAACCATTGATACGCTGGTTATGACGTGGACGCTCTGTTCTATTCCCGACACCTCAAGAGCCCTACAACAGATGAAGCGTGTTCTCAGAGAGAGAGGTTGCCTTGTGTTCATCGAACATGGCCGCTCTCCGGATCGTCGTATAGCGGCCTGGCAGGACAGGTTGACACCAGTATGGAAGCGGATCGGGGGCGGCTGCCATCTGAACCGTAAGATTGACGAACTCATTACGGTGGCGGGATTTGAGATCATTGAGCTAAAGACCTTTTACCAGCCTGGACCGCGTCCGATGACCTACACCTATCAAGGCATCGCGCAACCCGCTTAGCACGGTGGCAGCGTTGCAGGCAGCCACGCACGCCAAACGTGTGAAGCGGGTGAGTGTTCGGCATTGCAGGCAATCCGGAACCTTGACGGCATTCAGCTCGACCCTGTACGTCGCTATCAAGCCATTTCGCTCGAAAGCGGGATTCCGTGTGCTCAGTTCACCAGCCCCGGCTTCATCATGGCCTTCATAACCCGATTTTGAGCGGCCAATTTGTCCTTGTTGATCGCATGAGTATAGAGGCCCAGAGTTATTCCGACATCGGCATGCCGCAGCATTGACTGAACGGTCTTTACGTCCGTCTTGGTCTGGGTGACCAAGTAGGATGCCAATGAATGGCGCAGATTGTGGAACCGAAAACGACGACGATCTTCCGCTGCAAGGATTCCTAGCCTCACCGCCGCCGGACGAAGGTAATGCTGCGCCATAACGGAACCCGTGCGTGGTTTTCGGCCGCGCAGCCGGGACGAGGGGAAAACCCAGTCTTGAGGTTTGGAGTGTGGGGATTCGTTATGCCACTCTCGCATGATATCGGCCAACAATGCGCCCATAGCTACGGGCTGTTTACTGGCCTTGGTCTTGGGTTCACCAATCTGACCGCCGAGCCATGTGCGCCTTACATGAATCTGCTCATGCGCAAAATCCAAGTCCCGCCACTGAAGACCTAAGCACTCGCTGATGCGAAGTCCGGTTGCCGCCGCCAGCATGGTTAAGGTTCGTTCCAGCGGGGGAAAGCCACTCACCAAGTGAAAGGCCTGCTCGGGGGTGAGGATGATTGCCTCATACTCACTGGTCGTCTTGCAGCGAACCCATTTCATCGGGTTCGCATCTTCGGTGCGCGGAATTAGACCATGCCGCTGAGCGTGCTTGTAGGAGCAGACCATAACCTGACGGATCTTGGCGCAACTCGGATTGGCATACCCTAGTTCTCCGTGGAGAGCCTGTTCATGGACAGTGAAAGCGACCTTGCATTGAGGCTCTTCCGCGAAGTCATGTGGAAGGCCGTGCAGTATGAAAGCGAGATTCCAACGGGTGACGAGGTCTGGCAATCCTACGACCAAATGAAATTCATTGCGGAACGACTCGCACAGCATTTCCGTGCGCGAGTGGGTCTCACCGCGAGCACACCTGATCCACTTCTAGACATTGACCTACTTGGAGCCTGCCGCCTGATTAACAGATACAGCCATGTGCAAACCAAGAGCATCTTGAAGATTGACCAGAACAGCAGGGCAGATCACTTAGTTGACACTGCCCGGAAGAATCCCGATGTCCTCAAGTCAGAACTTGAGAAACTGAAAGCAGCCACACGAGATGACCAATTCTTCTTTGAGGCCGTTACGCAAGCGGAGCGCTACCTTACAGCGAATGAGGGGGCTGAAATAAACGAGGCGTGACTCACCCCTACTAAGGCGCATCTGTTCTCGGCGTCGAGTTGTACGGCCCAGCCTAGTCGGCTCCCTCGGACGGCGATCCTGCCTCTAACGGCATCTGAGGGCAAGAGACGGTGGTTCTACGGTCGGGTCAGGGGTAGAAATCTCAGCCGTGGATGGTCAGCACGACATGTGGAGCGGGCGTGTCATCGGCCTCCGGGCCACCGTTCGTCAATCGCCTTCATGATTTCCTCCGCCCACCGCACCGCATCCGCGATTGCGCTGATCGTCGCCGGAACTCTTTTGCCGCCATCGAACTGTGCCAGCTTGCGCGCAGCGAGGATACTCGCCGCGATCAGCAGCACGCGCTTGCGGCTGTCGTCCACGTAGGCCAGTTTATTAGTTTCGCTGTTTGTTCGCTTGCCACTACAAAATTGCGACGCAAGGAATTTCCGGCCCGTGATTCTAGCCCGCGATTGGCCCGCGTTGCGCGTGTTTACAGGGGTTTAGCTGTGTGCGGTAGAATTCGGAAGTTGTTGGGCGTGTGGCTTGACCGAACCTTGACACGGAAGAGGTCGATGGTTCGAGTCCATTCGGGCCTACCATGTTTGAGATTCCCAGCTTCGCTGGGCATTTTGCACTTCGACTCCGCTCAGTGCAGGTAGTCGGGCTACCACTGCGCTCACGTCCGCGCGGACTATCGATCCGGCAAATCAAATGAGCAGAATCTATCTCGGCCGCCACGTTTATGGATTTGCTGCCATCATTTCTGGCGTCCTCAAGTTAGTCTGGCGCGACACTGCCGCCTGGCTGCAGATCATGCCGCTCGACAAATTCGCGCACCCCGAGGTTTTCCTATACATAGCCGGCGCCATCGAGGTACTCGGAGGTCTTGCCATTCAGTGGCGCCCAACCCGGCGAATCGGCGCTTTCTTGCTTGGCGGCATCTATTTCATCTTTGCCCTACTTTCGCTGCCGCAGATTGTTGCCAGCCCTCTCAGCTATGGGAGTTGGGTTAATTTTTTTGAAGAGTTCTCCTTGGCTGCGGGCGCGTTGATTGTCCTTGGGACGACCAGTCCGGAGCATGGTGAGGGAGCACGAAAGCTGGCGCGTATCGGGTACCTGTTTTTTGGAATCTGTGTCATTTCCTTTGCCAACGCACAGGTGGCATATCTCTCAATTACGGTGAAGCTCGTTCCGAAATGGATCCCTCCGGGTCAGTTGTTTTGGGCCATCGTCACCACGATTGCATTCGGGCTTGCGGCCGTCGCGCTGCTTTCAGGACGCTCTGCTCTCCTTGCGTCTCGATTGCTTACGATCATGCTCGTGGCATTTGGTATCTTGGTGTGGCTGCCGATTGTTATCTCGAACCCGCATAAATTGTTCAACTGGACTGAAAACGCGGAAAATCTTGCCATCGCCGGAGCGGCCTGGATTGTTGCCGATTTCCTTGCGCTGGATCGCCCCCAGGAGTTGCACCCTCACTAACGCGCAGGTCTCGATATCATCTGGAAGGAGAAATCAATGCAAAAGCGCAAACTTGGAAAAAGCGGTTTGGAAGTCTCGGCGATTGGGCTCGGTTGCATGGGAATGAGCTTCGGCTACGGACCTGCCGTGGAGAAGAAGGACGGGATTGCCGTGATTCGCGCGGCTGTCGAACGCGGGGTCACGTTCTTCGACACTGCCCAGGTCTACGGACCCTTCACCAATGAAGAACTTGTGGGGGAGGCCCTTGCCCCATTCCGTGGCCAGGTCAGGATCGCGACGAAGTTTGGGTTCAAGATCGAAGACGGCAAGCAGGCTGGCCTGGACAGCCGGCCCCAGCATATCAAGGAAGTGGCAGAGGCCTCGCTCAAGCGTCTTAAGACCAACGTTATCGATCTGTTCTATCAGCACCGTGTCGATCCCAACGTTCCCATCGAAGATGTCGCTGGCGCCGTGAAGGACCTGATCCGGCAAGGCAAGGTGAAGCACTTCGGACTATCGGAAGCAGGCGTGAAGGTCATCCGGCGAGCGCACGCTGTTCAGCCAGTCACCGCACTGCAAAGCGAATATTCGCTGTGGTGGAGGGAGCCGGAGGAGGAAATCCTCCCGACGCTGGAAGAACTCGGCATTGGGTTCGTTCCCTTCAGCCCGCTGGGGAAAGGCTTCCTCACGGGTGCGATCAAGCAGGATACGAAGTTCGCGGAGAACGACTTCCGCAACATAGTTCCTCGCTTCAACGCAGACAACCGCAGGGCGAACCAGACGTTGGTGGACCTTGTGGGCAGGTTCGCGCAACAAAAGAAAGCCACCCCCGCGCAGATTGCGCTTGCGTGGATTCTCGCGCAGAAGCCCTGGATCGTGCCGATTCCTGGAACAACGAAGCTGCACCGCCTGGAGGAAAACATCGGAGCCGCGGCGATACAACTCACGGCCGAAGATCTCCGCCAACTCACCGACGCGGCTTCCAGAATACCCGTTCAGGGAGAACGCTATCCGGAGAGCCTCCAGCGCATGATCAATCGTTGACGAGGTAACAAAGATGAAGCAGTTGCTTTCCCGCGTCGTGGTGCTGCTATTTATTATTTTTGGACGAGTCGCACCGTCACTCGGCCAGGTCCACGCCGACGTGGACGACATTCGCGCACGCTTCATCGGAGCGTGGCGGCTGGCCTGGTTGGAAGAGCCTGATGCGAGCGGAAAACTTCATAGGGCTGAGTGTACCGGGCTGCTTGTCTACACGCCCGACGGCCACATGTCGGTGCAGGTCATGTATCGAAATCCGCAAGCAGCGACGAACGCAGTGCAGTACGCCCAGGGCGGCTATGAGGCCTCTTTTGGCACGTATGAGATCGACGAACGGGCCCACACCTTCACCTTCCATGTTGAAGGCGCGCTGGTGCGGAGTCTTATCGGCAGAGACCTGAAGCGCGTATATGAGCTGTCAGGCAATCAGCTAATCGTGAGCGCGCCTGATGCGAACGAACACTGGAAAGTCGCGTGGGAGCATTACTGAGCCGCGGTGCCGCGACTCGGTCTCGCTGTGAACACCTGAAGGAAAGGAGCAATGACCTTGAGCAAACAATCGAATGCAGCGCAGCAGTTGATCGGTGACTTCGCGCCCAAGCTGGTGGAACTTACTGACCGAGTGCTTTTCGACGACGTTTGGGAACGCAAGGAATTGTCCAAGCGCGATCGCAGTCTTATCACCGTGGCCGCGCTCATCGCGCTGAATCGCCCGGACCAGTTGCGATTTCATCTGGGTTTTGCCGTGCAAAACGGAGTCACGAAGGAGGAGCTGATCGAGGCCATCACCCATCTGGCCTTTTACGCGGGCTGGCCGAGCGCTATGAGCGCCATCATGATTGCAAAAGAGGTATTTTCAAAAGCGTGATGATGAAGGGGGTAGATATGCCGGATGTGCTGGATCAACACTTGCTTGGGCCCCTGCTCGACTCCTGGGACCGCAACAATACGATCCTGGTAAATCTGCTCGGCGCCGTGCCGGAGGGCGGGTTGGAGACTAGAGCGATGGAGGGCAGCCCATCTGTCGGCGAGATGTTCATGCACATCCACTATGTGCGGCTCGTGTTTGTCTCCGAGGACGCGCCCGAGTTCGCGAGAAAAATGCCGGAGGGAGAATGGCAGGCCGAGCGCGACCGCGGGCGCATGGCGGCCATGCTGAACGAGAGCGCCGCCGTGGTGCGAGAAGCCGTGAAGGGCCGGCTGGAGGCAGGCCGGGACATGGACGTTCACTACGACCACCCAATCCTCCTGCTTCAGCATATGATCTGGCACGAGGGATATCATCACGGCCAGATCAAGCTGGCGCTCAAGTTGGCGGGTCGGCCACTCAACAATAAGGAAGCCGGACCGCTCACCTGGCGAGCGTGGATGAATAAAACTAAGAAGTGATTTTGTCGAAGTGTTCCACGTGGAACATATTGTCATGACAATCGCGCCCGGACAATAGCGTCATGACGGCTAAGCGTCAGAAAGCAAAGCGAGTTCTACCCCGTATTGTGCAGGCCAGCCGCGATGCCATTGATGGTCGCGCCGAGAGAATATTCCAACTGAGAGATGTCTTCTTTGTTCTGCTCTTGCTTGCGCCGCAGTAATTCCACTTGAATCAGGCTCATGGGATCAACGTAGGGGTTGCGCAGGCGGATGGACCGGGAAAGCACCCGGTTTTGCTCCAGCAACTCACGTTGACCGGTGACGCGCAGGACCATCTGCCGGGAACGCAAGAATTCTTTCTCCAGCAGCCCGAACACTCTTTTGCGAAGCGCTGCGTTCTTGACGAGCCCAGAATAAACGCGCGCAATGTCGAGGTCGGCTTTGGCCATGCCGAGTTCGACGTTTCGTATCAGGTCTGAGAACAAAGGAAAATTTCTCATCATGCTCTGCAAGAGCTGCCGATGGCCTTTGCCTTTTTTCTCGAACTGCTCCAGAGCATGGCCCACGCCGAACCAGGCCGGCACGGCGTAGCGGCTCTGCATCCAGCCGAAGACCCAGGGAATGGCGCGCAGATCGGCGAAGCTTCTGCCGCTGGCCCTGCGTGCAGGGCGTGAACCGATGCGCGCAGTATCCAATTCATTGACCGGAGTAGCCTGCTCGAAATATTCGAGCACCTCGGAATTCTCCGCGATGTCGCGGCGATACACCCGGTAAGCCTCGGCCGACATATCCTCCATGGCCTGCTCCCATTGCGCCTTTTCTTTCGGAGCCCCATGATCGGGCCGAACCAGGGCTTCGAAGCTGGCAGCAACCATAAGTTCGAGATTCCACTCGGCCAGAACCGGGTCGGCATATTTCCAGTTAAGGACTTCCCCCTGCTCGGTCACGCGGATGTGGCCGGAAAAGCATCCTTGCGGCTGGGCCAGAATCGCGGAATGTGTTGGCCCGCCGCCGCGGCCTACCGTGCCTCCGCGTCCGTGGAACAGGTTGAGTTGCACGCCGCAGTCTTTCGCAGCACAATGCAATTCACGATGCGCCTTGTGCAACTCCCAGGTGCTGGTGAGCATGCCGCCATCTTTATTTGAATCGGAATACCCGAGCATGACCTCCTGCTCACGCTGCCATGAGTCGAGCAGAGGCTGGTACTCAGGGTAAAGCCATATCCGCCGCATTACATCGCTAGCGGCACGCAGCGAGTGGATGGACTCAAAGAGTGGAACCGGCATCAAGCCGGGATCTTCGGCAGATCCGGCCATTTGCAATCCACAGGCGCGAGCCAGGCGAACCAGGGTGAAAACATCGTCTTCGGTTTCAGCGCCACTGATGATGTAGCGGTCGATCGCGGACGCCGTATGAGCATGTTTTAGCTCCGCGACGATGCGAAGAGTTTCCAGCAGATCGCGGGTAAGGAGAGAAAGTTTCTCTGGCAGTTTGGCCAGAGGCTCGTTTTCTGCGAGCGACGGCCCCAGTTCGGCAAGCGCTTCAGCGTGCACCCGAGCATGCTGCCGAATGTCGAGGGTGTGAAGATGAGAGCCAAAGGTCCGCAATTTGCGTAGGAGCGGGTTTACCAAACTCTTGGCCAATGTTCGTCCCTTGTGCGCTCGCAGGCTGTCTCGGACAAGTAATAGATCACCCTCAAACTGCTCACTGCTGTATGCCGAGCGGCCGTCGGGTCCAAGGCCCTGCCGTAATCTATGCAACACGTACGACAGGAACCTGCGATAGATCTCTGCAACGTTTTGCTGGCCCCAGGGAAACTGGATGCCCACGAACTTGCGCTCATATTCTTTGAGTCGCGAAACCAGCGCGGGGGAGGCTTCAACCTGGCGCATGGATGAACTCAGGCGATCAGCCAGGGCTTCGACATCGGCGATATAAACTCTGAGAATTAGCTCTCTCGCGAGCTGCATGGCGTCGCGTGTGGATTCGGGCTTCACTTTGGGGTTGCCGTCGCGGTCGCCACCGATCCACGAACCGAAGGCAATGACGTCGGGCAGACTAGCTTGCTCGAGGGAAATCTGGTAAACGTGACGCAACGATTCGGCAATCTCCGCGTAAATTCCGGGAAGCGCCTCAAATAAGGAGAGCCGAAAATAGCGTAGACCCATGCGGATTTCGTCATTCACAGTCGGCTCCGATTGCCGCACTTCATCGGTTTGCCAGAGGGCCGCGATTTCTGCAGCGATTGCATTCTCGCAAGCTTCGGCATCGGCCGCAGTTAACGGAAGCCGATCAAGCTGTTGCAGTTGCTCTGCAATGCGCTGGTGCTTCAGCAGCACGGTGGCGCGCGCAACTTCCGTTGGATGTGCGGTGAAAACCGGAGTTACCCGGACTTCGCGCAAGGCAGCCACCACCTGCTCAGCGGAAACCTTTGCTTTCTTCATGCGCATCAGGGTCCCGCGAAACGATCCTTCGGGAGGCACATGTTTTGGATCTGCCTGCCCGGCACGCCGCCGCCGCTTGCGGTGGTTCGTTTCCGCCAGATTGGTGAGCTCAAAATAAATGGCGAAGGCCTTCGTGACCTGGTAGGCCTGGGTGAGATCCATCTTCGCAATCATGGCTTGCGCCTCGGTCATGAGTCCATCGGAATCGGCAGATGCCGGCTTTTTGCGCACTCGTCCCCGGTGCTCGATCATGAGCCGGCGCAAATCTTCCACCGTATCGAATAACTCCTGACCAGCCTGTTCGACCAGCACGCGCCCAAGGAGCACGCCCAGAGAACGGACGTCACGGCGAAGGGGTTCGTCTTTGACGGATTGGTTCGACTTCGCCGCGAGCTCTTTCAGACGGGCGATCTGGTCGACAGTTTTCCAGAGTGGGCTATGTCTGCTCATTGGAAATAGCGCGATGGATCAGAGTACAGAACCGGCCTTGGTCGAGGGGAATTCTTTTGCGAGGACTAACGCAAGCCGCGAGTCGATTCCCGAACCACAAGTTCCGGCGCGACCCTGCGGTTAACGGCGCCGGCCCCTCGCTTTTCGGAGACCGAATTGATTTCCTCGAGAACCAGGTTCACAGCCATCGTGCCCATATTTTCCATCGGCTGGCGAATCGTGGTAAGGGCCGGCGAGGCCAGGGCAGCAGGGGCCACGTCATCAAATCCGATCACCGAGCACTGATCGGGAACGCGAATTCCGGCTCGCGTCAGGGCCCGAATTACGCCCAGCGCAGTCAAGTCATCGAATGCCATGATGGCGGTGAAGGCCCGATGGCGTTTCAGCAGCTCATCGGTGAGTTGGCAACCGGCTTCGAACCCTGAAATTGCGTCGCGCGACTCGGGCAGGTCAACGATCAGCCGGGAATCCAATTCCAAACCTTTCGCCTGCGCAAACGCTCGAACGCCTTTCCAGCGGGGCACGCTATCGGAAAGCCGCTTCGGACCGCGAATGAACGCGATCTTTCTGTGGCCGAGCGAATATAGATGCTCGATCGCCATGTTTCCGCCCAATTCGTTATCGACGATCACGGAGTTGACGGCGCCGCGGCCCAGTTCAGTGCCTACCAGCGTTGTTGGCACGCTGCTTTTTTCCAGGTCGGCGATCAAGTCGATATCGAGGAACAGCCAGTTAGCGACGACGATCAAGCCCTCGATGCGGCGGTCCAGGACCATTTCCAGGTAGCGTTCAAAGCGTCCGCGCTGGTTGTGAATGTCGGTCAGAATTCCCAGGAAATTGGATTGGTAAAGTGCATTCTCGATACCGCGCAGGATTTGTGTGCAATAGGGATCAGTAAGATCAACCACCATCACGCCCACGGTGTGACTGCGGCGGTTTCGCAGGGAACGCGCAACCAGATTTGGCCGGTATCCCAGTCTCTTGGCGGCGTTTTCGATTTTTTTCTTGGTGGCAGGAGGAATGTATCGCGCGAGGTGCGCGTTGTTCAGGACGATGGAAACGGTGGAAGACGAGAAGCCGCTTTCTTTTGCGACGTCGCGAATTCCCACAATGGAAGATTTCAACCGGCTATTGGCCAAGACCCTTCCCCCGAAACGCAGTAGTGTAGCGCAGACGCGTACGCAGGCTTTGCTTTGTCTGCTGCCTCCAAGGAGATGAAGCCGCAGCAGGCTGCGGCTTCATTGCAAAAGGGCAGGCTGGGGCGTCATGTTGTGCCGGGCCGGTGGGGGCTAGCGGCGACGACCACCTTTGCGGCGGCCCTTGCTTCCACCTTTACGCGCAGGTTTCTTCGCCGCTTTTTTCCGCGCCGGCTTTTTCTTCGCCGGCTTCTTCTTGGCTGGTTTCTTTTTTGCCGGCTTCTTCCTGGCCGCCGGTTTCCGCGGCCGTGGCGCCCGCTTTGGCGGAGCGGGGGCCGATGCGGGAGCGACTGGCTCCGAGACAGGTTCACTCATGCCAGGCACTTCAGTTTCTTCTTCCTCTTCTTCCTCTTCGTAGTCCTCTTCCAGCGAGTCGCCATAGGCGCCACTGTCTCCAAATTCATCCATATCGTCGTCACGTCCGTAGAGGGTTTCGTCTGACGTCATTTCTCCTCCTGATCCTCGAGTTACGCCCAACGCCAGAACGTTGCGCTGCGCGGAAAAACGTAGAGATATAGAAAGACAACCGACAAATCGCCTTTATCCTGCCAAACGGCGCGGATTATAGCACAGCGATTTTACGCAAGCAGTAATCACGAGACAATGCAGAAAAAATATCAAGTCCACCGTATAGAAGTGCCTTAGTTCCATGGGCGAACAAACAGAGAACTAACGCGGAATGCGGAGCATTTTTGCTGCCAGTTTCAATAAGGAACTAAGGAGTTGCTCTCACAATGAGAATCATCCCAGGACGCAAAGAGGACCAATTGCTGTTATCCCGCTTTAGAGCGGAAACCGTCGTGTGGTGACTCGAAGCGATCGAACGTAGTGTTTCACCGGGCTTGACCTTATGGTGCAGAACGGCGCTCTTGGTGCCAGCGTGCGACCTGCTGGTCGATTTTGAGGAACTGGCCGCCATTTCCAGGGCACCGCTGGTAGCGGGCGATACAGGCAAATGGACGTAGACAACCCGTCGCCCTTGCAGGCTGTCGCCCCGGAGGTGGTTCCAGCGGCGCACCATGCCGGGTGAAACCGCGAAGTAGTCGGCCACGGACTGCACTGTATCCCCCCTATGGACGTGATAGCGAGTCAAACGCCGGGTATAGGTGGCTTCTTCTTCGTTAGCCGCATGCTTGCCGGCCGCTATGGGGATGATCAGTTTGGCATCAGCTTGCAAAGGATCGCCCGCCTCAATGCCGTTCTCCTGCGCGATGGATTGCGAAGTTGTATGGTAAGCGCGGGCAATCGAGGAGAGCGTCTCACCGGCAGCAACGTCATGGTAACGCCACCACACGCGCATATCCGGAGGAATGGGCTCAATAGCTGCAAGGTATTGGTCCTTCGTGCCGGCGGGTATGTGGAGATCAAAGCCATCCTTGGGGGTGGTCCAGCGGAGCAGGCCGGGGTTGAGATCGGCTAAAGTCGAAGGGCTCATGCCTACGCACTGAGCCGCCAAACGCAAATCCACCGAATAATCCAGCTTCACAGTGTCATAAGGAAC
>Ga0335081_10013528_pt1 | contig 13200 bp, 12 predicted proteins | sample Lox_Sample_35_FD_206713 | JGI IMG/M metagenome (GOLD analysis project Ga0335081, IMG submission 206713) | Soil microbial communities from Loxahatchee National Wildlife Refuge, Florida, United States - Lox_Sample_3.5 | ecosystem: Environmental > Terrestrial > Soil > Wetlands | place: USA...
CAGCGGCTACCACATCCGCGAAGCCGGCTCGACCGCGCTGCAGGAGCTGGCGTTCACCATCTACGACGGCGTCGAGTACGTGGAGTGGGCGTTGCGCCGCGGCCTCAAGTTCGACGAGTTCGGGCCGCGCCTCAGCTTCTTCTTCAACGCGCACAACGATTTTTTCGAGGAGATCGCGAAATACCGGGCCGCGCGCAAGATCTGGTACCGGCTGGCCAAAGACCGCTTCCACGCGCAGAAAGAACGCACCTGGCTGTTGCGCTTCCATACTCAGACCGCCGGCGTCTCGCTGCCGGCACAGCAGCCGATGAACAACATCGCCCGCGTCGCGCTGCAGGCGATGGCGGCCGTGCTCGGTGGCACGCAGTCGCTGCACACCGACGCCTACGACGAAGCGCTCGCGCTGCCTACCGCCGACGCCGCGCGCATCGCGTTGCGCACGCAGCAGATCATCGCTTACGAATCGGGCGTGGCGCAGACCATCGACCCGCTGGGCGGTTCCTACTTCGTCGAGCGCATGACCCTCGACATGGAAAAGGGCGCCTTCGATTACTTCGAGAAGCTCGACGCCATGGGCGGCATGGTCAAAGCCATCGAGCGCGGCTATCCGCAGAAGGAGATCGCCGAGGCTTCCTACCAGTACCAGCGCGCGGTCGAGGCCAGGGAGAAGATCATCGTCGGCGCGAACGACTTCGTCATCGAAGAGAAGACGCCGGAGATTCTCTACATCGACGAGACCGTCGCCCGCCAGCAGTCAGAAAAGCTGAAGAAGCTGCGCGCCCGCCGCTCGAATGAAGAAGTCCAGCGCCGCCTCGACGCCTTGAAGAAAGCCGCAGCGCAGGATCCGCAAGTCCGCGCCGACGGCAAAATCTCCGACGCCAACACCATGCCCTACATCATCGACGCCGTCCGAGCCTACGCCACCGTGGGCGAGATCTGCGAGGCCCTCAAGCAGGTGTACGGGACGTACACCGAGGTGAGCATCACCTGATGGCTCGCCGCAAAACGCCTCGCGAGAAGAAAGAACTCGATTACGATCGGCAGCGCCGCACTCATTGGGACAGTCAAAAGGCGGCCCGGACGGCAATTCCAGCTGCGAAGCAGGCCGCTCGGCAAATCATTCGGAAGCGTTCTGCAGAGATGCTCGCCACCCCAGACCAAGACTGGGCGCCGACCGCGGCCGAGTTGCAAGAAATCGAGAAACGCAATCGATATCGAAAATACAACCCTTGTCCCGAGACTCTCCGCGTGCATGTCGCACACCAGCAGAAAGATCGTGAAGAACCCAAACAACTGCCATCTGTCTCACGGCCCACTGGGTACAGCCTATTGTCTGATGCACAACGGTTATCCGCCTACTTACAGCGAACCTATACTGCCGCGGGTGACGACCAATTCATGGACTTCCTCCGTAAGTTTGAACTTTTGACGCGCGGGTACGGCGGCGAGTGGACGCGGAAGGTCGCCGAAGTGCTAAATCGCGAACGCAACGGTCGCTTCATCACTGCTTTCCTCAGCGATAACCCTCGGTGGGCCCGGCGAATCGACGCGATAACTAAGCGCGGCCTACCGCACAAGGGCGAATAGGAATCCATTTCTCTGTGTCTCCGCGCCTTCGCGCTGAATCTACATCCCCGATGCGACACGCCGTCCGCCACCTGAAGAAGTCCGATCCCGTGCTGGCCGCCATCATCGAGCGCGTCGGTCCTTACCGCCTAACGTTTCGCGAGCCTACGTTCGGACGTACACGGAAGTCAGCATCACCTGATCGCGAGCGATCTATGCGGTTCGCTGCCAATCTTTTCGCCTGGGTGGCGCTCCTGGCTGTAGCTGCATGGTGTTCTCCCGATTCGAAGTGTCAAACCAACGACGTTACCGCTCCAATCGACCGAGACGCCGAAGTCTCGCTGCAACGGTTCGTAAACGAGGGCCATCAACCCTGGCGAATGGATTCAGAGCCCGTCGCTGCCGAGGAGTTGATCCGACTGGAATACCCAGAAACTCGCACCAGCGTGTATCAAGTGAACTTGAGACAAGCAACGGAATCAAGAACGCGTGCGGTTTACACATGGAGCAGGTTCGATGGGAGTCGAAGGTACCGGATAGAGGTTCGCAGACCAAATGGCTGCTGCCTACAGCCCAGAAGTATGAATGGACGATTTGGGTCCCCGTACGGAGTCTCCGCACCGACTGCAAAGTCGACTGACTGATCCTCCGATTCTCTGTGTCTCCGTGCCTCCGTGGTGAATCTAGACTTCCCATGCGACATGCCGTCCGCCATCTGAAGAAGTCCGATCCCGTGCTGGCCGCCATCATCGAGCGCGTCGGTCCTTACCGCCTGACGTTTCGCGAGCCTACGTTCGAGACCCTGGTGCGCTCCATCGCCTTCCAGCAACTGAACGGCAAGGCTGCGAAGACCATTTTCGACCGGCTGGTCGCCGCCGCAGGTGGCACGCCTACGCCGGAGTCCATCCTGGCGCTCACGCCCGACCAAATGCGTGCCGCCGGTCTGTCGCGGCAGAAGCTCTCCTACATCCGCGACCTGGCGGAGCGCACGCGCTCGGGCGAAATCGACTTTGCACGGCTGCCCGAGATGTCCGACGAAGAGGTGATCGAGCACCTCACGCGGGTGAAGGGCATAGGTGAGTGGTCAGCACAGATGTTCCTGATGTTCGCCCTACGCCGCCCCAACATCCTGCCCACGGCCGATTATGGTGTGCGCGCCGCCATCAAGAAGCATTACCGCAAGCGCAAACTCCCCGATCACAAGCAGATCGTCAAGCTGGCCCGCGCCTGGCATCCCTACTGCTCGGTGGCGTGCTGGTATTTGTGGAGGAGCGGGGAAACGATCGTTTGATTTGCGATTTCTGATTTGTGACTTGCGATTGCAAGCACGCGTCCAATCACAAATCACCAATCGCAAATCACAAATCCTTGATGTATCCTACACAGTTACAAACCAGCTCTTATTCGTGCCATGCCCGCTGAGAAGAAGATCCGTGTCCTTGTCGCCAAGCCCGGCCTGGACGGCCACGACCGTGGCGCCAAGGTGATCGCGCGCGCCCTGCGCGACGCCGGCATGGAAGTCATCTATACCGGCCTGCGCCAGACGCCGGAGATGGTGGTCAGCGCCGCCCTGCAGGAAGACGTGAACGTCATCGGCCTTTCCATCCTCTCCGGCGCGCACAATGCCATCATGCCGCGGGTTATGGAACTGCTGCGGCAGAACAAGATGGACGATGTGCTGGTCATCATCGGCGGCATCATTCCCGACCAGGATATCCCCGGCCTCAAGCAGGCCGGAGTGGCCGCCATTTTCCTGCCCGGCACACCCATGAACGAGATCGTGGAGTTCATCCGCAAGAACGTGAAGCCGCGCGGCGTGGCCGCTGTCTGAGGACGCCATCCGACAACAGCAGCTCATCGAGCAGACCATCGGCCCGGCGCCGTGGTACTGGCAGACCTTTCCTGAGTTCACCGGAGCCTCCGGCCAGCGCTACGCCTGGACCTGCCATAACGAAGCCGAGATCGAGAAGCTGGTCACGTTGCACCGGCGCCAGGAGCCGAACGCGACCCTGCTGGCCTTGAATACGTATTGCAGTCCGTTCCTCGTGCCCGAGGGGCGGCTGGGGATCTGGTGCCCCGAGCCCGGCTATCTGCGCCTGCTATGTTTTGATCCTGACCAACTCACGGCTTTCCCGTTGCGCGACGTTGCGGGGTGGTTCAAGAAGTCTCAGGACCGCGCCTATTCCATTACTGCACCGCTGGCTGAGATGGAGATCAGTTCGCGCCTCACCGCCGGTACCCATGCGGTCGACGTTCCGGCGGAATTTCGCGGCATCGATGAGTTGCTGCTGATCGGCCCCTACCCGGCAGCCGGTAAGGACGACCCAGCCTGCGCTGTTCTCCTGCTGCATCCTACGACCGGAGAGGTGACGGTGCTGCCGCAGACGTGGTTCACGGCCAACAAGTTCGACGTCGGATACCAGTGGATTACGCGCGTCACGCGCGATCCCCAGACCGGCAGGCTCATCGGCGCCGGCATACGCATTGGTAACTTCGAACTGACGGAGGATGGGACGAGGCTGGAGAAGTGGATTGAGTGAGGCTGTTCTAAGTGTGGACACACTCCTACACTCAGAAAGGTGTCATCCTTCGCGAGGCGAAGCCGAGCGGAGGATCTGAGGAGAACGTCGGCGCCACCTGAACCGGTTGCGCAGGCCACGTCGTCAGATTCTCCCGCCTCCCGTTGGTCGGCGGAAGAATGACGACCCTGTGGGGGTTGAGGCCGTGAGGTCATATTGCGTCTACATCATGGCAAGTCATCGCCGTGTCCTTTACATCGGCGTCACCAGTGACCTCGACAAGCGCGTCTGGCAATACCAGCACAATGTGCACGGTTGGTCGTTCACGGCCCGGTATCGCGTCCACAGACTGGTGTACTTTGAAACCTACTCCAACATTGTGTCGGCGATCACCCGCGAAAAGAAACTCAAGCACTTCACGCGTGCAGAAAAGGTTGCTCTCATCGAATCGAGAAATCCAAAATGGCGGGACCTGAGCGCCGGCAGCGGACGGGAAGCCCGAGTACCTCCGCCTGGCAGCACGCGAAGAGATATGGCGGGAATTGGCTTCGTCGTGGAGCGGAGAGAGCAGTGCGACATCCTGCGCCTCACCTCCGAGGATGGCACCAACCGCCTCACCCGCGCCTGCGTACTGTCGCTGGCGGATATAGTCCGCGAGCTCTCGCGCGAGCCGCGTCCGCTCATCATCACTGGCAATCCGCACTTCTTCTCCGCTGGCGCGGACCTCAACGAGATTGCCACTCTCACCGGCCCTGAGGCGTTCGTTTTCTCGAAAGCCGGCCAAAGCATGACCGACGCTGTCGACGAATTCCCGGCTCCGGTCATTGCCGCCGTGAACGGCTACTGCATGGGAGGCGGTATGGACCTGGCGCTGGCCTGCGACTATCGCCTTGCCTCGCCCCATGCCGTTTTTGGCCACCGGGGGGCCGCGCTTGGCCTGATCACCGGCTGGGGCGGTACGCAGCGGCTGGCGCGACTGATCGGCCGCTCCCGCGCCACAGAGATGTTCATCGCCGCCGAGAAGGTGGATGCGAAACGGGCGCTGCGCTATGGCCTGGTCGACCGCGTCTCGGATGATCCGCTTGCGGAGGCCTTGCGCGTTATCCAGCACCGGCTCCCGGTCTGATTACGCTGCCTCCGAATCCTCTTAGGGATCAGGAATCGTGGAGAGCGGATCGCTGGCAGGATAGGTATCCTCGAGAGTCTGGTCCATCCCACGCTCCCGCCTCTCATCCTCGTCTTCGCGGTGGGCAGGTTCCTTCGGGTTTCGCTCCCGGTCCATATCGACCTCCAAAGCCGTTCCTTTGGCGATTGGATGGGCAGAGATGCGCGTGGGATGCCGACGTTTTGTTCCGTTTGCGCCCGCTCGCGCCGCTGTTGTACCGTTACCGTTCGCCCGATGCCCGAACATTCTCAACGCGCTTCCACAGATCTGCCCGCGAATATTCTGAAGTCCAGCGTGGACGCGACCTCGCCTCGCTACGAGAAGAACATGCGCGCCATGGCCGAACTGGTCGCCAACCTGCGCAATGAGGAAGAAAAAATCCGCGAGGGCGGCGGCGACAAAGCCATCGAAGCGCAGCACAAGAAGAAGCGGCTAACCGCCCGCGAGCGCATCGCGCTCCTGCTCGATCCCGGCAGCACCTTCTTCGAGGTTGGCCTGTTCGCGGCGCACGGCATGTACGAAGAGTGGGGCGGCGCACCGGCGGCGGGCGTGATCACCGGCCTGGGACGTATCCACAGCCGGTTGCTGATGGTCATCGCCAACGATGCCACGGTGAAGGCCGGCGCGTTCTTCCCCATGACGTCGAAGAAGGTGATCCGCGCCCAGAACATCGCCATCGAGAACCGCATTCCGACGGTCTACCTGGTCGACTCCGCCGGCGTTTTTCTCCCGCTGCAAGAGGACGTGTTTCCGGACACCGACGACTTCGGCCGCGTCTTCCGCAATAACGCGGTGATGTCGGCGATGGGCATTCCGCAGATCGCGGCCATCATGGGCATGTGCGTGGCTGGCGGCGGGTACCTGCCGGTGATGTGCGACCACATCCTGATGACCGACGGCAGCGGCCTTTTCCTTGCCGGGCCGGCGCTGGTGCAGGCCGCCATCGGGCAGAAAGTCGATGCGGAAACGCTGGGCGGCGCCGCCATGCACGCGCAGATTTCCGGCACCATCGATTACCGCGAACCGGATGATGAGGCCTGCATCGCACGCATCCGCTCGCTGGTGGAGAAGATGGGCTACCGTCGCCAGTCGGTGTGGGACCGCAAGCAGCCGGAGCCGCCGCTCTATTCCGCCGAAGAGCTTTACGGCATCTTCGAAGCCGACCCGGCGCGCCCGTACGACATGAAGGACGTGCTGGCGCGCATCGTCGACGGCGGCCGCTTCGACGAGTACAAGCCGGAGTATGGCGAAACCCTGATCTGCGGCTTCGCCCGCATCGGCGGCTTTGCCGTGGGCATCGTCGCCAATCAGAAGAAGCACGTGCAGGTCCTCGACGATCGCGGGCAGAAGCGCGTCGAATTCGGCGGCGTGATCTACACCGAATCGGCGGAGAAGGCGGCGCGCTTCATCATGGACTGTAACCAGAACCTGGTGCCGCTGATCTTTCTGCACGACGTGAACGGCTTCATGGTCGGGCGCGACGCGGAGTGGAGCGGCATCATCAAAGCGGGCGCCAAGATGGTGAATGCAGTGTCGAATTCGGTTGTACCGAAGATCGCCATCATCATCGGCGGCTCGTTCGGCGCCGGCCACTACGCCATGTGCGGCAAGGCTTACGATCCGCGCTTCCTGTTCGCCTGGCCGACCGCTCGCTATGCCGTCATGAGCGGCGATTCCGCGGCGGGAACGCTGGTTGAGATCAAAATCAAGCAACTGGAGCGCGGCGGCAAGAAACTGAGCGATGAAGAGAAGAAAGAACTATACGAATCGGTGAAGCAGACGTACGACGCGCAGCAGGACCCGCGCTACGGTGCTGCCAGGCTCTGGATCGACCGCATCATCGATCCTATGGAGACACGCGATGCCATCGTGCGGGCGCTCGAAGCAGCGGCGCTGAATCCCGAGGTGGCGGAGTTCAAGGTGGGAGTGCTGCAGACGTAAGATTTCGTTGCCGTGAATAAAATGGCCAGGCGAGTCTCGTCGCGAACTTTTTTGATAATCGGTCTGGGTGTCCTTTTGTTCGTGAGTCATTATCTGTCTTACAAATCGTGGCTAGACCAAGCGAGGCGCAACGCACGACCCATTACATTTATCTCTACGGATGGGACGAAGACAACTGTGTCTGCGGAAGAGTGGTTTGAGCACTCGACAACGCGGTACCATCCCCCGCGCTGGGTAAGATTGCAGTTCATCGGAGCTGTCCTGCTGGCGTTAGCAAGTATCGTCCTCGGCGTCCGAGATCTGAGACGGAGCTTAGTCCACCAGAAATCCGCGTTAATCCGCGGGTGACAATCATCCATGATTGACCGCGTCAAACTGATCGAATGTCCGCGCGATGCCTGGCAAGGCTTGGCGGGCGTGATCCCCACCGCGGTGAAGGTTGCCTACCTGCGCGCGCTGATCGGCGCCGGATTCAAACACATTGACGCCGTCTCCTTTGTTTCGCCCAAGGCGGTGCCGCAGATGGCCGACTCGGAAGACGTGCTGCGCGAACTCGATCCGCCCGATGACGTCGAGATCCTGGGCATCGTGGTCAACGAACGCGGCATGGAGCGCGCCGTGAACAGCGAGACGGTGACCGTAGTCGGCTATCCCTACTCGGTTTCTGAAACCTTCCTCGAGAACAACGCGCGGCAGACGCTGGAAGAATCGATTGACGTTTTGGAGAAAATCAAGCAGGAAGCCGATAGCATCGGCATGGGCGTGGTCGCCTATGTCTCGATGGCCTTCGGCAACCCGTACGGCGACCCCTGGAATACGGGCGAGGTGGTGGAAGCCGTGCGCCTGCTCACGGACATGGGGATTGATACGGTCTCACTCGCTGATACTGTCGGACTTGCCGACGCAGACCGTATTGACGATGTGGTCTCGGCCGTGATCCCGCAGTTTTCCGGGGTTGAGATCGGTGTGCACCTCCACAGCCGGCGCGAGGACGCAGCGGAAAAAATCCTGGCGGCTTATGATGCCGGCTGCCGCCGCTTCGATGCCGCCGTCGGTGGATTGGGTGGATGTCCCTTCGCGCAGGACCTGCTGGTGGGCAACATTCCCACCGAAATTGTGCTGGAGGCGCTGGCCAAGCGTGAAGCCGGCCTGCCCATTCGCAAGCCGCTCGACTCGGTGCTCAAAATGAACGCCGACATCGCCAACAAGCACACCGCGCCGGTAAAGCAGTAGCTGAAACACAGTACCCAGTACCTGGTACCAAGTACTCAGTGCGCGACGCACGTGTTGGGCACTTTGCTATGCTGCACTTGGCACTTGGTACTGCCTGCTTGGTACTTATGGATCTGAAGACCCTCGTCCTCACCGAATCCGGCGGCCTCGTCACGCTGACCTTCAACCGGCCGGAGAAGCGCAATGCCATCAGCTACGAGTTGATCGACGAGATGCTGCTTGCGCTCGCGGCTGCGGCACGCTCGGACGCGGAGGTGCTGATCATCACCGGCGCCGGCAAGGCGTTCTGCTCGGGCATGGACCTCGACAACCTGCGCGCCATCACCAGCCGTTCGCCGGAGCAGAATCGCGCCGACTCCGAGACCATGGCGAAACTCTTCCGCTCGATTTATGAATTTCCTAAGCCCACCATAGCTGCTGTGAACGGGGCGGCCATGGGTGGCGGCTGCGGCATCGCCACGCTCTGCGATTTCACGGTGGCCTCGGACGAGGCCAAGTTCGGCTACACCGAGGTTAAGATCGGATTCCTGCCCGCCATCGTCTCAACGTTTCTGATTCTGCAGGTAGGCGAGAAACGCGCCCGCGACCTGCTGCTGACCGGGCGCATCTTTTCCGCCGAAGAAGCGAAACAACTGGGCATCGTGACCGACGTCGTCTCCGGCGGGCAGCTTCTGGATCGAGCGCGCGAGCTGGCGGGGACTCTTATGCGGTCGAGCCCGGCCTCACTGCGCGCCACAAAACATCTACTCTCAGCCTTCAATAAAGACGAACTCGACCGGCGCCTGGCGCTCGCCGTCGAAGAAAATGCGCGTATGCGCTCGACCGACGATTTCCGCGAGGGCATCACCGCGTTTCTTGAAAAGCGCAAGCCGCGCTGGAGCGGGAAGTAAATGTCCGCGCCCGAAGCCGCGCGCCGCTGCCTGGTCAACGAGACGCGCTTGCGTGTGCGCTACGTCGAGACCGACCAGATGGGCGTGGTCTATCACAGCAACTACTTCATCTGGCTTGAGGTGGGGCGGGTCGAGTTCCTGCGTCAGCTCGGCTTCACGTATCGCGACATGGAGCGCGACGATGGCTGCTATATTGCCGTGGTGGATGCCCGCTGCCGCTACAAAGCCCCGGCGCGCTACGACGACCAGATCCTGGTGCGTACTTTCGTCAAGAACCTGCGCGCCTCGCTGATTCATTTCGGCTATGAGGTTCTGCGCGAGCCGGAGATGACGCTGCTGGCCGAGGGTGAAACCACGCACATCGTCACTAACGCCGAGTTGCAGCGGCGTGAGCTGCCGGCAAAGTATCAGGAAGCGTTCACACGGGCGCTGGGATGATGATGAACCGCCAAAACACCGAGGTCGCCGAGGGTATTATTCCCTTCGCGGTGTCATCCTTCGCGAGGCGGAGCCGAGCGGAGGATCTGACGGGCATGCCAGCGCCACCGATGCTGGTGGTGCTCTCAGCATCGTCAGATTCTCCCGCCTCACTTTGCTCGGCGGAAGAATGACAGCCAAGATGCAGGCCCTGCACATCAACGGCAACGATCTGACGCTCGAAGACCTGCGGGAAGTGGTCTACGAACGCCGTCCGGTGCTGCTGGCGGCGGACGCGCGGCACGCGGTCGAGCGCTCGCGCACCGTGGTCGAGGAGCAGCTCGCCCAAGAGCGAGTGGCGTATGCCGTCAATACTGGGGTCGGCAAACTGGCCACGGTGCGCATTCCAGCGGAGCACATCCGCGAACTGCAAATCAACCTGATGCGCTCGCATGCCGTCGGCCTCGGAGAGCCGCTCAGCGAGTTCGAGACGCGCGCCATCATGCTGCTGCGTGCCAACTCGCTAGCGAAAGGCTTCTCCGGGATACGACCGGCGGTGATCGACACCCTCTGCGAGATGCTCAATCGCGGTGTGCATCCTGTGGTCCCGTCGCAGGGAAGCGTGGGCGCAAGCGGGGACCTCGCGCCCCTTGCTCACCTGGGTCTGGTGGCGATTGGAGAGGGAGAAGCCATCTTCGAAGGTTCGGGGGTCTCCGGCGGCGAAGCTCTGCGGCGCGCCGGCATTCGTCCCCTGGTGCTCGAGGCCAAGGAAGCGGTTTCACTCATCAACGGCACGCAGGCCATGCTGGCGGTGGGCACGCTGGCGCTGCTCGCCGGTGAAACTCTGGTCGATACCGCTGACGTGATCGGCGGGCTCACGCTGGACGCACTGCAGGGCACCGACGTGGCCTTTGATCCGCGCATCCAGAAGGTCCGCCCGCATGCCGGGCAGGCGTACACCGCCGAGAACCTGACGCGGATGCTCGCGGGCAGCCAGATTCGCGAGTCGCACCGCGCCTGCACCCGCGTGCAGGACGCCTACTCGCTGCGCTGCATGCCGCAGGTGCACGGCGCCGTACGCGACACGCTCGCCCACTGCCGCCGCGTCTTCGATACCGAGATGAACTCTGCGGTCGACAACCCGCTGGTCTTCGTGGCCAAGAATGGCGGTGGCGACATTCTCTCCGGCGGCAACTTCCACGGCCAGCCGGTGGCCTTCGCGCTGGATTTTCTGGGGATCGGGCTGGCCTCGCTGGCCGGCATTTCCGAGCGGCGCATCGAAAGGCTGGTAAATCCCACTTTAAACGAAGGCCTGCCGCCCTTCCTCGCGCCCGGCGCGGGCCTGCACTCCGGTTTCATGATGGCCCAGGTGACGGCTGCCGCCCTCGCCAGCGAAAACAAAGTGCTGGCACATCCGGCATCGGTCGATTCGATCACCACCTCGGGCAACAAGGAGGACTACGTCTCGATGGGAATGACGGCCGCGCTCAAGCTCAAACGCATTCTGATCAACGCCCGCCATGTGCTGGCGATTGAAGCCATCGCTGCCGCCCAGGCGCTCGACTTTCTGGCTCCGCTTAAGACAAGTCCGCGCGGGCAGAAAGCGGTTGCGGCGATCCGCTCGGTTTCCCCGCCGGTCGAGCAGGACCGCATTCTGGCGCCGGATTTTGCTCGCGTGGCGGAGTTAATCGCGGCGGGAAAGCTGGCGGAGCTTCTGCGCTAGGCTTTGCAGACGTTCAACTCGCCGAGGTCCGGACCCGATGAATCACCTGGTCTAGCAATAATCGGCGTAGCCGAAAGCGGTCATCGAGCGTGATATGGATGATCTCGAATGCCATATCATCGTCGCCCGCATCGCGCACCAGCACGCGCGAACTCAGGTTTCGTAATCCGACGTTGAGGTTCAGCGTAGCTTCGGTGCCGGGATTTACGCGGCCTTCACGCTCGCCCTTGCCGCCTCCCAGGCTGAGCAGGTTGATTTTCACCCCACAGCGGCCGCGCGACGTCTGCAGGAAGGCTGGCAAGGCGCGCTCGGTGGCGATGCGAAAGTAGCGGCGCTGGCGTACCCAATCCCGTGATGGGTCCGGCTCCAGTGGGGCCAGCTTCAGTTCCAGCGGCGAGAGTCCGCTTTTGGCGGAAACCAGAAAACCGGGCTCCAGTTTCGTCAGCGCCTGCGCCGCCACGATGCGGATCTCGCGCTGATGCTTCCAGCCAAACACCCCGCGCGCCCCCAGCAACTCATGCAGCAGAGGAGCAGCATGCGTATCGTGGAGGCGGGAGAGGGCTTCGATGGCCTTCACCTGCAAATAGGGTGAGGCAGCAGGCGGAAGCTCACCCTGCGCCAGGCGCAGCAGGCGCACCGTGGCCAGAGGATCGCTGGTGATACCGATCTCATCGGTCACCGAGGGCAGGATGGCGGGGTCGAAAACATCCAGCAATTCAAGCAGAATCGGGCCGCGTTGTTCGGCGGCGCCCATCCCGATTTGGCGCACCACGGCATCGTGGAATGAGCGCCCCCACTGGGGCAGGCGTTCCGGCAACAACTCGCGCAGAGCGTCGGCGTCCAGGTGCGTGAGCAACCCGATACAGGCTACAGCCTTCGCCGGGGGGTGCGAGCGCAGCAGGTCCACCAGGCGCTCGACCGCGGCCGGACCCACGGCGCGCGCCAGATCGACCAGGCGTTCGGACGCGGCACGATGGTTGCAGCGCGAGTACTGCGCCGCGAGTTCGTCAGCGGCCGCGCGCGCCTCTCGCCGGAGCATATCCACAAATCCGGCGGGGATTTCGGGTACGATCAGCACCTCGCTCAGGAACTTATGCATGCGGCTTTCGACGGCAATGCGTCTCCGCACATCCGTGCCCAGTTCGGGGCGATGCTTCCCCAGACGATCCGTACAATCGAGCGCCTGGCTGATGGCCACAAAATCCGCTTGCGTTGCGGCCTCCTGGGTCAGACGCACCAGAGTCGCGCTGAGCAGGCTTTGCGCTTCCAGTCCAGGCTCGAGCTGCAGTTGTTCCCCAGTGCGCTGTATGGCATTGCGCAGCAGCTCCGGACCCACCTGGGCATAGAGCTCGGCCAGCTCACTCAGGCCCATGGCGGTACGCCGGCGGGCCTCGGGGTCCTGGCTCTTGATACTGGCGGAATAAATATCGAGTATGGACGAGGCGGTCTTGAGATCACGCCGATCGAGCAGCTGCTTGACGTAATCGCGAACGTTGCGCGGCGGAATGCACCATGCGTCCGGGGAAAGCAGCACCGCGCGCTTGCCGCTCTCCGGCACCGCCGCCCAGAACTGCCGGTCCAGCACCTCCGCATAGGACTCCACCATGAGCCCGGCGCGGCCCATTTTTTCTTCGTGCTCGCGCAGAACTTTGCGCAGAGTATCGATTTCGCGCCCCATGCGGTCCATCAGCTCGCGGACCGCGTTCACGCGGACTTCACCTTTTTCAAAGCGCTCCAGGGCAAACT
>Ga0335081_10013529_pt1 | contig 13200 bp, 15 predicted proteins | sample Lox_Sample_35_FD_206713 | JGI IMG/M metagenome (GOLD analysis project Ga0335081, IMG submission 206713) | Soil microbial communities from Loxahatchee National Wildlife Refuge, Florida, United States - Lox_Sample_3.5 | ecosystem: Environmental > Terrestrial > Soil > Wetlands | place: USA...
GAACGGTCTGCAATTGAGTCCTTAACTTGTGAAACTGACGCGGTGCCCAAGGCAGGTTTCTGACTTGTACCATAGGCAGTCCCGCGGCGCAACTATTAATTGCGTAGTAAATATTTCGGCACTGTTTTGGGACAAACTTACGGCCAGGATCAGCACTAAAGTCTCAATCTGCTTAGTAGTAGGGTTCGGGCGGGTATTAGGAATTGGATCCGCCCAAGGGACTCAGCCGACCTCCGGTTGCTTAACTACTCGGATCATAGTTGGCGGAGTCCGCGGTGTTCGATCCATCCGGGGAACGGCCCGCCGCCTGCGCTCACTTTCATTGACAAATTCGATGCCTGGTCTTAGCCTGTGGGACGAGGAACAACCTTGATCAGAATTTCGCCAACCCGGATGGCCCAGCACATCGTGCTCGGTCCTCTGGAGATCCAAGTGATGGAAGTAATTTGGACCTTCGGCGAGAGCAGTGTGCGCGACGTCGTGGAAAAGCTGGAAAGCAAACTGGCTTACACCACCGTGATGACCACCCTCGACCGGCTGTTCAAGAAGGGCCTCCTCGATCGTCATAAGTCGGAACGTGCGTTTCTCTATTCTTCGCGGTTGTCCAGCCAGGAGTGGGAGCGGCGCCGCGCAGGAGATCTGGTGGCCGGCTTTCTTGCCGGGCCGGAGCCTTCGCGCGATCTCTTGCTGTCTTCTCTGGTGGACGCAGTGGGTCAACACGACGTGCAGCTGTTGGATGAACTGGAAGAGAAGATTCGCAACAAGCGACGTGAACTTTCGAAGGCGCCTAAACCATGAACCTTCCTTATACCCTGCGGCTGCTGTGCCTGTGCTGTGCGTCGTTTTTCCTGGTGCATATTGCTCTGGCCATGGCGGCACGCCTGGGTGCGGGAACAGCGGTGCGCATTGCTGAGCATATGAAGCCCAGCTCGGCGGCACGCTTTCTGTTTGCCCTGCGTATGCTGCCGCTGGTACTTGCCCTGTTAGCCGTGCTGGCATTCTGCATCCCAAGCTACTTATGGCTGGAACCGGAAGCGACCGGTGAAAAGGTCGGCGTGGTTTGCATGCTGATGGCCCTGCTGGGAATTGCCGTCTGGGGTCCGGCCTTGTTCCGCGTGGTCAGCGCGCTGCGTGGAACTTCACGCTACCTGAATCAATGCGCTCGGCAAGGGCGGAGGATTCGAGTGCCGGGCGAGCCGGCACCGGCATTACTGCTGTCCGACAAGGTTCCGGTGATGGCCGTGGCGGGAGTTCTCCGTCCGCAGCTGGTGATCTCGCGGCGTGTGATGCATGGCCTGTCGCCTGCGCAGCGGGAAGCAGCTTTGCGCCACGAGCGCGCGCATCGCGAATCGGGCGACAACTTGAAACGTCTGCTGCTGATGTTCGCCCCGGATGCCATTCCGTTTGTAGGCACATTCGCGGCGCTGGATCGGGCGTGGGCGAAATTCACCGAATGGGCAGCCGATGATTCCGCGGCGGAGGGTGATCCTCAACGCGCGGTCTCGTTGGCAGCAGCCTTGGTGCGCGTCGCCCGCATGGGCTCGAGGCCACGGCCAAGTTATCTGTCCTGTTCGCTGGTGGGCGGCGACCAGGAGCTCTCCGAACGGGTGGATCGCTTGTTGCGTCCGCAACCCAAACCGGTCAAGCCGGTCAAAGAAATTGTCTCCGTGCTGACCAGCGCCTGCGCCCTCCTGGCTTCGGCTGTCACCGTCGTGCTGGTGTGGCCGAACAGTCTTTCGCTGGTGCATCAGGCGCTGGAGCGGCTGGTTCACTAGCCGAAACCCCGCCCGTTTTCTTCTGGGCGACATCCCACTTACATCCTGATGCCTCGAATTGCGCCCTGTGGAGCCGCGTCAGACGTCGTCCGACGGGCACAGATGCAGTCGTACAAGCTCCGGCAGCGAGGCCACGGAAAGGCGCGCCAGTTGCGCTGCGCGCTCTTCTTCCGAGGAGGCACGCTCGGCTCCGCTGGAGATAAGAACACTCGGCATGCCGAGGCGGACCGCTGCTTCAATATCGCGCAGCGAATCGCCGGCCATGAGGCTGTGCTCGGCAACGGCTTCGGGGAAGTCGCGAAAAGCTTGCTGGAAAAGTCCGGGACGCGGCTTGCGGCACTCGCACTGACCTTCCTCGTGCGGGCAGACATAGATGGCATCCAGATGGGCTCCGTGTTTCGCCAGACAATGCTGGAGCCGCTCGTGCATGAGTGCCAGATCATCCTGCGAATAAAGGCCGCGTGCGATGCCTCGCTGATTCGTGACCACGATCACTTTGCGATCGGAGCGGTTTAACTGCGCGATCGCTGTCTCCACTCCGGGCAGCAGCACAAACTCCGCCCAACAAGTGACGTACTGGCCCTCCGGCGGCTTGCGGTTCAACACTCCATCCCGATCTAGGAAAATATGCCTGATATTGGGAAAGTCGATGAGTTGTCGCTGATTCATTGTGGTTATAATTTGACAACAAGCTGTTCCCGCTGGTTCTGGAAGATCCTCACACTCGTTGCGCCACGAGGAGCGAATGGCATCTTCTCTGAACCTGGCCGGCGTCTTCACCGACGCTCTCGCCCAGCACATCGCTATTATCCGTCAGCTTGAGTCGCAGCAGGATTCTTTTGAGCGGGCGGCCATTCTCATCACCGATTCCTTACTCGCCGGGAACAAAATCCTATGGTGCGGTAACGGAGGCAGCGCCGCCGATTCCCAACATCTGGCCGCGGAACTTGTGGGACGCTTCCGCCGCATGCGCTCCGGCCTCTCATCCATCGCCCTTACGTCCGACACGTCGGTTCTGACCGCCGTCGCCAATGACTTCGGCTATGACGAAGTCTTCGAGCGCCAGGTTGAGGCCTTGTGTCATTCCGGGGACGTCGTCGTCGGCATCTCCACCTCCGGAAACAGTCGCAATATTTGCGCCGCAGTGGAGAAGGCCCATGAACTGGGAGCGGTCACGGTGGCCATGACCGGGCAAGGTGGAGGGACGCTGGCTGGCCTGGCCGACGTCTCCATTCGCGTTCCTTCCACCGATGCGGCCCGCATTCAGGAAGCCCACATTCTCTGCGGACATATTCTGTGCGAGTGGATCGAGATCGCCACCTGCATTACGCACGCAGTCGCGGCCCACGGAGGCGCGGAATGATCGCGGATATTCGCAAGGTCATCTCCCTGGTCGACTCGGGTTGGCGCGGCGTTCCTGTCCTGGTGATCGGCGACGCCATGCTCGATCAGTACATCTGGGGCGAAGTCGATAGGATCTCGCCGGAAGCACCGGTTCCCGTGGTGCGAGCCGCGCTTCGTGACGACAAGCCTGGCGGAGCGGCCAACGTCGCGATGAACCTTGCCGCCCTGGGCGCTTGTGTGACCCTGGTCGGCTTTGCCGGCGGCGATCGCGAGCAGGAGACGCTGGAATCGCTTCTCGCCGACGCTGGAGTTGAGCCGCACCTGGTACCTGTTCCTGGCACGCCGACGACGACAAAGCTACGCATTCTCTCCGGTCACCAGCAGATGATGCGCGTGGATTCCGAGCCAGATCGTCATTTCAGCTCAGCGGATTACAAGCAGCTATTAAGTTCTTGCTTCAAGTCGCTTTCGGACGCGACAGCGGTCGTGCTCTCCGATTATGCCAAGGGAACTCTCACCGCGGAGCTGTGCCAGCAGGTCATCCGCGCAGCGCGCGAACGCAACCTTCCCGTGCTGGTCGATCCCAAGAACCGCGACTTCTCCCGCTATCGAGGTGCGACAACAATCTGCCCGAATCTGCGGGAGCTTGCCGACGCTACAGGCAAATCGACAGGTGACCTGGATCCACTTCTAAATGCCGGCCAGTCGCTTGTCGGCTCCATGGACGTGGACTTCCTTGCGGTGACGCTCGGCGAGAAGGGAATCGCCGTCTTGCGGCGCGATTCGCGATGCCATGCGCCGGCCGTTGCGCGTCAGGTTTATGACGTCTCGGGCGCGGGCGATACCGTGGTTGCCGTGTTGGCGCTGGCGCTGGCGTGCGGCGTGGATCCGGATGCCGCGGTTCAGCTGGCAAATGTCGCCGCCGGTGTGGTGGTCGGAAAAGTTGGCACGGTTCCCATTCAGCGCGAAGAACTGCTCGCAGCTTTGTCGCAGGAGATCGCACTCGACATGGGGGAAAAGGTGCTGCCGCTGGATCGGCTGCTGTCCCGCGTTACGAGTTGGAGGTCCGCCGGACAGCGCATCGTCTTTACCAATGGCTGCTTCGACATCCTCCACATCGGTCATATTCGCCTGTTGGAAGAGGCGCGGCGGAAGGGTGATCGCCTGATCGTCGCAGTGAACAGCGATGATTCCGTGCGACGCCTGAAAGGACCTGAGCGGCCCATTGTCGGGGCCGCGGAGCGTGCGCGAATTCTCGCGGCCCTGGGCGCGGTCGATGCGGTAGTTACCTTTGACGAAAGCACGCCCCTGCGGCTCATCAAGGCGCTTCGTCCCGATGTCCTCGTCAAGGGCGGCGACTACACCGAAGAGGCGGTGGTCGGCGCGCGCGAGGTTCGCGCATGGGGTGGTCGCGTCGACCTGATTCCTTTAGTGCCGGGCAACAGCACTACGCGACTCATCGCAAAGTCTGTGGCAAGTGTATCGGCGAATCAATTCACAGCGGGTGTCTCGGCCTGAAAGGATCCATGTTGCCGCCCTTGTTCTTCTCCGTCCGCCTTCCAACCTTGCTGGCGATGTTCTGGCGTAAACACGTCGCTCACGAGGCGATCACAGGCGTAGCTCGCAAGGAGCCGTTGTCCTTCATCCTCTTCCGTCTGGACTCACTGGGCGATGTAGTGATGACAACGCCTCTGTTTAGCGCGCTGAAGCAGGCGCACCCTGGGTCGCGCTTTACGGTCGTGGTGCAGCGGGCGTACAAGTCGATTCTGGTCACCAATCCCCATATTGACGAGATTCTCACGCTGCCCCGGATCAGGCCCTCCTGGCTGCCTCAGCGCGTTAAGAAGTTGTTGGCGGCGATCGTCTTCTATTGGATTCACTTGCGCAGCCGCCACTTCGATTTTGCGATCTCCCCGCGTTGGGATGTTGACGAGCATCTGGCCACTTTTCTTTGTCTGCTGACCAACTCCGCCAGCCGGGTTGGATACAGCGAAAGGACAACGTTGGCGAAGCGACGCATCAATCGCGGATTTGATGCGGCTTACGACATCTGCATTCCGCCGAGTCCTTCGCGGCATGAAGTGCTGCGTAACCTGGCGGTCGCGGAGACACTCGGAGCACCCGTAAGCAATGACCGACTGGAAATTCGCCTCACCGAGCGCGATCGACGGCGCGCGGCGAAAATCCTGACCTCCGTATCGTTTTCGACAAAACTAGTGGCTCTGGGAATTGGCGCCCAGAGCGCCGGCCGGCGCTGGCCACTCGAGCGATTTGCCGCGGCGGTCGCCCAGCTCGCTGCGGACAACGATGTACAGTCGGTAATTCTGTGCTCCACCGCCGAACGGGCGGATGCGATTACACTTGCTAACCTCCTGCCGGGTGCTCCCCTTATCGTGAGCGGCGCGGGGATCCGTGAGGTTTGCGCGGTGCTGGAGCGCTGCGAGTTGTTCATCGGCAACGACAGCGGCGTCGCTCATCTGGCGGCGGCAATGGATTGCAAGACGCTAGTCGTCTCCCGTCATCCCCGCGATGGTGATCCTAACCACTTCAACAGTCCATTGCGTTTCTCGCCTTACTGCCGGGATATTCGGGTGCTGCAACCGATGACGGGCCGCGACGGCTGCGACCAGGCATGTGTTTCGTCCGGGCCCCACTGCATTTGCAAAGTTTCCGTGGAGGAAGTGGTCGTCACCGCGCGGCGCATGTTGCGCGAAGGCCGGCCCGTGTATATTGCGCCGGCGAGCACCACGCCCATGCCTCCGCCGGGCTTGTTGTATTCACATTCGGCCGAAGCGGTGCGGCGCGCTGTCAAGACGCTTCACCCGGATGTCACTACGCTGTGAACATCAGCCGCTCTCCATCGCGCTACAGCCGCATCGTTAAGGCCGTCGTGTCGGGAGCAGGCACCAGGGTCGTCGCCAGCGCATTGACGCTGATTTCCTTACCGCTGGCGGTGCGTTATCTCGGCGCCGCGCGCTACGGCGTCTGGACCACCATCGCGACTACGGCCGTTTGGATCAATCTGCTTGACCTCGGCATCGCCAACACGCTGATCAACCATATTTCCCATGCTTACGCGCTCGAAGATAATGACTCAGCAGCGCGCTACTTCACGAATGCTCTTGTGCTCACCGGCGGCGTGGCAGCAGCAGCCGCGGTGATGTTCGCCCTGATATTTCCTCACGTGAGCTGGGTCAGGCTGTTCAACGCAGGCCCGGAAGCCGGGTCGTTGGAGCTGGGGCCAACCGTAGCTGTCGCAGTTGCGCTGACACTGCTCGGGTTGCCGGCGAATCTTGGCAGCAAGCTGTTGGCGGGTTATCAGGAGGTACACCGCAGCAACTACGTCGCTTGCGCGGGCGCGGTGGCGAGTGTGTGTGGACTTGCGCTTGGCATCATGCTGCATGTCTCGATGCCGTTGCTGTTCATCATGTCCGTCGGATGTCTTACTTTTGCGGGGATCATCAATCTGATCGTGATCCTTGGCTGGCAGAAGCCGTGGCTTCGTCCGCGACTCTCATTCGTAAATCGTTCCGCACTCAGAGCGTTGCTGAATTCCGGCTCTTCGTTCTTCTGCATTCAGGTCGCCGCAGTTGTCGTCTTCAGCTCCGACAATTTAGTAGTGAGTCATTACCTGGGCGCAGCGGAGGTAACCCCATATAGCGTAACTTGGCGGCTGGTAGGATTCGCGGCGCTATTGCAGTCGCTGATCTTTCCGGCGCTCTGGCCCGTCTACGCCGAGGCGCATGCCAGGCGCGACTATCAGTGGATCCGCCGAACCTTTGTCATCACCATGAAGGGAACTGCCGCTCTGAACCTGGGCTGCGTTGTTGTGCTGATGCTTTTCGGGCAGACAATCATCCGGTTGTGGGCAGGCAGGGCCGCTGTGCCGGGCTTGCCCCTGCTGGCTGCCATGGGCATTTGGGCCATCATCAGCGGCTTCATGAGCGTCGAGTCTTGTCTGCTGGCGGCGTTGAACCGCGTCCGCGAGCAGGCGATCTTGTCGTTAGTGGCCGCTGCGGTGAACATCGCGTTATCGTTGCTGCTGGTGCGCCACATCGGATCAGTGGGCGTGATTGGCGGAACGATCCTCTCGTACCTGCTGGTGCTGGTCGTTCCTCAGACCATGATCGTGCGTGATGTGTGGAGAAGGGAATTGGTTGAGCGGCCGCTTTTCGCGGTTCGCTCATCGCTTTTCGCCCAAACGGCAGTTAAGGAACAGACGATACCCTGATCACTTGCCGCCAACCGGCGAATGCTAATTCTGCCTCACTCCACCAGAAACGGGTTGCTCACACGCTCCTCGCCAATCGTAGTGAGTGGACCATGTCCCGGCACGACGATGGTCTCATCCGGTAGAGCCATCACAGGCCCATGCAGCGAGCGCATGATCTTCTGGTACGAGCCGCCGGGCAGGTCCGTGCGCCCGATCGAGCCGGCAAATAGCGTATCCCCGGCAATCAGCTTCTTCTCGGGAGCAAAGTACAGGCAGATGCTGCCTTCCGTGTGACCCGGCGTGTGCAGCACGTCTGCCACATGGCTTCCGGCGCGAACCTTGTCACCGCCGCTCAGGCTGGCGTCGATGGTCACCTCTTCCGGAGCACCCATTCCGATCCACGCCGCCTGCATATCCAGCATCTTCAGTAAGGCGTAATCGTTCTGATTCAGCAGAATGGGCGCGCCGGTCAGTCGCTTCAACTTCATCGCCCCTCCAACGTGATCAATGTGGGCGTGAGTCACGACGATCTGCTTCACGGCCAATCCATGGCGCTGCACGACCCTCATGACCTGCTCGATGTCATCGCCGGGATCAATAACAATAGCTTCCTTCGTCTGCTCATCCCCCACCACCGAGCAGTTGCACTGCAGCGGGCCCACGGGAAAGATCTCGTGAATCATCAATCCAAGCTATCATGAAGCCGCCTGCCTGCCCTCCGGAACCTGCCGTACTGGCTTGCGATGTCGCCAGCAGTACGCTTGAGTTACGCGGGATTTCTGCAGTAAACTGCGCCATTCCGAGCGCGCTCGTACAAGCTGGATCAGGAGAAGCTGATGGACCGCATCCGGTTCGTGACGCATCGAGATCAGCGGGTCTTGCTGTTGGATTTTTCTGCCTGTACCGCGGAAGAGGTCGCTGAGCTTGCGGACCGCGTGCCCGAGGTAGTGGGTCGCGAGCCGCTGAAGTCACTTCTGGTGCTGACCGACTTCGGCGGGGCCGAGTTCAGCCGTGAAACCGTGGAGCGCATCAAGATCGCCACGGCGCTCGACCGTCCTCACATCAAACGCTCCGCTTGGGTTGGGGCGGAGAAGCTTCCCAAAACCCTCTACGATTCCATCCGAAGCTTCTCGGCGCGCGAGTTTCCGGTCTTCGCCTCTCGCGATGAAGCGCTCGAGTATCTGGTGAGTTGATCCTTTGAACTGAAGGCACAGAAAAGCCTCCGCTGCGGCGGAGGCCTTGATTTTTCTGCGCGGAGAATTACTTCGCCGGAGGGGCGACTGGCTTGGGCTGCGCTGGAGCGCTCTTGGCCGGCGCCGACCGCGTGCCTTCCAGTACCGAACCGCTACGGTGCGAACGCCGTGCCGCGAACACGGAAAGCGTAATCGACGTGACCATGAAGACGATCGCCGCCCAGGTCGTGGCCTTGGTGAGGACGGTCGCGGCAGTGCGGGCGCCGAAAGCGGTCTGGCTGCCCATGCCGCCGAAGGCGGCGGCGATGTCGCCGCTCTGGCCGCTTTGCAGCAGCACGACAATGATGAGGAACGCGCAAACCAGAATGTGAACAGCTGTGATCAAAGCAACCATGGAAATCTCAATTCTCTTTTCGAGGCGAAAACGCGCCTTCACGCGCCGCTTGCCTGGGAATCTCTAACCGTCGCTGACAACCTGGTGTGAGGTATGGTGCGGAAGGGGGGACTTGGTCCCTCCCAACCACCTGAATCTACGCCATTTACCTGATTTCATACAACGGGATAAGCCCAAAAAGCCAGTTACAACAGATTTTCTGTCTAAATTCTGTATAAAATCAGGTATCTGAAGCGTGTTTTAACAGATAACTGCTGCGTCTGAACCACGCTTCCGAACCGGGCCTAAACTCACACTAAACACCTTCTATCGTAGCATCCATGCTAACGGATGTGAAGTTTAGCATGGATGCGCTCCGCGACCGACGCGGGAATCCGCATCGTCTCGCGCTTCCGTTTGAAACGAGTCTCGGGGCTGCCAAACATCAATACGCCTGGCTCTCGACAAAACAGTCGACGAATGGTTTGCGGTGAGACCTTCCACCGTTCAGCGAGTTCGAAGGGGGTGTAATGTTTTTCGAAGCTTATCGAGGTGGGTGCTCCGATCCCTGCCACGGATGTCTTGTTGCTGTTGTTGATCATGAACCCAATGTGTCACAACAGCCTCTTTCGTCATAGATTACTGGGGTACATTGTACCTCGACGAATTCTGACGGTATCGAGGAGTTCAATCGCTGATGAAGGAGGCCTTGACACTTCAACCGGACCCGCCCATGCACCGCCTTTTTTTCGCAGTCTCAACGTTCGCATATCTGCTCCAACTGCCCTTGATTGCCCAAATCCTGACGCTCCGTTGTTGGCGGAGCAGAGCCCCTTAGTCCCCTCCCCCGGCTTCTTTTAGGCTCTTTAACCGCGTCGGTGATTTAGCCCATGTGCGCGTAGGCGACTTAGGCGGGAGCTTGGATCAACGTCGGTATCGTCCTGGTTTTCGCGCTTGGATTCGGGCAGCCGAAATCGAACTAATTGTTGCTTTCGACGGTACTGTTGCGCTACGATTTCGACCCGCTCCCTCACAACATTTAGGTTTGGCAGCAGAGAGGTCTGCCATGCGAGTTCAGCTCTCCGGAACACTCTTTCGCATTCCCGCCAGAATGCGCTTGCTGCGGAGGAGTCCCAGAAACCAGCGTCTCGGTCTCATTCAGTAAGTCGCAGGGAAAGAGAGTCGTGGATAAGAGCACGCGAGCCTGGGCCTTTCCATACTGTCGGCGATGTGCTGAGCATGTCCGTACCGCGGAACGTGCTTCCATTCTGGCGGTAACAGTAATTTGCCTCGGACTTGCAGCGGCATTATTCGTCGGTTTTACAAAAGAGGCATACATCGGCTGGATGGTTTTCGGAGCGGGATTTGTGGGGGCGATGCTTGTGCATCAACGCACAATGAACGACGCAAAGCAGATGCGCTTGCCAAGTTGCGCCTCAGCAGAGCGAACGGTTAGTTATGTAGGATGGCAAGGCACCTTTCACGCGTTTGATGTCGACTCCAAACGATATGCTCTGGCGCTGATGTTGGCGAACAAGAAGAAGCTAATAAATGTCCCGCCCCTGAAACTTGGCGACTGCTCCAGGCGATTACGGACAGCGATTCCAACCAGCGTTAGGTGCCAAGGCGCTATGAGACTTGAGACTCGACCGCAATAATTTAGCAAATCTGTAAAGCTGCCTAGCGAACATCCTTTCATGACCGACGAGAACCAGGTTTCGATGGAGATGGCAGACAAGACGAGCCGGTACAAGGGGGTACTGTGGCCGATTGCGGGCCTGATTCTGAGCATTATTGTGATGCCGATTGCCATCGACCAATATCCAGAATTTTTTCATGACAATCGGTGGCTTTTACCCCTATCTGTACTCTGCACATTGGTTCTTTTTATTTTTCCGCTTCTGTTTCATCAAAGGGTTAATCGTTTCATTGACTATGTCAGTTATATTCCGCATGTGGGTCTGGTACTGGCCGGCTTGCTTCCATTAATCATGTTGGCTGTCCTCGGCGTTGGCGGTATTTCGCTGTTCAGGTTTCATTCGCGTCACCTGGCTGCTGCTCTGCGGGGACAGAAGGCTTCAATTGTGAAAGCAGTGCCATCTGATAGAACCAATCAATCACCAACTGTGCCAGAGACCTTATGGCCATCGCCGAAGCAAGAAGCACTCATTGCAAGGCTAGAACATCGTTGGCGTGACAGCATCGTCACCGTTCGCAGCTCAATAATTGACGACAAGAACCAAAGACTCTCGTTTGTGGATGACACGGGGTTCTTTATTAATAGCGAGGGGCTAGTTCTAACGACCGCCGAAAACTTGCGGCTTCCACGAGACAACAGCCGTCGAAAGTTCGAGGTGCTCACGAGTGATGGTGTAGCGCACAAAGCGCGGGAAGTCGACTCAGCCGCATCACCTTATTGGAGGACTCTCAGCATCAAAGCGAAGTCGAAGGCTATACCCCTTTCGACTGGTAAGGCAATTCCTGCAGGAAAAATGCTGTTTATCGTTGGCAAGAGTGCTCACTCTGGCGCGATTGAAAGCCGTCTCGCGAAGATGCAAGAGGACGCCGACCCGTTCCGTCTCCTGGTGGAAACCCCGGCGGGATTCAATGGCAGTCCCATTTTTGATGAAGAGGGTAAAGCAGTGGCCGTACAAGTATTTCGTTCCGGAGTCGGTGAATATCTCCCCGTTGAGTGCTTGAGGGTGCCGAGCCTAAGGTTTCTCTTGGGGGCCGCGCAGGCGAAAGGAGAAGCGGAACAACCGAAGCGGCCACAAGGCGCCGTCCGAGTGGAAGGCAAGGAACAAGAGAGGCAGCGCACACAGGCAGGTGACGCCCAGATAAGAAGAAGTAACAACCTCCAGAGCGACGGAAAGATCCCGTTGACTCAGAACTGCCAAGGCGGAATATGTGCTGGCGGAGCGATCATCGGCAACCCAAAGATTACTAATAATTACGCCGAGCCCCCTCCGCCTCAGGTGCAGCTAGTGTGTATTTACAAAAACAGAGCACGGGCATATGTATCAGGGAGCGGCCTCAGCACTCCGATGCAAGGCTTCGAGTCTCAATATAGAGTGCGAGTCACTGGGCAAGAGATCCCTCAAATAGACGTTCAGGTTAGGAACCCATCGTTTATCCATGTTGACTGCGACCGCATTGTTAATCGGAGTGGTGACGGGACTGGCGGGTCTGGGACGAACTTTGCTGAGTGCTCTCTCGAGAACATTCACGGGGAAATAGGTTCAGTAACAATTTTTACGATAACGCAATTGCCAGCGGAAGAAAGGTTCTTAGGATATAGGTGTAGAGACGCCGCCTGTAACGCTATTAAGCCGCTGCCGTGTGAGTAAAGAGGTTGGCCCGCTCGACGAATTAGAGGTCGATACCACGCGAATTAAGTTGGTTTCACTGCCTTGCGATGCGCTTCAAGTCGCTCTTTTAAGCCTCTTGCAAATTGGAGGTCGGCAATTGCCATCGATTTCGGCGGGGGAATGCCAATAACGTTCGTCATCCTATTGACAGTAAACAATTGTTGGGCAGGGAAATACATCGCATTTCGTCATCGCCGGGATCGCCGTCGCTCATGGACCCGGGTCACGACGCTGGCCGGAATTCGCATTGTCTTCCGCTTGCGACTCCAGCGTGTTTCGTCGCTACCAAATTCTATGACGCCAGGTTCGCCACGGAATACCCGTCGGATCGTATTTGTGCTGACACCCCACAATTCGGCAACCTCTTGGGGTGAGTAGTGCCGCTCGGTGGCGATGCTGAGAGCGCCGTCGTTGGCATCCGCAGTGGGGATCGGGGATCCCTCACTGCAGTCCGACTTTGTCGACCTGGTCATGGGGTGCTCTTCCAAGAACAGAATAACCTGTTTTGGGATATTCCAAAACGGGTTTTACGGTAACCGGGTGACGAAGTCGGTGTTCACCCGCAAACACGACCAGTTTCGTAGGATGTTGGTGGCAGCCCGCAAACGCGCCAGACTGACCCAGGTTGAGCTGGCGCATCGACTATCACGGCCACAGTCGTTCGTGTCGAAAATGGAGCGGGGTGAGCGCAGACTTGACGTTGTTGAGTTTCTCGAAGTCGCTGACGCACTCGCGATCGATCCAACGACGTTTATCGAGCACTTACGGCGACCCGCCAGCGCTTCGAGCAAGAGGTAAATAAGCCTGGCGGTGACGGTATGTGAAGAAACATGCCCAACTTTGCCATCCAATGCTTATGCCTAAGAATTGTCCAAGTCCGTCTAGATCGGGGTAAATCACCGATTCAGTGACACCAGCATCTCGCAGTTGTGAC
>Ga0335081_10013530_pt1 | contig 13199 bp, 12 predicted proteins | sample Lox_Sample_35_FD_206713 | JGI IMG/M metagenome (GOLD analysis project Ga0335081, IMG submission 206713) | Soil microbial communities from Loxahatchee National Wildlife Refuge, Florida, United States - Lox_Sample_3.5 | ecosystem: Environmental > Terrestrial > Soil > Wetlands | place: USA...
CGTCGAAGCAGCGCATGACCATGTACGACGCCGCCATGCGCTACAAAACCGAGCACGTGCCGCTGGTGGTGTTCGCCGGCAAGGAATACGGCACCGGCTCGTCGCGCGACTGGGCGGCCAAGGGCGCGATCCTGCTCGGCGTGCGCGCGGTGATTGCACAGTCATTCGAGCGCATCCACCGCTCCAACCTGGTCGGCATGGGCGTGGTGCCTCTGGTGTTCGAAGAGGGTACGTCGTGGCAGACGCTGGGACTCAGGGGCGACGAGCAAGTCACCATTCGCGGCCTGCACGGCGATCTGAAGCCGCATCAGCGGTTGCTTGCCGAGATCGTCGCCTCGGACGGCGGGCTCAAGCGCGTGCCGCTGATCTGCCGCATCGATACGGTCGACGAACTCGACTACTACAAGAACGGCGGTATCCTGCAATACGTGCTGCGACATCTCGCGGCCTAGGGGGCGACAACGTAAGCGGTGCTGCCTCACCGCGAAGTGAGTGGCGGGTGACTGGCGCCGGCGTTACCACAAGCGCAGGCGACAAAGCTGTCGAGGGGTCTGCGGGGTGGAGATTGGAATGCTGCGCTGCCGCTTGGCGTCCGCGCCCCTGATTGCCGGGATCTTGATCGCGACCTATGGCGTGGTGCGCGCCGAACCGCGCGCACTGCTCGAGCTGTTCACCAGTCAGGGCTGCTCGTCGTGTCCGGAGGCCGACAAATTGCTCGGCGATCTCGCCGGCGATCCGTCGCTGATCGCGCTCAGCGTGCCGATCGACTATTGGGATTATCTCGGCTGGAAGGACACGCTGGCCATTCCGGGCCACTCGTCGCGGCAGCGCGCCTATGCGCGCGTGCGCGGCGACCGGCAGGTCTACACGCCGCAAATCGTCGTCAACGGCAGCATGCATGTACTCGGCAGCGACCGCGATGCCATCGAGCACACCATCGCGCAGACCGATCAAAAGCCTTTTGTGATGTCGCTGCCCGTGTCGCTGGCGGTGGTCGGCGGCAATCTGGCCGTTGCGATCAAGGCCAAGGACGGCGATCACGCCGCCGGCGAAGTCTGGCTGTGTCCGCTTGAGCGCGCGGTCGCCGTTGCCATCGGCCGCGGCGAAAATCACGGGCGCACCATCACCTATCACAATGTGGTGCGGCGCTGGGTCAAGCTCGGCGACTGGAGCGGCGCCGACGCGACGTGGACGGTGCCGATGTCGGAGATCAAGGCCGACGGCGTCGATGCCGCCGCGGTGATGGTGCAGGAAGGCAGCCGCGAGAAGCCGGGCGCCGTTCTCGGCGCCGCCTTTACCGCGCTCGCGCCGCAGACCACCGACGACGGACGGCAGACGTCGGAGCGCAAGTAGCGCAGGCGTCGCGATCCATCTCCCACCTTCCCAAAAGGGAAAGCTTCCAAAAAAGAAAAGGCCGGCGCGAGCCGGCCTTTAAGGTATTGGGGATTGAACCGTACGCGGAACTCTTGGCCCGGTCCGTCCGCGCCCCGGGGGGCTGGGGGGCTGAGGAATCCGGAACACGTACCGGACCGGGCCCTGAGGCAACGGTCCGCTATTTCGCAGTTCAGCTTGGCGCGTCATTGACCGAATTAGGGCCGCAATATGATTGGCCTAACGATACCGTGATTCCAGCGGTCGCAAATGTCGCACTTGCGCGACGCAACGCCATTCTCGGCTGCAAAGCACGGCACGATTTGGTGGATTTTTGTCGCGTCAAAACCTCTTGCCGACGCCGCCGTCCAGCGCGATCATGAAGCCAAGATGACAAAGGAGGCGCCGCATGGACTTCGGCGAAACCGAACCGAGCGCGTGGCGCGGGGGCGAGCTTCGCGCGCCCGCCCCCGCGAACGAAGTGACCTTCAGCCGCCGCGAGCTCGACCGCATTCTTAATCTCTATGGCCGCATGGTCGCTGCCGGCGAATGGCGTGATTACGCAATCGATTTTCTCAAAGACCGGGCGGTATTTTCGATTTTCCGCCGCGCCTCGGAAGTGCCCATCTACCGCATCGAAAAAAATCCGCGGCTTGAACGCCGCCAGGGCGCCTATAGCGTGATTTCGGCGACCGGCCACATCCTGCGCCGCGGCCATGAGCTCGACCGCGTGCTCAGCGCGCTCGATCGCTCGTTGCGGGTGGTCGCCGGCTGACGCGCTGGCGAGCATGATCTTTTTCGAGAACTGGCCGCCACTTTTCGCGATCATGCTCCAACTCTAAGGCGGCGCCGCGTCGCTGCTGCCGAGCGCGCGCTGCATCAGCACGGTGTCAAGCCAGCGGCCGTGCTTGTACCCGATCGACTGGAACGCGCCGATCAGGCGGAAGCCGCAGGCGGTGTGCACCGCGACCGAGGCGGTGTTGGCCGAGTCGCCGATCACGCCGATCATCTGCCGGAAGCCGAGCGCCTCCGACTCCGCGATCAAGCGCATGAGCAGCAGCCGGCCGATGCCGCGGCGGTGCAATTCCGGCGCGATGTAGATCGAATCCTCGATGCACCAATCGTAGGCGCGCCGGTCGCGGTACGGTCCCGCATAGGCATAGCCGGCGACCGCGCCATTGAGCTCGGCGACCAGATAGGGGAAGCGCCGCGCCAGCAGTGCGCTCTGCCGGCGCGCCATTTCGCTTTCGTCCGGCGGCTCGAGCTCGAACGACGCCGTGCCGTGGATCACGGCGTCGGCGTAGATGCGCGTGATCGCGGCGATGTCGCCGGGCAGGGCGGTTCGTATGCTGATTTCGGCCATCGCCGCAAAGCATAACAAAACGCCCCGGGCTTGGCCGGGGCGTATCGCTAGTTCCTGTCGAGGGGCTTCTTAGCGGCGGTCGCCGAGCAGCCGTAGCAGCATCAGGAACAGGTTGATGAAGTCGAGATAGAGCGACAGCGCGCCCATCACCGCCTTGCGGCCGGCAATGGTGCCGTCGTCCTGGACGCTGTACATCTCCTTGATGCGCTGGGTGTCGTAGGCGGTCAGCCCGACGAAGATCAGCACGCCGATCACCGAGATGGCCCAGTCGAGCCCGCTCGATTTCAGGAAGATGTTGACCAGCATGGCGATGAGAAGGCCAATGAGCCCCATCATCATGAACGAGCCGATGCCAGTGAGGTCGCGCTGCGTGGTGTAGCCCCACAGGCTCATGGCGCCGAATGTCGCCGCCGAGATGAAGAACACCCGCGTGATCGACGCGCCGGTGTATTGGAGAAAGATGCTGGACAGGAACAAGCCGAGCAGCCCGGCATAGACGAAGAACAGCGCCAGCGCCGTGCTGACCGACATGCGATTGACCCGGAAGCTCATGAAGAACACCAAGCCCAGCGTGGCGAGCGCCAGGATGATGGTTACCGGGCCGCTGAAGATCGCCTGACCGAAACTGGTCAGGCCGCTGACCTGGCCGTGGAACACCTGGATGGCGTCGCCGCCGGCTGCCTGATAGGTCAGCCAGGCCACCATGCCGGTGAGCGCCACGCCGGACGCCATGTAGTTGTAGACGCGGACCATATAGGCGCGCAGACCCGCGTCGATTGCGACTTGGTCCGCGCGATAGCCGGGCCGTGCCGTCGCAAAATTCCGATCGAAGTCGGACATGGAATTACCCCTGGGTTGTCCCGGCATGCGCCGGGCCTTGCGCTCGGCGCCAAGGCGCCGAATTCGCGTTGGCCGAATCTAGTGTGAAAGCCGAGCCCGCGCCAGATGGGTGCGACGCCAAATTTCACGGGTTACAAATCCTTAATTCTCAAGCCCTTGATGCGGCCGATTAGAGGCTGCGCAACACCTCCGCGGGCTTGCGGCCGAGCGCGGTGAGGGTGCCGGCAAGGCCCAAGGCGAGCGTTACGGCAAGCGCAGCGAGCGCCGCAGCCGCCGCCTGCCTGGGAAAAAACGCAAAGGGAAATTCCATGGCCCGGGTCACGATCAAGTCGGCGGCCAGCGTGCCCGTGGCGACGCCGAACAGCACGGTGACGAGGCCGATGCCGAGATATTCGAGCGCGAATGCGGCTATCAGCTGCGCCCGCGTCGCGCCATAGGTCTTCAACACCACGGCGTCGTAGATGCGAAAGCGCTGGCCGGCGGCAAGCGCGCCGCCGAGCACGAGGGCTGCGGCGATGAGCGTCAGCGAACTCGCGCCGCCAAGCGCCAGAACGAGCTTGTTGATGATGCCGTCGAACGTGGTGAGCGCGTCTTTGACGTACACCGCCGAAACCATCGGATAGGCACCGGCGAGCGCCTTGATCACGGCGGTTTCCTCCTTCGTCGTGCCGCCATCGCCAAAGGTCAGGGTGGCGATGTCGCTGTGCGGTGCCCCGGCGAAGGTGCCCGGCGAAAACACCAGGACGAAATTGATGCCGAGGGTTTCCCAATCGACCTCGCGCAGGTTGGCGATGCGCGCGGTGACGTTGCGGCCGAGCACGTTGACCGTGATCGATTGGCCGATCTTCAGATCGAGGTCGTGGGCGGTGCGGCTCTCGAGCGAGACCAGCGGTTCGCCTGCATAATCGACGGCCCACCATTGCCCGTCGACGATGCGCGAACCGGCCGGAACCGCCGACGCAAAGGTAATGCCGCGGTCGCCCTGCAGCACCCAGCGCGAGGCGGCGGCCGGTTTCAGATCCTCGGCCTTGATGCCGTTCGCTGCGGCGATGCGGCCGCGCAGCATCGGCACGCGTTCGAGCGTCGACGCCGGCGCGTGCTCGCGGATGAAGGCATCGAAGCCGGCGCCATCGGCCGCCGGGATATCGAGGAAGAAGAACGACGGCGCTTTTTCCGGCAGCGCGGCGGTGAATTGGCGATGCAGATTTTCGTTGAGCTCGATCACGGTGACCAGCAAGGCAAGGCCCAGGCCCAGCGAGAGCACGACGCTCGGCGTCAGCGCGCCCGGGCGATGAATGTTGGCGATCGCAAGCCGCGCGATGGCCGAACGCCCGCGTGGCAGGTGGCGAGCAATCGCCATGGTGGCGAGGGCAACGAGCCGCAGCGCCGCCAGCACGCCGGCCGCCGACGCAACGAAGATCGTCGCGATGCGGTGGTCGTAGGTGGTAAGAATCGCGAGCGTCGCCAGCGCCGCGACGACCGCGACGGTCGCGACCACATAGCGCCGGCGCGGCCAGCGCCGCTCGCGGGCGACCTCGTCGCGAAATAGCTGCGAGACCGCAACGTCGTGGGCGCGGCCAAGGGGCCACAAGGCGAAGGCGAGCGCCGTCAGCATGCCATAGACGACCGACAGCACGAGCGCGCCGAGATGCAGCGCCGGCGCCACCGGCAACGGGATGATCGCGCCGAACGCCCAGACGATGATGTAAGGCAGCGCCGCACCAAGGACCGCGCCGGCAACCGATGCGAACAACGCCACCAGCAGCATCTGGCCGCAATAGATGGCGAACACAGCGCTGCCGCTGGCGCCAAGGGCCTTCATGGTGGCGATGGCGTCGCGCTTGCGCGCCAGATGCGCGGTGACGGCGTTGGCGACGCCGACACCGCCGACGAGCAGCGTGGTTAGGCCGACCAGCGTCAGGAATTGGGTGAAGCGCTCGACGTTGCGGTCGAGCTGCGGCGAGGCTTTGCTGCGGGTGCGAATTTCCCAGCCGGCATCCGGAAACGCCGCCTGCGCCTGTTTCTCCACAGCCGCGACCGCGGCATCCGTGGCGTCGGTCTCAGGCAGGCGCAGCCGATAGAGCCAGCGCACCAGGCTGCCGGGCTGGATGAGCGCGCTGGCGCGCAGCGCCGCCTCGCCGATCAGAAGCCGCGGCCCAAAGCCGATGCCGCCAGCGAGCCGGTCCGGCTCGCCGGTCAAAGCGGCGCGCAGCTCGATCGTCGCGCGGCCAAGGGCGATGTGGTCGCCGATTTTCAGATCGAGCCGGCTCAGTAGCGCCGGATCGACGGCGGCGCCGAAGACGCCGTTTGTTTGCGCGAACAGCGCCGGCAGCGGCAGCGGCGGGTCAGTCGCGACGGCACCAAACAGCGGATAGGCGGCGTCGACGGCTTTGACTTCGACCAGCGTGGAGCGGCCGTCCGCGATGCGCGCCATGGCGCGTGTCATGGCAATGACCGACAGCGTGCCGTGGCGGTCGAGAAAGGCGCGTTCAGCGTCATTGGCTTGGCGCTGGATCAAGGTGAAGGCGAGATCGCCGCCGAGGATCGCCTGGCCGGCGCTGGCGACGCCGTCGGCAAGGCTTGCGGCGACCGAGCCGACACCGGCGATCGCCAGCACGCCGAGCGCGATGCAGGCGATGAAAACGCCGAAGCCGCGCAAGCTGCCGCGAAGTTCGCGCCAGGCAAGCCGCCAGGCGAGCCTCGCGGTGTGTCCGGCGCCCGGGCGCCGCGGCGTCAGCGTATCGGCCAGCACGCTCACGGCTTCGCCTCGTGCAGCATCGTCGCGAGCCGCCCCGAATGCAGATGCAGCACGCGGTCGCATCGCGCCGCGAGCTCGCTGTCGTGGGTCACCAGGATGAGCGTGGTGCCGCGCTCGCGATGGCCGCGGAACAAAAGCTCGATGATGTCTCGTCCGGTCTCCTCGTCGAGATTCCCGGTCGGCTCGTCGGCGACGATCAGCGCCGGTTCGGGCGCGAGCGCACGCGCCAGCGCGACACGCTGCTGCTCGCCGCCAGACAGTTCGGCGGGGTAGTGATGCAAACGGTTCGCGAGCCCGACCGCCGCAAGCTCGCGTTCGGCGCGGGCAAACGCGTCGCGCATGCCGGCAAATTCCAGCGGCACGGCGACGTTCTCCAGCGCCGTCATGGTCGGGATCAGATGAAAGGCCTGAAAGACGATGCCGACATTGCGGCCGCGGAAGCGCGCCAGGCCGTCTTCGTCGAGTCGTTGCAGATCCTGCCCGGCGACGATGACGGCGCCGGTATCCGGCCGCTCCAATCCGGTCATCACCATCAGCAGCGTCGATTTGCCCGACCCCGACGGGCCCAGCAGTGCGACGGCCTCGCCGCGTCCTATATTGAGGTCGATGTCGTGCAGGATATGAACGCGGGCGGAGCCGCGGCCAAGCGATAGATTGACGCCGCGAAGCGCAATAGCTCCGGCAACGGAAGGGTGGCCCGAAATGTCGTTCATGCTGCCGGCTTGGTACCGCCCGTCCTCGTCGTGGCGCGCCCGATCATATGGGTGGCGGCCCCTGCTGGTCCAAATCTTCAGTGCTGCGGCTTTTAGCCTGACCATGGCCGCCGGAATAGCCGCGCCGCCGGCAAGCGCCGCGCCGCCCTTGAAAATCGTCGCGCTCGGCGACTCGCTCACCGCCGGCTACGGCCTGTCCGCCGCCGAAGGCTTGGTGCCGCGCCTGCAAGCGGCGCTGGCGAAAAAGGGTATCGCGGTTGAAATCGAGAATGCCGGCGTCTCCGGCGACACCGCGTCCGACGGGCTCGCGCGGCTCGACTGGTCGGTGCCGCGAGGCACCGACGCCGTCATCGTCGAGCTTGGCGCCAACGACATGCTGCGCGGCATCAAGCCCGAAGTAACGCGCGCCGCGCTCGACGAGATCTTAAGCCGTCTCGCTGCGCGTCACATATTTGTCTTGCTGTGTGGCATGCGCGCCGCGCCTAATCTCGGCGCCGACTACGGCGGAGCCTTCGAGCGCATCTATTCCGACCTTGCCGACAAATATGGCGTCGCGCTCTATTCGTTCTTTCTCGACGGCGTCGCCGGCAACTTGAGCCTCCTGCAGCGCGACGGCTTGCACCCCAACGCCGCCGGCGTCGATGCGATCGTGACGCACATTTTGCCGCAGATCGAGACGTTGATTGCTCATATTCGCGCCCAACATCCGTCGTAAGGGTTGCGTCGTAAGGGTTGCACGCCGGGCACGTTCCCGACATGCTGCGTGTCAAGCGATTCGCGTAGGGCGGTCATCATGCCTCGCCTGTTCACCGCTCTCGAAATTCCGCCCCATATCGCCCAATCGCTGGCGACAATGCGCGGCGGGTTGCCCGGCGCCCGCTGGATCGATCCCGAGAACTATCACCTGACGCTGCGCTTCATCGGCGACATCGACGATGCGTTGGCGCATGAAATCGCCGGCGTTCTCGGGCGCGTGCGGCGCATGGCATTCGAGCTGCGGCTCGACGGGCTGTCGTCGTTCGGCGGCCGCAAGCCGCGCGCCGTGGTGGCGGCGGTCGCGCCGATCGCACCGCTGATAGAGCTGCAGGCCGAGCACGAGCGGCTGTTGCAGCGATTGGGGCTCGAGCCCGAAGGGCGCAAATACACGCCCCATGTGACGCTGGCGCGACTGCGCGATTCGTCGAGCCATCAAGTCGCCGATTATCTCAGCGCGCGCGGTCACTTTCGTTCCGCATCGTTCGAAGTCTCGCGCTTTGTGCTGTACTCGTCGCGCGCCTCGGTCGGCGGCGGGCCCTATGTGGTCGAGGCTGACTATCCGCTCGGCGAGCCGGCGCTGCGGCGGGCGTAATCTCTTAAGCCTCACGCCCGCAGCATGCGGGTCTGCAGATCGAGCATCGCGGTGGCGAAGCCGTGGCCGTCGGCCATCAATTCGCGCATCACCGACAACGGCGTCGGCCGCGACGATTCGACCTCGCCGACCACATTGCCGAAATCGAACGACAATTCCGCGTCGAACTTGCGCGCCAGCTGCTGCATGCGGTGGTTCTCGGCGAGGCACGCCATGTGCAGCTGGCGGATGCCGCGGTTGCGCGCGGTCAATAGCGTCTGCCGCAGCAGCGCCGAGCCGACGCCGTGGCTTTGCCACGGCTTCTCGACGCTGAGCGCGGCTTCGGCCTGGCGCGGGAAGCGCAGGCCGAGCGGCCGCAGCTCGGCGGCACCGTGCATCTTGCCGTCGATGAAGAAGCCGTGCACGACTGCTTCCAGCGCGATCGACAGGTCGACGTAGTTGCGGATGAAGTCCTCGGATACGCCGCCGCCGAATCGGCTGTGCCGGCTTGCCGCATCGAGGCGCAGAAGATGGTCGCGGTATTTTGCCGCTTCACCGATCCACAATTTGCGGATCACGCCGCCTTCGGGAAGAACGTCCTGCATACCAAGGGTCTCCTGACTTTCATTGTCACCAAGCCCTCTCGATGCGCCTCCTCCCTGGAGATTGGGCGAACTTAAACGCCGAATCAGACCACTATATGTCGTGCGCCGAAAAAAATTGGCAAGCTGAAGCATTGGGCAGCATGCCCATAATTCTCTATATGCATGGCTGGTAAAGTGTTCACGACTGTTTGACGACCGTTGAAGCATCGTGTGCCAAAATCTTGGCGCACTCGATTCAATGTCGTACCACGTTCATGTCTTGCAGCTCTTGCAACGTCCCGCCACGTTTCGTCCACACCGGTTAACCCGTTAATGGCGAATTCCGTCACAGCGCAATATGCCGCGAGCGTGGCGGCAGGCCGCGTCGGCAACGACGACGCGCAGGTCGCCGTCATCGCGAAGCTGGCGCGGCTCGAGGCGCGCATCGTCGAGCATCGGCTGGCGCGCAAATCGTCGTCGCTCGGCTGGCTGTTCGGCAGCCGCAAGGATCGCGAAGAGCGGCTCAAGGGCCTCTACATCTACGGCGACGTCGGCCGCGGCAAGACGATGCTGATGGATTTGTTCTTCGAGGCGAGCCCCGTCGTGCGCAAGCGCCGCGCCCACTTTCACGAATTCATGCTCGACGTGCACGATCGCATCTACAGCTTCCGCCAGCGGATGAAGCTCGGCGAATTTTCCGGCGACGATCCGGTCACGCTCACGGCGCAGGAATTGGCGCAGGAGGCCTGGCTCCTGTGCTTCGACGAATTCCACGTCACCGACATCGCCGACGCCATGATCCTCGGCCGGCTGTTCACGCAACTGTTCGAGCGCAGCGTCGTGGTGGTCGCCACCTCAAACGTGGCGCCCGACGAGCTCTACAAAGGCGGCTTGAATCGGGCACTATTCGTGCCGTTCATCCATTTGCTCGAAGCGCATATGGATATCGCGCGGCTCGACGCCCGCACCGATTTCCGCCTGGAAAAATTGGCCGGCCTGCCGGTCTGGTACGTGCCGGCCGATGCCGCGGCCGACTTAGCCCTCGATGATGCCTGGCGGCGGCTCGCCGGCGGCAATGGCGGCGTGGCGCAGGAGCTGCCGCTCAAGGGCCGCCGCGTGCACGTGCCGCGCGCCGCCATGGGGGTGGCGCGCTTTTCCTTTCACGACCTCTGCGAGGCGCCGCTCGCCGCCGCCGATTACCTGCGCATCACCCGCGAGTACCACACCGTCATCCTCGATCGCGTGCCGACGATGACCTACGACAACCGCAACGCCGCCAAGCGCTTCATCATCCTGATCGACACGCTGTACGACATGAACGTGAAGCTGATCGCTTCGGCGGCGGCGGAGCCCGACGCGCTCTATCACGCCGACGAAGGCTTCGAGGCGCAGGAATTCAAGCGTACCGCGTCCCGCCTGATCGAGATGGGCTCGCAGGCCTATCTCGCGCGGCCGCACGGCGCGGCCCATGCGCAAGCCTCGGCCTCGACCGCGGGCATCGTGGAAACCTGACGACTTCAGCCGCCGAAGCTCGTCGTCACCATCGCCACGACGACCATCGCCATCAACGCGGTGGCGAGCCAGCCGAATATCATCAGCGCGCGCGAAGCGGCGAAGGCGCCCATGATCTTGCGGCTTGCGACGACGATCATCATCGCCACCATCAGCGGCACGGCGACAACGCCATTGACCACGGCGGCCCAGAACAACATGCGGATCGGATCGAGCGGGGTAAGCGCGACGAGGAGCCCCGCGATCGTCGCCGCCGCGACGATCAGATAAAAGCCTCGCGCACGCCGTGCCGGCAGTTCGAGACTGCTTTCCCAATGGAAGGTATCCGCCACCGCATAGGCGGCGGAACCGGCCAGCACCGGCACGGCGAGCAGTCCGGTGCCGATAATGCCGGTGGAGAACAGAACGAACGTGAAAGGCCCCGCGAGCGGCCGCAGCGCCTCGGCGGCCTGAGCTGCGGTCGCGATGTCGGTTTTGCCGTGGGCGTGCAGCGTTGCGGCGGTGGTGACGATGATGAAGAAGCCGACGATGTTGGACAACATCATCCCGGCGGCGGTGTCGAGCCCGATGCGGCTTGCTTGCCGATCGTTCAAGCGTCTGGCAATCGCGGCTGCGCCATTCTTCGCCCTGCTGCGCAGCTTGCGTTCTTCGGCCTCCAGCGAGGCCTGCCAGAAGAACATGTACGGGCTGATCGTGGTGCCGAAGATCGCCACCAGCATCAGCATCAAATCGCGATTCCAGCTGAGCCGCGGCAGGAACGTGGCGCTCAGCACCTCGCCCCACGGAATCCGCACGCTGAAGGCGGCGACCACATAGGCGAACAGCACCAGGGTTAGCGCCTTCAGATAGCGCGCGTAGAGGTGGTAGGGAATCGCGATCTCGGCGGCGAGGCAAGCGATGCCGAAGGCGACCACATAGACGAGGCCGGGGCCGCCAATCACGAGCCGCAATGCTTCGCCCATCGCCGCGATATCGGCGGCAAGATTGAGCGTGTTGGCAATCAGCAGCAGTCCGACGATGCCGTAGAGCGCGCCGACCGGCAGCGCCTTGCCCAAATTGGCGGCGAGGCCCCGGCCGGTGACGGCGCCGATGCGGGCGCTGACCAGCTGGATCGCGATCATGAACGGCGTGGTCAGAAACATCGTCCAGCACAGCGCGTAGCCGAACTGGGCGCCGCCCTGAGAGTAGGTGGCGATGCCGCTCGGGTCGTCGTCCGCAGCCCCGGTGACCAGGCCCGGGCCGAACGTTCGCAAGAATGATTTTCCGGACCGGGTTGCGCCCGCCATGCGGCCTCTCGGGTTCACCGCGTCGACGGCACGGACCCGTCAAACAATCGCGCCGGCGCGCGTTTCGTTCCCGCTAGCGCCGCGGCCGAGTCGACGCAAGCCGACTTGAACGTGTCACCCGAAAGGGCTAATGACCGCGCTGGCCGGTCCCCTTTTGCCCCATCAATCAAGGATATTCGAATGGCGCGACACAAGATTGCACTGATCGGCTCGGGCCAGATCGGCGGCACCTTGGCCCATCTGATCGGTCTCAAGGAGTTGGGCGACGTCGTCATGTTCGACATCGCCGAAGGCGTGCCGCAGGGCAAGGCGCTCGATCTCGTGCAGTCGTCGCCGGTCGACGGCTTCGACGTCCGCTTTTCCGGTACCAATTCCTACGAGGCGATGGAGGGCGCGTCGGTCTGCATCGTCACCGCCGGCGTGCCGCGCAAGCCCGGCATGAGCCGCGACGATCTTCTCGGTATCAATCTCAAGGTGATGGAGCAGGTCGGCTCGGGCATCAAGAAATACGCGCCGAATGCCTTTGTCATCTGCATCACCAATCCGCTCGACGCCATGGTCTGGGCGCTGCAGAAATGCTGCGGGCTGCCGAAGCACATGGTGATCGGCATGGCCGGCATCCTCGACTCCTCGCGCTTCCGTTATTTCCTCGCCGACGAGTTCAATGTCTCGGTCGAAGACGTCACCGCCTTCGTGCTCGGTGGCCACGGCGACACCATGGTGCCGCTGGTGCGCTACTCGACGGTCGCCGGCATTCCGCTGCCGGACCTGGTCAAGATGGGCTGGACCACGCAGGCGCGCATCGACGAAATCGTCGAGCGCACCCGAAACGGCGGCGGCGAGATCGTGAGCCTGTTGCGCACCGGCTCGGCGTTCTACGCGCCGGCGGCGTCCGCCATCGCCATGGCCGAGAGTTATCTGCGCGACAAGAAGCGGGTGGTGCCGTGCGCCGCCTGGCTCAACGGTGAATACGGCATCAAGGACCTCTATGTCGGCGTGCCGATCGTGATCGGCGCCAAAGGGGTCGAGCGCATCGTCGAGATCGAGCTGAACAGTGCCGAGCGCGCCATGTTCGAGAAATCGGCGGGGTCGGTGGAGGCGCTGGTCGAGGCCTGCAAGAAGATCGCTCCCGATTTAGGGAAGTAACGAACGTCTCAACTGTCATGCTCCGCGAAAGCGGAGCATCCAGTGGTCACTGCGCGATGGTTTGTGATTACTGGGTTGCTCGCCTTCGCGGGCAATGACAACCGGTGGAACTCCCATGAACATCCACGAATACCAAGCCAAGGCAGTGTTGCGCGAGTTCGGCGTGCCGGTACCGCGCGGCATTCCGGCGTTCAGCGTCGAAGAAGCCGAGAAGGCCGCGGGCGAGCTCGGCGGGCCGGTCTGGGTGGTGAAGGCGCAGATCCACGCCGGCGGCCGCGGCAAAGCCGGTGGCGTCAAGG
>Ga0335081_10013531_pt1 | contig 13198 bp, 8 predicted proteins | sample Lox_Sample_35_FD_206713 | JGI IMG/M metagenome (GOLD analysis project Ga0335081, IMG submission 206713) | Soil microbial communities from Loxahatchee National Wildlife Refuge, Florida, United States - Lox_Sample_3.5 | ecosystem: Environmental > Terrestrial > Soil > Wetlands | place: USA: Florida...
CTCCGTCACGATGCCATTGTGATCTACGACGATCCCCCAAAGGTAACCACCGACGTTTCGCATATGCTCTGAGCTGTTCCAGTCGGCAGCGACCACGGAGCGGTCCACGATGCGGTTATAGTACTTCGAGCCAGTATCGTCGACGCACTCGATCAAAGGGGTCAGGTTCAGGTAGGGCATCTTTAATCCCGGCAGTGGCTGAGAAGCGTAGCCGAATGCGGTGCCTAGCGCAAAGACGCCAGCGGGAGACTTGCCGTCTCCCTCTCTCTTGACTGGATCGGATGCTGCACGGACATTGGAATCATCGGTCGCAATGACGCCGATACCCCACCCTAAGCCATTCTTGCCGACGACGATCGAGATCGGGTCGCCCACGGGATACCATTTTTCATGCACAGTGGCGCGCTCATATCGCTGCAACCGTCCTTCAACCGCATTCCAGTCCGAAGTCGTGACCACGATCATCTGTGTGGAACGAGAGAGAGCCTCAGACTTAAAAGTGCCGGCCTGAGTCGAGCCGCGCGCGCACCAGCTTACGATCAACAGAAGACAAACGAGAATGGATGCCGGTTTCATCAACAACAGTGTAAACGGTGAAGAAGCCACGCAATCGCAACCTGTATTTTTTCCCGCGGAATAATTCCTGTGTATGCACCCGAGCCTTGTGCAGAACTCCTTTGCACGCCATTTGGAAATCGCCATCAAGCTCGATCCGCGATTCGGGGAAGCGTATTTCAATTATGGAATCGTCTTGATGAATTCGGGCAGATATGCCGATGCGGCCGCCCACTTCGCGCGGGCTGTGGATCTCGACCTTTCGCCGGACTTTCTGACTGCCTCGCTGATCTCTTCCGAGATCCATGCCAACGAACCCGACGCCGCGGTTGCCGATTTGCAGACCATTCACACGAAGAGACTCAAGCACCATGCCTCCTTGCACTGGCAGGATGCCAAGTTCCTCGATGGTCTTGGCCGCAGTCAAGATGCGGGAGCGCAGTACCGGCAATATACCGCCGAGGCCCAATAAAGCTAGCCTCGACTGAGAAGCCCGGCAGCTAGGGGGATGGATGGCGGGGCTACAAACCCAAATTACAAGCTGCCGCCCCACCGGATCCGCAAGTTGACGTCAGAACCTCACACCGAATTCACCTCGAAACGTTCTCGGCGCCACGAAATGGGTCCCCGCGCATGTGGACAGGAAGTTGTACATCGCAACCTTGTTCGTAACGTTCAGGATAGTAAAGCGTCCCGTCCATTTCACCTTGTCGGTATGGAACAGGTTATCGGACCCGATGGCGGCATCGAACAGGTTCCGCGGCTTCACCCGCGCCGGATTTTTGTCATCGTTCTCCGTGCCAGGCGCTGGAATGTTGACCAGTTTCGATCCGTAATTCGTGGAACTTACCGGACATGTCGAAGACGTAATCGGATTGGCGAGCGTGGCAACCTGACCATTGCAGTAGAAGCCGATCATCTGCTGCTGGTCCGGAGTGAGAGAAAGCAGACTGGCGAGATCAGGCACCGCATTTGAGACGATTCCGCTGTCGAAACGCCACGTCAGCGCCACCCAGGGGAGCCGCTTCGGCAGCTGATATTGAAAGTGGGTTGTGCTCTGCAATGCCTGGTCATGATCAACTCGCTGGACAGTCACGGAGGTGAGATCGCTCTGGTTGAATATGATTCCTCCATTCTCCGGGCCGAAGATGCGGGCGCGTGTGTGTCCCAACGTAGTGAACAGCGAGAATCCTTTCGTCTCAGCCATGGTCAGCCGGATGGCGAAACCGTCCATCTTCGACTTCCGCCATGTAATCGGGAACACGAGCGCCGTGGTCAGCAGCGTATCCAGATCGTAGGCGTTGTGCGTGTACTTCCAGAAATAGTCGCCATCAAGGATTAACTTGCGCCCAATCGCTTGCTGGAAACCTGCATTGAACTGGTTTCTGCGCCCAGACTGCAACGGTACAGCAGCGGCAGCACCGAAGACGTTGGTTGCCAGTCCTCCCGCACCAGTTGCACTGGAGAGCACGAGGTTCTCATTGAAAGGTGTTTCGAGTGAACGCGAGTAAGAAACGCGCAAGACGGTTCCCATCCGGGCCTGATAAGCAATACCTAGGCGTGGCTGCCACGACGTCGCGCTGCTCAGGCCATCGTAGTGGTCAAGACGAAGACCGGCATTAAGAGTGAAATGGCCCATGGCAATGGTGTCTTGCACGAAGGCCGCCTGCTCCTTGATCTGGGCTCCCTGATGGAAGTGGAAGAGTGTTCCTCCAGGCTGTGTCAGGTCGTAGGGGACCAGGCCAGGGAGAAGGTTGCCATTGTCGTCGACGAAATCGGGGTAGGTGGGGTCGGTAATACCCAACCGGAAGTCCTCCAGCAGGTTCGTCTGATTGATCTGAATGCCGGCCTTAGCGTTGTGTCTGCCCTTGGAATATGCGACGTCTGCCTTGATACCAAAGTTGGTCAAGCGGCGATTCTGTCCCATCGTAGCCGGTTGGTCTGACATGTACGACGCGCTGGGATAATAGTCGACCAGATCCTGACGATAGTAGGGATTCACCGTCAGCAGCGCTGAGGGGCTGAAGGTGTGCACCCAGCCAGGTGCAATACTCATGGAACGGACTTGCTGACGCTGGTCCTGTCCGGAGTTCACCTGATCGTAGGTGTTGGGGATCTGAAACCAGGAACGAGCGAGGAATAGATTCAGATGCAAAGCATCCGCGGCTCTCGGCTGGAAGTCAACACGATCAAATAGGTTCTCGTTGTTGCCGACGGCATGGAACACCGCGAGTTCGGGAGGATCAAGGAACCGGCCGGAGCGGATCCAATTCAAGGCCGTGAAATTGCCGATTTTGTTGTTCCCCAATCCCAGACTCGCGCTCTGTCCAACAGTGCCGAACGACCCGTACTGCGTGAGCAGATCTCCATGCGCTTGGTTCTGCCCTAAGCCCGAGCGTGTGATAGCCGTTACCACAAGACTGGTCTTGTCGCCGTACTCAGCGGGAGTAGCGCCAAAAATGGCGTCCAGAGATTGAATCGCGTTGGGCGGGAGTTGGGTAGAGAAGATGTAGCCTTGCTGGTCGGTGATCGGTTGGTTGTCCACGGATAGCGACATTTGCGCGTGATCACCCAGGGGGTGAAAGAATCCGTTGGAGTCAGCCACAACTCCGGGAGTAGACAACGTGATGATGTCGCTGAGGCCAGAGGCGACGGTGGTTGTGGGCAGCTTGTTGAAGACATCGTCGCCCACACTCGCATGTGATAGCGGCACGGAGTCCAGAGAAGTCTCGCCCCTGACCTGCACTATCTCACTTTGAGAGCCCACTACAAGCGAGATCTTCAGATCCAGAGGGACTTTCGAGCGTACGAGGACATCGGTGTGGGAACGCTCGAATCCCGGAGCGGACACGAGCAAGTGGTAGGAGGCGGGCGGTATATTCGTAAACAGGAACTTACCTGCCTCGTCTGTAAGCTTTGCTTGCGTATAGTGGGTGAATTCGTTCTCGATCTTAACCGTCGCGGCAACAACGACTGCCCCCGTCGGATCCACGACGGTACCCTGCACTGTTCCTGCGACGCCGACCGACTGTGCCAATAGACTGATTGAGCCAGAGATGAATAACAGTACTGCAATGAATCGCGTCATAAATGTCTCCTTTGAGCTAGCCAGTAAAACCCGAGATCGGGCGGGCGGCCCGCACCATTCGCCGGACGGAATGGATCATCTGCAGCGCGTCCGATCTTCAGAGCCCGGCGTACTGCGCGCAGAGCCTTGGGAACTTGAGTTAAGGCTGAGATCTAGCTGACCGGAGGAGCACGAGCTGGAAATTGGAGTTCAGCGGTACCTGAAACCTCAGAGACCGGCTCCGAAAAAAGGGCAGGTAAACAACTACAGGGTTTTTGAACAGCAAACGCAACTTTGCGAATTATGCTGTTCGCGGTGCGGCAGAGCTGGCAATCATGAGTCGGGGCGTTGTTCTTGGCTGCAGACGCCGACAGCGCGGGAAAAGCGGATTCCGTCGCTGGCAGCGGAGCCGTATGCACGAGCGGATGGACCGCTGCGTGCAGAAACAGAAAAAGCGCCAGCCAGGTTCTGATCCTCTTCACATACAGCTCCGTTGGGAAGTTTATGTGAGACTCAATTTCTCTTTCTGTGACTCAACTCACACCTCCTTGTGGTCCTCTGGCGCCTTCAACCTTGCCTTCGTGCGAACGTAGTCGGAAAAGCTCCTCTCACCGCAATCGCGCAAGCACCGCCAGAAACTCGGGATCAACCCGCGAACCTGGACACCAGCCGGGGTTAGCAGGCCAGATGCGTGACGCCGGGATGTTAGACTGCACCCGTCCGCGTAATTTATTCATGACGGCGATCACAGTCTCCAAAGAGGAGGGGAGGAAGTTTTTTTCATTTCCGCGGTGCAGCAACGATCTATGAAGGGAGAGCCTACGCTGAGGACAGCATTAAACTCGGGCAGTTCAATCTGAATCTCGGCCTTCGATATGACAGCTACGCTGGTCTGAGCAGGGGCTTCGGCGTTCAGCCTCGTGACGGTGTTGCATACCAAATCCGCTCAATGGGTAGCGTTCTTCGCGTTTCATACGCACGAGTTTTTCTGACTACCTACAACGAGAATCTGGTTCTCTCCAGTTCGACCGACCTGGGAGGTCTTGGGGCTGGCTCGAACTCGGTCCAGGCGCTTGTTCCCGCGCGACGTAATCAGTTCAACGTTGGGATTGAACAGCAGTTCGGTGCGAAGTTCGGTGTCCAAGCAGAATACTTCTGGAAATTTACGGATGGGCCCAGCGAATAACCATACTTCTGCAATTCCTTTTTCCCTCTGTGTTCCTCTAAGACACGGCTGACCTTCCCTTCAGTCGCTTTTGAGAGGATGACGCGGTCCGGAATAACGGAACTTTCCTGAATCGACAGCAGATCGTCTCCACTGCGTCGATCCTTTGGAGATGTACCCAATTCTATTGCTCTCACGTTCGCGTTCACCTGTTCTTGGCCCTTTCCCAGAGCTTGTTGGAGTTCCGTTGCGGCATGGTGGTGATTCGACGCTAGTTCGTCAGCAATTGTTGTTTCGGCAGTTCGCAAGAAGGCAGCATCGTTTCCCTTTCGATAAGAGTGAAAAAGCATCCTTAATTTGTCCGTACTCACTAGAGCTCGCATATCGGCAGGTTAAGGACTCGCGCCTTCCAGACATTTTTGTGTCACTGCACCAAAAGCCGTACATCAACGAGTGTAGTGACTAGGCTCTTTGGCTAATAGCATAACAGTGGCTGAGAGCATGCAACTGCGACATTGGATTGGGGATTCTGCCCTATAACGGCTTCTCTCTGAATGTGAGGGATCCGCTATGCACGACTCACACATTTTGGCCTACTGACTGTCGGCAGGTCAGAAAGCTTGATTTCGCAAACAATCGGACATTCATCTGAGTGCCAGCTGTGTGTCCATTCGCAGATGAATCTGTTGATCTCGAGCTTCGAACAGCGGTAGCGTCGGGCGGTGCTCACGATTCGCGCAATGGCCGGCGGACAGGGATACGCTCAGAGACATCTCCAACAGAGTGACTACTTCGACCAAAAGCGTACCGTCGAAGGCCAGTGGCATGGTCGCGGAGCAGAACTGTTAGGCCTATCAGGAAAGGTCAGGTCCGAGGATTTCGAATCGCTTCGGCAGGGACTCGACCCGTTCACGGGCGACTTTCTCCGGCAGCGCCAAGGCTCCGATCGCATCTCCTCAGATGGAGCCGAGCAAAGCAAGGCGCGGTCTCTCTATGACATGACGTTCTCAGCACCAAAGTCCGTCTCTGTCATGGCAATTGTAGGCGGCGACGAGAGATTGATTGCCGCGCACGAAACCGCTGTTCGCGAAACCCTACAGGAGGCGGAGAAATACTCTGCAACTCGGGTGCGACTTGCTGGCCTTAACGAAAATCGAACGACGGGAAACTGGGTCGTGGCCGCCTACACACATGACACAAGCCGAGAACTCGATCCCCAGCTCCATACGCATGCGGTGGCTGCCAACCTCACCTACGACGGGACAGAGGCTCGATGGAAAGCACTCCAAGCCTCCGGTTTGTATGAACGCCGTAGCTATCTCACTGAGGTCTACCGGAATGCGCTGGCTCGTGAAGTGCGCGCCTTGGGTTATGAAATTGAAAACCGACGCGACATTGCCGGCAAAGACAAAGGATTTGAAATCGCCGGCGTGTCCCAGGAGATCCTCGACAAATACAGTAGGCGAAGTGCGCAGCGAGATGCCGCGATTGAGGAATTCACTCACAAGCGTGGGCGCGCTCCAACTGATAATGAGGTCGCGGTCCTTATCCGCGAGACGCGGGCAGACAAATTACAAGAGATTTCGACCGAGCAGGTTCGTTCTCGCCAATTGGAGAGACTAGCTCCGGACCAGCGAAACATGCTCGGCAGCCTACGCGAGGAAGCACTCCAACAGAGCCCACCAATACGAATCGAGCATCGCGCGGCCGAAGCGTCACTTGGGCACGCACAGGAACACGTCTTCGAACGATTGTCAGTCGCCAAAGAACACGAGATTCTGACTGAGGCGCTCCGACATGGCCGTGGACAGGTGGAGTTGTCGGCTCTCCAGGGCGTCCTTTCTCGAGAACGCACGAGTGGAAATCTAGTTGCTGCCGGTGATGAGATCGCAACGCACGCGAGTCTCCTCCGCGAACGCGATATGGTGGCAGTCGTCAACCGCGGGCTGGATCGATATGACCGACTCGGCAGCAGTAAGCACTTTGAGTCGGCGCCCCAACTGCGAGATGAGCAGAGACGAGCAGTCGAAATGGTCCTCGACTCTACCGACCTGGCCGTCAACCTTCGCGGTGCCGCCGGAACCGGCAAGACCGCAACTCTGCGAGAGATTGACCGTGGTTTAAGGGAAAGCGGAACACAAGTTGTAGCCGTCGCTCCAACTCGCAGCGCCGTTGACGAATTGCAGAAAGTTGGCTTTCGTAACGCGATGACCGTATCGCGATTGCTGGAAGATGGGGAGTCACAGCGCATGCTGCCGGGGAGCGTTCTGATTGTGGATGAAGCCGGCATGGTTTCTGGCAAGCAGATGCAGAGCCTTTTGCATCTGGCTGAAGATCATGGTGCAAGGATCATCTTCTCTGGGGACACTCGGCAGATTCGCAGCGTCGAAGCCTCCGACGCGTTGCGCATTCTGGAAACGGAATCGGGTCTGAAAAGTATCTCGCTGACTGGCGTGCAGCGCCAAATCAATCCTGATTATCGAGAAGCAATCAAGATCATGCGTAGTTCCCCAGAGGAGGGTTTCCGCAAACTGGAAGAACTGGGAGCCATACGTGAAGTGCACATGTTTGATCGAAGCCAGGCGGTCGCACACCTCCACCGTGAGTTCCGAATCAAAGGACAAGATACCCTGGTAGTAGCAGGCACGCACGAAGAGATTTCGCACATCAACGAAGCAATCCGTCAAGATCGAAAGGAACATGGTGAACTGGGAGCGGGTTGCCATTTCGATACGTACGTTTCCCTTCAGTGGACAGCAGCGCAAAAGCAGGATATTTCCAACTATCAAGAGGGCCTTGTTCTTCAATTCAACCGAAACACTAAACTGGCAGACCGCCACGAGTCGCTTGAAGTTGTTCGGGTAGGACCTGAATCTATGGTCGCTCGCAAAGAATCTGGAGAGCAAGTCACGATCTCGCCAGAGAAAGTACATGTTTTCTCGGTTTATGAACGCCGACCCATCGAAGTTGCCTCTGGCGACAGCTTAATGCTTACCGCAAACCGTCGTGATCCTGATTTTCGCGCTACGAATGGAGAGTTGGTAAAGGTGAAATCTGTGGACGAGGCTGCGATCCATCTGGAAGACGGCCGAACCATTCCCGCCAACTATCGCGAGTTCGCACATGGCTATGCCATCACAGCCCATCGCAGCCAAGGCAAAACCGTGGACAATGTCATCATCTCCACAGATGCGATGAAGAAAGAATTGTTTTATGTAGCTGCTAGCCGTGGGCGCCGCGAGATAGCTGTCGTGACCAGCGACCGCGAACTACTTCGAGAGTCGGTCGGTGTGTCCACAGCGCGGCAGTCGGCAATGGAGTTGGTCAGAAAGCAGCAACATGGGCATGGAATGGATAAATCTCACGAAATTAGCGACGCGTCTGGCATCACTGGCAAGCGAGTGACTCAAATCGAAGATCAGCATTCGATTCCCACCCCGGCGGCCGGGGCTGACAGAATCGCCGATCGCGGTATTGAGCGAGACATCGGTCATAGCCTCGGACTGTGAGAACTGGTTTTCATACCTCCCCATTCCCCACATGGCGGAGAAATTGCCGAGAAGAAAGGCTTGTGTCAAGGCCGCGTCTGATGCGCCGCGCAGCGGTCGAAGAGCCTTGACGCGAGCCGCTTCCCGGCCATGCTGAGATATGTGGAGAATGTGGAGAATGTTGAGCCGTGCTGCGAAAATGTGGGTTCCCATGCTGCCTTCATCCCAAGTTCGGATCACTGAAGAGGAGCATTCAACACGCGCGAACCTACTAGTGATCAGCTGTCCCTGTATAGTCCTTTTTTTGGATTGCCAAAGCAGATGCTCCCATTGAGAATTGCAAAGACAAATCTTCTAACATCTCTCAATGGCTTCATTTAAGCTGTCGAAGTGGTATCTGGATTGTGTAACCGATACCGGCGACACCCTGATCGTTTATTCGGGCACTGCGCGATGGGGCAAACTCTGCCTTCACTATTCCAGTGCTCTCGAAACAGCCGATGAACAAATTGCTGAGCGATATTCCCTACGCCCTCCACTCAACCCGGCAGTAACGGATTCAATAATTTCGTGGCAATCAAAGGCACTCAAGGTGAGCGGCCGTTGGGAGAAGTTGTCGCCTGGCGTGAACGAGACAATCTATCGTGAATCAGGCGGTGTCATCGAATGGGACTGCCGCATGCCGTTGGCGCGCGCCACAATAGGCGACAGACAAGGGCTCGGATACGTCGAGAATCTTACGATGACAATTCCACCCTGGGAACTTCCAATTCAGACTTTGCGTTGGGGTCGGTTTACAAGCCCAACTGATTGGCTGACCTGGATCGATTGGGAAGGCGATTATTCGCGGCGGATTGTCTACCTGAATGGAGAGCTGCTCCAGTGTTCAAGGATCGAGGACGACGAGCTTGAGGCAAATGATCAGATGTGTCTATCGATGCGTCGCTCTTTGGTCTTGCGCGACGGCTCACTTGGTATGACAGCTCTGTCGGTGGTACCCGGAATCCGCAAGATGTTTCCCAAACAGTTGGTTGAGATGGTCGAGTGCAAGTGGCGGAGCTGGGCGCGATTGGAACGTAAAGACAAGCCTCCGGTCGAAGGTTGGGCTATACACGAAAGAGTGAGTTGGCCACGATGACACTCTGGAAAATCCTTTATGGCGCATTATTCATTGTGATCGTGCCCGTGTTACTCGTTCTCTGGGCAATCGTGGCGCAGCAGAATGTGCCAATGCCTGTTTATGGAAGCCCGCTGCTGGGTGTCAGCCTTGCCGTCGCCGGCTTGGGGCTAATGTGCGCAGCGATGTTTGAGCTATGGCGCTTCGGTGGCGGCCTTCCGATGAATGCGTTCCCACCACCGAGGCTAGTGGCTCGCGGCAGCTTTCTTCTGCTTCCACATCCGATTTACACGGGCTTCGTCACGCTCTGCCTCGGCGTATCGATGGGCGCACGTTCCGCGCCCGGTTTGTGGCTTGTCACTCCGACCGTCGCTCTTGGGTGCGTATGTCTCGTGTTGGGATACGAACACCAAGATTTGCAGCACAGGTTCGGCCGCACACTCCACATTCTTCCGCCGCCGGAGGACACGGCTCCATCACCAATCGAGAGAGTGCGATTTCTCATTTTCGGTGTGGTTCCGTGGGTGGTCTTATATGAGCTGACCGTCAAACTGCCACTTCGCGGCACCAGTTTCGGGTTTTCTTTTGAAGACCGCCTACCGATCTGGTCGTGGACAACTCTGATTTATGAGAGCACATACGTCACCGTCGCGCTCGCGCCCTGGTGTGCCCGTACGAAGCGCGAGCTTCGACAATTGATGATCTCCAGCTGGGTCGCTACGCTCATCGTATTTCCGTTCTATTGGCTCGTCCCGAGCAGCGCGCCTCGTCGTCCGATGATGAGCCATGATCTGCTGACCTCGCTGTTGAGTTTCGAACGCACAACGTATCCACCGGTAGCCGCGTTTCCTTCCTTCCACGTACTCTGGGCAGCCTTTGTGGCCCGCCTATACCGGCCGCGATGGCTAGGTGTCTCCTACGTCTTCGCCGTCGCGATCAGCTGCATCACGACCGGCATGCATTACATTGCCGATGTCTTGCTTGCGCTGGCGATCGCACCGGCCTTGTCTAAACCCGAGAAGATCTGGCAGGTCCTGAGATCTTCTGCGCAATGGTTGGCGAACTCGTGGCGAGAATGGCGATTTGGACCAGTCCGTTTCATCAATTACGCGATTTATGCAGCGATTGCAGCATTCGTGCAAGTTGCAATCATGACAGGCGCAATTGGCCGGGGGCGCGAATGGAAGGTGCTAAGCATCGTTGCTGCGGGCCTGCTTGGCGCCGCAGTATGGGCACAATGGGTTGAAGGTTCATCACGCTTGCGTCGTCCCTTTGGCTTCTACGGCGGTTTGATTGGTGGCGGACTCGCCTGCCTGTTATTCAAGGAACGATGGCTGCTGCTCGCGGCATGTTGCCTGGCAGCCCCTTGGATGCAGGCCATTGGACGGTTGCGGTGCTTAGTGAATGGTTGCTGCCACGGCAGACCCACCGCTCCAGAAATCGGCATCAGCGTGACCCACCCGCGATCGCGTGTCTCACATTTGGCCCACTTGGCAGGCGTTCCGATTCACGCAACACAACTTTACTCGATCTTGACCAATACTCTACTGGGCCTGGTGCTGGCGCGCCTGTGGCTTTCAGCTTGTTCGCTTTCCGTGATTATTGGCGTCTACGCGATTGGTAATGGTGCGGCACGCTTTGTAGAGGAGGCCTATCGAGGTGAGCCACAGACCCCCTTGATTCTCGGTCTACGACTTTATCAGTGGATGGCGCTCGGCACTGCACTCATAGGCGCGGTGATAACTTCCGCACCCACTGCGCCTGCTCCTCACTGGGCGTTTTCGCTGACAGGGCTTTGGCTCGGGATTGCGTTTGGGGTACTCGCCGGCGTTGCGTTGGGTGTCGATTTCCCCGAACGCGAGTCGATGTTTGCACGTCTGACATAAGAAACCGCCAGCCATTACGTGTACACGACAATCAAAGAAATATTGTCGATACTTTTTCCTTCCGCAGGTTCCTTTTATAGATAGAAGGCAAATCTCGCGTGCTCACAGGAGTGTCTGCCGACAGGTATCAGTCGCTCAGATGTATGCGTCTGTGTCTGCGAGTTACCTAAACGCACTTATAGGTCGCTATCGCACCTAGAACGAACTTCCAGTGATTTAGAGCGCCTACAGTGCCTACAGCGCCTTAAATGCCTTCGAATGTCTTAAATGCTTTTTCGCGGCGAAACGAAAAAGATTCTTGAGTCGCGAGCAACAATTGCGTGCTATACAGTTTCTATACGAAGTATGTTCTCGTCTGTTCTAGACGCGATGACTAACACCAGCCGAGCAGTGAAGGATCTCGAAGTCGCTCGAATGTAGCCGAACAACGAATTCGGTTTCCAAACGAGTCTTTGATTCCAGCCACGTCTCGACTCTGCATTCTGTGGGGTTGATATGAGCGAGATGCATCAAGCGACACCAGTCACCCAGCCTGTCCCTCATTTCGAACGATTCCTTGATTCACATCAAGCGGCAGAGCTATTGCAAATTCATCCGAAGACACTCCAGCGCCTCGCTCGCAAGGGCGAGATCCGTGCGATGCGAATCGGAAAATTGTGGAGATTCCGCACATCCGATCTCGACGCATGGGTCGACTTGAGGTTAAAGTTAGGCAGCTATCCGTACCGTCCCTAAACACGGAGGACCGTGATGAGACGGACGAGATTTCAGCAAGGCAGCCTTCAGATAGTGAAGCGCGCCCGTGGCCGACACGCTTGGGAATATCGGTGGTACGAAATCCAAGCAGACGGCACTCGCAAGCGACGCTGTCTGATTCTGGGATCGCTCGAACAATATCCGAACGAGACGGCGGCTCAAAAGGCTGTCGCAGCGCTTCGGGCAGACATCAACGCTGAGAATCCGCGCACCAGTTTGACTCCGATCAATGTTCAAACACTGGTCGAACACTATCGGGAAAAAGAGCTGGGCCCGAATTGCAGCAAAACTCGGAAGACGAAAGTCACCTACGAAGGCTATTTCAACAAGTGGATTTTGCCTCGCTGGGGAAGCTATCGCGTCACCGACGTTAAGGCAGTCGCCGTAGAGCAGTGGCTCCGTTCGCTGCAGTATGCAGACGGAAGCAAGGCGAAGGCTCGAAACATCATGAGTGCGGTTTTCAATCACGCAGTCAGGTGGGAATGGCTCGACACAAATCCCATTCGCATGGTGCGTCAAAGTGCCAAGCGCACGAGGATTCCTATCGTGCTATCTATCGAGCAGGTCGCGGCACTGCTTCGCATCCTGAAGGAGCCGACACGGACGATGGTTTTCGTCGCCGTATTCACGGGCCTTCGAGTTGGCGAGTTGCTCGGTCTCAAGTGGAGCGACATCGATCTACAGAAGATGGTGGTCCACGTCGTTCGCTCGATCGTCATGCAGCACGTTGGCGACTGCAAAACGGAAGCCTCTCGCAAACCCGTTCCACTCGATTTGCGATTGGCCAAAGTTCTGTGGGACTGGCGACTGCAGAGCCCATACCCCACCGATGAGGACTGGGTTTTTGCTAGCCCTCACAGCAGAGGCAAACTGCCGTACTGGCCAGGTTCGCTTTACAAGGCGCATCTGGAGCCGGCGGCAAAAGAGGTCGGAATCGTGGGCCACTTCGGCTGGCATACGTTCCGGCATACATATGCGACACTCCTCAAAGGCAACGGCGAGGACGTGAAGGTTGTGCAAGAGCTCATGCGGCACGCGAACATCTCGGTCACGTTGAACATCTATGCGCAAGCGATCACGCAGTCGAAGCGCGACGCGCAGAGCCGGGTTGTGAGCTTGCTGCTCGACAAAAACGAAGAAAAACCAAGCACCGAGGCTTATCGG
>Ga0335081_10013532_pt1 | contig 13197 bp, 10 predicted proteins | sample Lox_Sample_35_FD_206713 | JGI IMG/M metagenome (GOLD analysis project Ga0335081, IMG submission 206713) | Soil microbial communities from Loxahatchee National Wildlife Refuge, Florida, United States - Lox_Sample_3.5 | ecosystem: Environmental > Terrestrial > Soil > Wetlands | place: USA...
ACGCTTCGCGCACGAACGTCGCGAATTGCCGGCGATCCTTGTCGTCGATCAGCGTGTCGCGGACGAAATTGGCGAGCGCGACGGCCGCCTCGACAACATGCCGGTCGGGCGAGGACGCCGCGCCGCGCACCCACTCCAGCGCCTCGGTCCCACTCACCGCTCCGGCGCGCACGAGCTCGCGCAGGTCGTAGAGAAGACCCGCGTACTCGGCCGGCGTGAGAGCGTGCCGATGCGCGGCCAGACTCCGCAGGAGCCCGTCGCGATAGTCGGCAACGTAGTAGCCGCGGCCCCCCGCGTTGGCGACGACGAAGTCGGGACATGCGCCGAGCGCGAGGCTCGCCGCCTTATCCGTGAGCAGCGTGCACGCTTCGCGCGTCGCGGCGCCGCTGCGGTAGCGGGCACAGACGGGAATCTGCCAGCGCTGATTCCGCGAATCGCTCTCGCCGAGTGGCGTCAATCGGCGCTGCTCGAGCTCGAGCTTCGCGCCGCTCGCCGAGCATTGCAGGCGGACGCCGACCTCCGGCACGCCGTTCTGGTCGAGAAACGTGGAGAAGGCCACGCCGATCGGCCGATCACCCGTGGTCCCGAGCGCCTCGAGAAAGTCCGCTGCGGTGGCGTTCGCGTCACGATGCGCCTCCAGATAGCGTCTCACCCCTCGGCGGAACGGCGCTTCGCCCATCCAGCCTTCGAACATGCCGATCACGCTCGCGCCCTTCTCATAGGTGATCGAGTCGAAGGCGTTGAAGACGTCGCCGCGCGAAACGATGGTCTCGCGAATCCGCCGCGCCGAGGCGAGCAGGTCCTCGTGGATCGCCTCGCCGCGCTCGCTCGCCCGCCCGGCGCCGTGCTCGTATCCAGGATTCCACGCGTCGACCATCTTGTCGGCGAGCCAGGTCGCAAAGGCTTCGTTCAGCCAGACGTCGTCCCACCAGGCCATCGTCACCAGGTTGCCGAACCACTGGTGCGCCATCTCGTGCGCGCCTACGGCCGCGGCGCGATGACGGAACGCGGGCGCGAGGGCATCCGGCTTGGCGAGGATGATCGTGGCCCCGTAGGTGATGAGACCGACGTTCTCCATCGCGAAGCCCACGGTGAGCGGAATGGCGACCTGGTCGAGCTTGGGGTACGCATGCGCGAGGCCGAACCAGCCTTCGAGCTTCTCGAAAATCCGAGGATACGCACGCGCGACGAACGCCGCCTCGGCGGTGCGCCCTTGCGCCACGACGATGCGCATCGGCGTGAGGTTCATTCCGACGCGGCCGGCGTCGACGGTCTCCCACGGCCCGACGGCGAAGGCGACGAGATACGAAGGAAGCGGACGCGTCTCGGCGAAGCGCACCGCTTTCATTCCGCCGCCCACGTCGGTCTCGGACTCGACCGGGGTGTTGGAGAGAGCGACGAGGTTCCGCGGTACGCGCAGGGTCAACCGCCACGGCACTTTGTAGCCGGGTTCGTCGAAGCAGGGGAAGGCTCTACGCGCCGAGAGCGCTTCGAACTGCGTCATCGCGTACCACGCTCCCGCGTCCCGCAGCGCGAAGATGCCCTGCGTCGAATTGCGCGTCTGCTTCGCCTCGAAATCGAGCGTCACGCGATGCCTGCCGGCGGCAAGCGCCGGCTCGAACGCGACGCCCACGAATTGATCGTCTCCGGCGACGATCTTGGCGCGCGTCGCCGGCTCGTCGCCCGAGGCCCGCGACACCGTCAGCTCGTCGGCGTTGAGCCACAGGATCGGGTGCGGCCGATCGAGCTCGACGTCGATCGCGACCTCGCCGCGCGCGGTCGCCTCGCCCGGCACGACGGTCAGCGTCAATTCGTAGCGCGTCGGACGCGCGCCGGCCGGAAGCCGCAGCGACGGCGGCGAGTACCCGCCTCCCGATGCGCCGGGCTCGGCGGCATGCGGCGTGCCGATCGAGACCGCGCCGGTCCCCAGCGAAGCGGCCAGCGCGGCGACCGCAGCGAGCGCTCTTGTCATGTGCGTGCGACTATAGGGCGAGTCCCGCGTCTCCGCAAACTGCTGGCCGCGTCGGCTTCGAGACGGGTACGGGCCCCACCGGAACTCGCTCCCCGCAGTGACGACTAATACGCGCGAGCATTCCGATGCGATTGCGGCCGGATCCCATCGTCACACCCGAAGATCTCGAGCGCGGAAAACGCGCGCTGGTGCGCGATGCAGCGTGGGCGACGCTCGCCGGGGCGCTGTACGGAGGAGTGATCCTCGTCGGCTTCGCCGTGCAGCTTGGCGCGAGCGCGACGCTCATCGGCGCCCTCGCCGCCATCCCGTTTCTGGCGCAGCTCTCGCAGGTCGGCGCGATGGCGCTGGTCGAGCGGGCGCGCCAGCGGCGCAGGATCACCGTGCTCGCCGTGAGCATCTCGCGCACGCTGATCCTCGGTCTGGCGCTGATTCCGTTCCTGGGAGAGAAGACTCTCCAACTGAGCCTGCTCCTCGCGGCCCAAATCGCCATCACCCTCTTCGGCGCCATCGCGGGATGCTCGTTCAACTCCTGGGTCCACCAGCTCGTGCCGCGTGAAGCGCTCGGGGCGCTGTTCTCGAGGCGCCTCTTCTGGTCCACCGTGCTCTCCTCGCTCGGCGCCCTCAGCGCCGGCTATCTGGTGCAGCGGTGGCCCGGCACGGACAAGATCCACGCCTATTCGATCGCCTTTGCCGCGGCCGGGGTCTCCGGGTTCATAAGCTCGTATTACCTCACGCGCGTACCGGAGCCCGCGATGGAGGCAAGCGCCGCGCGCGCCCCGATCCTGGAGCTGCTGCGCACGCCGTTCCTCGATCGCGACTTTCGAGCGGTCATCTTGTTCATGGCGTCCTGGAATCTCGCATCGAATCTCGCGGCGCCGTTCATAACGGTCTATCTGCTCCGCCAGATGGGATACGAGCTCGGGACCGTCACGATGCTCTGGATGGTGGGTCAGGTCGCGACGGCGCTGACAATGTACCTCTGGGGACGGCTCTCGGACCGGCTCACCAACAAGGCGATCCTCAGCGTGGCGCTGCCGGCCTATTTCGCGGGCCTGATCGGCCTCGCGTTCACCGCGTTCCCCCGGCTGCACGCGCTGACGCTGCCGCTCCTCTACCTCGTACACATCGTCATGGGCACTGCTTCAGGCGGCATCGGGCTCGCGACGGGCAACCTCGGGCTGAAGCTCGCGCCGCAGGGACGCGGGACCGCCTATCTCACCGCCGTAAGCCTCTCGGGTTCGATCGCCGCGGGCATCGCCGCGCTCGCCGGCGGCGTGCTCGCCGACTTCTTCGCCGCGCGGCAACTCTCCCTCACCTTCCAATGGGCTACGCCGGGGGCTGTGGAGCAGGTGACGGTGCTTCAGTTCAGGCACTGGGAATTCCTCTTCGCGATTTCCTTTGCGCTCGGCTTCTACGTGCTGCACCGGCTCTCGCGCATCCGCGAGGGCGAGGAACACAGTGAGCGCACCGTGGTACAGCAGTTCGTGATCGAGGCGGTGCGCTCGCTCGATCAGCTCTCGTCGATCGAGGGACTGCGCACGGTCATGCTGTTTCCGTTGGGGTTGCTGCGCGAGCGGCGTCTCAAGTCGCGCCCGCCGCTCTGATACACCGCATCGATAAACGCCGCGAGAGCGGGCGAGGCCTGGCGGCGGCCCGGGTAGTAGAGAAAGAAGCCGGGAAACGGTGGACACCAATCGTCCAATACCCTGGTCAATGCGCCAGATTTGACCAGCGGCGTCACGTGGTCTTCGATCAGGAAGGCGAGGCCCAGGCCGGCCAGCGCGGCGTTGAGGACCATCTCTTCGTCGTCGAAGACGAGCGGTCCCTCGACGGCCACTTTGACCTTGCGCCGGCCCTTTTCGAACTCCCACTTGTAGAGCGTGCCCGCGGCAGGCAGCCTGAAGTTGGTGCAGCGTGTTTGCGCAGCTCCTGCGGCGTGGACGGCCTGCCACGCGATGCGAAGTATCGTGGCGCGCCCACGACCGCCATGCGCAGCTCACCGCTCACCGAAACCGCGACCACGTCTTTCTCGAGCGATTCTCCCAATCGAATGGCGGCGTCGAACCGTCCGGCCACGATGTCGGTGAGCGCCGGCTCGATCAGGACTTCGACGACGATGTCCGGATAGCGCGCGACGAATCGCGGCAGCCCGGGGGCGGTGACCATCTGGGCGGCGGTTCTCGATGCGGTGGTCCGGACATTCCCCGAGGGTCGGCCGGCAACCCGTCCCGGATCCTCCACTGCGCCCGAGATCTCCTCGATCGCGGGGCGCAGACGCGCAAGCAACCGCTCGCCCGCATGCGTGGCGGAAACGCTCCGAGTGCTCCTCGCCAGCAGCTGGACATGCAGCCGCTCCTCGAGCCGCCGGATCGTATGGCTGAGCGCCGAGGGGGATACGCCGAGGCGCGCGGCCGCCCGCGTGAAGCTTCGTTCCTCCGCGACGATGTCGAACGCCCCGAGGCTGCCTCAGTCTTCCCTTTCCATTGTTGACAAGAATTCAATGCGTCATTCGGATTGTAGGCCTTTATCGGAGCACTCCGAAGGCGGATCATGATCCTCGTGACGAACGAGTTTTGCTTACAGGATTCATCGCCGGAGGCAACATGCAGAAGCGCACGCTAGGGAGTAGTGGTTTGCAGGTTTCGGCTATCGGACTCGGTTGCATGGGGCTGAGCTTCGGTTTCGGCCCACCGGTCGAAAGGAAGACGGGCATTGCGCTGATCCGCTCGGCCTTCGACCGCGGCGTCACTTTTTTCGACACGGCCGAGGTCTACGGACCGTACAAGAACGAGGAGCTCGTGGGCGAGGCGCTCGCCCCCGTGCGCGACAAGGTGGTGATCGCCACCAAGTTCGGCTTCGGGATCGATCCGTCGACGGGCCAGCAGCAGGGCCTGAACAGCCGGCCCGAGCACATCAAGGAGGTGGCCGAGGCGTCGCTCAAGCGCCTGAAGACCGACGTCATCGATCTGTTCTACCAGCACCGGGTCGATCCCGACGTGCCGATCGAGGAGGTCGCCGACGCGGTGAAGGATTTGATCCGCGAAGGCAAGGTGCGGCATTTCGGTCTTTCGGAGCCCGGCGTGCAGACGATCCGGCGGGCGCACGCGGTGCAGCCCCTGACCGCAATCCAGAGCGAATACTCGCTGTGGTGGAGAGAGCCGGAGCAGGAGGTGCTACCGACGCTCGAAGAGCTGGGCATCGGCTTCGTGCCGTTCAGCCCGCTCGGCAAGGGCTTCCTCACCGGAGCCATCGACGAGAACACGACGTTCACCAGCAACGACTTCCGCAACGTCGTTCCGCGGTTCACGGCGGAGGCGCGCCGGGCGAACCAGGCTCTCGTGCATCGGCTCGGTGAAATCGCCGCCGCGAAGAAGGTCACGCCGGCCCAGATCGCGCTCGCCTGGCTGCTGGCTCAGAAGCCATGGATCGTGCCGATCCCCGGCACCACCAAGCGGCATCGGTTGGAGGAGAACGTTGCTGCGGCCACTGTCGAGCTGTCAGCCAGGGACCTTCGTGAAATCGGGGACGAGCTCTCGAAGATACCTGTGCAGGGAGCCCGCTATCCGGAGCACCTGCAGCGGCTGGTGGGCCGCTGAGCAAACCGCCTCGAGCCCTGCGGGCAGCGGCATCTCGGGAAAGGCAAATGCCATGCGAATCGGCATCCTCGGATCAGGATTGATGGGCGGCAAGCTGGGAACGATCTTCGCGCGGACGGGACACGAAGTGGTCTTCAGCTATGCAACCCGCAGACAGGAGCTCCACAGGCTCGCACGGCAGGCCGGCGGCAAGGTGCGCTCCGGCACGCCGCGAGAGGCCGCACAGGATGCCGATGCGCTGCTCTTAGCCGTCCATTGGCTGCGCTTCGACGATGTGCTCGCGCAGGCTGGCGATCTGTCCGGAAAAGCGGTCATCACCTGCTCGCTTCCCATGAACAAGGAGAATACCGAGCTGGTCGTCGGCCGCACTTCGTCGGCGGCCGAGGAGCTGGCGAAGAAACTGCCGAAGGCTCGGATCGTCTCCGCGTTCAATACCGTTCCGAGCGAAGTGCTGTTCGGCGTGTACGAGGCCAGGCGCAGCACCCGCCGGCCGAGTCTCGTCTATTGCGGGGACCACGCACCGAGCAAGGAGCTCGCCGCCAGGCTCATCCGCGACGTGGGGTTCGAGCCGGTGGACGTCGGTCCCCTTCGAATCGCGCGCTACACCGAGCCGTTCGCGCTTCTCATGGGACAGATCGCGTACGAGGGGCAGGCAGGGCCTGAAGTGGCCTACCGCCTGGATTGGTTCCGAAATCCGTAGAGACGAGGTGAAAAATGGCCGAGCTCGCCGGGTGGGAGAGCTTCTACGTCATCGTCGGCGCCGCCGCCGCTGCGCTCATCGGCCTGCAGTTCGTCGTCGTTGCGCTCATCGCGGACCGACCGCCCGTCGACGCGCCGCGTGCCGGCGCGGCATTCGCGACGCCGACCATCGTGCACTTCGCGACCGCGCTGCTCTTGTCGGCACTGGCGCGCGCTCCCTGGCAGACGATCACGCCCCCGGCGGCGCTATGGGGACTCGCCGGCCTTGCCGGAGCCGTGTATTCGTTGGTCGTAGCCCGGCGCATGCGCGTGCAGACGGCATACCGCCCGGAGCCCGAGGACTGGCTTTTCCACGTCGTGCTGCCGCTGATCGCGTACGTGATATTGGTGGTGTCCGCATTGGCGGCTCCGAGCCATACCCGGGAGTGTCTTTTCGCAGTCAGCAGCTCAGCGTTGCCGCTGCTGTTCATCGGCATCCACAACGCCTGGGAGGCCGTTTCGTACCACGTGTTCGTCAACGTGCGGAAGACGAGGGATTGATCGGTCCGCGCCTCCTGCTTCGCGCCAGCGCCTCCGTCGTAGGCCGGTGGCAAGGTCCTCCGACGCCGTGGCCGGAGCGGGCTTCGGCAGCCAGCTCGTGTGGCGTGGATCGGGCACGGGATGCTTAAGCTATACTGCCCGCAGCGCGCTGCACCCGACCCTCAAAGTTCAACCATCGCCACCGCGCCCCGCCCATGCCTTCGCGTCGCAGGTTCCTCGTGAGTACGCTGCTCCTGAGCGCGCCTGTGGCCGTGCGAGCGCAGCAATCAAAGTCGTCCCGCAAGATCGGAGTCCTGGCCCAGGACCTGCAGCCAGGGTTGCTCGAGACATTTCGCGACGAGCTGAGCAAGCTCGGGTATGTCGAGGGAACCGGCATCCGCATCGAGCTGAGGAACGCGGAAGGACGCAACGAGCGGCTGCCGGCGCTTGTACAGGAGCTTCTGCGGCTCGATGTCGACGTGATCGTGGCGATCAATACGCCGGCAGCGAAAGCGGCGAAGAACGCCACGCGGACTACCCCGGTCGTCCTGATGCGGGTCGCCGATCCGGTGAAATCCGGCCTCGTGGCGAGCCTCGGCCGTCCGGGCGGCAACGTCACCGGGGTCAGCTTCATGCCCGATGCGCTCGGCCCGAAAGGCGTCGAGCTGCTCCACGAGGCCCTTCCAAAGATCTCCCGAATGGCGGCGCTCTATCAGGGCGACAACCCGGGAGCCGTCGTGATCGTCGACGAGGTCGAACGCAAAGGCGGACGACTCGGCCTGACGTTCACCCGTCTTCCCGTCCACGATCCCAGCGAATATGCAGGCGCGTTCGAAGCCGCATCGCGAGCACGGTCCGAAGCCCTATTCGTCATGGACGACGGCGCGATCACAAAACATCGCCGCGAAATCCTGGACCTCGCCGCGAAGCAATCGCTCCCGGTCGTGTCGATTTACAAGGACTTCGCGGAGGCCGGAGGTCTCATCGCCTACGGACCGAACCTGGACGCGGTCTATCGACGCGCTGCGGACTACGTAGACAGGATCCTCAAGGGTGCCAGCCCCGGCGAGCTGCCAGTGGAGCAGCCTACGAGCTTCGACTTGGTGATTAACTTAAAGACGGCCAAAAACTTGAATCTGACCATTCCCGTCTCGGTGCTGGCACGGGCGGACAACCTGATTCAATAATCTGCTGGCGCGTGGCTCAAGCCATGCCCTCCTTCGCCATGGTGTGCACGGGCTCGACCGCGGTATGGTTCAGCCATGGCAGGGAAGCCCTGCCGGGATCGGACTTCCGATGCTGCAATATGCCGCGTAGTCGCGGCGTTGAACTCGGCCGCATGTGTCAGCGGGTCCATATGACCCGCGCCTGGCATGACCACGAGACGCGCGGCGGGCATGAGCGCCTGCAAAAACTCTGCGATCAGGCGCATTGGCCCCGGCCCATGCTCGCCCCGCATGATCAAGGCGGGAAAACCGAGATCCGCGTATTCCCGGGCGGGTGTCGGTTCATCGATCAGTGCCCGGAAATCGAGCGGTGCCTTGGGCACCCAGCGTGCGAGCGCGGCCTGCACGGACGGTCGCAGCGCGGCCCATGCGCCTCGCCCTCCCCAGTAGTCGACAAACGAAATCGCCGCTCCGCGGTAATCGCCAGTGATCACTCCCCGGTCGATCTTGGCAGAGACGGCCAGAATTTCCGCGAGCGCGACCGCTCCGCGAGAGCCGATTGTCTTGAGAAGGTGAAAGGACGAAGGCTCATAGAGGGTGAGACTGGCGATACGGTCGCGCCTTTCGACAGCCGCGCGCAGTGCGACGCCTCCCCTGTAGGAGTGATCGACGAGATGCACCTTGCCATGGGCGCGATCGATGATTTCGATCGTCACCGCAGCCTCGTCCGCAAGCGTGAGTGCGTGCGTGCCTTCCCATGGACCCACGCTCTCGCAGCCGTAATGCTCGGGGGCGATCAAGTCGTAGCGTGAGCCGAGGGCGTCGCCGAGCTGGCGCCATTGCCCGGCACCCGCCCCCGAGCAATGCAATGCGATCACCGGTCTAGGGTCCGCCGCCGCAGGCCCCGGCTGCTGCACGCGCATGACTGGCTCCATGTCCAACGGCTCGAATCGCGCAGGCTCACGGCACTACGAACGCTGCCTGACGGTAAGCGAACCTACCGGCTCGCTTGTCTGCTCTGTGCGAGGGCCGTCCACTCCCTCGCCTCGACACGCAGTACGGGAGTGCGGGTAGTGTCGAAGCTCTCCGGTTTGAACAGCAGGCTCTCGCTCTCCTTGATATCCGCCCACGTCTTGCCGAACGCGTCTGCGATATTGGTCTTGTGAGTAACGATCAGCATATTCGTGTGGAACATTGGTCGAGTAGCAGCCAGTTGACGCAATGCCGCCGCGTAGCGCCGGTTGCCGGTGACCGCCGAGCCCGCCATCGCCGAAGCCGATCCCATGCCGCTATCGTTCCGCTCTTCCACCAGACCACGTCCTTGCCGGCGACGAGGCGGCCGGTCTCGACGGCGCGATTGAGGCGGCTGGTAAAGACTCTGCCGATTGGAATCCCGAGCCCGCGAAGCGCGTAGCCGATTTGGCGAGCAACTTCTCTGCCCTGCTCACTCAACTGCCTCTGCTTCGTCATGTCGTCGTAGTTGAGCGGATAGACATCCTCCTGGCGGGGATCCGTGGCGCCGTGGCGCACCACGATGACGTAGCCGCCCTGCTGCAACGAAGGCAACAGCGCATCGAGCTTCTACGTCGGCCAGCGCGGATCCGGCGAGCAAGGTACCCGCGCAGGCGGCGATGCTTCGCCTAAACTTCCCTGTTCGTGGTCGCCAACTCACTTCGATCTCCCAACGTGCCGCGCTTATCGGATCGCCGAAGAAGCCGGCGAGCGTTGTCCATTCGGTCCCGGAAACTCTCGAGATCGGCATGCGCAGCGGGTTACTGCACGGAGAACCTAGCTGGGAGATGCGGCAAGCAAATTTCGCCTGCACGTCAATGGCATTTCGTTTGTTTCAATTCGAGCTTCGGCGGCGCCGGGCGGATCCCGGAACGGACCGGTCACGAGGGAGGCAATTCGTTTAGTACGTACTCGATCGCCTGCTCGACGGTGATCGCGCGTCCTTCCATCCATGCCGCGTCGACGGCGGAATAGTCGCGCGCCGCTGCGCGGGCAGCCGCCACGTGTTCGTTGTATTCCAGTCGATCGGCTTCGTGGACCGGAGCATCGATTTCTTCACGCAGCAGCTCCCTCCGGCCCCAGATGCGCGCCGCGTGGACGGGCTCTGCCACTGCACATGCCACGTACCCGATTGCCAGGAGCGACAACGACATCGTGCTAAGGTCTCGCAAATCGCGTTGGATCAGCAGAGCGCGTTTCAGAAAGCTCAGTGCGCTCGAGTAGTCTCCCTCGACCTCTGCGCGTCCTCCCAAATTGGTGAAGCACAGGGCGATGCCGCCACTGGTTGCCGAGCTCAACATAGATCGCCAGCGCCTTTGGCGCCCTTGAGGATCTTGTCGACGTATCTGGTTGAAACGCATCGCCGCCGCGAAGATCACCGGGTCGTGAAGCCAAAGACGCCGTCCCAGTCGGCGGCGGGCGGGCTCGCGCGGAAGTGGGCGACGCGCTCGCCGTAGACTCGGTAGAGCTTCACTCCAGGCGCGGCGGCGGCGAGCTCCTCGAGCAGCGCTTCGGCCTCGTCCCAGCGCTGCCCGCGGAAGTGCGCCAGTGCCTGGTGGAAACGGGCAATCTCCAAAAGCGTGTCGCGGCGGACCTCGCCTTGGGCGCCGATGGGCTCGAAAATCGCCACACCCTCCTGCCTGCCCTTCACCCGCACCTTGTCCACTTCCCGGTAGACGAAGTCCTGCACCGCTCGCACGATGTTCTCGGAGACGAGGATGCCCACGCCGTATTCCTTGGTAAGATCTTCGAGGCGCGAGGCGAGGTTCACCGCGTCGCCCATCACCGTGTAGGAACGTCGAAAGTGCGAGCCCATGTCGCCGACGCTCATCGTGCCGCAATTGACACCGACGCCAATGCGCAGCATGGGCCAACGCTTCTTCGCGAACAGCGGATCCAGCTCGCGCAACGCCTTCTGCATCGCGACCGCGCATTCGAGCGCGCGCCGGGCATGGTCGGCATCGCGCACCGGCGCCCCCCAGAAGGCCATGATCGCGTCGCCGATGTACTTGTCGACGGTCCCGCGCTTGTCCTGGATGCAGGCGGTCATCCTCGTGAAGTAGGTGTTGATCAGGTCCTTCAGGTCCTGGGGCGTGCGGGTCTCCGCGATCGAGGTGAAATCGCGAATGTCGGCGAAAAGCACGGTCATGTCGAGGCTCTGGCCGTGCATCGAATACTCATCCGGATCCTCCGCCATCTCGGCGACGATTTCCTTCGGGACGTAGGTTCCGAACAGGTCGGTCAGCAGCCGCCGGTGACGGGTTTCGGCGAAGAAACCCCACACGACGTCAAGAAAATAGAGTCCGGCCAGCATCACCAGCGGGCCGGCCAGCGGCAGCACCAGATTGCGCGCCTGCCACGCCCACGCATTCACGCCAAACAAGACGGCAAGCAGGCCCGCCACAACGAGCGTCGCGGCCAACGCCGAAAGCCTGGGCAGGAGCACTGCGAGCGGAATGCCCACGAGCAGGATGGTGAGCATGGCAATGGCGAGCGTCTCCGTGGGCCGGGATTTCACGGCGTGGTCGAGCGCGCCGGAGATGAGGCTCGCGTGGATCTCCACACCCGGGAGGTCCTCCCGCGTCGGCGTGGCGCGGACGTCGACGAGCCCCCGGGCCGAGGTGCCGACAAGGACGATCCGGTCCTTCAGCTCGTCGGCGCCGACCGTGCCCCGTATCACGTCGGTCGCCGAGACGTAGCGATAGCTCCCCTCGCCGCGGAACGGGATGAGCGCCGCCATCCTTTCGTCGAGCGGAATGCGCACAGCGTCGCCGATGTTCACGGTGCGCATCCACCCCAGCTTCCGTCCACCCGAGTCGACGATGGTCCTCTCGAGCTTGATCGGGGCGTTGCCGAGGTAGACGCGAAGGACGGCCAGCGACATCGCTTCGAAGAAGTCGTCTCCGACCTGCATGAACATCGGCACGCTGCGCGTGACGCCGTCCGAGTCGAGCGCCGCGTACAGATGTCCCGCGGCGGTGGCGGCCGCCTGCAGCGGCGCGATGTTGCCGCTGTAGCCGGGGGCACTGAAATAGGTGTACTCCGCGCCGGCGAGAGCGCTCGCCGCAAACGCCGGTGGCGGCAAGGCGCCCGATCGCTCTGCCTGCGCGCTCACCAGGAAACCGAGCACTACGGGATGCTTCTGGATCTCGTCGGCGAAGAGACGGTCGTGATCGAGCGAGGGGCGCATTCGCTCGAAAAAAGCCTTAAACGCCGCGTCGTCGCGCAATTCGCCGCTGGCGGCCGCTTCGAGAACCGGCAGGCTGGAATTCGTGTCGGCTTCGGAAAAGGCAGTGTCGAAGCCAACGACTCGGACCCGGTAGCGCGCGAAGAGCTGATGCAGCATGAGCGCGAGCTTGTCGCGAGGCCAGGGCCAGTGCCCCTCGGCACTGAGGCTTCTTTCGTCGATGTCGACGATCACGATGCGCGGGTCGCGCGTCCGCGGAAGGAACAGACCGACCCTCGCGTCGTAGGCCCAGCGTTCGAGCTGGGTCAGCGCACGGATCTCGATCCAGCCCGCGGCGTCGGCCAGCAGAAAAGCGACCAGCGCCAGCCCGATCCCAACGCGGACGAGGGCGCTCAGCGAGAACTTCGGCATCCAGCGGACGATGGTCGCCACGGCGCTATGCTGTCAGAACGGGAAGCATAGGGGATGCTCTGCGACTTGAGGAGGCGGTCTGAAACCTGGGGCCGAGTTGGTGCGTCTGATGGCGTGGCGCAAACCGATGGCCCGGCAGCTACCGTGAATTTTCCGGATCGTGCTAGCGCACTCTCCGCTTTGACCGAGACCGGTAGCGGGCCCAGAATGGCTAATTGACTTCATGCGAGCGCAACGATGAATTGGAATGAGAATATCGAAGACCCGCGGCGGCGCCTTCTGGTCAAGGCGCTTGCGGCGGGGCTCTTCTCGACCGCGATCGGAAGCCGCGAGGTCGGCGCGCAGGCACTGGGCAGCAGGCCGGCGCCCTTACCCCCCGGGAAATCGATCTACCGGATCGAAGGGCAGGTGCTGGTCGACGGCCAGCCGGCCACGCCCGACACCCCGATCGCCGCAAACTCGACCGTCCAGACCGGCAAGGACAGCGAAGTGATCTACGCCGTGGGCCAGACCGCCCACCTCCAGCGCAGCGAGAGCCAGGTGACGCTGGAAACAAAGGAACCCGATTCGATGATCGTATCGGGCCTCCGGGTGCTGACCGGGAAGATCCTCTCGGTGTTCCCGAGCGGTCGGCCC
>Ga0335081_10013533_pt1 | contig 13197 bp, 13 predicted proteins | sample Lox_Sample_35_FD_206713 | JGI IMG/M metagenome (GOLD analysis project Ga0335081, IMG submission 206713) | Soil microbial communities from Loxahatchee National Wildlife Refuge, Florida, United States - Lox_Sample_3.5 | ecosystem: Environmental > Terrestrial > Soil > Wetlands | place: USA...
TAGAGAGCTCTCATCTCCATCTCCATGCCGGTTATCCCGGCGCTCCGAAAGAAGAAGTAAGTCCGGGGCGCGGTCGTTGAGGACGTTCGACGTGGTCGGCGGGGGGTAGCTGCGCCGTCGGCGGGCGTCAAGCGCCGACGGACGCACGCGAGAACCCACGGACGGTTGTCGCGGCGCTTGACCCGCCGCCGTGCGCAGCTGGGTGGCGGCCAGGTCGTGCCGGGGGCACGACCGCGAGAAACGGCCCTACGGCGGCAGCGGTGGGTGACCGTGCAGCAGCCCGCCCGTCAGCCATACCGCGCGCTCCCACGGGCCGATCTCGTCGCGACCGAACCGCAGCACCCACGCCCGAACGGCAAGCATGATCGCCTCGACCGCATCGCCCAGCTCGCTGTCTGCCGGGGCGATCGCGACCGGTTCTGGGTCCAACGCAACGATCCGCCGGGTCGCGCACGCGCGCAAACTCCCCGCGCCTCGGCGGGCGGCGCGCAGCCAGCCACGGACCGTGCCCTCTGGCCGCCGCAGACGCCTGGCGATCGGTCGATGCCCGACGCCGGCGACAGCCAGGCGCAGCGCTTCGCCGATCACCTCCGCCCCGTCGCGCCGGCGCGGAACCGTCCACGAGGGAGAGAGCACGTGCGTCGTCTCGCACGCGGCGCAGAGCGCCCGCCGCGGGGTGAGCCGCCGTATCTCGCCGGCCAGCCGCACCTCGCGTGAGCGCGCGAACCCCCAGGGCGACAATCGCGCCGAGCAGGCCGGACACGCGAGCTCTCCGGCTGCCAACGCAGCCTCCATTCGCTCTGGAGTGATCGCGACCTGAAGCATCGAAGATCGGTGACTCGTTCAACCACAGCCGAAGCCTCCCAGACAGCGTCGCGGCCGGGAAGGGGCGGCTGGTGTGGGACATCTACCACACGCTCGCCAACGCCGGCTCCCGAGACTTCCGCGCCATCACCACCGTGAACTGCGCGAACGCTCCCGCGCGTGCCGGAATCAAGCTTCGCCTAACACCCACGCGCCCGCCACCGAATAACCACTCCACCCGACAACCGCTACCCAACAGTCCCTCCACCCGATGACGCGCATTCCGCACCCCGCACCCCGCCCACGCCGAGCGAATACTTGGCCCGACTGTCGCACCGGGTTCCTGACCGTCGACAGGACGCCGGCGTCGAGTGGCCCGGGAGTGGGTGATCAGTCCCCCGTCGCCACGGGCCGCGACGGATCTGTGATCCAGTCGCTCCACGACCCGACGTACAGCGCCGCCGGAATGCCCGCCAGCGACAGCGCCAGCACAGCGTGCGACGCGGCCACGCCGGACCCGCAGTAGGCGCCGACCGGCGCCTCGTCGCGCATGCCGGCGGCCGCGAAGCGGGCGCGCAGCGCGTCCACATCCAGGAACCGCCCGCTCGCGTCGACCACGTCGGTCGCGGGCACGTTCACCGCCTCGGGGATGCGGCCCGCCACCGGATCGACCGGCTCGCGCTCGCCGCGGAAACGCTCGGGCGCCCGCGCGTCGATCAGCACGCCGTCCCGCGCTACCGCGGCCGCCCCGGAGGCGTCGAGCAGCGGCATCCCGCCCGGCCTCGCCACGAAATCCCCCGGCTCGGCCGCAGTCGCTCCCCGCTCGATGGCGAGCCCGGCGGCCAGCCAGCCACTGAAACCCCCATCCAAAACACGCACGTCGGGGTGACCGAAGTGGCGGAGCAGCCACCACGCCCGCGCGGCCGCCACCGAGTTGCCGGCGTCGTAGACCACCACGGGCCGGTCGCCCGACACGCCGGCGGCGCGCATCGCGGACGTGAACTCCGAAGCCGCCGGGAGCGGGTGGCGGCCGCCGGCGCCCGGCGGCCCGGCCAACTCGCGATCGAGGTCGACGAACACGGCACCCGGGATGTGGCCCTCGAGGTACAAGTCCCGCCCCGGCGGGCCGCCGAGCTCCCACCGGACGTCGAGCAGCGTCGGCGGCTCGCCCGCGTGGAGTTGCTCAGCCGTGATCAGGCTCAACGCTTCCCGATCGCATACTGGAGGATCGACAGGTCAGTCAGCCACTCGACCGGTGCCGTGTCGTCGGTGTACACCTGCCCGCCCCGAAGCGGCGGTCCGAGCTGACCGGCGACGCGACCAGCGAGCGGCACCAGATCCCGCGGGCTCTCGGAGACCATGTGCCGCGCCGATACCGGTCGGGTGCCCGCCAACACCAGCGAGTTCGCGTCGCTCACCAGGTCACGCCCGACCACCGGAAACACCGCGTGGAGGCTCGCGGTCACGACCTTCTCGAGCGCGTCCGAGCCGGGCAGGTGCCCGACGTTGACGATCACCGCGCCGCCCGGATTCAGGTGCGAGCGGACCAGCGAGAAGAACTCGCGCGTGACTAGATAGAACGGGATGTACGGCTGCATGTAGGCGTCGAGGAAGATCGCGTCGTAACGGGCGTGGCTGCTCTCGAGCCACGGCCTGGCGTCGGCGGTGTAGAGGTGCAGGTTCGGGCCGTGCAGCCCGAAGTACCGCGTGCCGATCGAGGTCAGCTCGCCGTCGATCTCGACCGCGTCCACCCGCGTCCGCGGGAAATAGTGGCCGTAGGCCCGCGCCACCGTGCCCGCGGCGTCGCCGAGGATCGCTATCCGGCGTGGCGCGCTCGACTCCACCGCGAACGGCAGCACGAGGAAATCGTCCCAGTGTCCGCCGCTCAGGTAGGTCCAGGGTAGGTAGACGGAGTGCACCGCGACGCCCTAGTTGAGCTCGAGGCGGCGCTCGCCGCTCGGGAACCGGAGCACGCGCGTGTACTGGTACGGCGTCTCGGTCGAGTAGATCACGCGAGCGCGCGCGATGTCGGCGCCAATCGCCGCCGGGGGCACCGCCAGCAGCGCGCAGATCGCGGCGGCGACGACCAGGAATCGCCATGAGCGGCGCCGACCGCGGCCGCGATCGCGAGCATCGCCGCGAACGCGAGGAACGTGCGGTGAGTCCCGATCAGGGGGATCAAGAGCAGCGCGGCCAGGAACGTCCCGAGCAGCGAACCGGCGGTCGAGATCGCGTACAGCCGTCCGGTCACCGTTCCGGTGTCGCTGATGCGTGCCACCGCGAGGCGGTTCGCGTACGGCGAAACCATCCCCGGCAACAGCACGGGAACCGCGACCAGCACCAGCACCGCCGCGAGTGAGCCGACGAACCCCCCGACCGACAGCACGCCGAGCGCCCTGACCGCCTCGTGCAGGAACGGATCGGACACGAACGGCACGATCGCCAGCAGGACCGAGGCACCCAGCACGATCACGCACAGCCCGCGCATGTCCGCGCGGCGGTCGGCGAAGCGGTCGCCGACCGCGTAGCCGACCGACAGCGCGGTCAGCACGGTGGCGATCGTGTTCGCCCAGATGATCGTCGAAGCGCCGAAGTACGGGGCCAGCAGTCGCGCCGCGGCGATCTCCGCACCGAGGCTGGCGGCGCCGACACAGAACGCGACCACGCGCAGCCGCCAGGACTGCACTGGGGCAGCCACTCGCACCTGGCTGTGACGCCGCCCGCGCCCCACCGCATGGCGGCTCTTGGTCGTCGCGCTCACGTCAAACCGAAAGCGTAACCCCCCGATGTCGGTCGGCATCCGCACCCGAGGGGTTCAGGTTCGGTCGCGCGGTGTCGATTAGGCATACGAGCGGTAGCTCCACCGCGCGCAGCCATGGCAGAGGTATTCGTCGCCCGACAGCCGATCTTCACCCGGACGCTCGACGTCGCCGGGTATGAGCTGCTGTTCCGGGGCGGGCAGGCGAGCCGCGCGCTCGTCGCCGACCCCGAGGGCGCGACCGCGTCGGTCGTGCTCAACTCGTTCACCGAGATCGGCCTCGAGCGGCTCGTCGGCACCAAGCCGGCGTGGGTCAACGTCTCCCGCGAGTTCGTCCTGAGCGGCCTGGCGAGGACGCTGCCGCCGAACGTGGTCGGGCTCGAGATCCTCGAGGACGAGCTACTCGACGAGCGGTTCGTCCACGCGCTGATCGAGCTCAAGCGTCGCGGCTACCGGCTCGCGCTCGACGACTTCGAATACACCGTCAGCGCCGAGCGGCTGCTAAGGCTCGTCGACGTGGTCAAGCTCGACGTGCTCGCGATGGGCCGCGATCGCATGTCCCGCGAGGTGGCTCGCCTGAGGCCGTACGGCGCGACCCTGCTCGCGGAGAAGGTCGAGACGCACGAAGACCACGCCTGGTGCGTCGAACTCGGCTGCGACCTGTTCCAGGGATTCTTCTTCTGCCGTCCCGAGCTGCTGCACAACCGGGGGATCGTCGCCACCCGCGCGTCGATGCTCGAGGTCGTGTCCGACCTCCAGGATCCGACCGTGCAGCTTGGTCAGCTCGAGCGCAAGATCAGTCGCGACGTGGCGCTGAGCTTTCGCCTGCTGCGCTACATCAACTCCGCCTTCTTCGGGCTCCGGTTCGAGATCAGCTCGATCGGCCAGGCCCTGGCGCTGCTCGGCGTCGAGAACCTCAGACGCTGGGCGACGCTCACGGTGCTGGCCACCGTCGACGGCAAGCCACCGGAGCTGACCGTCACCGCGCTCGTCCGAGCGCGCTTCTGCGAGCTCGCCGGCGAGCAGCTCCCCGGCCCGCGCCCCGGGGAGCTGTTCACGCTCGGCCTGTTCTCCGTGATCGACGCGCTGATGGACGCCCCGATCGAGGACGTGGTCGCGCAGATCCCGTTCCCGCCCGACATGCGCTACGCACTCGTGCACCGCGCCGGCGAGAAGGGCGTCCTGCTCGAGTCCGTGACCGCGCTGGAGGCGGGCGACTTCGACCGCGCACAGCGGCTGGTCCGCGGGGCCGGCGACCTGTACCTCCAGGCCCTGATGTGGGCGGGCGACGCCGCCGGGCCGCTGTTCGGGGAAGCGCCGGCCATGAACCGGCGCCCCCACGCCGCGTAGACGCCCGGTTCAGTCGCCGACCGCCACCGCGGCGAACTGCTCGAGCGTCGCGAGCCATGCGCCAGGCCCGTCGAACATGTCGCGCATCTCCGGTGCCTTGTCGCCGTAGGCGTCGAGGCCGCGGTGCTCGAGCTCGACTCGCGTCCGATCGGGACCGTCGGCCGTGAACGTGACCTCAACCTCGGTCCACAGGTCGGCGTCGTAGGCCCACTCGCCGGAGATCTGCCAGGCAAGCACCACACGGGACGGCGGATCCCACGCCACCACCTTGCCCCACTCGCACTCGCTGCCGTCGACGTCGCGCTCATACCAACGCCCGCCCTCGCGGGGCTCGAGCACGGCCTCGTCCAGCTCGGACTTGCCGATGTGGTGCGCGCGCGGCCACCAGCGGTTGATGTCGGCGGTGAACACCGAGAACGCCTTGTCCTGCGGAACCGCCACCGTGACGGCCTGACGGACGGCTGTGTCCGTGATCATTTCGTCGTCTCCTGATCGATTATCTGATCGTCGGGGGCGCTCTCGGCCACGGCCTGAAAGCTCGCCAGAGCCTGGCCCCAGAACGCGTCGAAGTACTCGCGCAGCGCCGCCACCGCCGCCGGATCGACCTGGTAGACGCGTCGCGTCCCCGACGGCCGGTCGAACACCAGCCCGGCCTGCTTGAGCACCTTGAGGTGCTGGGAGACCGCCGGACGGCTGATCGGAAGCTCCTGCGCGAGCTGGCCCACCGCCAGTGGGCCGTCGGCGAGCCGCTCGAAGATCTCCCGCCGCGTCGGATCGCCGAGAGCCTGGAGCGCTCGCTCTTGTTGGTAAGCGTGCACGAACGGTAAGTTATAACTTACGGATGACGAAGTCAAGACCTGATGCGAGCCCGCCCGCCGGAGATTCGTAAGCCGGGCTTGCGCGAACCCATAAGCAGGCCGCCCGTAGTCAGGAGCGCCGCCGGCTGGTACACACCAGCGACCGTGCTGCTCTACGACTCCGGGGTCTCAGGCAACTGTTACAAGGTCAGGCAGCTGTTCGCCCATCTGGGGATCGAGTACGAGCGGCGCGAGGTCGACGTGATCGACCGTTCCGGCCGCGAGGAGCTGCTCGGCGCGCTCAACCCGGCCCTGCGCGTGCCCACGCTCGTGTTCGACGATGGCCGCTCGATGGGCGAGTCCGACGCGATCATGTTCTACTTCGCCGAGGGGACGCCGTATCTGCCCGACGACCGGTGGGAGCGCGCGCAGGTGCTCCAGTGGCTGTTCTTCGAGCAGTACAGCCACGAACCCAACATCGCGGTGGCGCGATTCTGGGTGATCGCCGGGATCACGCCCTCACAGGCCGACGCCGAGGCCAAGCGGCGCGGAGGCACCGCGGCTTTGAGAGCGATGGAGGGACACCTCGCGAACGGGCGCGACTACCTCGTCGGCGACCGCTACTCGATCGCCGACATCGCGCTGTACGCGTACACCCACGTGGCCCCCGAGGCCGGGTTCGAGCTCGAGCCGTATCCCGCGATCGGAGCGTGGCTAGAGCGCGTGGCCGCTCAGCCGGGCCACATCCTGATCACCGATTGACGCCCATCCGCTCGGCGGCGTCCGCGTTCGCGACGATCGCGTCGTGGAAGCGCGCCGCCAGCCCTCCGCACGGATAGAGCGCACGATCGTCTCCGATTCGGCGCTGATCTCGCCCCATTCCGCCTCCCCGCAGGCCCGCGCGCGGCGGGCCGACTCGCGGCGGGCCTCGGTGTGGCCTCATGACCGCCAAGCCAGTGAGTCTCACGCGACGTGAGAGTCAATGGCCGCGTCAGTGGTTCCGGGGAACCATCCGTTTGGGGAACGGGACCGGCGAGAACTTCTGCACGACCAGTCCGGCGAACAGCTTCGGATCGGCCTTGGCGACCAGCCGCGCGAGCTCGAGGCGCTCGCCCGGCGTGAGCCGGCCCCGCCGGCCCCCGGCGACGCGGACGAGCGTGAGCAGCCGCCGGCGCTCGTCCGGCTCGAGCCGGAGCCAGTGCCGGCGCGCAAGCATCACGACCTGGGCCGCGGCCACCAGACGCGCCATCGGGATGGCGCGCGCGGCCTTCAAGGGATTCGGTGCCACGTGCTCGAGTGTAGGAGGCGGCACGGCGAGGTGGTCGGGCCCGTACGAACGCGGACGACTACTCTCCAGCCGTGCCCCTGAGCGCGATCGAGCGACCCGCCGCCGGCGACCCGCAGGGGCTGCTGGTCCTGCACCACGGCCGCGGCAGCGACGAGCACGACCTGATGGGGCTGTCCGGCGTGCTCGACCCCGCGGGGCGCCTGCACGTCGTCACCCCGAGGGCGCCCCTGCGTCTGCCGGGGTCGCCCGGCTACCACTGGTATCTGGTACCGCGCGTGGGCTACCCCGACCCCGACAGCTTCCGTGCCGCCTACGCCGAGCTCGCGGCGTTTCACGACGAGCTGTGGGAGCGGACGGGCATCGGCCCCGATCGGACCGTGCTCGGCGGCTTCTCGATGGGCACCGTGATGAGCTACGCGCTCGGCCTCGGCGGCGACCGGCCGGCGCCGGCGGGCATCCTCGCGCTGTCGGGGTTCATCCCGACCGTCGACGACTGGCAGCCGTCGCTCGACGACCGGACCGACACGGCTGTCCTGATCGCCCACGGCCGCCTCGATCCCGTGATCCCGGTCACGTTCGCGCGCCAGGCCCGCGAGCTCCTCGAACACGCCGGGTTCACGGTCGATTACCGCGAGTCCGACGCGGCCCACAACGTCGACCCGGACGACGCTCCGCGGATCACCGCCTGGCTCGACCGGGTGCTGGTGGCGGACTGAGCGGGGCGGGCCGGGGCGGCACCGCCCCGCAGGTCGGATCGATCGGTTAGCGCTTGCGCTCCGGCTCCCCGGTGCTCGGGTTGAGGATCAACGCCTTCCCCTGGGGATGCTTGAAGTCGAACATCCCCGACAGGTCGAACTTGATGCCCTCCGAACGGTCCAGCCGGGAGAGAACCTGGTCGGCCGAGCCGGGGATGCCCGGCAGGTGCCAGTTGTACTCGATGAAGTTGATGATCGAGGCCTGGTCCGTCAGGTCGCTGTCGACGTGGTTGACGCGCGCGTACGGCGAGACCACGAGCATCGGGAGCCTCGGACCGAAGCCACACCGCCCCTGCTCGCCCGCGAGCGGCGCCTTCGTCTGCGGGTTCGGTCCGCACCGACCCGAGGTCGGCCCGCTGAACGTCGTGTTCGTCAGGTTGTCTGCCGGCGACAGCGACGGGTTGGCGATCCCGCTGTACACATGGTCGTACCAGCCGTCCGAGTCGTCCCAGTTGACGATCACCACCGTGCTCTTCCAGTCGGACGTGCGCATCAGCGAGTCGATCTCCCTGGTCACGAACGCCTGCTCGTCCGCGGGATCCGAGTAGCCGGGATGGCCATCTTCGTAGCCCGGGGCCTTCAGGAAGCTGACCGCCGGCAGCGCCGACGACGGCACCTTGCCTCTGCGGATTGCCGCCACGAGCTGATCGAAGTCGCTGGTGTCGTACTGATGGTTCGGGGTGTTGAACTGCGGGACGCCGTTGACGTAGGACTGTGAGTCCCGGCCGATCTCCCTGAGTCCCGCCAGCGTGTCGTGGCCGGTCGCGTTCACCGGCACGGTCAGGTGATGCGGGTTGGCCGTCGAGGCGTAGAACTGGAACGGCTCATGGTGCGGGATGTAGTCGTCCTTGTAGCCCCACTGGCCGGTGCCGCCGAGCGCCGCGCCCACCGGGTGGACCGCGTCGCACAGCGCCTGGTTGGAGGCGTTCGGCGGCACGTTCTTACCGGTGAAGCTCCCGGAGAACTCGTCGGGGACAAACTCCGACGTCGACTGCCCGGCGTGACCGGTCGCGGCCGAGGCCGCCGCGAACGTGGTCGTCGGCCTGAAGCCGCCCTCAAACCAGCCCCAGGAGGTGCCGGCCTTGTTCAGCACGTTGCCGATGTTCGTGCCGTTGAACGCGGCCGCGTCGCGAGTCGAGCAGTCGTCCCAGTACGGCTGCGCGTCGTTGGTCAGCGAGTAGCCGCCCTGGCCGTCGGGCGTGAGGTCGCCGTCGGGTGAGGTCGCAGTGGAGATCGACGGGTTGTTGGCCAGATGGCTGGCGTCGATGTTTCCGGTGTCGCCCGAGGCGACATTGATGGCACCAGGCGCCGAGGGCCCGAACGTGACCCCGAACGAATCATCCTCGAGCGAGTAGTGCTGGGCATAGTTCCACAGCGCGGTGACGGTGTTGCCGTCGAAGTAGTCCATGACCTGCGAGGCCTGGCAGGTGGTGCCGAACGGGCTCTTGGTGCCCGCGTCGGTGCCGGTGCTCTGGACGAAGTGGTCCATCTTGCCGCCGTCGAACGCCTGCTGCTCGTCGCTGTAGTTGTGGTCCTCGTCACAGGTCAGCTGTCCGCCGGCGCCACCGCTGAGACCCGTCGGGCTGCTGTCCAGGCGCTGCGGCTGGTCCTCGTTGGGATTGCTCGTCAGCAGGTTGTCGCTGTGGCGCAGGCGCGGAGGGAGCGAATGGCTCCTCACCGGCAGCAGACCGTCGACCGCGGGCGTGCCCGCAGCGGCATGGAACCGCCGGCCGTCGGTATTGGCCGACTTCGGGTAGGTGCCGAAATAGTGATCGAAGGACTCGTTCTCCTGGAAGATCACCACGACGTGCTCGATCGGCGTCGCAGCGGCGGAGCCGCGGCCGCCGCGGGAGGCGTGGCCACCGCCTCGGCGGTGCGATCGGCCGCCGGTCGAGGCCTGCGCCACCGCGACACTGGCCCCGGCGATCGCGAGTACTGCCGCCAGCAGCAACAGCACGGACTTGTGCGCCATCGAAGATCCCCTTTCGCTTGATGCTCGGCCGGCGCCGCCGCCGCAACGCCGCAACGCCACAACGTGACTCCGCGGAGCGGCGTCCGGGTCCGGCGGTGGTCGACTGTGAACGGATTGTTAATGAGTTGTAACGGAGTCCGGCGCGGGCCGCGTTCAGGTCACGGCGAGCTGCGGTGGCACGAATCGCGTCTTGATCGCCGCGAACTGGCGCACCGGGTCCGCCGTAGTCGCGGGGGTGCACGCGCCGGCTGAACCAGCGGAACGAGCCGGTCACACCCTTACACGTGAACTTCACAACATGGCCACACGGCCGCCGTAGCCATGCTGGAAGACTGCCCGGGCGGGCTTTTGGGAACAAGCGCAAGGAAAGGATCGTGATGATCACTCGGTTCGTCCGGTCGCGTGCGGACGCGCGCGACCGCTCCGGTGCTGCGCGGGGTGCGCGGCGCCGGATGCTGGGCGTCGGAGCCGCCGCAGTGGCGGTGATCGGTGTGGGGATTCCGTTGCTCGTGTCCACCTCGGCCGGCGCGCATGGCTCCTCACAGCGGGCTGTGCACGCCAGGCAATCCTGGGTGATCTCGAGCCCGTCCGGGCGCAAATACTTCGACAACCTCGGGGTCCAGCCCGGGGCGGTCAAGCACGTCTGGCTGATCATCCTCGAGAACAAGTCCTACGACGCGTCGTTCACGGGCCTCAACAACAACACATACCTGTGGCAGACGCTGCCCAAGCAGGGAGCCCTGCTGAAGCAGTATTTCGCCACCGGCCACTCGAGCCAGGACAACTACACGACGTTGGTGTCCGGACAGGCGCCGCAGCCCGACGTCCAGGATGACTGCACGTACTACAACGCGGACGCCAATGCCGCCTTCGCCGGCGGCGCCGCCACCGACAACGGGGTCGACGTCTCGGGCGGGAGCCTCGAGGTCAACCCGAACTACGGCCAGTGGACGGCGGCGGCCGGACCGAACGCCTACATCGGCAATTCCGCAAGCCACACTCCGACCACCCTCGGCTGCGTGTATCCGTCGAGCGTGCAGACGCTCTTCAACCAGTTCGACGCGGCGGGGATCACGTGGAAGGGATACGCCCAGGACCTCGGCGACACCACCAACAGCGGCCCAACCGCGAGCGCGAGCGCCAGCAACCTCACGCTGGACGAGAATGCGTGTGGCGCGCCCTACGACGACTCGAGCGCGACGACGTGGCCGTATGCCAACCCCCTGGCGACGAGCTCGACGGCGGACCCGAACCCGGGATCGGCAAGCGCCGGCGGCGCCTATGTGCCCAAGCACTTCCCGTTCCCGTGGTTCTCGTCGCTGCTCGACAACCCCAAGGACTGCAACAGCACGCACATCGAGCCGTTTTTCGACAACCCCGGGGCTGACTTCTACAGCGACCTGCAGGCCGACGAGCACCATCCGAACGCGTACCCCAACTTCGTGTGGATCACCCCGGACAACTGCTCGGATGCCCACGACGCGGAGTGCGTGAACGGCTCCGGCGCTGCCTCGACCGAGCTGAATGGCTACACCGAGGGCGGCAACCTGTCGGGCGGCTTCTCCAAGCCGGATATCCCGAACGCGCCGACGAACGGCACCGGCGGACTGTATGCCGCCGACCTGTTCCTGGAGCACGTGATCCCCGAGATCGAGAGCTCGAGCGAGTTCAAGGACGGTGGACTGATCGACGTCACCTTCGATGAGGGGTACCCGCCGTACACGTACAACAACTCGTTCTACAACGACTCGTCGTCCAATTACCTGCACATCCAGCCGGGTGCGTCGGCCGCGCTCGCGACCGACGCGGCGGGCGAGACGCTCGATGCGCACGGCCACCTCAAGGAGCTGACCAGCGAGCCGACGGGCCCGAACACGCCGCTCATCCAGGACCCGACGACGGGCGAGCAGCTCTCACCCGGTCCGGGCGACGCCGCCGGCCTCGACCGGCCGGACAACTGCGTCGCGCAGACTCCGACCAACACGGTGCGCCCGATCCCGTACAACCCCGCGAGCCAGGCAGTGGGCACGTGCGTGCTCGGGCCGCAGGCCTCGACGACCGCGACCGACTCGCTGAGCAAGGCGCGCACGGACACGAGCGGGGTCTCCGGGAGTTCGAGCTCGTCGACGATCCAGGACAACGCGATCAAGATCACCGACGAGGGGCGTCCGGTCAGCGGCACGAACATCCCCGCCGGCGCGTACGTCGGGACGGTCGCCGACGGTCCGATCGGAAGCTGCACCAGCCCGTCGAGCTGCAGCCCCTCGGGGTTGAACGCGTCGGCGGTGGCGGTCGGCGCCGGCGGCTCGACGGGGTTCGAGGAGCAGGGCTACTTCACGCTCGTCAACTCCTCGGGCAATCCGATCACGCCGACCGGCGCGGTGGCGAGCGTCACGTTCGCCGCCGATTGCGATCCGACGCCGGCGAACATGGGTGGATCGTCGTCATCGTGCTCTGGTTTGGCCGATCCGTACTACGACGCCACCACGCCGACGCCGGGCGGCGGTGACACCGGCACCGTGCTGATCAGCCCGTACATCAAGCCGGGCACGGTCAGCACCGTCTACTACAACCACTACAGCTGGCTGCGGACGATGGAGGACCTGTTCGGCGTGGCCTGGTCCTCGCCCGGTCTCGACGGGGAGGGTCACCTCGGTTATGCCGCGCAGACCGGCCTCGTCCCGTTCGGGCCCGACGTGTTCACGAACACATCGGGACGACGCCGGGGACAGTGAGTTCGTCGACCCGACGTGGATCAGCGCATACCTGACGTCGACCGCATCCGTGAGCCGGGCCCGAGGGCCCGGCTCACGGCCGTGCTCCTCCTCGCCGGCCTCGTGCTGGCGGGGTGTGGAGCGGCCACCTCGGCGACGACGTCCACCCGAAACCAGTTCCCGAAGCCGGCCCCGGTATCGCCGGCGGTTCGGGCCCAGGAGCAGGCGGTGCACGCGCAGGTGAGGGCCGGTCTCCGCGCCCCCACGCCGAAGGGCCTGGAGCCGGGGATCCCCAGCTTCATTCCCCGCGACACGATCGCGGTCAACCGGATCGTGACCGCCACGCGGTCCCATCCCCAGCTGGCCATCCAGGGCACGAGCGTCCAGCTCGACCTGCCGAGCGGCCACGCGCTGGCCACGATGAACGGCCCGCTCTACAACAACAAATACGTCGGGACCAACGATCCGACGGTACCGGCGCAATTCGTCCTCACGTTCACGAAGACGCGGGGCACGATCCCGCTCGCACCGGATGACTTCACGATCCTCGACCAGCTCGGCAACAACATCGTTCCGAAGATACGGGTCCAGGGCGGCGGGGCGCTTCCCAAGCAGCTCGATTCCGGCCGGCGCCTGACGCTCGTCATGAGCACGGTCATCTCCGCCGGCGACGGGTCGATCGTGTACGACCCCGCGGGGATCGTGAAGGCGGGCCACAAACCGCTGGTGGGCTGGGACTTCATCGTCGAGGACGACTAG
>Ga0335081_10013535_pt1 | contig 13197 bp, 12 predicted proteins | sample Lox_Sample_35_FD_206713 | JGI IMG/M metagenome (GOLD analysis project Ga0335081, IMG submission 206713) | Soil microbial communities from Loxahatchee National Wildlife Refuge, Florida, United States - Lox_Sample_3.5 | ecosystem: Environmental > Terrestrial > Soil > Wetlands | place: USA...
CGCTGGCCGCAGGCGGCGGTGCGCGCGAGATCGCCGACGTCCGCGAGGACGTCGAGGCGATGCGCGGGCTGATCGTCGGCGAGCTCGAGGCGATGACCGCGGCGCAGCGGGAGCTGCGCGAGCAGGCGCAGAAGCTCGAGCGGCAGTCCGGCGAGCTGCACGAGCAGGCGCTCGAGCTCGAGCGCTCCAATGCGGAGCTCGAGCAGTTCGCATACGTCGCCTCGCACGACCTGCAAGAGCCGTTGCGCAAGGTCGCGAGCTTCTGCCAGGCGCTGGACCGCCGCTATCGCGGCCGGCTCGACGACCGGGCAGATCAGTACCTCGAGTTCGCCGTCGACGGCGCAAAGCGCATGCAGGCCCTGATCAACGACCTGCTCGCGTTCTCGCGCGTCGGGCGCTCCGGTCGCGAGCACGAGTTGCTGGACGTCGGCGAACTGGTCGAGCAAGCGCGCTCAGGACTCTCGCAGGCGCTCGAGGAAGCCGGCGCCACGGTCGCGGTCAGCACCGATCTGCCCACTGTTCGGGGCGATCGCGCTCTGCTCGCGTCGGTGTTCCAGAACCTGATCACAAACGCCATCAAGTTCCGCGGCCCCGATCCTCCGATGGTCCGCATCGACGCACTGGCGCGGGACGGCTGCTGGGAGTTCAGCGCCACCGACAACGGAATCGGAATCGGCGCCGAGTACCGGGAGCGGGTGTTCGTGATCTTTCAGCGCCTGCATCCTCGCGACGCGTACCCGGGCACCGGGATCGGCCTCGCGATGTGCCGCAAGATCGTCGAGTATCACGGCGGCCGCATCTGGGCCGACGCGGCACATGCCGGCGGCACGCGCATACGATTCACTCTGCCGATGATCGAAGACAGCCGGCAATGATCGCCCGCCTCGTCGAGGTGCTGCTGGTCGAAGACGACCCCGGCGACGTGCTGCTGGTCCGGGAGTCCTTCGAGGATCACAAGGTCGGAAACAACCTCTCGGTGGTCAGCGACGGCGTCGAGGCGATCGAGTTCCTGCGCGCCGAGGGCCGCTTCGCCGGCGCCCAGCGCCCCGACCTCGTGCTGCTGGATCTCAACCTGCCGCGCAAGAACGGGATCGAGGTGCTGGCCGAGATCAAGAACGACCCGCAGCTCGCCACGATCCCAGTCGTCGTGCTCACCACCTCTGAGGCGAGTGAGGACGTGATCAGCTCCTACGAGCTGCACGCCAATGCCTACATCACCAAGCCGGTCGACTTCGAGCGCTTCAGGCACATCGTCCATCAGATCGACGAGTTCTTCGTCGGGGTGGTGAAGCTGCCGCCCCGACAGGAGTAGCGGCAGATCCCGGCGGATCGTGGCGCCACCGGGTGCGGCGACCTGTACGCCGGGTGCGGCGACCTGTACACGCCGGGTGCGGCGACCTGTACAAGAGCGCAAACTGCCAGGCGCCGGCGCGATTTGTGCTGCGATGCACCGTACGGATGACTTTGGGCGCAAATCGCCTCTATGGCGGTTCGCTTTGCGGCGATGCATGCTCGCGCAGCCTCTTCTACGGACGCTCGCTGTCCAGATGCGCCATCTGCGCCTCGTCGTAGCGCGTTCCCGCGATGGCATCCGCCGGCAGCGCCTCCTCGATCCGCGCGAGGTCCTCGGCGCTCAATCCGAGCTCGAGGGCGCCGAGCGCCTCCTCGAGGCGGTCCCGCCGGCGCGCCCCGATCAGCGGCACGATGTCCTCGCCCCGAGCGAGCACCCAGGCGATCGCGACTTGCGCGACGGTCGCGCCGCTTCCCTCGGCGATTACTCGCAGCGCCTCGACGAGCGACAGGTTGCGCTCGAGGTTCTCGCGACGGAATCGCGGCATGCGCGCGCGGATGTCCCCGCCGGCGGGGCTGCGATCGGGCGTGTAGTGGCCCGAGATCAGCCCCCGCGACAGCACGCCGTACGCTGTGAGCGCGATGCCCAGCTCGCGGGAGGTCGCAAGGACCACGCGTTCGACGCCGCGGGAGACCAGCGAGTACTCGATCTGTAGGTCGACGATCGGATGAACGGCGGCCGCTCGGCGGATCGTCTCAGCACCGACCTCTGACAGGCCGATGAACCGCACATAGCCGGCCTCGATCAGGTCCGCTATTGCCCCTATCGTCTCCTCGATCGGGACGTTTGGGTCCAGTCGCGCCGCCCTGTAGACGTCGACATGGTCGGTGTGCAGGCGCTGCAGGGAGTATGCGAGCGCGGTCTTGACCGCCGCCGGCCGGGCGTCCTGGCCGAGCCAGGCGCCGTCGGGCCCGCGCTGGGCGCCGAACTTGACGCTGATCAGGACCTCGTCCCGCGGAAGCCCGGCGAGTGCGCGCGAGATCAGCAGCTCGTTGTGACCCATGCCGTAGAAGTCGCCCGTGTCGAGGAGGTTGATTCCGGCGTCGAGCGAAGCGTGAATCGTCGCGATGCTCTCCTCCTCGTCGGCGGGGCCGTACATCCCTGACATCCCCATGCAGCCAAGACCGATCGCCGACACCTCGGGTCCCGCTGCTCCAAGCTTCCTGGTCTGCATCTCGCATCTCCTCTCGGACGTGGGTAGCTCAGCTCGTGGTGCGCCGATGGCGTCTGACGCGCCCAGGATCGGTGCATCGAGGCTCAGCGATGCAAGCTAGCGATCGCGGCAGGAGTCGCTCGGCCGCTCGCGAAATCAGACGCATGACAGAGCACGAGGCAAGCCAAACCAAAGGCATGACGGAGCACGAGGCGAGTCGGACCTTGGTCAAGTCCACGCCTGAGCTATGGGCCGAGTGCAGCGACGCGGCGTCGCTGGCCCGCCATCTCGGCGAGCCCTTTGGATCGATCCGGATCACGAGGCTCGAGCCTGAGACCGCCGTTGCCTGGGAGGGCGAGCGTGCGAGCGGCACGGTGCGGCTCGAGCCATCGGGATGGGGAACGCGCGTCACGTTGACCGCGGGCGTCGTCGCCGCGCAGGCGCAACCCCCATCGCCGGGTCGAGACGGCTTGCAGCCTTCGGCGCCGGTGCGCCCGCTGTTCGCCGCCGCCCCGCCGTCGGCAGCGGCTCCGTCGTCCGCGCCGGTCCACGGCGTTCCGCCGGACTCGTCCGCGCCGGGCCACGGCGTTCCGCTTGACTCGTCCGCGCCGGTCCACGGCGTTCCGCCGGACTCGTCCGCGCCGGGCCACGGCGTTCCCCTGGACTCGTCCGCGCCGGGCCACGGCCTCCCCCTCGACTCGTCCGCGTCGGCCTGCGATCTCGGCCCGGCTCCGTCCGCGTCGTCGCCTCCGCCCCCGCGCGAGGTCGCCGCGCCCCCGGATACTGCGCAGCCGGCCGAGCTCGCACCCCAGTTCGATCCTGCGCCGGCGGACGAGCTCGAGCCCGCCGACGCGCGAGCGAAGCCCGCGCGCCGCGGCCTGTTCGGGCGCCTGCGAACCAGGTTGCGCGGCCCGGCGCCGGCACAGGAACAGGCGCCACGCGTGGCGCTGGACGTGCCGCCGCAGGCCCCTGCCGAGGAGCCGACGCTTGCGCAGCTCGCCCCAGCGCCGCCGCAAGGCGCTGAACCCGCCCCAGCGCCGGCGCCGCAATCCGCAACGCCGCAAGCTGCCGCACCGCCGCCGCCGTCGCAACCGGCCGTGGCGCCTCACGTCGTCGTGGCGCCGCAAGCTGCCGCACCGCCGCCGCCGCCGCAATCCGCCGTGGCGCCTCACGTCGTCGTGGCGCCGCAAGCTGCCGCACCGCCGCCGCCGTCGCAACCGGCCGTGGCGCCTCACGTGGTCGTGGCGCCGCAAGCTGCCGCACCGCCGCCGCCGTCGCAATCCGCCACGGCGCCGCCGGCAGCTGACGCTGCGATCGCGGGCGACGAGCTCGACGCGAAGGCCGCCTTGACCGCCGCGCTCGAGAGCCTCGGCAAGGCCCACCACCGGCCCTACTCGCGCGCCGGCGGCAGGCGCCGCAAGACGTGACCGCGGTGGTTCTGGTGCCGGCTGGTGACGCCGCCACGCCACGAACGCATAAACTGGCCGTCCGGATGCGCGACAAGGCACCCGAGACCTACGAGGAGAAGCTCGCCCAGCTGGAGGAGCTCAAGTACGAGGCGATCCACGCGGGCAGCGAGGCGGCCGTCGCCAAGCAGCACGAGCGGGGCAAGTACACGGCCCGTGAGCGCGTGCAGAAGCTGCTGGATCCCGGCTCCTTCCAGGAGCTCGACGTGTTCGTGCGCCACCGGACGTCGGAGTTCGAGATGATGAAGACGCGCCCGTACGGCGACGCCGTCGTGATCGGCCACGGGACGATCGACGGCCGCCGCGTGTGCGTGTTCAGCCAGGATTTCACGGTCTTCGGCGGCTCGCTGGGCGAGGTGATGGGCGAGAAGATGTGCAAGATCATGGATCTGGCCGCCAAGATCGGCTGCCCCGTGATCGGGATCAACGACTCCGGGGGAGCGCGGATCCAGGAGGGCGTCGTGTCGCTCGGCGCCTACGGCGACGTGTTCGTGCGCAACGTCAGGTGCAGCGGCGTGATCCCGCAGATCAGCCTGATCATGGGCCCGTGCGCGGGCGGAGCGGTCTACTCGCCGGCGATGACCGACTTCATCTTCATGGTCAAGGAGACCTCGCACATGTTCATCACCGGCCCCGACGTGATCAAGACGGTCACCGGGGAGGAGGTCGCGTTCGAGGATCTCGGCGGCGCGATGTCGCACAACAGCAGGTCCGGCGTCGCCCATTTCGCGTCAGACGACGAGGATATGTGTTTGGAGGACACGCGCTACCTGCTGAGCTTCCTGCCGCAGAACAACCTCGAGACGCCGCCGCGCGTGCAGTCCACCGACGATCCGTTCAGACAGGACGAGGCGCTCGACCACGTCGTCCCCGACAATCCGAACAAGCCTTATGACATGCGCGACGTCGTGCGCCTGATCGTCGACGACGGCGAGTTCTTCGAGGTCCACGAGCACTACGCTCGCAACATCATGTGCGGCTTCGCCCGCATCGACGGCCACGCGGTCGGGGTCGTCGGCAACCAGCCCAACCAGCTGGCCGGCGTGCTCGACATCGACTCTTCGTGCAAGGCGGGCAGGTTCGTGCGCACGTGCGACGCGTTCAACATCCCCCTGATCACGTTCTGCGACGTGCCGGGCTTCCTGCCCGGGACCGAGCAGGAGTGGGGCGGGATCATCCGCCACGGGGCCAAGCTGCTGTACGCCTACACAGAGGCGACCGTCCCGAAGATCACGATCATCACCCGCAAGGCCTACGGCGGCGCCTACGACGTGATGGCGTCCAAGCACATGCTGGCCGATTTCAACTTCGCCTGGCCGACCGCCGAGGTGGCGGTGATGGGGCCCGAGGGCGCCGTCAACATCATCTACCGTCGCGAGATCGCCTCGTCGCCGACCCCGGACGCCCGCCGCGAGAGGCTGATCAGCGACTACAAGGCACACTTCGCCAACCCCTATGCGGCCGCCGAGCGCGGCTACATCGACGACGTGATCGTCCCGCACGAGACTCGACCGAAGATCATCACCGCGCTCGAGACCTTGCAGACCAAGCGCGAGCCAGGACCCAAGCGCAAGCACGGCAACATTCCGCTCTAGGCTTCGGTTCTTAAAGCCTCACTTTCTGCGCCTCGACGTCACCCTGCCGCCACGCTTGGAAGGCTGCCGATGCGATCGCGAGGTCCTGGATCGCCAACCCGGTGGAGTCAAACAGCGTCACTTCCTCGGGGCTACGCCGCCCGGGCAGCTTCCCTGCGAGCACCGCACCCAGGTCTGAGACCTGCTCGCGCCCGACGACCCCGGCGCTGACGGCGCCGGTCAGCTCGCCGCCGTGGGAGGCCTGTGTCCACTCGTCGCAGAACAGCGCGCAGGCGGCAACCGCCGCGATGCTCGCCTCCGCCTTCCCCGGCCCGTCGGCGCCGAGCATGTTCAGGTGCAGGCCCGGATGCAGATCCTCGCTGGCGACCACCACCGAGAAGCCGGGCGTCACGCAGCAGACGACATCGCAGCGCAGCGCCTGCGCGCGCGAGCCGACCGTCCAGGCGAGCGCCGCCGCCAGCTCGGCCGCCGCCCCCGCGTATGTGTCGAAGCAGACGCCGGGGCCGTAGCCGGCCGCCGCCAGGCATCGTGCGCTCCAGGCTCCGTGCAGGCCGCAGCCGACGATCCCGACAGAGCGTGCGCCGGCCCGGGCCAGCGCCTGTGTTGCGACCGCGGCCACCGCGCCGGTCCGCAGCGCCGTTACCGACCGCGCGTCGAGCAGCATCAGCAGCTCGCCGGTCGTCGCGTCCGAGAGGCAGATCACGCCGGTGACCGTCGGCCGCCCGCGCGCGGGGTTGCCCGGGAATGAGGTCACCCATTTGACGAGCGCCAGCCCGCCGCCGATCGCCGGCATCGCGCGGAAGTCCCCGTGGGGCGGGCTGTCTAGGTAGACCTTGGCCGGCATCGACCACTCGCCGGCGTGGAAGTCCAGCAGCGCGGCTCGCACGCGGGTGATCGCCGCCGCCGGTGAGACGGCTGCCAGCACGGCGTCGTGATCGAGGACGGGCAGCTCGGGCAACGGTCGAGCACGATACCCTCCCGGTTGACGATGAACCGCCGCCCGAAGTTGACGATCGTCGCGCCCAACGCCTCGCCGGAGGAGGCGGCCGCGGTCGTCGCGGCGCTCGAGCGCTTCATGCGCGAGACCGCGCCGCGACCGGTCCCGCCGGCGCCCAGGCGAAATCCGTGGCAGCAGGCTGCCCTGCACGAGGGCGTCGCCCGCGAGCCGCAGCCGCCCCTCCCCTGGACGTAGGCGGGCGGAGGGCACCACTTCTACGCGAAGGATCCGAAGGATCCCGATGCCGTCTGGTGGTCGATGGGGAAAATGGGCGATTGCAGATTGCCTTTTGGTACATTCAGCGGACATTCGTTGTGCCCACAACCCTGCGACCGGAAGGACGCGATGGAGCCCGCCTCGCTGCAAAGCACCACCAGCCACCACGCCGCTCGCGCCGGCTCGCTCGACAATCCCGAGGTGGTCGAGAACGTCCCGGGCAATGTGATCCCGATCCTGCAGCGCGAGTTCGACGATTTCGACACCGAGTCCACCCGCTTTCTGCGGGGGGAGCTCGACAGCGACGAGTTCACGAAGTTTCGCCTCAAGCAGGGTGTTTACGGGCAGCGCCAGCCCGACGTGCAGATGGTCCGCGTGAAGCTGCCGATGGGCGGCGTCAACCCCGAGCAGGTCGACGCGTTCGCCGCCGTGATCGAGCGCTACGTGCCGCTCCGCAAGGGCCACATCACCACGCGGCAGAACATCCAGATGCACCACGTGCCGCTTGCGGATGCTGCGCAGCTGATCCGCGAGCTCGGCGACGCGGGCCTCTCCAGCCGCGAGGGCTGCGGCAACACGATGCGCAACGTGACCGGTGATCCGCGCGCCGGCGTGCTGCCCGGCGAGCTGTTCGACGTCACCCCATACGCGGGCGCGTACGTGCGCTACTTCGTCCGCCACCCGACCACGCAGGCGATGCCGCGCAAGGTCAAGACCGCGTTCGCGGCGACCGACGAGGACAACGCGATCACGCGCATCCACGACATGTCGTTCCTGCCGCGCGTCCGGGACGGCGTGCGAGGGGTGGAGATCCGCGTTGGCGGCGGCACCTCGATCATGCCGCGGCTGGCTCCGACGCTATACGAGTTCGTCGAGCTCGACGACGGCGAGTATCTGAAGATCACCGAGGCGTGCATGCGGATCTTCGACCGCCAGGACTGGCTGCGCGCCAACCGCGCCCGCGCGCGTATCAAGGTCCTCGTAGACAAGATCGGGATCGACGCGTTCCGCGAGCTGGTGGAGGAGGAGCTGGAGGGCGACTGGGTCGCCGAGCGCGACTTCACGCTCGACGGGATCCTGTTCGACCACGACGAACAGACCAACGCCCCCGCCCGGCCGGAGGTGCACGCGACGCCCAACGGCGACCTGCGCGAGTTCGACGCGTTCGTGCAATCAAACGTGGGGCCTCAGCGCCAGGAAGGGTTCTGCACAGTCGAGGTGAAAGTCCGTCGCGGTGACCTGATCCCCGACCAGCTCCGCGGCCTCGCCCAGATCATGCGCGACTACACGGGTGGCTACGCCCGCACAAACGTCCACCAGAACCTCGTCCTGCGCTGGGTGCGCAACGAGTCCGTGTACGAGGTCTGGCGCCGGCTGTTGGCCCTGGAGCTGGGGGACGCCGGTGCCGACGAGATCACCGACGTGGTCAGCTGCCCGGGCACCGACTCCTGCAAGCTCGGCATCACGAGCTCGATGGGCCTCAACCAGGCCGTCCAGGAGCGGTTGATGGCGATGGAGCTCGACGACGAGCGGACGCGCGCGATCCACGTCAAGATGAGCGGCTGCCCGAACGGCTGCGGCCAGCACCACATCGCCAACATCGGCTTCTACGGCGCCTCGATCAAGGTCGGCGAGCACACGCTGCCGGCCTACATCGCCCACCTCGGAGGGGCCTACGAGGGCGGTGACGTCCGCTACGGGCACCGGCTGAAGGCGCGCCTGCCCGCCAAGCGCGTGCCCGAGGCGGTCGAACGCTGGGTACGCTTCTATGAGGCCGAGCGCGGCCAAGGCGAGCAGTTCAACGACTTCGTCGAGCGCATCGGCACGGCGCAGTTCGAGTTGCGCGTGAAGGATCTGACGCTGCCGATCGGGTTCAGCCTCGAGAACATGAACCATTTCGTCGACTGGAGCAAGAGCACTCCGTTCGAAGTGATCCGCGGCGAGGGCGAGTGCGCGGTCTGACCACGATGACCGCCACCAGTCCCGATCTGCTCGATGCGGCCTCGGCCGAGGAGGTCCTCGCCTACGCTGTCGAGCGCTTTTATCCGCGGTTGAAGCTCGCGTGCTCGTTCCAGAAGGAGGAGTCGGTGCTGATTCACATGCTGCGCACGATCGAGCCGGACGTGCGCGTGTTCATGATCGATACCGGCGTCCTGTTTGCGGAGACGTTCGAGACCTGGAAGCGCTTCGAGGAGCGCTTCGGCGTGCACATCGAGGTCGTCGACGCGCGCAGCCCGGATGAGCCGTGGACGTTCGCCCGCTGCTGCGGCGAGGCGAAGGTCGACGCGCTCGAGCGCGCGCTGGCAGGCGTCGAAGCGTGGATCACCGGCATCCGCCGCGAGCAGGCTCCCACCCGCGCGGGCGCTGCGAAGCTAGAGCGTGACTCGCGCCGCGGTATCTGGAAGGTCAATCCGCTAGCGGACTGGTCCGAGAAGGACCTCTGGCGCTACGTGTTCGAGCACGACCTGCCCTACCATCCACTGCACGACCGCGGCTACGCCTCGATTGGATGTGAGCCGTGCACGCAGCCGGGCGAGGGACGCGAAGGCCGCTGGGCGGGGCTCGACAAGATCGAGTGCGGTCTGCACGAGTGAGCGTGAGCTGATGAACCCCCTGCACTACGAGCTTTCGCACCTCCAGACGGTGGAGGCCGAGTCGATTCACATCTTCCGCGAGGTGGCGGCCGAGTTCGAGCGGCCGGTGCTGCTGTTCAGCGGCGGCAAGGACTCGATCGTGCTGCTGCGGCTCGCCGAGAAAGCGTTTCGCCCCGGTCGCTTCCCGTTCCCGATCATGCACGTCGACACCGGCCACAACTTTCCCGAGGTGATCGAGTTTCGCAACCGCCTGGTCTCCCGGCTCGGTGAGCGGCTGATCGTGGCGTCCGTCCAGGAGTCGATCGATCGCGGCCGGGTGGTCGAGGAGACCGGTCCGCGCGCCTCGCGCAACCGCTTGCAGACGACGACGCTGCTCGACGCGATCGCGCAGCACGGCTTCGACGCCGCGTTCGGGGGCGCGCGCCGCGACGAGGAGCGAGCGCGCGCCAAGGAGCGCGTTTTCTCGTTCCGGGACGACTTCGGCCAGTGGGACCCCAAGCGCCAACGCCCCGAGCTGTGGGCGCTGTACAACGGGCGGATCCGCAAGGGGGAGCACGTGCGCGTGTTCCCGATCTCCAACTGGACCGAGCTCGACGTCTGGCAGTACATCGCCGAGGAGCGGCTCGAGGTCCCCTCGATCTACTACTCCCATCCGCGCCGTGTCTTCCGCCGCGACGGGATGCTCTACGCCCACAGCGAGCACGTGCAGCTGATAGACGGCGAGGAGCCGTTCGAGGAGTACGTACGCTACCGCACGGTCGGCGACATGACCTGCACCGGCGCCGTCCGCTCGCGCGCGACGACGCTTCCCGACGTGGTGGCCGAGATCGCCGCCACGCGAATCACCGAGCGCGGCGAGACCCGTGCCGACGATCGCGTCACCGAAGCGGCGATGGAGGACCGCAAGCGTGAGGGCTACTTCTGATGCGGCGCGTACCGGTGGTGGGATCGTGGAGGGAGCGTTGATGGCCCCCGGGGCGGCGGCCACCAACGGCCACATGGTCACGGCGCGCACCAGCGAGCTGCTGCGGATCGCGACGGCCGGCTCGGTCGACGACGGCAAGTCGACGCTGATCGGGCGCCTGCTGCACGACTGCAAGGCGATCTTCGAGGACCAGCTCGCGCAGGTCGTCGAGACGTCCGAGCGGCGCGGCGATGGCTACGTGAACCTCGCCTTGCTGACCGACGGGCTGCGTGCGGAGCGCGAGCAGGGGATCACGATCGACGTCGCCTACCGCTACTTCCAGACGCCGCGGCGCAAGTTCATCGTCGCCGACACGCCCGGCCACGAGCAGTACACGCGCAACATGGTCACCGGCGCGTCGACCGCCGACCTGTCGATCGTGCTCGTCGACGCCCGCAGGGGGGTGTCCGAGCAGACGCGCCGCCACGCATACATCGCGGCGCTGCTGCGCATCCCGCACCTGGTCGTCGCCGTCAACAAGATGGATCTGGTCGGCTACGACCAGGAGGTCTTCTACGCGATCCTCGAGGAGCTGACCGATTGGGCCGCGCGCGTGGCGCTGCCCGACATCACCTTCATCCCGATCTCGGCACTGCAAGGCGACAACGTCGTGCAGCGCTCGGACGAGATGCAGTGGTACGGCGGGGCGCCGCTGCTGTACCACCTCGAGCACGTCGTGATCGCCCCGGCTCGCAACCTGTCCGATGTGCGCTTCCCGGTGCAGTGGGTGGTCCGTCCGATGAGCGACGAGCACCACGACTACCGCGGCTACGCCGGCCAGATGGCGGGCGGCGTGCTGCGGCCGGGCAGCGACGTGATCGTCCTGCCCAGCGGCACCCGCACGCAGGTGGCTGCGATCGACAGCTTCGCCGGCGAGCGCGAGTCCGCCTTCCCGACGATGTCGGTCACGCTTCGCCTCGCCGACGAGCTCGACGTCTCGCGTGGCGACATGATCGTCGAGGCCGGCGACCAGCCCACCGCCGCCCGCCAGCTTCAGGCGGTGGTCTGCTGGATGAGCGATCAGCCGCTGCGCCCGGGCGCCCGCTATTCGATCAAGCACACGACCCGGGTCGCGCGCGCGATCGTCGACGACCTCGAGCACCGCGTCGACGTCAACACGCTCCAGCACCAGGAGGCGTCCGAGCTGCGCCTCAACGAGATCGGCCGCGTGCGGCTGCGCTGCAGCGCACCGCTGATCGTCGACCCATACGCCCGCAACCGCACTACCGGCAGCTTCATCCTGATCGACGAGGCGACAAATGACACTGCCGGCGCCGGGATGGTGCTCGAAGCGGCGGCGTAGGGCTGAACCTGGATCCACCGATCCTGCGATCATCCCGGGCCGTTAGCCTAGCTCCGCTTGGTGATCGCAAGCTGCACGAACGAGTCAAGTTTCGACGCGTCGATCGCCATACGGAGCCCGCCGCCGGAGGCAGGGCGGAAGACGGTTTCTCGGGATTCGGGCACGGATGCCCGAATCCACGTGATCATGCCCATTCCCGTTCCCAAGCACTCGGCGGTATGAGGATCGCTCGTTAGCAATCGCTCGCTAGGGTTGGTCAAACCGGCCAAAACTGCGCGCTAAGCGGCAAAGCGCGCCGCGCGCGCCGATGGGCTGGGCGATGACCCGTCTCAGGCATGAACGCCGCCGGCGACAGGACGCCCTTGCGGCCCGCCGCTTGTGTGACCCGTGCACGCTCACCGTTGTGGTTCTCGTCGGCGCACTCGTATTCGGAGCGTCGGCGTGGGCGAGCTCGACCACGACCGGGCCAACGAGAGGCGGATCCCCGCCGAGCCTGCGTCGCAAACGGGCGCGGCGGCGGACGCCGACGGCAGTCCGCCGGCTGGCACAGCGCGGCCCGCGATCGGCGCCCTCTGCGGTTACCTTCGCCCGCTGCGCGCCCGGCACGTCCGGCTGTTGGTCTGACCGCCTCCGCCGCGCACGTCAGCTTCGCCGGGCGCGTGAGGCTCAGATGGTCCTCCTCAAACGCCCGCTCCTGCAGGGCGACGGGCTCCTGGGGCGGCAACCGGGGTACCCATGGCTCGCTGGTGACTCCTTCTCTGCGCGTCGCGTCGACCTATCGTCTCACGTGTACCGGCCCGGGCGGCGCGGCATCGGCCCGCGTCAAGTTGGCTGTCGGCGCCCCGACCGCCGTCTCGCGCAGCGGTCGTTCCGCTCGGCGGCAGCGCCACGCTGACCTGGTCCTCCACGAACGCCACATCCTGCACGGCGAGCGGGGTCCTGGGCCGGGACGCAGAGCACGCATGGCTCGATCGTGATCTCCGCGCTCACAACAAGCTCCACCTACGATCTCAGCTGCTCGACAGCCAACGGCAACGCCACGGCAAGTACCACCGTCTCCGTCGACACGGTAACCGTTACCAGGATCGACAGCGTCACTGGTAGCACGCCACAGCTGGCCACATTCGGCAGCTGGGATCAGCACGTGGTCAGTAACAGCAACGGGATCTTCGTCGCCTACGACTACGGTGACAACAGCCACAACCCGGATCATTGGCGTCTGGCGCGCTCCACTGATAACGGCAAGAGCTTCCAGATCATCTACGACGCAGGGCAGGATGCCGCGGTGGCTTCGGCGCCGGCGCTCGAAACAGATCAAGCCGGCAACGTATACGCGATCGCACCCACCAACCAGACCAACAGCTGGACCACCGAGCCGACACTGTTCTATCGTTTCGACGCCGTCGACGACTACAGCAAGCCGACGGTCGTCCCGCTTGCGATCGGTAGCTCCACCAAGTTCTCGACGGTCTACGACCGCACGCGCAACCTGATTGACGTCCTCTTCTGGGACTTCGGCGTCAAGAATCAGCCCAACTTCTTCTCGATCACAACGAGC
>Ga0335081_10013536_pt1 | contig 13196 bp, 7 predicted proteins | sample Lox_Sample_35_FD_206713 | JGI IMG/M metagenome (GOLD analysis project Ga0335081, IMG submission 206713) | Soil microbial communities from Loxahatchee National Wildlife Refuge, Florida, United States - Lox_Sample_3.5 | ecosystem: Environmental > Terrestrial > Soil > Wetlands | place: USA: Florida...
GTGAAGTAGACGCCTTCGCGTGTCGGCAGAAACCAAGGCGCGTAGACTTCGGGCAGAAACACTTCGGGAGGCGCGGTGTGATCGAAGCGGACGCGGAATAGCGGTCCCGCCCCACGGTGCACCCTGTTGAAGTAGACCCACACGCCGTCGGGGTCCAGCATGGGATGGTCGGCGAAACCCTCGGCCAGGCGTTCTAAGGCGGGGTGAGGTGCCGAGGGACCGGGCATGGCGATTCGGAAGATCCCAGGGTTGCGATGCTCGTCTCGATCCACCAGCGCCCATTTGCCGTCTGGTGAGAAACCGCTATAGACCGGAAATTCCGGCTGCGGCGTTTGCTCGCCAGTGCGCGGGTCGATCAAATAGCGGTGTATCATACCGAGGTCGCGGCTGGTGTAGTAGATTTTCTGGCCGTCCGGACTCCAGCGGACCAGTTCCGCCCCCGGTTCGGAGCTGAGGCGGCGGATGCCGGTGCCGTCGATATTGGCGATCCAGAGGTGATAGCCTCCGGCGCGGTAGGAGACGAACGCCACCCTGCTGCCCTCGGGCGAGACCCAGGGGCCGTACTCTTCCACGTTGGTCGGAGCAAATCGTTCGGGACCGCGCACCGAGCCGTCCGCTTGCAGGGTGTACCGCACCAGGTCGATATCCAGAATCCGCTTCACCGTGATCAGGCGCCGCCCGTCGCGGGACACGACAGCCTGCACGATGCGGTCGCCAAATGCCGGAAGCAACTGCGGTGACCCGCCGGGTTTGGACTGGGTTCTCCACAGGCGAGTGGCGCCGCCGCGAAAGGAAGTGAATAGCAGGTCGCCGTTGGGGAGCCATGCCGGGAAGGTCGCGCTGTAGACCGCCTGTTCGGGGCCGCCCTCGGGCCGCATGTCGCGTGTGAGCTTCTGCACCATCACTCCAGCGCCGACTGTGTCGTCGCGAACGAAGGCGATCTGTCCCTGCGCGGAGAAGACCGGCTGCATGTCTTCGAGACCCTTCGATGGGCGGGTAAGCAGGCGGCGCTCGCCGGTAGCGCGGTTCAACAGGTGCAGGCCATCCTGCGGGTCGCCAGGCAGGCGATCGAGGAATACGATCCACTGTCCGTCGGGCGACCAATCGAGCGAGGTGGTGAAGCTGCCGTGCGGTGAAAGCAGGCGCAGCAGTTCCTGTTCGCGGCCATTGGAAGGGTCGATGACCATGAGGCGGCCGCCGCCACCGGGGGTGGCACGCACGAAGGCAATCTCGTTGCCCTTGGGCGACCAGGACGGGCTGACGTCGTCGAGCGGGTCGGTGGTCAGCCGGTGGGGCGGTTCGCCCGGTCCGGACGAGACGTAGATGTCGAAGTTCTTCTGGTCGGGGCCATTCCAGTTGAAGGCCACCTGGCGGCCGTCCGGCGAGAAAGTGGGGTCCTGCTGGAAGCCATCCAGGGTGGAATACGGTACCTGCGACACCGGCGCCAGCGCCGCGGGTGCGGACGGGCGGCGCTTCCAGAGGAATGCGGAAACAGCCAGGGAGCCGAGACCCACGGCCAGCGCGACCGCGGCGGCAGTGGCGGCGACGCGGTTGCGGCGACGCCATTTGTCGAAGCGGTACCGCAGGTCAAGACGCCGTGCCGAGACAGGGCGGTGCTCGAGCCAGCCCCTCAGATCGGCGGCCAATGCGCTTACGGTCTGGTAGCGATGCGCGGGATCCTTGGCGAGCGCCATTGCGGCGATGACTTCGAGGTCGCCTTTGAGTTTGCGCGCGAGCCCGGGGTTGTCGCGAACCCGAGCGGAAAGGAGCGGCGGCTCCTGGTCGCGGATCGCCTGAAGGAGGGCCAGGATCGAGCCGGATCCATCGCCGGAGGTCCAGCGTGTCAGGTCGAGCGCCGGCTTGCCGGCAAGCAACTCGTAGAGAATGGCGCCCAATGAGTAGACGTCGGATGGCGGACTGACTTCGGCGGCGAGCAATCCAGCCTGCTCGGGGCTCATGTATCCCGGAGTTCCGGCCAGTCTGCCCTCGCTGGTCAGCAGAGAGCGCTGCGTGGCGAGACCCTGGTCGATGCCCGCCATGATCTTGGCGATGCCGAAGTCGATCACCTTGACATGGCCGAGCGCCACCAGCACGTTGGAAGGCTTGAGGTCGCGATGGAGAATGCCTTGGGCGTGCGCGTGCTCCAGGGCATCGCAGACCTGGAGGAACAGAGCAACGCGCTCGCCGACGGTGAGCCCGTTCTCGTCAGCGTAGCGGGTGATCGGCAGCCCTTCGACCACCTCCATCACGAAGTAGGGACGGAGAAAGGCGCTCACACCGGCATCGAACACGTGGACGATGTTCGGGTGGTGCAGGCGCGCCAGGGTCTGTTTTTCGCGCGTGAATCCTTGCGCGATGGCGCGGGTGTCGAAATCGGTCTTCAACACCTTGAGCGCCACCTGGCGGCGCAGGGCGCCCGTCTGCTCCGCGAGGAAGACCACGCCCATGCCGCCATGCCCGAGGACGCGGATGGGATTGTAATTGCCGAAGGAATCGCCCGCCAGGGCTGTGAGGGGATCGGATGTGGGAGGGTCGCTGAGAGTGGTTTCACCCCCCATCGCGCCGCGGATCAGGCAGGCGGGACAAAGATTGCCGATCTCCGATTCCACCGCCGCTCCGCACTTCGGACAAACCCTGGGGATGGCGGACGACGCCATAAGAATTCTATTTTATGGGAGTTTGCGAAAGGACGTTCAACAGGTAACGAATTTCCTGTTCGGCGTCTTCGGCCGTCGCGACGGTCTCGGAGATCGCCTCGAGAAAACGTTGCCGGAACTGTTTGCGGAGCCGGTGTACCGCCACGCGAACGGCGCCTTCGTTCATGCCGAGAGCGGTAGCCGCGGTGCGGTAATCCTGCTCGCCCTCGGTCAGGAAGGGCTGGAGCACTTCGAACTGCGCGGCTCCGCCGGAACGGTTGAAGTGAGCGCGCAGGCTGTCGATCACCCGGCTGAGCAGCGTGATCGCCCACTGTCGTTCATACAGAAGCTCGGGCGTGATTTCGTCCGCGAATGCGCGTTGGTAGTGGCCTTCGGATTCGTCCGCGAGTTCGACGTCCACCCGTCCGCCGCCGCGCTTCAGCGTTTGCTCGCGATCGTAACGGTCGGCCAGGAACCGCTTGAGGGCGGTGAGGAGGAATCCGCGGAAGCGCCCGCGCTCCGGGTCGGCGCGATCGAGCCAATGGCGTTCGAGTACGACCGCGATGAATTCCTGGGTGAGATCGCGGGCCAGTTCCCGATTGCCGCAGCGCCGGCTGGTATAGAGGTAGAGCGGCTGCCAGTAGCGTTCACAAAGCCATTCCAGGGAGTCGCGGTCTCCCGACTGGAGCACGATGGACCACCGGGTTGTCGGGAACTCGCTGTGCGGACGAGAACCGTCAGGCATTGCTGGGTCAAGTATAGCGTCAAAAAATCTCACGAACTCTGTAACAGCCGAAGGTGCAATCCCGAAGTATGGGACATGCGGACCTTAACCAACGCACTCAACACGGCAAAAGCCCTGGCCCCGAAGATCATCGCGTCCCCGCTGCAGGCTCCGAACATTATCCGGCGGCACATCAGCGCGCAGGTGGTGAATCTCCTCAACAATCTTTTCGACACCGATGACGATGATGATGACGATGCTGGAGGCGCACCATACACGACCATGGCGCCGAACCCGTACACGACCATGGCTGGAAGGCCTCCCATGCAACAAGCCGGCCCGGCAGGCGCGAGCGTTCCGGTGGGCGGGTTCATCCCCCCGAGACCCGCACCGTTTTCGGCGGGCCCGGCGGTGGCCGGCAATTTCGGAACCGGCCAAATTCCGGCGAGGCGCGTGCCGGTTTCGGCGGGTCCGGCTGGTGCGCCTGCCGCCAACCCTTACAACCGGGGCATTGTTAACGCGCGCCCGGTGACGCCTTCGGTCGACAACGTCCCGCTGCTGAAAATGCCCGACCATCATCTGCAATCCGACTTGAGCAAAGGCGTGAAATATATCACGGACCCGGCGAGACGGATCGCGAAATACGAGGTGACCATCATCGATCAGGTCATGAAGCGCCGCGGGGGCACCTTTGATACCAAAATGGTGAAGGCCGCTTTCATGGCAAAAGGGAAAATGCCTACCGTCGCGTTTCTGGGCTGGAACATGCAGGATGGCCTCACGCGGTTCAGGGACAAGATGGAAGAGTGGGCCGGGGAATCGCTGATCTGGGTGTGTGTGCAGGAAGCAGGCTCGGCCCAGCCGGTGTTCTACTCCAACAATTGCCGCGGCGGCAATTTCCACCATTCCTCGTTCACGGCAGGCGGAGACGTGATCGGCGCGGGAGAGTGGATTGTCGATCAGGGCTGGCTGGAGAAGATCTCGCCCACCAGCGGCCATTACCGGCCTCCGTACGAGCCCTTCCGGCGAGCGGTCATGTTCATGCAGCCAGCCTGGCGCCCCGACACGGTGGTGCTGCTGTGGAATATCAAGAAAGACGCATACGACGAGGTCCCGGTGCGGCAGTTTGTGGCGACTCCCAACGGCGGGGGAATCTGGAAGACCAACCCGAACTCGGTATAACGCGGGCCGGACGATCTCACTCGCAGCGCAGCGCGCTCACCGGATCCACTTTCGTGGCGCGCAACGCGGGCAGGTAGCCGGAAAGGGTGGCGGCCGCAGCGATCCCGATCACTGCGAGAGCGATGGTGGTGGTGTCAAAAGGCTGGAGGCCGTAGAGCTGGGATTTGACGAGACTCGTAACGCCCAACGCTGCGGGAAGTCCGATGGCGATGCCGATGCCGGCCAGCAGCAGGACCTCCCGCATCACCACCCAGACCACCTGGCCCGAGCGGGCGCCCACCGCCATCCGGACGCCGATCTCGCGCGTGCGCTGCGTCACCTGGTACGCCATCACGCCGTACAAACCGATAGCGGCCAGCAGGGTCGCCAGAATCCCGAACCCACTGGACAGAATCGCCACCAGGCGCTCGGTGATCAGCGATTCTTCCTGCTGCTTTTCGAGTGTCTTCAGATTCGAGACGGGGAGGTTGGGATCCAGACGATTCACTACCTGCCGAACCGCGGTGAAGGTCTGCTCCGGCTGGCGGGTGGTGCGGACATAGGCCGTCATTCCAATTACGAAATCGACCTGGTGCGAGGGCTGGTAAACTTCCAAGGGCACTTCGTCGCGCATGCTTTCGTACTTGGTGTCACCCACAACGCCGACGATTTCGATGTCCAGCTTGGTTCCGGGGTCGCCGCCCATGCCGATATGGCGGCCTATGGCCGTGCCATCCCGGAAGAACCGGCGAGCGAATTTCTCATTGACGATGCAGACCTTGGGAGCTCCGCGGACGTCGGACATCCGGAAATCGCGGCCCAGCAGGATGGGGATGTGCATGGTTTTGAAGAAGTCCGGCGAGATGAATTGCATGTGAGGATCGGGGGTCTCGGTGGGCTTGTGGGCAAAGCCTTCGACCGCCATGCTGTTGTCCCACTCGTCGCCGGTCAGCACCGGAATCACCGCCAGAGACGATGCTTCGACTCCTGGTATCGCGTCGAGATTCTCGCGAAGCTGGCGGTAAAAATCCAGGCTGCGCTCCGGTGGGTAGCCATTCATCGTGGGGTTGATCTCGAATGCGATGAGATTGCCGGTCTGGAAACCGGGATCGAGGTCCTTGAGGTTTCGGAGGCTGCGGATGAAGAGGCCGGCTCCGATCAGCAAAAGCAGCGAAAGCGCCACTTGGGCCACCACCAGAGCTTTGCGGACGCCGGCGGACTTCCTGCCGGCGATGGAGCCGGCCTGCTCCTTGAGGGTTCCCGCAAGCTGGGGGCGCGTGGATTGCAGCGCTGGAACCAGCCCGAACAGAATCCCGGTCAGCAGCGAGACCCCAAGGTTGAACGCGAGGATGCGGGAATCCGGTGTGGTGGAGATGGTCAGAGGCGTGCCATTGGTGGGCAGGAACGCAAGCAAGGTCTTGTCCATCCACACCGCCAGGATGATGCCGGCGGTGCCGCCCGCCAGGGCCAGCAAAAGAGATTCGACGAGGAGCTGCGAAACAATGCGCCCGCGGCTGGCGCCGAGGGCGAGCCGCAGCGCCATCTCCTTCTGACGCCCCATCGCGCGGGCGATCAGCAGATTGGCGATGTTGGCACACGCAATCAGGAGCACCAGCCCCACCACGCCGGTCAGCACCAGCAGCGAGTCGGAGAACCGGCGCCGCAGGTTGGAATCGCCTTTGGAAGCCGGCAGCAGATCCATCCACATGGTCAGGAACCGCTGGCGAGTCTCCGGCGCCGCGTGGGCAAACTCCTTCTGCTGTACTTCCATTTCCAGCATCTGGTGGAAGAACGGCTGCAGGGAGGCTTTGGCCTGTTGCAGTGTGACTCCGGACTTCAGCCGTCCGAAAACGTTGACCCAGCGTCCGCGGCGCGACGTGAAGTTGTAGCTGAATTTGGAGCCGACCGGATCCATCTCGGCCTTCATCATCACCGGGACGCGGATGGAAGGCGACGATCCGGGATCGGTGCCGTCAAAGCCCGCCTGGCTGACCCCCACGATGGTCAAGGGGTAGCCATTCACCACGATTTTCTTGCCCACCACGTTGGGATCGCCGGCGAATCGGCTCACCCAGTATCGGAAGCCGATGACCGCGTAGGGACTTCCGCCGGGGGTCTGATCGTCATCCGCAGTGAAGACGCGGCCCACGGCTGCACCCACCCCGAGCACGGGGAAGTACGAACCCGAGACCAGCTCGCCGTCCACGCGCTCGGACTTGCCGTCGGCGCTCACATTCATGTCCGTGGCCCACCGGCAGAACATGCCGCTGAAGACCTCGTTGTGGTCGCGAATGTCCTGGTACATGGGATAGGAGAGCTTGTAACGTCCGTTATTGCTGCCATAGTGCGGTCCGCGGCCCCACAAGAGCACCAGTTGCTGCGGGTCTTTCACCGGGAGCAGCCGCAACAGCACCTGATCCACGAGGGTGAAGATAGCGGTATTGGCGCCGATACCGAAACTCAGCGACAGCACCGCCACCGCCACGAACAACGGCGATTTCCGCAACGTACGAAAGGCGAACTGAAGATCTTGCGAGAGATGTCCCACGAATGCAATACTGCCCGGCTGGAGAAAAGTTACAGGCGGGTTGTTTTGCCGGCCAGGCACCATCGCACGAAAGCGATCTGAATCAGAATCCGGCTTCCTGTATCGGCAACCCCTACCGCCCGCCGGCAGGCAGATGTTCTTCGAAATATCGCGAGATCAGCGTGTAGACGTGCAGCGACGTCCCTCGCCCCTCGGCGATGCCGTGTGTGCGATTGGGATACTCCATGAAGTCGAACTGCTTGCCCAGTTCCACCAGCCGGTTGATCAGTCGCTGGTCGCCTTGAAAGTGCACGTTGTCATCGCCCGTGCCGTGGATGATGAGCAGCTTTCCCTGCAACCCTTCCGCGAAGTTGATGGGCGACCCGTCGTGATACCCACGCGAATTCTGTTGCGGCAGCCCCATGTAGCGCTCCTGGTAAATCGTGTCGTAGAGCGTCTGGTCGGGAACCGCGGCCACCGCCACGCCGACCTTGTAAAGCTCCGGCGAGCGGAACATCAGGTTATCGGTCATCGAACCGCCGCCGCTCCATCCCCACACTCCCACGCGGGTAAGGTCGACCCATGGCCGGCCGGACGCCAGCGATCGCAGCGCGGCCGCCTGCTCCCTGGAGGCCAGCACCCCAACATCCCCGTAAATCGACTTTCTCCACGCACGCCCCTTGGGCGAAGGCGTTCCCGAGTTGTCGAAACTCGCTACCAGGTATCCCTCGTCGGCCAGCGCTGCGTGGAATAGGGTCCGGGCCCCATACCATTGGTCCACCACGTTGGCGCCCGCCGGCTCGCCGTACACGTACACAATGATCGGGTACTTTTTGGACGCATCGAAGTTGCGAGGCTTCATCACCCAGCCATCGATCTTCACCCCGTCGCCGGCATCCACCTGGAGGAATTCGGTGCGGTCTCCGACGATCCCGGCAATCCGCTGCTTCAGCGCGGCATCATCCGAAATCACGCGGATCGTGGTGTGCGAAGGAAGCCGCACCAGTTCGCTCACCGGCGGCTGATTGTAGCGGGACACGGTGTGAAAGGCGAAGCGCCCATTGGGCGATGCCTCATAACTATGCGCGCCCGGCGACCCGGCGGGCGTTAACCGTTCGGCCTTCCCGCTGCCGTCCAACCGCGTGCGGTACAGGAATCGTCGGATGGCGTCATCTGGAGAGGCGATGTAGTAAAGCCAGCCGTCCTCTTCATCCAACGCCGGGACCGAGATGACGTCCCCGGGGCTGTTGGTCACCAGCCGCATGTCGCCGTCTTTCGACACCGTGTAGACGTGCCGCCAGCCGTCCTTTTCGCTGGTCCACAGCAACCGTTTGCCTCCTTCCACCCAATGGAGAGCGTTGTTGACTTCCACCCAGGCGGAATCCTGGTCGCGGAACATGCGGCGCACCTCGCCGGTCTCGGAATTGGCCAGCAGTACGTCGTTGGTGTTCTGCAGGCGGTTCAGATCTTCCAGAGTCACTTCGCGCGGCCCCGACCAATCCATGCGCGGAATATAAAGGTTGCGCGGGTCGCCCGGCACCCTCATCCAGCGTGTCGCGCCGCCCGCGGCATTCACCACCCCCACCCTCACCGCGGCATTCGTCTGCCCAGCCTTGGGATACGGATACGTGTGGATCTCGGGATAGAGCGCGTCGGTGTAATTGATGAGCGTGTACTCGGGAACGTTGTGCTGGTCGAATTGAAGATAGGCGATGCGCTCCCCGTCGGGACTCCACTGGTAAGCGTCGCGCAAACGGAACTCTTCGTCATAGACCCAGTCGGAGAAGCCGTTCAGGATCATGTCGTCGCCGTCGGTGGTCAACTGCCGGATGGCGCCGCTGGCGAGGTCTTCCACGTAGAGGTTGGCGCCGCGAATGTAGGCCACCCGCGTGGCATCCGGCGAGAACTTGGGATAGATCAGGTCGGAACCGCGTTCGCCTCCCAGTTTGCGCCACTCGCCGGTGTGGCGGTCCAATACCCAGCATTCGCCCGCTGTTTTGCGCACCAGCGCGCGGTGCTCATTCGTGGCCACCATGAACTTCACGGCGCCTGCCGAAAAGGTGTACTCGGCGAACGCCAGCGGCTGTCCGGTCTGTTTGGGAATGAGCTGCTGTGCCGAGACCAACACCTCGCGCTGGCCTGTGCCCGCGTCGTGCCGCACGATCTCCCGCCCGCCGCCAGGGGCCGCCTCGACCGTGATATACGACTGCCCGTCCTCCATCCAGCGGACGCCCACACCGCCGCCTCGCCCGCCCCCTCCCGCGGCCGTGAACTCGTTGGAGGCGAAGATCCGCCGCAGCATGTCCTGCAGCTTCCCGGAAGGCTGAGCGGACGCGATCGAGCCCAAAACAAGGCTGAGGCAAACTGTTTGGAATGGCAATCTCATGCTGCACTTCCTCGGGGTGGGGCCAGCGGCCATCGGGCTTGGTTCCGATTGTAGCCGGAATCGAACCGCCCGCGCCAATCCCGCCACCGTGAAAAGAAGCAGGCACCCATCGGGCCGGCGGGCTGCGATGGGTCTGAGTGGTTGTGGCGCTGACACTCGTGTCTGCCGTCTCGGCACTCATGCCGAGACTTTTCGGTTGCCTGCAGGGATTGCTGATGAATGGGGTGCGGCCCGAGCATTCCGGCTACCTGGACTCCATCCATGCTCGACGATTAGACGATTCCGAGGCGCTGACCACAGACCTCAGCCACGATTCGCGCCGCGGCGGACCTGGGTGTACCGCGCATCGTAGCCCATGCCGGGCCCTGTCACGTCAGTTGGGAATCGATTGACGATAGACTTGCTTCGGTTCTCTCCACGTGTAGTTCTCTCGCTCCGCTGGCAAAGGAATGGGCGTGGCCGTCGCCCTGGAGAACGTGATGCCCGGCCCTGCAACCGATTTGGTGCGGCGGGGCTCGATGAACTCGATCCCGAAGTCTTTGGCCGCTGTTACGATTCGTCGCACGACCAGATCGACGGCCCGAGGCCTTTTGATCGGATCGATGAGTTCAACAACCGCATTTTCGCCGTTCACCTGTCGGATCGCATCAAGGCGCATGTTGACCATGTCATTCCAGGTGAGGGATTCATCCGCTGGCCGGAGATGTGCGCCAAACTAAGGTTGGCCCAATACGCCGGGCCAGCCTCGATGGAAGTCATGATGACCCACTCCCGATTTCCAGAGCCGCGACAATTCCTGCGAGAGGCGAACCAGGCCGCGGTTCGCACGTGGAATCAGATTCGTCGTGTCTTCTGATTCCAAGACCGTGCCCCGGTTCGGCATCAATGTGATCCCAGAAGAGCGTTGCGGATGGCTTCGTATGCAGGCTTCGGCTGATAGTTGGAGTCGTACTCGAGCGCCGCGCCGGTGCCGGCAAAGGTGCCGGGGATCCAGGAGTATTTGTCCGTGAATCCCCAGGTTTGGATCGCGGAACACCGCGGATACCGCAGGCACAGCGCGACAATATCGTGATAGATGCGCGCCTGCCTGTCGAGCGATTCACGATCAGGCTGCCCGTTCACCAGCGGGAGCCTGACGTCAAGCTCCGTGATCTGAACCTCCAGTCCCAGATCGACGATGCGCTTGAGATTGGCTTCCACGCTTGCGAGCGGCGGCGGATCGGCGGTGAAGTGCATCTGCAGCCCGATGCCGTCCAGCGGTACACCGCGGGAACGGAAATCGCGCGCCATGGCGTAAATCGCGTCCGACTTGGCGTTCACCCGCTCAGCGCTGTAGTCGTTGTAGAACAGCCTGGCTTGCGGGTCCGCGGCATGCGCCCACCGCAGCGCCTGTTCGATGTAGCCCGTGCCGGACAGGCCGATCCCCGGCGTGTCGAACCACACCGTGCTGCGCAGCGAGCCATCGTCATTGAAGGCTTCGTTGACCACGTCCCATGCGTAGATCTGACCGGCATAGTGGCCCACAACCGCCTGTATATGTTCCCGCAGGGTTGTCGAGAGCTGAGCGGGCGTGTATCCGCTGTTGGTCACCCATCGTGGGTTCTGCTGGTGCCACACCAGAGTGTGCCCCCGCATCCACATCTTGTGTTCCCGCGCGAAGGCGGCCAGCGCATCGGGCGGGCCAAAATTATATTCGGACGGTTGAGGATGGACGGGCCCGAACTTCAGGCCATTCTCCGGCTCTACCTGATTGAACTCCCGGGCAAGGACGCCGGCGTAGAGTTCCTCGTTCAGCCGGGCGGGGTTCACCGCCGTGCCGAGCCGCACGCTGCGTCTTTCGGCGAGTTCCCGCAGCGGCTGGCCGCTGAGCGCCAGCGAGCACGCAAGCAATACAAAACTGCCGCGATACACATACACCTCTCAGCTAACAGGATACAGGAATCCGATTTGATCTGCCTCCAGGATGCCGCGGCGGGCCCATTGACCTCGGCCCGGGAAGCGGATTAAAGTACGGGGAGCACATAAAGGAGCCTGGCATATGAAATGGCTGCTGACCCTCATGGCCGTGTTTGCCCTCACCGCATCGGCCGCGGATATCACCGGCAACTGGAAAGCGACCGCCGAAGGACCCAACGGATCGATGGAGCGGACGTTCGTCTTCAAAGTCGATGGCAACAAGCTTACCGGTGAGACCACCAGTTCCATGATGGGCAAGTCGACGATCACGGACGGTAAAGTGGACGGCGACAACGTGACCTTCACGATCACGGTGAAGTTCCAGGACCAGGAGATGAAGTTGAACTACAAAGGCAAGGTGACCGGCAACGAGATTCACTTCACGGTAGAGAACCCGGCCGGCGGCAACACCATCGAATGGCAGGCCAAGAAGGTCTCGTAAACGGGGGGCGTCCCGTTGGGGGTGCCCGGGCTTGAGGATTTCGGAGGACTGCGCAACCGGCTGACTACCTCCCCCGAGATTTGCCACCCCGGCTGCGCAGCCACCACTTAATGGACTCTATCTTTGTAGCGCGAGCAAGACCTGAAATCCACCTCGATGTCGCACTTCGCAACTCCTTTTCAACAAGTTTCTCGCGTAATGGCTTGTTACACTTACACTCGAAGGCATGTGGCAAACTTGTGCATAAACCAGGGCCTCGTGGAAGTGTTCCGGTATGAAAATTTCAGGCAGGAATCTGGCGGGCGGCCCGGCAATCGAAGCGTGGTTTTCCGGGACGATCTCGTCGGTTGATTCGATTGTGGACGGCGGGGAATGCTACCTCGCGCCGGGTTTCATCGATATTCAAGTGAACGGTTTCGCCGGAGTCGACTACAATCACCCGCAGACCACGCACCCGGAGATCGCACGCTCCATACAAGCGCTCCTCGCGACTGGAGTGGCGCGCTTCTACGCCACCGTGATCACGGGCTCGCCCGAGGACATGGAGGCATCGCTCCGCAATCTCTCGCGCGCGAAGGATGCACTGCCCGAAGGCGACGTGATGGACGGGTTTCATGTGGAAGGGCCGCACATCAGCGCCGAAGACGGGCCGCGCGGCGCCCACCCGAAGCGTTGGGTGCGCAAGCCGGATTTCGACGAGTTCCGCCGCTGGCAGGACGCCGCGGGACGCCGGATCCGTATCGTCACGCTCTCCCCGGAATGGCCCGGCGCCACGGACTACATCGAGAAGGTCACTGCGGAAGGCGTGGTGGCCGCAATCGGGCACACGCAGGCCACGGCTTCGGAGATCGGCGACGCGGTTTCGGCCGGTGCGACGCTATCGACCCACTTGGGCAACGGCGCCCACTCGATGCTTCGCCGTCATCCCAACTACCTCTGGGAGCAACTCGCCGAAGACCGGCTCATGGCGGATTTCATCGTTGACGGCATTCACCTGGATCAGGCCTTCTTGAAAGTGGCGCTGCGGGCCAAGGGTGTTGGACGGTCGGTGTTGGTCACCGACGCCGCGCCCCCGGCCGGTGCTCCGCCGGGCCGATACCGGCTGGGCGAACAGGAGGTCGATCACACCGCCGATGGCCGCGTAGTGCTGGCCGGGCAGGACCGCCTCGCAGGCAGCGCGCTGCGAATGGATCGCGCCATCGGCAACGTCGTGAGGCTCGCGGGAATACCACTGGCTGACGCCGTGCGTATGGCCACCACGAACGCGGCCCTTGCGGGCAAACTCCCGGGTCGCGCAGCCGGACTCGCTGCCGGCGACCGCGCGGACTTCGTGCAGTTCCACTACGACGAATCGTCCGCGAGAG
>Ga0335081_10013537_pt1 | contig 13195 bp, 11 predicted proteins | sample Lox_Sample_35_FD_206713 | JGI IMG/M metagenome (GOLD analysis project Ga0335081, IMG submission 206713) | Soil microbial communities from Loxahatchee National Wildlife Refuge, Florida, United States - Lox_Sample_3.5 | ecosystem: Environmental > Terrestrial > Soil > Wetlands | place: USA...
GCGGTTGCGCAGGCAGCGCCTGATGCCGCGGCATTTCGAAGCGCCAACATCGGGCACGGAATCGTGCTGCACTACGTGGAAGAAGGCGCAGGTACGCCGGTGGTTTTTGTGCACGGATCTCTGAGTGATGCCAGCTATTGGTCTGACCAGATCGGCCCGTTTGCAAAGCGCTATCGCGTCATCGCCTACAGCAGGCGGTACAACTATCCCAACAGCAACCCGGCGCGCTCGGGGTACTCTGCCGTGGTGGACGCGGAGGACCTTGCGGGGCTGATTCGCACGCTGCACCTGGGCCGGGTCGTAGTTGTGGGGCATTCCTACGGGGCTTTTGCAGCTCTGTTTCTGGCGGCAAAATATCCCCAGCTTGTTCGCGCCCTGGTTCTCGCCGAACCACCCGCCATCTCTTTGCTGGCCCACCTTCCTGGGGATGACACCAAGCGCGGCAAGGAAATGTTCGAGGACATTCAGCGGGGTATGGTCGCGCCCATGCAGCAGGCGTTTCGCCGGGGCGACCGCGAAGCCGGGGTCGCCATCTTCATTGACTATGTCTTTCACGACCCCAACGCGTGGTCAAGCATGCCGGAATCGTCGCGGAAGGAGGCGCTCCGCGATGCGCACGAGTGGGACGTAATGATGACCAGCGGAACTCTGTTCCCCGAGATCGAGGGGCGAACGATCCGAAAGATCAGGGCGCCAACCCTGTTGCTCTCCGGGGCCCGGTCGTATCCCTTTCTGGGGCTGATTACGGCGGAACTTGCCCGCCTGCTTCCGAAGCGGGAGAACATTGTTCTGGCCAACGCCGGACATCAGATGTGGTATCAGGATCCCGATGTGTGCCGGCAGGACGTGGAGGCATTTCTGCAGGGAAATGGCATCCAGTAGAAATGCGGCCTGGCGGCGATTCCGGCGAAGCCAGGATGCCAGGCTCTTCAGCTTCCACCCGCTGGGCCGGATTCCACCACGAACACACGGCCCGGCCCGGCCGGCTGCACCTTGTTCTTCTCGAAGCTCTCCTTGATCCGGCGGCGCAGTTCGCGGCTCACGGCGTACTGCTGGTTGGGGCGGGTTTTCACCAGCAGCAGGTACTCGACCTCGCCGTTGGCCACGCGATCAATGCCGGGCACCTGGATATCAGCCACGATGTCATCGGCGAAGGCGGGGTCGTGGCGCAGGTCCTCGCCCGCCTGCTTGAGCAGCGCGATCACGCGGTCGCTGGGCTCACTATAGGCGGTGGTGACGCGCAGGGCCAACTGCGACCAGTCGCGCGTCATGTTGGAAACCAGAGTGATCTGGCTGTTGGGGACGATGTGCAGGGTGCCATCTTCATCGCGCAGCACGGTGCGGCGGAGGCTCATGTCTTCGACTACGCCCTTCACGCCCGCGATGCGGATGGTATCGCCTAGGTCGTATTGGTTTTCGAGCAGAATGAAGAAGCCGTTGATGAAATCGTGTACCAGAGTTTGCGCACCGAAGCCGATGGCCAGCCCGGCGATGCCCGCGCTCGCCAGCAGGGGGCCGACGTTCAGGCCGAGCAGCTGCAGCACCATAAGCGCGGCGACGAACAGAATCACAAAGATGCCCACGCTGGTGAGCACACTGGCCAGGGTACGCAACTGCTGGGCACGCACCTTCGAAGGCAGCCGGCGCGCCTGCAGCGACGCGATGCCGCCCAGCACCGCCTGCAGCAGCCGGATGAGCACAAAGGCGCCCACCAGCACCAGCACGATCTTGGGGGCCTGGTGGCGGAGGAACATCATGGCGTCTTCACGCCAGCCATGCAGCAAGGCAGGCAGGTTTTCGCCTTGCAGCGCCACTGTCAGTGAAAGAGGCATCACGATGGCCGGGATTATAACAAGCCGCCTCTGACCAGCCGGGCGACCTATAATCGTCGAGAGACTTCCTTCCTTCGAGGCGGCCGTGCGATTCCAGCCAGTACCACTGATTCTTGCGATCCTCTTGATGGTTTTCATTTTCACCAGCTTTGACCAGCCGGCGATCGCCGGGGGCGATGGACCGCGGGCGAGTATGGGCGAACTTCTGGCCCAGGCTATACCGCCGGGCCAGTTTCCTCCGCCGTTTCCGACGCAGAACCGCCCGGGGCCCACGGACGAAGCGCGCGAGCGCATGCGGCGAGAAATGGAGAAGAAGGCGAACCAGGAACGGCAGGCACAGATCAAGCGCGACACGGCGCAGCTGCTCAAACTGGCCAAGGAACTGCAGCAGTACGTGGATAGGACCAATGAAGACGTGCTCTCGGTAGACGTAGTCCGCAAGGCGGGGGAGATCGAGAAGCTGGCCCACAGCGTGAAAGAGAAAATGAAGAACGATTGATGCCGGGGCTCTGTTTGCTGGCGGTCCGGGCTGCCGGTTGATTTTTAAAATTCCCACTCCAGTTCCAGAGCCCAGCTCCCAATTCGCGGTTCTCAATTCACATTCAGAGGCGGATTCTTGGCGGGGCTTGACGCGTGATGTACAATTCTGCAACTGAGTTACAAGTAGTGCGAGGAGCCACCGTATGCCGATGCCGCAAACGGAGATGCCGGGGCGGTTGCAGTCGGAACTGATGTCACGCGGGCTGCGCATGACGCGTCAGCGCCGCACCATCCTGGGAGTGGTGGAAACGGCGAAACAGCACCTGGATGCCAGCCAGATTCTGCGCAAAGCGCGCAAGGTAGATCCACAAATTGACCGGGTCACGGTGTACCGCACGCTCAATCTGCTCAAGCGCCACGGCCTGGTGGATGAACTCGACCTCATGCATATGGAGGGCGAGAAGCACTTCTATGAGCGGCGTCCGCAACGCGACCACATTCACATGGCCTGCCTGCGCTGCGGCAAGATCACGGAATTCGAAAGCGATTTGTTCGACCGGCTGAAAGGACAAATCCAGCGCGACTGCCGCTTTCATATCGTGGTGACGCGCCTGGAGGTTGGCGGCTATTGCGCGCAGTGCCGCACCTCTCCCGCCTGACCGCTCCGGGCCTGCGTTGCAGGTGGTTGCAAGCACCCTGAAACAAAAAATGAAGCCCCATCTTGACCGGGAGAAGGCCAACCGCTAGCATTTACTTTATTCCTAAGTGCAACTCAGTTGCAACTAATATTGCAACTGGAGGTGCAACTGAGTAGCAATAATGAAAGCGAGGCATCGTGAGGCCTGGCCGTGCATTGGTGTCTTTATTGATATCTCTGTGGTGGGCGGTGCTCAGTTATGGGCAGGAGCCGCCTTATTTCGTGACCTATTCCCACGATCTGGAAGAGCCGGGCAACCTCGAGATCGCCGTGAAGAGCGCGCAGGGAACTCCCAAGTACGGGAACTTCTTCATTGGCGAGACGCTGGAACTGGAGTACGGGGCGAAAGGCTGGTGGACCACCGAAGCCTATCTTTCCGGGCAGCACACTTCCCATGACAGCACGATTTTCACCGGCTGGCGCTGGGAGAACCGCTTCCGGCCGCTGTTTCGCGAGCACTTTATCAACCCCGTGATTTATGTGGAGTACGAGAACCTGAACCTGGCGGACCGCAGCCTGCTCGAAGTGGTCGGGCACGACGGTGTTGCCGACATGCGGCTGAGTAACGCCCAGGGGCGCTTGGAGACGGAGCGTTCGCTGGAGATGAAGCTGATTCTTTCGAGTAACGTCCGGGGCTGGAACATCGCCGAGAATTTCATTACCGAGAAAGACCTGAATGAGAGCGAGCCCTGGGAGTTCGGATACGCGCTCGGGGTCAGCCGTCCGCTGGCGCTTTCGGCGAGCGCCCACGAATGCACATTCTGCCGCGAGCACTTCGCCGCCGGTGCGGAGCTCTACGGCGGCCTGGGCGATTTGAACGGCTTTGGCCTGCGGGCGACCTCGCACTACTTCGGACCCACGATCGGCTTCGAGATTCCGCGCGGGCCGACGGTCAGCTTTTCTCCAAATTTCGGGCTGAATGACAACAGCATGGGCGTGATTTACCGCTTCAAGATTTCTTATGAAATCGAGCAGATCTTCGGGCGGCTGCACTGGAGCAAGCCATGACTTGCCGGAAGAGGATCCGGCTGAGCGTGAGTACCGCTTTCCTTCTGGCGGCGCTGGTGAGCCAGGCGGAAGCGCCCTGGACGAACCGCCTGTCGGAGGCGGACCGCAGGAGGAGCAATCCCTATGCCGGCCAGCCTGAAGCCATTGCGGCCGGCTCCCGGCTGTTTGCCGATCATTGCGCCAAGTGCCACGGGGAAGACGCGCTCGGACGCAAGAAGCGCCCGAACCTGCGCAGCCGCGAGGTGCAGACGGCGGCCGATGCCGAGCTCTTCTGGATGCTGAAGAACGGCAACCTGCGGCACGGCATGCCCTCGTGGAGTTCGCTGCCTGAGGAAGAGCGCTGGCAACTCATCACCTACCTAAAGAGCCTGGGCGAATACCAGGGGAACGGGCACTCCGGGACCGAAAAGGAAAAAGCGAACAAATGATGCGCCTCAAAACGCTGCTCATTCAATTCATGGGCCTCGCAGGGGTGTTCCTGATGGCCAGTTGCGGGGCAGGCCGCGCGCCCGATTTTCGCTCGGAGAATGAGGTCACTCCGGCGGAGGATTCCATTGGGGAGCGCCTGTTTCTGGATACACGCTTCGCGCAATATTTCGCCACGCACATGACCGGAGTCAACCAACCGCTGGCGGTGGGCGATCCCGCCGTGGAGCAGGTTTATACCATGAATGGCACGCTGCCCGGGCCATTTGCGGGACAATCCATGAATTGCCGGTCCTGCCATTTTGTGACGGAGTTTACCGGAGTGACGGGAGCGGGCAACCGCACCTATGCCGACTTTACCAATCGCAGCCCCTTGCCGCGCGCGATCAACGGTTTCGACCACACACCGCGCAACGCCATGCAGATGGTGGGCTCGCTGCAGCCGCACTCCGGGCCGACCTTTCTTCACTTTGATGGAGAGTTCACCAGCGCCATCGACCTGGTGAAAGCGACGCTCACGGGGCGCAATTTCGGGTGGGCGCCCGACCAGTATCAGCAGGCGGTGGCGCAGATCGCCCGAGTGATCCGCGAGGATGACGGATCAAGTGACCTCGCGCAGGAGCGGACCAACGGGCTTTCCTACGGCAAGCTGTTTCTGGGGCAGGACGCAGCGATCACTTCCGACCTGCTGATTCCGGCCGCCGACCGCATAGACGTGCAAAAGGCCACCGATGATCAGATCTTGAACCTGGTGGCCAAGTGCATCAGCACGTACATGCAAGACCTGCTCTTTCAGCAGGATGAATTCGGGCGTTATATTGGCTCTCCGTATGATGTTTTTCTGCGCATCAACCATTTGCCGGTGCAGCCGAACGCCGGGGAAACAGCGGCCCAGTACAACCAGCGGCTGTACCAGATCCTGCTTGGCTTGAATAACCCGGTCTGGGTGGATGGCGCCTATGGCAATTTCCGCTATCATGCCCAGCCCTTTCAGTTCGGGCCGACGGAATTTGCCGGGCTGAAGATCTTTCTGAAATCTGCCGTGGGCGCAACCGGCGGCTCGCAGCACGCGGGCAATTGCGCCGCCTGCCACCAGGCCCCGAACTTTACCGACTTCTCATTCCACAACACGGGCGTGGCGCAGGAGGAATACGACGCGGCCAATGGAGAGGGAGCGTTTATGCAGCTGGCGATTCCTTCGCTCGCGGAACGAAGCCAGGACTATGACGCCTACCTGCCGGCCACGGCGAGCCATCCTGCGGCTTCGGAGCGCTTTCGACACACCGCAGTCGCGGGGCAGCCGCAGTTCGCCGACCTGGGAGTGTGGAATGTCTATCTGAACCCCGACGTGCCGAAGCCGCAGACGGCGCTGAAAGGAATTCTGTGCGGGGCGGGGACCGATTGCTCGGTGGATCAAGGCCTGGCCAACGCGGTCGCCCGCTTCAAGACGCCAACGTTGCGTGATCTGGAGGACTCGGGGCCTTATTTTCATAATGGCAGCAAGCTGGCGTTCACCGAGGTGGCGGAGTTCTACATCCGCAGCTCGCAACTGGCCCGGATGGGGCTGCTGCGGAATCCGGCGCCGGAGTTTCGCGGCATGTCGCTAAGCGAGGATGATCTGCAGGCGCTGGTGGCGTTCCTGAAGTCGTTGACCGAAGACTACGACGACGCGTAGGGCGGGGATGCGGGCGCCCTCAGCCGTTTCCTGAATTCAGAGACCCAAATAACTTCGAAGGACACGAAGGCTCACCAAGGAGCTCTCATCCGCTGTCAGCATCGCGGTGGTCCAAATGCTAGAATCGGCGCGATGCCCAAACGACAATCGGCGCAGGCGCGCGCCCGCAAGATCAAACTGCTTCTTTTCGATGTAGATGGCACGCTCACCGACGGCAAACTTTTCATTTTTCCCGCCCCGCAGGGCCTCCGGCAAACCGTTCTGGAGCAGGCGGCGGAGCGCTCGCGCGCCGGCAAAGACCACGGCGGCTTCGCCTTTCCCAGCGAGACGCTGATCGAAGCCAAGGGCTTTCATGCGCACGACGGCGCGGCCATCTCGCTGGCCCGCCTGGGCGGCATCAAGACCGGCCTGATTACCAAGCGAATTTCGGAAACCGTAGCCCTGCGCGCGCGCGATCTAAGACTGGAATATGTGCGGCAGGGCATCGAGGACAAGCTGGCGGTCTTTCGCGAGATTATGCAACAGGAGGGTCTGAGCGCCGAACAAGGGGCCTTCGTAGGCGACGATGTGATTGATTTGCCGGTCATGTGGCACTGCGGCTTTGCGGTGGCCGTGGCCAATGCCCGGGCGGAGGTGAAACGCGATGCACACTATGTGACTCCGCACGGCGGTGGCGATGGCGCGCTGCGCGACGCCATTGAGTATGTCCTGAAAGCGCAACGCAAGTGGAAGGACGTGATGCAGAGATACATCGGGGAACGGAGCGGGTGAGGCTTTGCCCTACCCTACCATCCCGAGTTCACCGTCGAAGAGTCACGAAGAAAACCCCAGCCCCAAGTTGACCACCAGGGGCACGCACGAAGGAAGCTCTATCCTTTTCAACCGACCCTGAAACCATGCCACGAGATCAGCTGATAATCGAGGGTTGAGAGCTAAAAACAGAATCCCACCGGCTGCCTGCTTGGGGCGTGCTCGGGTCGGCAACCGGTGGGCTACGGCTTCTCCTTACTCGCAGTTGCTTTCAGGAGTTGTTTTCAAGTTTAAACCCAAGTCCCGGAAAAAGTCGCGCTCTGGACTGAAAAATTCCTAAAATTTGCGTAAAGATTTGTGATGGCAGAACCCAGTTACCCACCGTCACTCTGGAATCGCCTGGGGGCGCGAGGCCATCAACTGTTCAAAACGTGGGTCCTTTCGTAAAGCTGTGAATTCCTTGTCTTTATACACATCGTTAATCTCTTTGTAGCCTTCTTCCATGGCTTTGCGCAGGTGTTCAAGAGAGCGGTCGTTCACGCCGGCTTTGGCATAGAGCTTGGCCATGACGTAGTCATAGCGGGCGCGGTCGGCGGGAGAGGGAATCTGCGCCGATACCCCGTTACGGGAGGTGCGCTCGAAAACATCGGGATCAAGCTGCAGGGCCTGGGTGTAGGCGGCCACCGCCTTCTCGTATTCTTTCTTCGAGAAATAGGCCGCGCCCAGATTGCTGTAATAAGAAGCGGAGTCGGCCTTCAACGCCAGGGCGCGGCGGTATTGCTTAATGGCGCCACCGTATTTCTTGCGCTCGTACTCCACCACCCCCAGGTTGTTATAGGCGTCGGCGAAGGTGCGGTCGGCTTTAATGGCGCGCTCGAACTCCTTTTTGGAGTCGCCCCAGTGCTCGAGCAGCAGATCGCAAATGCCGAGGCGATTGTAGATGGCGGCCTGGCTCTTCGCGAGTGCGGCCTGATCGTTGCCGGCTTCCTCGGCCGTTTTTTTGAGAGCGGCTTCGTAGTAGTCGCGGGCGTCGAGGTAGAACTTCTCGGCGCGCAGTTCATCGCCGCGCTCGGAGAGGCGGTCCACCGAGGCCTCGGCGGGGGGCGGTTCGGCATGGCGCACGGGCGCCTGCACCAGCACCTGGCCCGAGGCGGTCTGGGCCGGAGAATTGTTTAGAAGAAAAAATACGCAGGCAAGAACGGCGGCGAACGAAAGCAGAAAACGACGCATAACATCACCCTCTGGGCGCGGCTGGAAAAAGTGGCCTGCGCGCCCACCTCCGGGCTGCCAGCCGGCTTTACTGCGGGTTGCCCGCGCTGTCGGCAGGCTTCGGCGGAGGATTGGACGGTTTGTCTCCCTTAAAGATACCTACAATTTTGCCGAAAAGCCCCTTTTTCTTTTGAGCATCCTGGGTGGAGGCGTCCTGGCCGTTAGCCTGGCCTGCCTGGCCGTCTGGCCCCGGGGGCGGCAAGGCCTTCTGGCTGCCGAGGCCAAAGATGCGGGAGAAAAAGCCGGCCACGCCGTTCTGATCGCAGGTGAGGTTGGGTTCGGTGCCGGCGATGAAGGCCGCAGTGTAGGTCTGCGGGCAGGAGGGAGTCGCCAGCCGGTTGGTGATTTTATCCAGTTGCACATCCACGACGCCCGAGGGCTGGGTGAAATAGCGGGCGTCGGAGTAATCGCGCAGCGTGACCGCTTTCTTCATGAATTCCGCCCAGATGGGGGCGGCGGTCTGGGCGCCGCTCAGGCGGATATCGCTGTAGTCATCGAAGCCGACCCAGACGATGCAGAGCAGATTGCTGGTGTAGCCGGCGAACCAGCCGTCGTGGGAGGTTCCCGTCTTGCCCGCGGCGGGAGCGGTGAAGCCCCGCTGGCGGACCACATAGGCGGTGCCGGAGTTCATGACGCCTTCCATCATGTCGGTCATGACGTAGGCCACGCGCGGGTCGAGCACCTGCTGGCGGTCGGCCGTGAAGTTCAGGATGACGTCGCCTTTTGAGCTGCGTACTGAATTGACCAGGATGGGCGAAAGGCGCACCCCGCCGTTGGCGAAGGCGGTGTAGGCCGAGGCCATTTCAATAGGAGTGGCGTCATAGGCGCCAAGGGCCATGGCCGGCGTGGGTTTGACGGACGTGATGCCATCGGCGCGGGCCAGGGCGGCAACTTTGTCATAGCCGACCTCCTGCGCCAATTGCACCGTGGCGTTGTTCAGAGACATGGCCAGCGCATAGCGGAGGGTTACCTGGCCGTGGTATTCCTCTTTGTAATTGCGGGGCTCGTAAATCTGGTCGCCGTAGGTGAAAGTGGTCGGCTCATCATCCACGACGGAGGCGGGGGTAAGGACCGGGTTGCTGCCGTCTAGCGCCGTATTCATCGCGGCGGCATACACCAGGGGCTTGAAGATCGAGCCGGTGGGGCGCTTGGCCACGGCGTGGTTGAGCTGGCTGAAAGCGTAATTGCGGCCGCCGACCAGGGCGAGAATCGCGCCGGTGTGGGGGTCCATGGCCACCAGGGCTACTTGCGGCTGCGGGCCGGGCTGCACCTCAGTCTCATATTTGCCGCGGCCCACCCGGATGCGCCGGGTGCGCAGGTGGGTGATCTCCTCATCCACCAGCTTCATGCCGCTCTCTACGGCCTGGGCGGCGGCGCGCTGCAAATCGGGGTCGAGCGTGGTATAGATGCGGTCGGACTGCTCGTTCATCTGGCGCTCGTCAAGCTTGCCCATCAAGTTGTCGCGGACCAAATCCACGAAATACGGGGCATCGCTGGCCTCTACGTTGGGGGGCGCCAGCTTGAGGGGCGTGGCCTTGGCCTTTTCGGCTTCCTCGCGGGTAATAGCGTGGGTCTCGACCATGCTGTCGAGCACCAGGTTGCGGCGCTCCAGTGCCCGCTCAGGATGGCGGTAAGGCGAAAGATAACTGGGGCGCTGAATCAGGCCGGCGAGCAGTGCGGCCTCAGGCAGTGTGATGTCTTTGAGGTCTTTATTGAAATAGGCGCGCGAGGCTTCGGCAAAGCCGCTGATGGCGAAGGAGCCGCGCTGCCCTAAATCCACCCAGTTGCCGTAGAAGTCGAAAATCTCCTGCTTGGTGAATTTCTGCTCCAGCTCTTCGGCGATCAGCATCTCCGTGAGCTTGCGCTTGATGGTCTTTTGCGGGGTGAGAAAGAAGCCGCGGGCCAGCTGCATGGTGATGGTCGAGCCGCCCTGCTCGTGCCGCTGGTGGGTCACGTCCACCAGGGCGGCTTCGGCCATGCGGACGAAATTCACCCCGCCATGCTCGAAGAAGCGGCGGTCCTCGATGGCCAGAACCGCATCCACCATGACCTTGGGAATCTGGTTGTACTTGACCACCTGGCGCTTGGAGCGCTGTTCGGCGTCGAACAGGGCGGTGACCATCTCCGGCTCCAGTTCGTAGGCGGCAAGATCGCCTCCCTGGCCGTGGATGCCGGTGACTTGGCCGTCACTCACGTGGATAGTCGCAGGCTCCGGGCTATGGTAGGAGTCGGGGCCAGGCTTGATCTCGATGCCGCCGTTCATCAGCTCATAGCTGCCCATGGATGACTGGCCGTCTTTATCGCTATAGCCTGCCCGGCGGAGCTCGGCGGCGATCTCATGGGGGGTGATCTTCTCGCCTACCCGGACAGTCTTGGGGATGGCATAGATTTTGGCAGAATTGGCGAAGACCGGCCCTTTGAAACGGGCGGCAATCATGCGGTCATACTTGACGTAGTAGTAGGAAAAGGCGGCGGTGAAGGCCGCGCCCAGAACCAGAAACAGCACCAGCGCGGCGCGCACCAGGGGATCGCGGCGCAGCCGGCGCCCGGCCTGGCCGGGGCCCGGGTTGCCTCTCGGAATTCGCAGTTTTATAGCCACAATGGGTTGGCGGAGATGCTACTCCCGGTCAGGCGGAAGGCCCACACTTCCCTTGAGATGACGCGGCGCACAATTGCGTTATCCCGAGCAGGAACCCCGCCGGTTCGGCCCCCCGGCAGGAAGTCCAAGCCCTTATTTTAAAGGATTCGGAGGAGTTGTGTGCTGCCTTCGCGGTACACTACATCACACCTTTGTTCGTGGTCGCCGGATCGAAATGCAGGTCGAAGGGGAAACCGGGCATGTCCACATGTATGGTGTAGGGGACTTCGATGCTTACCGAACCGCTGAACTGGGAGCCGCTGCGGTGTACTTTGATGGCATCCTCAGTGATCGGAATTCCCAACTGCTGGGCTTGCTTGAAGACGCTATCCTGAATGGCCTGCTCGCTCTTGCTGCTGTTGGTGGCCAGCAGGGCCTCATTATTGATGGCGTCCTGCAGTTCGTAGTTGGCGTAGTAAGGGGGAACGACTTTGATGCCCAGGTACAGTGCGGCCACCATGACGAACAAGCCAAAGATGAGTCTGACGGAATCCATAGCGCGCGGCGCCTCGTCCGGCTCGCGCACTGCACGCGCCCCTTTAGCGCGCGGGCCTCAAAAGGTTCTGAAAGTGCTCGGTTATAGCGGCGATGCTAGCATCGCGCACCTGCCGAGTCGAGCGTTGAACGACCTCGACAGTGCCTTCGGTAACCTTCTTGCCGACGGTGACGCGATAGGGGATGCCGACCAGGTCGGCGTCCTTGAACTTGACTCCGGGTCGTTCGTCTCTATCGTCGAGTAACACGTCGTAACCGGCGGCTTCCAGGCGCTGGGCCAGCTCTTCGGCAGTGGTTTTCAGCTTCTCATCGCCGACGTTGGTCGGGGTAACCAGGATTTCGAAAGGCGCGATCTGCGGCGGCAGCCAGAAGCCGTTCTCGTCATTGCTCTGCTCGACCGCAGCGGTCAGAATGCGCTCGATGCCGATGCCATAGCTGCCCATGGTGATGGTGACTTCCTTGCCATTCTTATCGAGAACATGGGCGCCCATGGATTCTGAGTATTTCTTGCCCAGCTTGAAGATGTGGCCGACCTCGACCGCCGTATCAATGCGCAACGGCGTGCCGCAGTTGGGGCAAGCCTCGCCGGCGGTCACGCTGCGCAGGTCGGCGTAAGCGGTAGGCTGGAAGGTCTCACCCGGCGTGATGTTCTTGACGTGGTAATCCTCTTTGTTGGCGCCGGAGATAAGGTTCCTGCGGCCTTTCAGGGCTTCATCCACCAGCAGAATTGGGCGGGCATGATCGCTGGAGTCTCTGGCCCACTCCACACCCAGCGGTCCCAGATAGCCGGCCGGCGAGCGGAATAACTGCAGGATTTCTTCCTCCGTCATGGGACGGCTCTCTTTGCCCGCCAGAGCGGTGGAAAGCTTGGCTTCATTCAGTTGATGGTCGCCGCGCAGCAGCACTACGGCGGCGCGGGAACTGGCCTTGCCCTTGGCGTCTTTCTCGTCAAGCATCAGCGCCAGGGTCTTGATTTTGTTCTTCGGAGAGACGCCGAGAAAACGGGCCACATCCTCGATCGTCTTCTGGCCCGGCGTGTGCACTTCGAGGGGCTTGCCATGGCCCTCGGGCTTCAGGTCCTCGACGGCTTCGAGTTTCGAGCTGGCCTTCTCGAGATTGGCGGCATAGCCGCACTTTTCGCAGCTCACGATCTGATCTTCGCCAGCCGGGGTGCGCACCATGAATTCTTCCGATTGGGAACCCCCCATGGCGCCCGAATGAGCCTCGATGACTGAGTATTTCAGTCCGCAGCGGTCGAAGATTTTGCAGTAGGCGTCGCGGTGTTTGAGATAGGAGGCATCGAGTCCGGCGGTATCGAGATCGAAGGAGTAGGAATCCTTCATCAGGAATTGCCGCACCCGCAGCAGGCCCGAGCGCGGCCGCGGCTCGTCGCGGAACTTAGGCGCGATCTGGTACCAGATCTGCGGCAGTTGCTTGTAGCTGCGCAGCTCTTTGCGGGCAATTTCGGTCATGACCTCTTCTTCGGTCATGCCCAGGCAAAGATCGGCACCCTTGCGGTCTTTGAGCCGGAAGAGGTTATCTCCCATAACCGCCCAGCGGCCGCTGGCCTCCCACAGCTCGCGGGGATGAAGGGCGGGAAGGTAGAACTCCTGGCCGATGCGGTCCATTTCCTGGCGCACGATAGCGGTGATTTTGTTGAAAGACCGCTGCGCGAGAAAAAGATAGGAGTAGATGCCGGCGGCGAGCTGGCGGATGTAGCCGGCCCGCACCAGGAATTTATGGCTGGCGACCTCGGCATCGGCCGGGGCCTCGCGCAGCGTGGGGATAAACAGCTGGGACCAGCGGTGCATAAGGATTGAATCCCAAGAGAAGGGAATTGGTTATTGTAGCAGCGGGAGGGTGGAGCTTCCGGCTGCCGGCGGATGCGGCGAGCAGGCCGCCGCCTATGAAGCTTAACCACGAAC
>Ga0335081_10013538_pt1 | contig 13195 bp, 13 predicted proteins | sample Lox_Sample_35_FD_206713 | JGI IMG/M metagenome (GOLD analysis project Ga0335081, IMG submission 206713) | Soil microbial communities from Loxahatchee National Wildlife Refuge, Florida, United States - Lox_Sample_3.5 | ecosystem: Environmental > Terrestrial > Soil > Wetlands | place: USA...
TGCGCCCGATGTATTGGGCCGAGCGCGCAAGCCCCATGGCGCTGCCGCCCGATCCGGATTCCACGCGCTTTGCGCTCGCGCTCTACGACACGCCGATGCGCAAGCCGGACGGCTTTTCCGTCACGCTTTCGCCGTTCCGCCGTCCGACCTACGAAACCGCGCCGGTCGACGCCAAGGCCGGCTGTCTGTATCCCAACAATGCGCGCGCCATGTTCGAGGCCAAATCGCGCGGCTTCGACAACTGCATCGTGCGCGACGTCGCCGGCAATGTCGCCGAGCTCGCCAATTCCAACGTGTTCATGGCCAAGGATGGTGTCGTGCTTACCCCGATCCCGAACGGCACCTTCCTCGCCGGCATCACGCGCAAGCGCGTGATCGGCTTGCTGCGCGGCGCCGGCGTCGACGTGGTCGAGACGGTGCTGCGTTATGAGGATTTCGAGACGGCCGACGAGATTTTTTCGACCGGCAACGCCTCCAAGGTGCTGCCGGTTACCCGGATCGGCGAGCGCTCGCTGCAGCCGGGCCCGCTCTACCGCGAGGCGCGCGCGCTTTATTGGGAGTTCGCGCATTCCTGATAGGCGCATGATGCTCGCCCGCCCCGTACGCCGTGCCATTTTCAAGGCCTTGCTGGCCTGCACCGTGCTGGGCGGGGGCTCGGCCTTGGCCGAGCAGCCGGTCAAGCTTACCGCCCATTTCATCATCACCATGACGCATGTGCGGGTCGGCGAACTCACCTGGACCATCGATTTCACCGACAACAGCTACTTAGCCGCCGCCAAGGGCAAGGCCAGCGGCGTGTTCAGCGTGCTAGTCAAGGGCGAAGGCTCGGTCACCACGCACGGCACGATGGCGGACGGACGGCTGGTGCCGCTGAGTGCGCGCTCGGAAGTGTCCGATGAGGACGGCGCCTACGAGGTGCGCATGACGTTCGACAACGGCGCGCTCAAGCACGTCGAGAATCATGGCGCGCCGGCGCCGAACGACATCGTGCGGGTGCTGCCGGAATATCTGCGCGAAGTCACCGATCCGCTGAGCGCCATGCTGATCCGCTACGGCGAGGATGCCTTCGCGCCGGCCAATTGCGGCCGAACCCTGCACATTTTCGACGGGCGGCGGCGCTACGATTTGACGCTCACCTACAAACGCGTCGACCGTCTTCCCAAGGTCCGCGGCTATGCCGGCCGCGCGCTGGTGTGCAACGTCGTGCTGCATCCGATCGCCGGCTACAAGGTCGGCAGCCTGCTGGTCAAATATCTCGCCGGCAAGAACGATCTGGAAATGTGGTTCGCGCCGGTCAACGGCGTCGCCGTCATGGCGCCGGTGCGCGCGCTCATGCCGACGCTGATCGGCACCATGGATATCAGCGCGGACGAGTTTGCGGCGATCCCCGCGCACACCGTGGCGCCGGCACAGCCGGTGGAAACGGCACCGCTCGCGCCGGCGCAACCGGCCGAGGCTGCCGCGCCCACGGCGGCAAAGCCGGTGGAAGTCGCTCCGCTCCCGCCGGCAAAATGAGTGCGCTCACGGCGGCGGTTGGGTCAGCAAGTTCGGGGTCGGCCGTCCGCGCAGGTCGTAGACGCGGGCAAAGACGACGCCGTCCCGTTTGACTTCGGCCATCAGCGGCGCCGACAGCGCGCGGCAGTAGAAGGTGCCGAGCGACATCGCGAAGTCCGCCTTCTTCTCCTCCCAGGTTGTTTCGAACCGCGGCCCGAGCTGCTCTTGCGCCGCCGTCTGCGGCCCACAAATCGCCACCACCCAGCGCCTGCCGGCGGGGGGCTGCGCACCCGCAAGCTTGCCGCGTAGCGCGTCCGCCGCCTGTTTGAAGGCGAGGCCCCAATAATCCAGCATGTATTGCCCTTGCGCGCCGCGCACGCCGCCCGCCAGCGCGTTGAAATAGACGTATTCGTAGGGGTGCAGCTCGGCCATGCCGTAGATCGGAAGGGAGAGACCGGCGGCGAATACGGCGGCCGCCGCCGTCAGCGCGGCGCGGCCATGGGCGTACGCTCGCTGCAGCAGCCCGCCTCCCGCCAGCCCACCCAGCACCGCCAAAGGCGGCACGATGAAAAGGAATTGGCGGATATTGTTGTAGAGTGCCGGCCGCGTCACCAGCGCGATGGCGACGGGCAGGAACGCCGCCAGCAAGAGCGCGAGCAAAGCGGCGCGCCGCCTCGTTTCGGTGCCGCGGCGCAGGACCGCGACGCTGGCGCAGATGGTCCCGGCGACGGCGAGGGCCAACATGAGGAGCGGAAGCTGTAAGAACAGCAGATGCGGCAGATAGCTCGCCGGCATGTCCGGCACCGCAATGAGCCGGCCTTCGTATAGTTCCTTCCACGGCTTCTCGAAGAACTTGTCGAAGTAAATCGCCGCCCGCAGCGGATTGAGCGGTGACAGCACGCTCCACGGCCACAGCAGCCCCATGATCGCGTAGGCGAGCACCAGCGCCGGCGAAAGCCGCGCCAGAAACCGGCCGAGCCGCGCCACGGCCGCGCCCCATCTGCCGCCGCGCGCTTCCTCGGCCACGATCAGCAGCAAGCCGGCCGCCGCCGGCGGCCCCGCCAGCACCGCCAACACGCGCGCGCCGAAGGCGGCGCCGAGCGCGAGCGCGATGAGCACCAGTGTGCGCCAGTTCGGCGCCGGATATTCGTCATAGGCGCGCACGATTCCGAGCAGCAGCACCATCATCGCCGCGGCAAAGGGCGCATCCTTCGGGTTCATGAACATGTGGCCGTAATAAAGCGGGCAGGCGGCGAGCAGCGCGAGCGCGCTCAATCCCGCGAGCGGGCCGCCCAGACGCCGCCCGACCCGCCAAGTCGCGATGAACCCGACGATACCGATCGCGGCGCCGGCGAGCCGCCGCGTCTCGAACAGCCCGAACGGCGAGAGCTTGGCGGCGAGCGCTGCCGCCATGTCGAAGCCGCCGCCGTAATAGTAGAGATTGACGAAAGACAGCGCCCGCTTGTCGGCAAAGCCCGAGCCGTAGAGCTTGAGCAGCAGCTCGCCGTATTGCGATTGAGTGTAGTCGTCCCAGCCGAGCCCGTAGTCGCGAAACGTCAAGGCGGCGGTGAGCGCCACCGCCGCCAGGATCAGAACGGCCAGACGGTCCGCCAACGCGCGATCGTTTTTAGCCAGCGCGCCTGCCGCGAACGAGGCGCGCTCCCTCTCCCCGTTGGGGAGAGGTTTGGGGTGAGGGGGTCCAAGACTCTCGATAGCCAATAACCCCTCACCCGACACGCTTCGCGCGTCGACCTCTCCCTATGGGAGAGGTGAAGCGAGCCCGCGGCAGCACCGGATTCAAGCCAGGGCTTTCTACGAAACTTACTTGGTCGCCGCCGCGAACATTTCCTCGACGTAGTCCCAGTTCACCAGGTGATCGAGGTAGGCCTTGAGATAGTCGGGCCGCCGGTTGCGGTAGTCGATGTAATAGGAATGCTCCCACACGTCGCAGCCGAGGATCGGCGTGCCACCGTGCACCAGCGGATTCTCGCCGTTCGGCGTCTTGGTGACGGCGAGCTTGCCATTCTGCACCGCGATCCAGCACCAGCCGGAGCCGAACTGGGTGGCGCCGGCCTGGGCGAAATCCGCCTTCATCTTTTCGACGCCGCCGAGGTCCTTGTCGATGGCCGCCTTCAGCTTGCCCGGGATCTTGTCGCCGCCGCCGCCGGGCCTCATCCATTTCCAGAAATGAATGTGGTTGTAATGCTGGCCGGCATTGTTGAAGAGGCCGGCATTCTTGCCGAAGGAGCCTTTGACGACTTCCTCGAGCGACTTGCCCTCGAGGCCGGAGCCTTCCAAGAGCTTGTTGCCGTTGTCGACATAGGCCTTGTGGTGCTTGTCGTGATGGTATTCGAGCGTCTCCCGCGACATATGCGGAGCCAGCGCGTCGTAGGAATAGGGCAAGTCAGGCAGCTTGAACGACATTTTGGTCCTCCTCGATCCACAAACTTGAATTGCGGAATAAACCGGCCGCCGAGTGGTGAAACCGGCCCGTCCCAGGCGAGTTCCCTAATTGGGGTCCCTAATTAGGCCCTGCCGCTCGCGGGGGCAATCGTCCGCCGCGCGCGGCGGAGGCTGCGCCACCGGCCGTTTGCCGGGTGTTAACGTTAATCAAGAATGAACAGATTTGCGGCTATTGTCGGTTTTACTGTTGCCGGGCGGCCGGGAAGGCGGCAGAATTTGTTGTTTCTGAAAGGGTTACTCGATTTCTGCCCGCCGCCCGCGAGACGGGCTTTGAGGCAGGGGACCACGGGATGTCGATGATTTTGTTCATTATCGGCGGCGTCGCCGTCATGATTGGCGCGGCCACTATCGCCTTTGGCGTGCCGATCAATGAATTCAGCTTCGGCAATACGCTCATTGTCTCTGGCACCACCATCGGATCCGCCGGCTTGATCGTCGTAGCAGTGGCCGCGGCGGTCGCCCAGCTTCAGCGCATCGCCCAGGCCCTCGGCGAGCACGCCCCGGCTGCGCAGCCGGCCGAGGCCTTCGAAGCGCCGCCGCAGGCGCAGGCCGTTCCATTCCCGCCCAAGACGCGTCCGGCCGAGCCGCGCGAGCCATCGGCCTTCGAGCCGCCGCCGTTGCGCATGGAGGTCGAGGAGCCCTTTGCACCGGCGCTGCGCAATCCGGAGGCGGCGCCGCCGACCGTGGAGGAGGAGGTTTCGCTTTCGCCGCCATTCGGCAACGGCACCCCGGCGGGCGAGCCGCCGGCTTCGCCTGCCAGTGAGCCGGCCTTGGAGGCGCCTTGGCGGCCCGCACCGCCGCCGCGCGAAGTGCCCGGCACCAATTTCGATGCCATGTGGCCGGCGCGGCCGTCCAGGCCGCCGGCCGCGCCGCAACCGGCTGCGGAAGCCGAGCCCGAGCCGCCTGCGCCGCCGCTTCCCCAAGAGGAGACGCCGCCGCCTTCGCCGCTCCCGCCGCGCACGGTCGCGATCCTCAAATCGGGCGTGGTCGACGGCATGGCCTACACGCTCTACGTCGACGGCTCGATCGAGGCCGAAATGCCGCAAGGCACGCTGCGTTTTGCCTCGATCGACGAGCTGCGCGCCTATCTCGAAAAGAAGTCCTGACAAGCGGCCGGCGCCGAGTTGCCGGAAGCCGGCCTGCCGGTAAATCAAGGACGGCCGCCTCAACTGGCGGCCCTTTTATTTGAAGCTGGTACCCAAGATTTTACCTCAACCGCCGTACGAATTGAGCCCGGTCAATACCTAAAGTTGAATTCAGAGATACGCATTTGCCGCAGATCGATGAAGGTTTGCGCATGAACATTCGAAGGAATCGAAAATGTCACGCACTCTATTTGCTGCGGCGATCGTCGTCGCCGCAGTCGGTCACATTCCGTCACAGGCACAAGAGGCAAAAGAGTATCCGTGGTGCCTGATGAAGCAGGGAAGCTCGATTTGTGTGTACAACTCGGTGCAGGAGTGCATTCGAGACAAGGCAGGCGCGGGCGATTTTTGCAATCCGAACCCCTGGTGGGTCGCATCGCGGCAGAAGCAGCCGGCTCGGCGCCGTTAGCAGGCTCCGCCTCCGCCCGCCCGTTCGTTGTGAAAAAGCAGCCGTCTCGAAAAGCCCTCGCAATGCTTCAGATTACCTCGTATTGCACAGCAATAGGGCAAGTCTAATTTGACTTTGCGGCAGGGGTTTCTTGCAGCGCGCCGATTCCGCTAGTAGATTAGAAATATAGAACTGTATTTTTCCAGGCGGGGCTGCGGCGCGCGTTTTTCACTCCGGCCGAGCCCCCAAGGGGCCGGAGCGGGATAATGGCTGAGGGCAATTTCATCGATCTGACGGCGCAAATCGTCTCCGCCTATGTCAGCAACAACACGGTGTCGGCCGCCGACATTCCCGGCCTGATCAGTCAGGTGCACGCCGCGCTCACGCGCGTGTCCGGCAAACCGGCCGACGGACACGGCGAGCCGCTCAAGCCGGCGGTGTCGCTGAAGAAGTCGATTACGCCCGAATACATCGTCTGCCTCGAGGACGGCAAGAAATTCAAATCGCTCAAACGTCACCTGCGCACGCAGTACAACATGACGCCCGAGCAATACCGCGAGAAATGGGGTCTCGGCGCCGACTACCCCATGGTGGCGCCCAATTACGCCGCCGCCCGCTCGCAACTCGCCAAGCAGATGGGCCTCGGCCAGCAGCGCAGGCGGCGCGCAAAATAGTCCCCCGCTTCGAACGATCCATAGACCGCCGGCGCCGGCACGGCGCTGCCGGCGCCGCCCGGCATGCGCCAGCTATGGCTATTTTCCTAGTTTTTTATCGTGCCGATAATGCTTTATAGTTTTCAATCGTTTACGGAAGGATAAAAAACTTATCCAGGTTGCTTCGCGCTCTGCGATCATGTAGGCAGTTAGTCCTACTAGGAAGGATTGCCCATGAGCCTGCAGCTAGCCCTCGACACCGCAACGCTCCCGCATCTCCGCCCGCGCGCCCCCGAGGCCAAGCGCGTCTGTCGCCTGCTGCAGGTCACAGCCGCCGCCGCCTTCGGCGTGCCGGTCGAGGAAGTTCGTTCGCGCTCGCGCCGCTCGGCCGAGGTCGCCTTCGCGCGCCAGAGCGCAATGTATCTCGCCCACACCGTGCTCGGCCTGACCTATGACGCGGTCGGCTTGTCGTTCCGCCGCGATCCGACCACCGCGGCGCACGCCTGCCGGCGGGTCGAGGACCGCCGCGACGATCCGACCATCGACCGCATGCTGCAGATGCTGGAAGCCGTCTGCGCCGAGCTCGCGGTGCTGCCATGAGCGCGCGCGGCAAAGCGGGCGGGCGCCTGCCGGACAACACGCGGCCCGAGATCGATCCGCTGCGCGCGCAGCATCTTTCCTTGGCGCAGCGCCAGCTCGCAGCCGAGTTCGGCCGCGCCAATGTCACTGTCGACGAGGGCGAAAGCCCGCTCGCCTGGCTCGCCCGCCGGCGCGCGCGCGACGGCCGCGCTTTGATCGAGCCGTATCAGCTGCAGGCCGGCGAGCGGCTGCGCGCCGATTTCACCTGCGCCAATCTGATGCCGCGCACCACCTCGAACTGGGCAAGTCCGGTGGCGACCGACGGCCGCGGCGGCCCGCTCACCTTCGGCGCGGCGGTCGCCACCGACGCCATGGTCGCGGCGCGCCAGCGCGTCCATCTTGCGCTCGACGCCGTCGGCCCGGAATTCGCCGGCCTCTTGCTCGACGTCTGCTGCTTTCTGAAAGGACTCGAGGACGTCGAGCGCGAGCGCACTTGGCCGCTGCGCTCGGCCAAAGTCGTGTTGCATCTCGGCTTGCAGCGGCTGGCGCGCCACTACGGCTACGCCGGCCAAGCCCGCGGCCGCGCGCGCGCACGATTGCGCACATGGCTGGCCGACGATGTCGAATTCGTGGTGGAGTAGGGTGGGACACTAATCGTAGATGGGATAAGCGGAGCGAAATCCGGGATGGCCCACCCGGCTGTCGCGGAATTTACCCTCGGGCGCGCGAAGCGCGGCCCGGGGGCTCCACCCGGGCTACGCCGTCTATCGGCCTCATGCTGAGGAGCGTCGCGTTAGCGACGCGTCTCGAAGCATGGGGCCGCCTCATCCTTCGAGACGCGCTCTTCGAGCGCTCCTCAGGATGAGGTGAGAGGCAGCGTAACGCTGCTATCCGCTTGCCGCGACGGCGGAAATTCTCTCGAAAAAATACTTATCCCGGCTCGCTTGGGCGACCTTATCTTGAGCGCGCCTGGTTCGCTGTCGCCTGGTCATCTCGAGTGGCGTCGCGACAAAGAACGAGGTCGGTGCGCCGACAATGCGCACCGCAGTCAAGCCTGCGCAGACTGCGTACGCTTGACTGGATGGAGCGCCGGGGGGCGCAGCCGGTTTCGCAAACCGGCGCGCGCCTTCGCACGGCGCGCAAGGCCGCCCGATCGCAAGGGCGGCCTTAAGGGGCCTCGCAAGCCCCTGGCGCCTCCCGGCGCTCCATTCCCCTTTTGGGGGGAAGGAAAAAGGGAAGCCGGCCTCCCCGGGGCCGCTCAAAGAATACGGGCGGCGGAGCGTTGGCTACGCAGGCTGTTTGAAAATCGAATCGGTAAGGGCAAGCGCGAGCAACACACTCGGTGTCATGCGCGGGCTTGACCCGCGCATCCATGATCAGAGTCCACACGGGAAATCTTACGGCTGCGATGTGGCGCACCACCTCATGGATTGCCGGGTCAAGCCCGGCAATGACCCGCGGAGGAGCTTACGCCGCCGGCGCGAGCGCGGCCTTCGCCTCGGCGCGGATGCGCTCGACCATGGCGCGCAGGCCGTTCGAGCGTTGCGGCGTGAGATTCTCGCGCAAGCCGAGGCGGTCGAACAGAGCAAGCGCGTCGGTGTCGAGGATCTCTTTCGCGCGTTTGCCGGAATAAAGCGCAAACAGAATGGCGATCAGCCCGCGCACGATATGGGCGTCGCTGTCGCCCTCGAACGTCAGTTGCGGGCCGGCGGCGCCGTCAGGCTTCACATGCGTAAGCAGCCAGACCTGGCTGGCGCAACCGCGCACCTTATTGGCCTCGCTATGCGCGCTCTCGGCCAGCGGCGGCAGCGTGCGGCCGAGCTCGATCACATAGCGATAGCGGTCGTCCCACTGATCGAGCAGCTCGAAATTCTCGATGATTTCCTCGATGCCGGCCATGCCGTCCCTCGTCTCAGCCCGATATATAGGCTGAGCGGGGCAAAGGGGCCAGCAGTGTCAGGAATCGGCAATCAGGTGTCGGGAATCACGTGTCAGGTAGGATCAGGAATCTTGCCGATTCCTGATGCCTGACGCCTGATCCCTGCCGCCCGGCGGTGGCGTGGCGCGCCGCGGCGGCAGCGGAACCTTGACGTGGAAGGCGGGCGCGAGGTCGCGCGCTTTCAGCGTACCGTGGTCGACGGTCGAGACCGTGACCACCTTGCCGACCGGCGCCGCACTCTTGGCGGCCGGCTCGGGTTTCTCGCTCAGCTTGGCGGTGACGAATTCGAAAATCTTGCGGGCGCCGGCTTCCGCCTTGTAGCCGAGCGCGACCGCGACCTTGCCGCCGGTCTTGCAAGCCGCGGGCTGGCGATCGCAGAAGCCGCTCATGTCGGAGACGGCGGCGCTCGCCAGCGTGACCGCCTGGCCGGCGTCGATCTGCGCGGCGGGATTCGTCTTCGCGCCGCCGCTCGGCAGCAGCAGGCAGACGAGCCCAAGCCAGAACGCCATGCGCAACAGGAAGAACATGACCCACATCCCCGGCGGCCTTTGCCCCGCCTTTGAACCAAATTTAGCAGACAGCTTTGAAGCTGTCGTTGGCGATGAAGCGAAGTTTTTGACCAAACTCGATGCGAATGCGGCGCGATTTTTCGTCAAATTTGACAGGCTCGAATTTGCCTAAAAGTTTATTGGTGCTCGCGGCGCGCGCGATGCGCACAGCGCGCCGGCCTGTGTGACATGGTTAGCGCAACGGTAAGACCCGTGCGATCGGCGCGCGCAACGCGCCACGCGGCAAGAAAAATTTCACCATGCCCGGCGAAACGGCGAGGCCGCGCGGATGTTCCGCCAATGGCTGCGGCTGCTGCTACCGCCCCTTAGCGTTCGCTTAAGCCGCGCTCACTAGCATCCGCCGCATCAGGGGCGCGTCTAGCGTCAAGACGTGGGACAGGGATCCGTGCGTTTCCTCACGCCAGTGTGGAACTACGTCGATGCTTTGGTGCATCCGGAAGCGCGTCACGACGCGTTGGCCGCGGCGCGCCACCGCGCCTTCATCGCGCCGCGCCTGATCGGCAGCCTGATCGCGCTTGCGAGCTTTCCGGTCTATCTCGCCTTTCGTGGGGCCCCGAGCGCGCTCGAGATCGGCGTGTTCGGCTGGCTGATGGCGCCGATCCTGATCGCCTATTTCCTGTCGCGCACCGGACGCTACGAGCGCGCGCACGTCTTGTCCTCGCTCGCGCTCACGACCTTGGTGACGGCGGTGGCCGGTTTGACCGGCGGTATCGCTTCCTTCGCGGCGATCTGGCTGGTGGTGGTGCCGCTGGAAGCCTCGCTCTCCGCCTCGCGCCGCGTAGTGGCGCTCGCTTCAAGCTTTGCGCTCGGAGCGGCTGGGCTGCTGGTGGCGGCGACCGCGCTGCACCTGCTGCCGCCCGCGGCTCCGGTCGAGCACGGCGCGCTCGCCGCGCTCGGCATCATTTCCGCCGCGCTCTACTCGACCGGGCTTGCGCTCGGCGCCGAGCAGCTGGCGCGCACCAGCGTCTGGCTGCGCCATGCCGAGGAAGAGCGCTACCGCCTGCTCGCGCGCAACATGACCGACGTCATCACCCGGCATGGCGAAAGCGGCGCCGTGCTGTTCGTCTCGCCCGCCGCCGAGCAGCTGTTCGGCGTCGAAGCGCACACGCTCGCGAGCCATGGCCTGTTCGAGCGTGTGCATGTCGCGGACCGGCCGGCTTATCTCACCGCGCTCGCCGATGCCGCGGCCTTGGGCGAGGACCGCGCGCTCGAATTCCGCATCCGCCGCGGCGGCGATGCGCCGGGCGTCCAATTCACTTGGGTCGAGATGCGCTGCCGGCCCCTGGAGCCTGCGCCGTCGGGCGAGCGCGAAGTGGTGGCGGTGCTGCGCGATGTGAGCGAGCGCAAGACGCAGGAACGCGCGCTCGAGATCGCCCGCTCCGAATCGCAGCGCGCCAACGCCGCCAAGAGCCGCTTCCTCGCCACCATGAGCCACGAGCTGCGCACGCCGCTTAACGCCATCATCGGCTTCTCCGACATGCTGGCCAACGAGCAGCTCATGCTGACGCCCGCGCGCCAGCGCGAATACGCCCGGCTGATCAACGATTCCGGGCGGCACCTGTTGTCGGTGGTGAACGGCATTCTCGACATGTCGAAGATGGAAACCGGCAATTTCGAAATCGCGCCGGAGCCGTTTGCGCCCGCGTCCGCGGTTGCGAGCTGCTGCGACCTGCTGGCGCTCAAGGCGCAGGAGGCGGGCGTCACGCTCTCCACCTCCATCGCCAAAGGGCTGCCAGAGCTTGTCGCCGACCGCCGCGCCTTCAACCAGATTTTGATCAACCTGGTCGCCAACGCGATCAAGTTCACGCCACGTGGCGGCCGGGTCTCGGTCGGTGCGCGCCACGAGGCCGGCATGCTTGCCGTTACCGTCGAGGACACCGGCGTCGGCATCGGCGCCGACGATCTGCCGCGGCTGGGCGAGGCGTTTTTCCAGGCGCGCGCCTCCTACGACCGCCGCCACGACGGCAGCGGCCTCGGGCTTTCGATTGTCAAAGGTCTGGTACGCCTGCACGGCGGCGATATCGACATCAAGAGCCGGCTGGGCGAGGGCACCCGCATCACGGTGCGCCTGCCGCTCGAAGGCGACGGCACGCGGCCGGCCGATCCGATCAGGCTGGTCAGCGAACGGGCGGGGCATTTGGCCGCCGTCGCACAATTGCGGGTGAAGAAAAGTGCCTAGCCGCCGCCGACAAGCCGAACCCGAACGCGGCGTGCTCGCCGCCGCGATCGTACGGCATCCGCGCGAATTCGTCGGCATCGTGATGGCCTTTGCCGCCACTGTCGCGATTTTCGTGAACGCCTTGTTCCTGCAGAGCGGGCCGCACCCGGCGCCGATCTTCGCGACGCGGCCATTTACGACGCCTTTGCCGCGCCCGCATCCCGTCCCCGCTTTGGCGCCGGCCGCGGACGCCCACGGCCAAGCGGAGATCGTCAGCGAGATTCAACGCGCGCTGGCGGCCCGCGGCTTCTATCAGGGCCCGGTCGACGGCATCTGGGGCGCCAAGACCGACTTGGCCGCGCGGCAATTCGCGCAGGCCGCCGGCCTCGCCATCGATCCGGCGCCGAACGACAAGCTCCTCCATGCGATCACGTCAGCCAAAGTCGCGAGCCCGCAAGCGCCCACCGCCGCTTCGCCCGCACCTGCGCACAACGATCCGATCGCCGCGTTGCTCGCCCCTTCCCAGCGCGTGCTGGCGATCCAGCGCGCGCTCGCCGATTTCGGTTACGGCCAGCTTAAGCCGACCGGCACCTTTGACACCGAAACACGGGCGGCGATCGAGAAGTTCGAACGTGACCGCGGCATGCCGGCGGACGGGCAGATTTCGGAAGGTTTCGTGCGCGCGCTCGCCGCCATGAGCGGACGGCCGCTCGACTGATAGCGGCCGGTCACGGCGCTGTGTTACTTAGGACAATGCGCTTGAAGTCCGGCATCTGGGCTGCGGCCTATCTGCGCCGCGCCCAAACCGAAGGCGCCTTCGCGGCGGTGCGGCGGCGCGGCGCCGAGGAGGCCGGCGCCGTGTTCATCATCATCAACCGGCTCGACGGCACCGCGACGCTCTACGGACCGGCCCCGCAGAGCGCCTTCGAGGAGGCGCAGCCGGCAGACCGCATGTTCAGCGCCGTGCTCGGCGGCGCTTCCCCGGTGCCGGAAGCCGAGGTCGAGGCGCGGCTTGCGCGTGAAATCCGCTTCGATCCGGACGTCTGGATCCTCGAGGTGGAGGATCGCAACGGCCGGCATTTCCTCGACCGGGCCTTGATCTAGCGGCTGTTCGATTTGGCAGGCGGCAGCGGAACATCGCGACTGTGTCCGCGCCGGTGGTCGGCTGGCGCCGCCGCGCGGGCGCCGCGCCGCTCGTCGTCATAATGCAGGGGCGCATGCGAAGGCTTGGCATAGGCGCCGGTTTGCCGCCAGATCGTGACCATGCGCTCGGCCGCCGCCGCGGTGATCTCGTCATAGAGGCGCGAAAGATCGTAGACGCGCTCGACCGATTGCCCGATCAGCGGATTGAGGACCAGCAAAATCCGTTGCAGCACGTCGGCCGTCATGCCGAGCGCCCTGGCGGCGACCACGATTGGCTCGCCGGAATAGTCGCGCGCAATCCGCTCGGCCAAAGCCTGCGATACGCCGAGCGCGCGTGCGAGCGTGCGGCTGAATTCACCCGTATTGCGTTGCAGGCCGGCCCTTTCCAGGCGGCGGATCAGCTCGGCTGCGACGGGTGCCCGCGGCGTTGCCCTCTCCGCCACCAGATCAAGATTGAGCAGGATCAGGCGGCGCTCGGCCGCGCTGGCCGAAAAAAACAGCTCGGCGAGGTCGGGCTGAGCGGTTTCGGCTTGCCGACCAGGTGCCGCTTCGCCGGCCGGCCGCGGGTCAAGCGTCGCAAGCTTACGCAGGATGGCCGCGGGCGCCGCCGGGTAGGCGGACAGCCGCGCCTTCACCACGGCGCGGGTCGCGTCATCGACAGTTT
>Ga0335081_10013540_pt1 | contig 13194 bp, 9 predicted proteins | sample Lox_Sample_35_FD_206713 | JGI IMG/M metagenome (GOLD analysis project Ga0335081, IMG submission 206713) | Soil microbial communities from Loxahatchee National Wildlife Refuge, Florida, United States - Lox_Sample_3.5 | ecosystem: Environmental > Terrestrial > Soil > Wetlands | place: USA: Florida...
AGCAGCTTGAGCCGGCGTAACTCGTGCACCCCCAGCCCGCCGTACCTCTTCTTCTCGGCACACCTCGGTGACCGGGGTCCCGGTCTCCGCCTGCCGCAGCGCATGTGCGATCTGCTCTTCCGTGGAGCGGCTCTTCCGCATCGCCATCCGCCCCTCCTCCGGGGCTCAGTATGCCGCATTACTCACCCCATTGCTGGAGGAGAAAATCGGGAGGACGTCACGTCGCAAAATAATATCTTTTCTGCGGCATGTATATCGGGAACAGGCGCCCGCTACAGCCTCACAAATGTCACAACGAGGCTCACTAATGGTCCGTCACTCTCCATCCACTAAATCGGCGCTGGGAGTAAATCGAGGCGCTAGATCTAACCGTCGCTTTGGGGTGTGACGCCCGTGACCCTACAGAATCGGTTGAATAGCAAGAGCCGCGGTCGCGCACCGCTGCGAGTGAATCTCGTAACTCTGGACGCAATCCTGCCCGTACCTCTCGTGAGTGTCAGTCAGTCCGCCAACTCCGGAGCGTTTATTCGGGCTCACGAGAAGAGCCGAAATTCCCAGTCTCGCAGCACACGTAGACCTTTGGCGGTCAGAAATCGAAGCGCGACGGCATTACGTGCGGCGAAAGGGTGGAAAGGATGTCGCCTGAAGGCGTACGATTCAGCTTCACGTCGACTCTGGATATGGACCTGGAAACAACCCTAGCTGACGAGGTTGACTCTTCGCCGGACGAGCAGCCCGAGCAGCACAAGTGGCTGGTGGCGACCGCGGTGCTGCTGGCCGGAATCATGACACTTCTGGACGGCTCGATCGTCAATGTCGCGCTACCGTACATGCAACGCAGCTTTGGCGTTGGCGTCGACCGGATCACCTGGATCGTCACGAGCTACCTGGCAGCTATCAGCGTGATGATTCCGATGAGCGGGTGGACGGCCGTGAGGATAGGACGTCGCCGCTACCTGTTGATGTCGATCTCGCTGTTTGTCGTGGCCTCGGCGCTCTGCGGGCTCGCTCAGGGTATAGGCCAGATGGTCGTGTTCCGCGTAGTTCAGGGCGCGGCTGGCGCGGCGATGATGCCGCTGTCACAGGCGATTCTGCTCGAGACATTTCCGGTCGAGGAGCACACGCTGGCGATGACGACCTTTGGGGTCGGTATGATGGCCGCACCAGTGATCGGCCCGACCCTGGGAGGGTGGATCACCGAGACCTGGAGCTGGCGTTGGAATTTCTACATCAACGTGCCGATGGGCGCATTCGCCGCATTGATGGTCTATGCATACGTGCACGATCCGGGGTATCTGCGAAAGCAAGCCGGCACCGGTAAGGTTGACTACGTCGGGATCGTGCTGATCGCGATAGGACTGGGTCTGTTTCAGATCGTCTTGGGACGCGGCGGACATGACGGTTGGCTTGTTGCCGCTTGGGTCAGGTATGCAATCGCGCTTTCAGCCCTCTCGCTGGTTGCATTGGCGATTCATGAGCTGCGCTTCACGGAGCCGATTTTGGACCTGCGGTTGTTCAAAAACGCGGGATTCTCAATTGCAGCGGTGCTGATCTCACTCCAGGGTTTGGCGCTGTGGACGATCAATCTACTGAATCCGCTGTTTCTCGAGAACGTTCTGCACTATGACGCTTGGGGTGCCGGGCTCGCAGTGGCACCACGCGGACTGGGGGTCGTGGTTGCTCTGCTCGCGGTAGGACAATTGTCACGCCGCCAGCTCGAGCTGCGACCGTTGGTGTGCGTGGGATTGATAGTTGGCGCATATGAGGCATACCGAATGTCGCAGTGGACGATCGGCATACGCGAGAGCGCAGTGCTGCTGCCAATCTTTCTCTTCGGTCTCGGACTGGGCGCGATTTTTCCGATAGTCACGGCGCTGGGCATGGGTCAGATCAGTCGTGAGCGCATGGGCTTCGCATCAAGCCTGTTTTCGGTGATGATCAACACCGGCGCCGCGGCCGGAATCGCGGTCGCGACAAGCCTGCTGACCTGGGGCCACCGGCGGCATGAGGCTCAACTCCTGGCTAGGCCGTACGTACCCGTTACCTTTGCTCCCCGCCTTAACTCGCAGGCTTGGCTATTCGCGTACAACGACGTGTATCGCATCACCGCAGTGTTGCTGTTACTTCTCACGCCTTGGGCGCTCTTGTTGAAGCGTGCGCCACTGGATTCCAGCGGTACGAGGAGCCTCGAGTAACTCGAGCGGTCAAAGGCCCAGCTCCAAACCGGGGACATCACCACTAACGAGCAGGGAAGTTTCTAGAACTCCCCCGCGGCGGTTCCGGGCACGAATGGCGTTTGGAACCAATTGCCACCTACTTGGTTCGGAGTGCAGACCGCTATCGCAGACTAGCACCGTTGACGGCAAACATTGGAGAGTGGTACTGCGTGGACTTCGCGAGCGGTACCAACTAGCAAGCGTGCAGAAGCTATCTCAGTCTGGAAGCGAAGCAGGAAAGCTATGCCCAAACAGTCCCCGATACCCGATGCGTTGGACAAGCCCTTTAACGACGCTTGCAATGAGGAGCGGCTGGTAATTCAGTATTGCACCAATTGCCTTAAATATCAGTTCCCGCCGCGGCCAGCGTGTGCCGGTTGTGGGAACGATGCCTCAGTGGAGTGGCGGCAGCTGAGCGGCCGTGGCCGGATTATCAGCCGAGTGGTGGTGTATGACACCCCGACCTCCTCCTTGATTCCGGGGCAGCCCTTCAACGTCGCGGCCATCGCGCTGGATGAAGAGCCCGACGTGATCATGTTGTCCCATCTCCCCGGGACCCCCGTGGATCAGGTACCAATTGGGGCTGCGGTCGAGGTGATCTTTGAGACGACCCCCGCGACGGGCCAAAAGGTGCCCGAATGGCGGGTGGTAGGCTAGACCCGTTTGTCATGGGAGACACGACGGAAACGCGAAGGAGGAGTAAACTATGCCGCATCCGGGAGTTCCTCGCGATTGGTTCCGAAACAGAGATGGCATGGGGCTCTGGCCGGGCCGAGGCAAGGTTGTTGCGACGGGAATCGGGACGTCTCCCACCGCGCGGCGCTGGGACGAGAAGCCCGAGACCAGCATGGGCGCCATGACCATCATCGCGATCCGGAAAGCGATCGCGGACGCTGGGATTTCTCCTGACGAGATCGACGGACTGGTTCTGACCCCCGAGTCCACGACTGGGATTTCCAAAGATCCGAACACCCCTCCGCCTCCGGGCTGGGAGCAGCACTTCAAAATGGCGTCCTTCCCACAGGCCGGCATTACCCGGGGAGACATTGACTGGATCCTTTTGAACATGCCGGAGCTGAAGAACGTCAAGTTCATGATGAACGGCAATATATGTATGTCCGTGTCCTTTGTCGCCGCGGCAGAGGCGGTGGCGCGAGGACTCACCCAGACCTGCCTGGTGGCTCGGGGCTGGCACAATCTGGCCGGCCGCTACTATGTGGGCGTAGGGGCTAGTGCGCTGAATACAGCTTCTGGTCGGGGCAAGTACGGCAGCATCTTCGGCATGCCGGCTTGCGGGACCACGGCCATGGTCTTCGAGGAGTACTGCCGGAAGTACGGCAAGAGTCACGATCAGATGGCCAACTTCGTGGTGACCCAGCGCCGGAATGGTCTCATGAATCCGGACGGGTACTACAGCCAGCACCGGCCAGAGATGATCACCGTCGAAGACTACCTCACGGCCCGGTGGATCGCCAAGCCGGCGAACATCTACGACAACGACCTCCCGATCATGGCCGCCTTGGCCGCTATCTTCACCACTCCGGAGCGGGCTAGGAACCACAACCAGAAGCCCGTCTACATCTTGAGCCATGGCCAAACCCGGCCGCAATCCCAGGGCGTCACGCCCACCCTGGAGCAGTGGGAACAGAGCACTGATCGAATGGGTCGGATTCTCTACGAAGGCGCGGGCGTCGGCCCCGACGATCTGGCGTTCGAAAATATGTACGATGGCTTCACCCTATTCCACCAGTTTCATCTGGAGGGGCTGCGGTTCGCCGCCCGTGGACAGAAGCGAGGCTATGCACTTGACCTCTACGAGACCGATATCAGCATCGAGGGGCCGAATCCGGTTTCTCCCAGCGGCGGCAACAACGGGAACGGACGCACCCGCTGGTGGAACCATCGGGACAGCATCCTCCAGTTGCAGGGGCGGTCACCTTCGCAGATCAAAAAAAAGGCCGAGATCGGCGTCTCCGGCGCTCCCATGCCCGACAGCTGCGACGCGCTGATTTGGAGCGCCAATCCGCCCGTTTAGGCCTTCGGCCGATGTGGCAACGTTACTGGGTGATTCCGGAGCGCATGACGGAGATGGTATATGTGTAAGCCGTCTTGGCGCTGTGTAAGCGCGAGGAGGACGAAAGTTGGCTTTCCTGATCAGCTTTGACATCGACGGCACCATGGAATTCGGCGACCCGGCCGGCGGTGTCACTGTAGAAATGGTCCGAAGAGCCAAGGAGTTGGGGTTCATCGTCGGCAGTTGCTCCGACCGTTTCCCCTCCTGGCAGAAGAAGGTGTGGGACAGTCACGGCATCGCGGTCGATTTTTGGGTGCCGAAGCACATGCTGCTCGACGTGAAGACCCGTTTTCCGGCGGAGCGGTATGTCCACATCGGCGACCGGGACATCGATCGCCAGCTCGCCGAACAAGTAGGGTTTTATTTCTGGTGGGACCACGAGGCCGTTGCTGAGCCCTGGCTTGCCTGGCTGACTGACCAGCGGTAAGCAGGCTCAACGCCGGTATGAAGATTGGCTTGATCTCGGACACCCACATCCCATCCATGGGTGCGGAGCCACCAGCCCAGGTGGTCCAGGCCTTAAGAGGAGTCGATCTCATCCTTCATGCGGGCCATGTTGACGTCGCGTCTTGCATAGAGTGGCTGGAGCGTATCGCTCCGGTTACAACAACGACTTCGTGGCTGGTGGGTACGGGTGAGGCTCTCTCGAGGGCGAACACCGTTAGGGTGGTGGAGGCGGAGAACCATACGATTGGCCTCTGCCATGAGTTGATCTTAAAGAGCTTAGGCGACGATGTCGTCCCCGGGGCTATCGGGAGGGCATTCCCTCCTGGAGAGTCGCTGCCCAACGCGTTACAGGGCATCTTTGGCAAGCCGGTGGACATTGTGGTCTTCGGCTACACCCATGAGGCTATGGTCGAGACTCACCAAGGGGTGCTTTTCGTCAATCCTGGAAGTCCCAGCTTGGTGAAACAGAACGCAAGGCTCGGCACAGTAGCCATCCTGGAGATTACTCGAGAGAGCAGGGTTGCCCGGATAATTGACCTGGCCGCATTGGACGCTTGAGACGTGCCCCAACTGGCTACTAGGAACCGGCCCGGTCGAGCATGAGTGTGCTTGGCGAGAGCTAGAGACCTCGTGGAAACAAAGTTGGGCTGACCTCGGGTTTGCCAACCCACGGGTCCCCATGGGAATCTGAATCAGAATTCAAAACGGAAATCCGCGGCTTGGAGCATTCATAAGGAGACTAGGCCATGGCCTTCGAGTATAAGCGCATCGATGTCGACAGTCATTGCCAGGAAAAACCTGACACCTGGACCAGCCGAATGTCCAAGGCCAAGTGGGGCGACCGCATACCGCAGATCGTCGAGAAGGATGGTCGTGAGATATGGCTATGCGACGGGAGAGTGATGATGAACGGCTGGCTCTGCCTGTGCCATGGCGTGATTCCCGACCGCAAGAGCTTGCCCACGCATTGGCGTGATGTGCCGTCGATGGTCTACACGGCGGACGGGCGGATGCGGGCGATGGACCGCGACGGCGTCTCTGCACAAGTGCTTTTCCCCAATACGGCCGGGGTCGGTGGTGAAGCTTTCATGATGAGAATGGACCCCGAGTTGCAGAAGGATTGTGTGCGGGCGTACAACGACTATCTTGCCGAGGAATTTTACGACGTCGCTCCCCATCGCTTCATCACGCTGGCCGAACTGCCGCTCGCAAGCGTTGAGGCTGCGATCGCCGAATTGAACCATGCGGCAAATCGAGGCCATCGCGGATTTCTCATGATCGGCGCCACCGAGCAGTATCGTCTGCCAGCGTTTGCCGACCGCTACTGGGACCCGCTGTGGTCAACCGCCCAAAACCTCGATATGCCCGTGCATTTCCATAATGTGGCCGGCGCCAAGCGGCTCACGCTCGGTTCGGAGCCTGGCGCTAGCGATATGAAGACGCTGGCGATGGGCAGCGCGAACTCCTTCGCCCTCTCCTCACAGATCTTCGCCAATCTCCTTCTGAGTGGCGTGCTCGAGCGTTTCCCGAAGCTGACCTTCGTCGGTGCGGAAAGCGGCATCGGATGGGTTCCGTACGTGCTTGAGGCCTGCGACTATGAATGGGAGCGTAACCAGCTCTACAAAAACGGACTCAAGCGCAAACCCAGCGACGTATTCCGTCAGCAATGCTACGTCGACTTCTGGTATGAGCGGGCAGGAATCGAGCTGCGCGACTTCATCGGCATCGACCGGATTCTGTGGGAGACGGACTTCCCGCATCCGACTTCGATCTGGCCCGCGGCCGACAAGTGGCTGAAATGGAGCTTCGCGGGAGTTCCTGAAGAGGATCAGCACAAGATCTTGGTCGAAAATCCCAAACGCGTCTACAGGCTGTAGCCGAATGGAAGCGATGGAAGCATCAAGCCGCCGCTGTTTTTCCCTGCGCAGGCATGGAAGGGTGATGCCATGGCATTGCGATTTGGTGTGATATCCGTTGACGACCACGTGGTGGAACCCCCTGACCTGTGGACGCGATGCATGTCGCACGCGAAATGGGGCGACCGAGTTCCGCATGTGGCAGCACAAGCCAATGGAACGCAGCGGTGGGTGATCGACGGTCAGGTCAGGGCCTCAACTTCGCTGGCGCCCGCTGGAGCTTTATCTGACAATCGCAGCTTGGAACCGCAGGCCTGGAGTCAGGTGCCTAAGAGCGCGTACGAGCCGCACGCGCGGCTTGCCGCGATGGACTCGGACGGCGTTGATTGTTCGGTGTTGTACCCATCAGCGGCAGGGGTCAGCGGCGAAGAGATCGGCGCAATCAAGGATCTCGAACTTCAGATCGAATGCGCGCGTATCTATAACGATTGGATTATCGAGGTGTGGGCGGCGTCCAGCCCCCGCTTCGTGCCGCAGGCCATCCTGCCAGTAGGATCGATTGAAGCGGCGACTGCCGAAGCCAAGCGCGCGGTGGGCCGCGGCCATAAGGGCCTAATCATGCCGGCGCAGCCTTCGCAAATAAATCCCCTTTCGCCCCATCTGTATAAGCCGGAGTGGGACCCGCTCTGGACCACAATCCAGGAACTGGACGTCCCCGTGTGCTTTCACGCGGGAAGCGCTCCCAGCGTCATGTTCGAAATCAGTCCAGCTTACGACGCGGCCGGCGCTCGAGCATTCGACAACGTCCGCCAGGCGGCCGGTAGCGCAGCATTGATTAACGGAATGGTGCTGTCGGGAATCCTATACAGGTTTCCGAACTTGCAGCCCGTATTTGCGGGTAGCGCGATTGATTATGTGCCGTTCGCGCTCGAAGCACTGGACCATCAATGGGAACGTCAGCGTTTGGCCGAAAACGAAGGGTTCACCGAGCGTCCGTCCGAGATCTTCCATCGGCAATGCTACGTGACCACCTGGAAAGAAAAGGTGGGTTTGCGAAACCGCAATTACGTCGGACCCGACCGTATCCTGTGGGAGTCGGAGTTTCCGCGATCGACATCGACGTATCCCGAAACCGCGAGCATGATCGAGAATAATTTTGCCGAGGTTCCTGTGGAGGATCGCGATCGTATCCTGTGGCGCAACGCCGCGCGGTTATACAAACTGGCGATTTGAGTTACGGAGTCCAGTACATTTACTGTATCGAAATCAACCGGTTTCTACCTTTTGTTCCTCGAGAACCATGGGCTGGCCCCCGTCAGCTAGGTCCGTGTAGCCGGTCTTAACTCAAGTCGACTAAAGTACTAGGTACCGAAGGCTTGACGTCGTCGGTTCGACCCCGATCGCCCGCTCCACTCAATTTTCCTCAAAAATACTCCGTGTTCCGACAACGTGACGAAAGGAGATTTGCTGAGCCCGACCGCTTCGATCTTTTACGCGACGCTAGCGAACATCTTGCCTTTGGCTTCGGCACTCACTTTCTGCCTCGGCGCCCAGCTGCCCAGGCTCGAAGCAAAAGTGGCGCTGGAAGAGTTTTTCGCGTCATGCACTTTTTTCGTGGTCGATCGACATCGCGTCGAGCGCATCAGGTCAGTGTCCATCGGAGTCAATTACCGGATGTCTCAGTCGTGCGGGACAATCTTTGACTTGGACTTCGATATTGATGCCATGCGATTTCCCCGACGTTCTCTGCGCAGAAGGTCGAAATTTCCTTCCCAACTGAATTCACAAGACTCGCGCCACGCCAGCGTCTTTTGCCAGAATCAGCAATTTGCCACAGACAGTTCCCATCGCGCATCGGATTGGTCCGAAGCGCCTAACAGGACGACATTCTGTGGCCAGTCGCTATAGCTCGTTCCGGGGCTGATTGGGGGCGAAACTGCAGGGGAGAGCTTCTGCGGTTATCGTCCGAGGACTCTCTACCTTTTGGCCTTGCTGTCGATGACCGCTTCGATCCGTTGCACCAACGTCTTCAAGACCGTGATGCGCGCGTAAAACTTGTCGTTAGATTCGATTAGCGTCCATGGCGCCGGCGAGGTCGACGTGCGCTCGATCATCTCGTTGGCCGCAATCTGATAGGTGTCCCACTTCTCGCGGTTGCGCCAGTCCTCGGCGGTAATCTTGAAGCGCTTGAAGCTCGTCTTCTCGCGTGCCTTGAAGCGCTTCAGTTGCTCCTCCTTGTCGATCTGCAGCCAGAACTTGGCCAGCACCGTGCGATGGAGCACCAGCTGCTCCTCGAAATCGTTGATTTCCGAATAGGCACGCATCCAGTCGCGTTCCGCGCAGAGACCTTCGACGCGCTCGACCAGCACCCGGCCGTACCATGAGCGGTCGTAGATCGTGAAGCGGCCGCGGCGCGGCAAGTGGCGCCAGAAACGCCACAAATACGGCTGAGCTCGCTCTTCCTCAGTCGGCGCGGCGATGGTTATGCCTTGGTATTGGCGGGCATCGAGCGCTCCCGTGATGCGCCGAATCGCGCCGCCCTTGCCGCTGGCGTCGGGGCCCTCGAACAGGATGGTGACCGACATTCTCTTGAACTTCGGGTCGCGCGACAGCAGGTTCAGCCGGCCCTGCCATTTTTCGAGGTCAGAGTCGAATTTTCGTTTGGATAGGCGCTTGGACAGGTCAAGCGAGCCCAGCACCTCGCGACGGTCGACCGCAGGCAGCAGCGCTGGAGCGTTGCTGGAAGATTGCGCCGGAGTCTTCCTCTGGAGGCGTTCGCGCAGCGAGGCTAGCAGCAGCCTACCGACCGTCAGACTGCGGTAACGTGCATCCTCGCCCTCGATCACCGTCCAGGGCGCTTCGCCTGAGCTGGTGTGGCGCAAATAGTATTCCGATACTGCACGGAAACGATCATATAGTTTGAAGCGCGCCCAGTCGGTGTCGGTCACGCGCCATCGCGTCCGCGGGTCCTTTTCCAGCGCCTTCAGCCGCTTGTGCTGGCGTGTCTTCGACAGATGAAACCACAGTTTGATCAGCAACGCGCCTTCGTCGGTCAACATGCGCTCGAAACGCACTATCTGGTTGATTTCAGCGTTAAGATCCGCCGACCTTATTTCGCGCATCACGCGCTTGAAAATCGGCTCGGTGTGCCAGGCACCGAACAGCATCCCGATCTTGCCTTTTGGCGGTAGTGCGCGCCAGAAACGCCACATCCGTGGGCGTTCGCGCTCCTCCTCGGATGGCTCGGGAAAAGCGTGCGTATGGATATGGCGCGGATCCATCCACTCATTGAGCAGATTGACGGTCTCACCCTTGCCTGCGCCGTCAACGCCGCCGATGACGATGATAACCGGAAAGCGCGCGGCCGCTGCGAGATCGTACTGTGCGTTGAGCAGTGCCTCGCGGAGTGCAGGCACAGAACGTTCGTAGGTCGCCTTGTCGATTTTGTGACCCAGTTCCGCCGATTCAAACATATCCTTTTCTATGCTGCATCGTACTAATGGTAGCGTGCCTTGCCAATGTTTACATAGTGCGTTCGTGAGCGTGTCGGTAGTAGCCGAAGCATTAGGTTAGTTTAGTGGCGCTATAAACGGGCGCACGTGCAGGCAACGCAAACCTCGCGACGCCCACACGACGCTACAAGAGGTACACGGAGTGCTTTTCTGGATCTATCCTTTGAGGCAAAAGAGAGCAGGACGCGTCGCCGAGCATCTCCTTCTCGAAGATTCGCAACATTCCGTCAAACCGAGGCAACTTTCGACCTTGGTCGCCTACTTATCGCGCCAACGTACCGGCACCTCTTCAAAGCTTTAGGTTGCTCAAAGGAAAGCCAAAAATTTATGTCAAAACCGCTGACAGGGGAGCGAAGTGCGCTTACGCCCTCTGTCCAAATTGCGGCACGCCTATCTATGCTGCGGCGATCAACGACGCGTCCACCTATTCGCTCCGTGTTGGCACGATCAAGCAGCGAGCCGACCTTTGCCCCAAGCGGCAGATATGGTGCCGTTCTGCGCTCCGTGGTCGAGGGACCTCGTGGATGGAGAAACTCGATCAGCAGTGAGATCGACGCGGCGCTCGGGCAGCGACGCAAAAGGTCTCAACGTTATTAGTTCCGGTGTTGGGCTCGTGTGTTCAAGGAGTATCTGAGGCGTCAGTGACGCTCTGCAAATTTATCGCTGCGAGCGCTTCGTGCAAGCTATCGAAAATGTGATCGACGCCGATAACTTCGCTCAGGTGATGACGGCTGAGATCCGACAACAGGGATGTCGGCGCGTGAACCATCAAAAACTCTACGCCGGCCCTTAGCAGTTCTTCCAGGAGATCACGCAAGACGCGGGCGGCCGAATAGTCGATGCTGGTGATGGCGCCGGCATCCAACACCAAATATTTAATCGGCTTGCCTGTCGATTCGACCAGTCCGCGTACGTCGGTGGCAAACCGGCCGGCATTGGCGTAAAAAAGGTCGGCTCCGAACTGAAAGACCACCAGGCCCGGCGCGCTCACCGCACCTCTGACCGCCGGGGTGGGTTCCCAATGCCCAGCGTGCTCAACCAGGACGGCTGTATGCGGCCTGTAGCTATGGCGCACATGCCGAAGCAGCGAGAGGACGATCGCCAGCAGGATGCCCTGCTCAACCCCGATCAACACCACCACTGCCGCGGTGAGCACCGCCAGCCGGAACTCACCCGGACTTTCGCTCAGAATCTCGCGCAAGCCGCGAACATCGACGAGTTCAACAGCGGTCGTGAAGACGATGGCTGCGAGCACGCATCGTGGCAGATAGTGCAGCGGGCTGGTCAGGAAGAGAAGCACCAGCGCCACAACTGCTGCGGTCGCCAGATGAGCAAATTGGCTTTGTCCTCCCGAGCCTTCGACCATCGCCGTCTGCGTCGGGCTGCCGTTCACCACGAACGTGCCGCTGAGGGCGGCGGCCACATTGGCGGCCGACAGGCCGGCGAGATCGGTATTCTCGTCGAGTGCCTGATGATGGCGCGTAGCATAGGCCCGCGCGGTGGCCGCGCTTTGAGAGACGATCACTAGGAAGCACGAGGCCGCCACAGGAATCAGCGCTGGAATTTCTCCCAAGCTTACGTTTGGAACACCAAGCGGCGGCAGACCGCCGGTAACGCGCTCGATGACAGCGATGCCATGTGCTGGAAAGTCGAATGCGGCGCTTGCGGCAATCGCGCCGACGACCGCGAAAAGCGACCCTGGCAGGCGCGGTGCCATCTCGCGCAGGACAAGAATAATCGCCACCACTGCTCCCGCCAGACAGAGCGCTGCCACTTGTGTCGTCGGCAAACCGCGAACGACCTGGATGAGTTGTTCAACCGTGCGATTTGAGGTGACCCGAACACCCAACATATCGCCGAGCATCGCTATACCCACCTGGAAGCCGACGCCGGACAGAAAACCGACCAGCACGGTTTCTGCAAGAAAGTCTGCGAGGAAGCCTAGCTCAAATATCCAGGCCAGAAGGAGGAAGACCGCGGCCACCAGCGCCACCGTCCCGGCCAACGCCACATAGTGCGCGCTGGCGATGGGCGCCATCTGCGAGAGTCTGCTTGCGAGGATGGCGGCGGTCGCCGAATCGGCCGCCACCACAAGGTAACGGGAAGAACCGAATGCCGCGAACGCCGCCAGTGGCAGCAGCAGAGTGTAGAGTCCCGTGACGACGGGCGTGCCGGCAATTCGCGTGTAACCCAGCACTTGAGGCACGTTCATCGCAGCGAGCGCGAAGCCTGCCAGCGTATCCCTCAGCGCCTCGGCGCGAGTGATCGGCCGGATGCTACCGAACATTCGCGTCGCGTTTCTGTTGCGTATAGGTTGCTCGGCAAATAGGTTCAATACGACCTCCACGAAAGTGCTGTAGGTCCACCCATCCGAAGGGTCTGGTTCAAGGTTAGTCGCGGTCACAGACAGGCACCAAGACCCCGCGTTGGTGTGACCCGACAACCGCAGCCAGCGGCGGCCAAGGATGCGCGCACGACCGCGGCCGCCGTCGTCACCAAGGACGCTAACGACTCACTTGCGCGCGAGAGCGCCGAGCATCAGCGCTGGTTGAAGGCGAAACGGCCAGCGCGCAAATGCTGAACTAGGTTCCGGTCTTATTCGCGCTCGCCGAATTTCCGCGGATACCTTACTCCTTGCCAGCCTTCCGACCCACCCGCCGGACCATTCAACCACCCCAACGCAATGAGTCTCATTTTCAGCCGTTTTTGGTGGGAACGATTGACGGTTGCAAGCGAGCTTCGACCCAGCAATTTTTTCGCCGCCGCAACTTTTCGGAAGGCTTCGGTTGGTCGGGGATGTAAAGACGGCTATGTTCAATGGCGCCGGTGGCTGCGCTCCTCGTCACTCTGGGTCAGTCGGAGGGCTGTCGCATGAACGACATCGTGATTCGCCCAGCGCTCCAGGATGACCCTGAAGTCCTATGGGATTTTCTAGCAATCGCTGCTTATGAACCAGACGCCCCGGCGGTAAAGGCGGTGCCGCTTGTAGTGGCTCATCTTGCGGGATGGAAACGGGAGCAAGATTTCGGATTCATTGCTGAGCACGAGCGCGTGCCTATCGGTGCCGCATGGGCGCGACAGTTCTCGCT
>Ga0335081_10013541_pt1 | contig 13193 bp, 12 predicted proteins | sample Lox_Sample_35_FD_206713 | JGI IMG/M metagenome (GOLD analysis project Ga0335081, IMG submission 206713) | Soil microbial communities from Loxahatchee National Wildlife Refuge, Florida, United States - Lox_Sample_3.5 | ecosystem: Environmental > Terrestrial > Soil > Wetlands | place: USA...
ATCGCATGACCGGTTCCATCGCCTGACCGCACGCGGGCGAGGATCCCCGCGGAGCCCGAGCCGGACGGCTCAACGGGTGCCGCCTGGGTCCTCGCCCGCGGCGTCGATACGGCCGAAGCCGGCCAGCCTGGCGAGCCGCTTCCAGCTGAACGCGCGCCTGGACGGCCGGGTGCCCGGGCGGTTCCTCGGCAGCACCACCCGCAGCGCGCCCGGCCGGACCGAGCAGCGCACCGGCGCCGGCATCAGCACGGTCTCGCCGTCGATGCCGACCGGGATCTCGTTCTCCCCTGAATCCACCGTAACCTCGCGGGCCGACAGCATGATCAGCCCACGCCCGCGGCCGCGGCGCGCCAGGCCGATCGCCTCGGCCGCGCTGGTCACCGTGACGGCGATCACGCCGAGCGCGCCGGCGTCCAGCCTCGCCCGCCTGCCGAGCCCGGCGATGTCCCCGGTCTGGTAGGGGTTGTTGCTGACCAGCACCGCCTGCGGGCCGGCGATGTCCGCGGCTCCCGCCCGCGCCACCAGGTGCGGCCCACCCCCGTCGCTCCTGAGCAGGTCAGGCAGCATCTGCAGGGTGGTGCCGCGCTTGTCGTCCCGGTAGGCGGGACTCCGCACGATCTCGGCATAGGCCCCGAACGATGCGTTATTAACGAAGGTTCTGCCGCCGATCAGGCCGAGGTCGATCCGCCGCTCGATCCCGTCGGTCAGCGCGTCCAGGCATCGGGACGGGTCGTCGCGGTCCAGGCCGAGGTCCAGCGCGAAATGGTTCCTCGTGCCGGCGCTGATGCACAGGAACGGCAGGTCGTGCTCGGCGGCGATGCCGGCCACCAGGGCCTGGGTCCCGTCGCCGCCGGCCACGCCGAGCAGGTCGGCGCCGTCGGCGACCGCCTGCCTGGCCAGCGCCGCGACGTCGACCGTTCCAGGGCCCTCAAGCAGGGCGACTCTGGCCCCGGCCGCCCGCGCCTTCTCGGCCAGCCCGAACCTGGCCACCTTGCCTCCGCCGGACCGCGGGTTCATGATCAGGAACGCGTGCTCGGGCCGCCTGGCCGGCCGCTCGGGCGCGCTCCGGTACCGCAGCGTCCCCATGCAGGCGCGCGCCGCGGCCAGGCCAGCCAGCACCAGCGCGAGCGAGACCGCCGCCACCCACAGCAGCTGCGCGAGCGCGTACAGGGTCAGCACGGCGATCGGGGCAAGAACCGCCAGGACGAACGCAGCCCAGCGCCGCGGCCCTCGGTAGGCGAGGAACCAGTAGGCGCCCGCCAGCTGAAGGCACGCTCCGGCGGCGCCGGTCAGCACCAGCGCGACACTATGCACCTCGGCGAACGCGATCAGCACGGCCACCCCGCCCGCCATCAGCAGGATGGACAGCCTGGCCAGCCATCGCTCCCTGCTCAACGGGCGCCCCCTGGCTCGCGGTTCACCTGATCGTGCCCACGGTCGGCCCCCGGCGCGGCGGCGCGCACCACCCTGGCCGGGTGAACCGGGCTGCCTCGCTGTGCGGGTGGGCGCCTATTGACATGCAGTAGGGCCTAAGGTCCCCACTACGGCGGCGAAGGTCCCCTTCGAGTAACCCCGGCACCGGCTCCGCCGTCGTAGTTAGTGAGTACGAGAAGGGGATGTTTGCCATGAAGACATTCCGCGGGCGGCTGGGGGCCATTGGCCTCGCCGCCGTCACCATCGCATCGGCGGGCCTGCTCGTAGCGGCATGCGGCACCTCGGGGGGTGCACCAGGAGCTACGGTCACGGTCACCCCGCCTCCGGTCACGAAGACGGTCAGCCCCAGCCCGACGATGCCCACCGGCCCCGCCCAGTGCACGACCAGCGACCTCCGGCTCACCGTTGGCCAGGAGAACGGCGCTGCCGGGACCATTTACTACCCTCTTGATTTCACTAACGTGTCATCGTCGGCGTGCACCATATACGGCTACCCCGGCGTGTCGTTCGTGACTTCAGCGGGCGGCAGCATCATCGGCGCGCCGGCCGGACGCCGCGACATCTCCGGCATCACGCCGACCCTCATCACGGTCCAGCCAGGCGGGACGGCGCACGCGATTCTCGCGCTCAGCGACGTGCTCGTCAGCAACCAGTGCCACCAGAATCAGACGCCGGTGAACACGGTCCAGGTCTACCCGCCGGATCAGTACACCGCGTTGTTCGCCCCCATCAAGGCCACCGGCTGCACAATGAAGTCGCTGGTGGTGATGTGGGTCAGCCCGGTGACGTCCGGGTCGTGACAGATCCGGCGGTCGCCGCGGAGTGAGGCGTGACCCTTCTGATGGTCCCGGACCCCTGCGCCGACGAGCATCTCGCCCGCCCGCGCAGGGGCCCCGGCATTGCCGGGACCGGCGCGATGCTGCCAGGCTGGACATCGCTTGAGCTGGCTGGCGCCCGGTGTGACGTGACCGGCAGCGGGAAGGATCGCAGCGGCGGCAGCCGGTGCGATCCTACGGTGCGAGCTGACGGAAGGAACCAGGCCGATGGCCGACGAAGAGCGGGCCACCTCCGGTGTGGTTCCCGGCTTGGTCCAGGAGTTCATCAGAGAGTTCCGCGGAGTAGCCGAGGGCCTTGAGGGCCTGGCAAGGCTGGGTGAGCACCTGCCGTCGGCATCCCGCGCGCTCGCGCTGCCCGGCACCCTGTCGGCAGCGCAGCTGACTTCGATCGCCGACGCCATCGCCGCGCAGCGGCGCAGCATCGAGGCCATGCAGGCCCAGCTGTCCGCGTTCGACGAGCAGCTCGTGGTGCTGGAGCAGATCCTCGGCCCGCTCGCGCAATGGAGCCGGAAGTGGGCCGAGCTTGAAGAGCGCCTGCTGAACATCCACCACGGGCCTAGGCCCGAGAGCGAGTCCTGAAGGCCTCGTTAGCCACGGGCCGCTGATCGCGCCTGGCGACGTCGGCCCGGCCGCGTCCTGACCCGCGTCCTGGCCGGCGGCCAGGCCGCCGGGGAGGGCTATTCTTGGCCCGGAACGCAACGGAGAGGATCCGGGTGAGCGAGAACGCGGCCAGGCTCGCGGTGCTGATCGATGCGGACAACGCGCAGCCCGGCATCACCGAGGGGCTGCTCGCCGAGGTCGCCAAGTACGGGACCGCGCACGTCAAGCGCGCCTACGGGGACTGGACAGGAACCAGCCTGAAGGGCTGGAAGGACCAGCTGCTCGCGCAGTCGATCCAGCCGATCCAGCAGTTCGCCTACACCACCGGCAAGAACGCGACCGACTCGGCGATGGTCATCGACGCGATGGACCTGTTGTACTCGGGCCGGTTCGACGGGTTCTGCCTGGTGTCCAGCGACAGCGACTTCACCAGGCTGGCGGCCCGGCTGCGCGAGTCCGGCCTGACCGTGTACGGGTTCGGCGAGCGCAAGACGCCCAAGCCGTTCGTCGCGGCCTGTGACAAGTTCATTTACATCGAGAACCTAACCCGCGACGCAACTGCCGCCGCAGGGTCAGCCGATGCCGCGCCCGCCGCTGTGGCACGCGCCTCGGCCGCGCAGCTCAAGCGCGACGCCGGGCTGGTCAGCCAGCTGCGCAACGCGGTCGAGGCGGCCTCGGACGAGGACGGCTGGGCCGCGCTGGGCTACGTCGGCACGCTGATCACCAAGCAGCAGCCTGACTTTGACTCGCGCAGCTACGGCTACGCCAAGCTGAGCGACCTGATGGCCGCGACCACCCTGTTCGAGATCGAGCGCCGCAGCGCGGGCGACGGCAGGCAGGGCGCCATCTACATCCGCGACCGGCGGCGCCGCCAGCCAGGCAAGAAGACGCAGGCCGCCCAGGCCGGCTAGCGCCTCTCCCGTAGATCTCCGCGGGCACTGACGGCTCTACCGCGCGGCATCACCGGCCACGGACAATCCGGAGCAGCGCGGCTGGTCGGCTGGTCTTCGCGCCGCGCCGCGCGGCCGCGGCCGCCTAGCCGAGCACGCCCGCCCGGATCCCCGCATACCAGCCGAAACCGGATGTGATCCGCCGAGTGTCAGTGGAATGGATGCCACATCCACTGCGTATTCTGGGACATCCGCCACATCCATCAAGATCATCTCCGGGGCGGCGCGGCCACGGCTAGAGCCGCACCGCGATCCAGGTTGCCCCGCCGTTGGTGGTGCGAAGCAAGGCCCCGCCCAGGTCAAGGGCGAATCCGTTGTCGCTGCGGAACAGCCGGGTCACGGTGGCGGCCGGGCCGCTCCGCGTCGTCCTCAGCACGTACACCACGGCGGCGGACGCCCGTACCACCTGAGCCGCAGCCACCTGACCCGCGCCGCGAGGGGTCGGCGTCACCTGATGCGCCGGCCCCGCGCAGGATGCGCAGCCGGCGGAAAGCGCCAGCATGAGGGCCACCGCCGGCAAGGAGAGCCGCCGGACCGTGGCATGGCGCGCTCGCATGCCTTTAACTGACGCCGCCGACTGACCACCGGTTGCGATTTTCTCGAGGCCGCCAGGAGGCGATCTCGCGCCGCGCGGTAAAGGTCGCTGCCCGCACACCCAACCGTTCGGCCTGGATGCCCGTCTCTATTAGTGGGACGAATTGTCTCGGAGGTGGTCGAACTGGGAGCCGTCACGCCAGGCAGGTGCGGCAGGACCGCGGCCGCACGGTGCGCCGCCACGCTGGCGATCGCGTGCCTGGCCCTCAGCGTGGCGGCCGCAGGGTGCGCGACACGGACGACACCGGCACCGCGAACGACGGCTCAAGGTGCCGGGCTGGTCGTGACCGGCGTATCCGACCTGGTTTCTGCACGGCTCGGACTGATCGGTCTTGGCCCCGCTCCGACCGCGAGCAGCGGTCACGCGCAGCTGATGCTGACCACGAACTTCGGCCGGACCTTCAGCGATATCGGCCCGAGGACCGATCAGCTGACCGAGCCGGACAGCATCTTCTTCCTCGACCGTCAGCACGGCTGGTTCGCGACATTCAGCATCCTGAATCTCGCCGAGAACGTGTACCGGACCAGCAATGGCGGGCGCACCTGGCAGGCGTTCGCCGCTCCCGGGCACAACCAGGCCGCCGGCAGCGCCGACTACCTGCAGTTCCTCACTCCCGCTGATGGCTGGCTGGTCGATGTCGTGGCCAACGCGCCGGCCGAGGAGTTGTTCCGCACCACGGATGGCGGCTCCACCTGGCGCCTGGTCGCCACGCTCAACGGCCAGCGCCCGCATGGTGTGGGCACGCTGCCTGCCCTCGGCATGATCAGGTTCGAGCCGGGAGGAATGACCGGCTGGCTCAGCAACAACCTATTCGGCTCTCCGCTCTATCGCACCACCGACGGCGGGCGCAGCTGGCGGCAGGTTCACCTCCGGGCGCCGTCCGGCGCGGCCTTCGGGCCCCCGGCTGTCTTCGGCCGGACGCTGGCCGAGCCAGTAACGGTCGGCGCTGGCGGGACAGCCAGCCTGCGCATTTACATAAGCCGGGACGACGGTGAGACGTGGTCGCTGGCGTCGACGCTGCAGAACGCGGCGAGCCGGTCGTGCTCGGGCCCGCTGCCGACCAGCTTCCCGGGCCAGGCCGTGGCCTGGGCGGCAGCCTTCCGCGACAGCCACGTCGTGGTCTACCGGACGACCAGCCAGGGCAAGAGCTGGACCCCGCTGGCCACTCCAGCGCCGGCCTCACGCCAGTTCTGCGGTCCCGACCAGATCGAGGCGGTTGGAGCCGGCCGGGCATGGCTCACGACGCCAGGACCGTACGGCAGCAACGCGCCGCGGATCTACGCCACCACCACTGCCGGACACACCTGGCAGCGGATCACTCTGATCCGACCCGCGACCTGAGGCGATCCCGCCCGCCAGGCCCGTGTCCGCCTCGGCGCTTACCGCGCCGGAGCGGACGGGTGCTGGGTGACGGCCCAGGCGGCTACTTCGGCCCGGCTGCGAACGTCCAGTTTCGACATCACATGATGCAGGTGAACCTCGGCGGTCTTCTCGGAGATGCCGAGCACCCTGCCGATCTGCCGGTTGGTCCGGCCCGAGGCGACCAGCGCGGCCACCTGCCGCTCTCGCGGGGTGAGCGGCACCTGCCGAGCGCGGTCCGGATCACCCGGCGCGGCGCCCGAAGCGACCGCCATGGCGAGATCCGCGACCTGCTGGACGGGCATGGCCCGGCCAGCCTGGATGAGCCGGTCAGCGTCCTGAGGCCCCAGGGCCCTGGCCAGCGTCCGCTCGACGGCCGAGTTCCTTGCCTGCTCGGTGCCGGGCGGGCGGGCGGCTTCCCGCGCGCGAAGCGCCGCGGCCGCGCCGATCAGCCGGGCGGCACTCTCGTAGTGCGCCCGTTCGCTGGCGACGTAGGCGAGCGCCTCCAGGCAGTGGGCGAGGCCCCTGGAGTCGCCAACGTCTGTGTAGATCCGCAGCGCCTCCGCCAGCAGCGGGCACGCTTCCTCAAGCCGATGCTGAGCGCTCAGCGTCGTGGCGAGCCCCCAGGCCGACCATGCCGCTGCCCACGGATAGTCCAGCTCGCGGAATTCTCGCAGGCTCTCCCGGAGCAGCTCCGCGGCGCTGCCCAGGTCGCCGTGGTCCCGAGCGAGCAGCCCGAGGTCGTGCCGGGCCCATGCCATCCCGTGCGTGTTGCCCCCTGCGCGGAAGCCCGCCTCCGCCCGCCGATGCCAGCTGGCAGACGCATCCCACTCGCCGTCGGCGCGGGCCACATGCCCGAGAAAGGCGCACGCGATCGCCGCGCGGCGCACGTCGGCATGCTCCTCGGCGCGCTCAAGGGCGCGGAGCATGAGGTGCCTGGCACGACCGGTCTCCCCCGTCGCCCAGGCCAGGGCCCCGGCGGCGAGGAGCACGCCACCCAGGCCGTCCGCCGTGGTGTCATCGCTCGTCGCCGCCGGGTCATGCCTGCCTGGGCCTAGCGGAAGGACCGCGTCCACGCAGGCCTGGCCCTGAACGAGGTTGCCCCGGGTGTAGTAGTACCAGCCGAGCCCCGCAGCTAGCGACAGTGCCCAGGCATCCTGGCCCGCCCTCAGACAGTAATCCAGCGCGGAGCGCAGGTCCGCGTGGTGGCGGTCGCCTCGCTGTGGCGAGGTGCGCTCCTCCGGCAGGCCGATGGAAGCCTCGAGCTGCGTCGCCACCCCCACGTAGTGGCCAGCGTGCCTGGCCCGCGTCTCCTCGGCTTCGGCATGGCACGCCAGCTGCTCTGCGGCGTACTCGCGCAAGCTGTCCAGCATCGAGAACTCAGCGGTCTCCTCATCGCCGGGCAGCCGCCGGATGAGGCTCTTGTCGAGCAGCGACTCCACCATCGCGAGCGCGTCGTCCCCGTTCACGGCGCAGACGCTGGCCGCGTCGGCAAGCGTCCAGTTGCCGGCAAACACCGACAGCCTGCGGAACAGCATGCGCTCGCCGGAGTCGAGCAGGTCATAGCTCCAGGCGATGGCACTGCGCAGTGCGCGCTGCCGGGCCGGCACGTCCTGCGTGCTCCCGGCCAGCACCTCCATCCTGCTGCTGAGCCGGAACAGCATCTCCCCGGGGGTCAGGACCTTCAGCCGGGCCGCGGCCAGCTCGATGGCCAGCGGCAGGCCTTCCAGCCGGATGCAGGCGCTGGCCAGCAACAGCGCATTGGCCGAAGTGAGACCGAAGCTCGGGTTGGTTCGGTGTGCGCGGTCCAGCAGCAGCGCGACCGATGGGTTCGCCGCCAGACGGCGCAGGTCGGCCACATCCGCTGTCGCGGGCACGGCGAGCGGCGGAACCGGAAACTCCTGCTCGGCGGAGAGCCGAAGCCGCTCCCGGCTGGTAGCGAGCACCCGCAGCCGCGGACAGGCCGCGAGCACCCGGGCGACGTCCGGGGCTGCGGCCAGCAGGTGCTCGCAGTTGTCCAGAACTACGAGCCGTTCCTCATCGTTCAGAGCCGCAGACAGCTGGCCGGTCAGATCCGTCCCGCCCCTCGGCTCGACGCCCACCGCCTGAGCCAGCTCGACGACCACCAGCGCCGGATCCCGGACCGCAGCCAGGTCGACGAACACCGATGCGCATCCGGTGCGCTCGGCGTAAGCCGACGCACATGCGACGGCGAGGCGGGTCTTGCCAATGCCGGGCGGCCCGGTGAGCGTGACCAGCCGGGCCTGTGCACGCGCGAGCAGCTCGGACACAGCCGCCAGATCGACCTCCCGACCGATGAACAGGTCAGCAGGCGCCGGCAGGCCACCGTGCGGTGCCCCTCTCGCATCTCGCATCCGACCGCCCTACCCAGGTCCCTATTCGTGCAGCCAGGAGGCCATGTCCCGAGCATACGAACGCGCACCGAGTTGGCGCGCTGAGCTTCGCATGCCGAGTCACGCTAATGGCTCATGTAGGGGAATTCCCCAATACCGGGATCGGAGTCCTCGCCCGTACAACGGATCCTGCGATCGATACGAAGGAGACACCGATGACCATCACCGACCGTCCCGTCGACAACGGCGTGAACGTCCAGGCCCTGCTCGGCGCCCGCGAGGCGCTGTCCGCCGCGCCGGAGGCGGCGCAGTTCACCTTTCGGGCCGCCTGCACATGGCTCAACGGCACCCACAGCCGCTCCAGCGTGGCCGGCTTCACCGGCCTGGGCGCCGAGCAGCAGCACCGCACCACCTACGAGTACGACGTCGATCACCCCGAGTGCTTCGCGTCGGAGGACAACGGGGCCACGCCGGTGGAGTACATACTGGTCGGCCTGGTCGGGTGCCTGACCGCGGGCGTCGCCGCGGTCGCCCAGCACCGGGGCATCCAGCTCCGGTCGGTCACCGCCACGATCGAGGGCGAGATGAACGTCCTTGGCATCCTCGGCGCCGACCCCGATATCCGCAACGGCTTCGAGGCCGTGACGGTCAAGTTCGCCATCGACGCCGACGCCTCCCGCGACGACGTCGAGGCACTGCTCGCCCAGGCGCAGAAGCGCTCGGCGGCCTTCGACATCGTGACCAACCCGACGAAGGTGCTCGTCGAGCTCGCCTGACAGCCACCGCCAGGAACCCGGCATGATCCAGACCACGGCAGTCGTCATCGGCGCCGGCCACGCCGGCCTGGCCATGAGCCGCCGCCTCACCGACCGCTCGATCGACCACGTCGTCCTCGAGCGCGGTGAGGTGGCGAACTCGTGGCGGACCCAGCGCTGGCCCAGCCTGCGGCTGCTCACCCCGAACTGGCAGACCCGGCTCCCCGGCCGCCTCTACGCCGGAGATTACCCCGACAATTTCATGCCGGTCGCCGAAGTCGTCGCCACCCTCACCTGCTACGCCCGTCTCATCGGCGCACCAATCCGCACCGCCACGACGGTCCGCGCCCTGCGTGCCGCGCCGGACGGCTACGAGATCGCGGCCGGCGACGACCTGCTGCGCGCCCGGGCCGTGGTCGTGGCCACCGGGGCGTGCACCCTGCCCGCCATCCCGCGCCTGGCCGAAGCCGTCCCCCCGGGCATCACCACGCTCACCCCGCTCGACTACCGCGACCCCGGCCACCTCCCCGACGGCGGGGTCCTCGTCGTCGGCGCGTCAGCCACCGGCGTCCAGCTCGCCGGCGAGATCCGCCGATCCGGCCGCCCGGTCACCCTCGCCGCCGGCGAGCACGTCCGGCTGCCCCGCACCTACCGTGGCCGCGACATCTTCTGGTGGCTGGAGGCAACCGGGCTGCTGGCCGAGCGCTACGACCAGATCGACGACGTCACCCGCGCCCGCCACCTGCCATCCCCCCAGCTCACCGGCACCAGCCAAGCCGTCATGACTGACCTCAACAAGCTCGCGGCGCAAGGCGTCCGCATCGTGGGCCGCCTCGGCCGCATCACCGGCGGCGTGGCCCAGTTCTCCGGGTCGCTCGCCAACACCTGCGCCCTCGCCGACCTGAAGATGAACCGTTTCCTGAACCGAGCCGACGAGTGGGCCACCGCCTCGGGCCTCGATCACGAGCTCCCGCTACCGCACCGCTTCGCGCCTACCCGCGTCGACCCCCGCTCGCCCCTGGAACTCGACCTGCGGAGCGGGGAGATCACCACCGTGCTGTGGGCCACCGGATTCCGGCCCGATCACTCCTGGCTCGACATCCCCGTCCGTGACCGGGCCGGCCACCTGCGCCACGACGGCGGCGTCGTCACCGGCGCCCCCGGACTCTACCTCCTCGGCCTGCCCGTCCTGCGCACCCGCGCCTCCACCTACATCCACGGCGCAGCCGCCGACACCCAGGCCCTAGCCGACCACCTGCATTCCTTTCTCAGCAGGCGAGGCTGACCGGCGAGAATAGCGTTCACGCAGAACTGGCGACGTACGAAGGGAGCAGCGATGACGAGCCCGAGCGCAGGCCTTTCCCAGTGGGAGATGGTGGACGAGGGATGGGGCCGCAAGGCGGTGGACTTCGCGACGCTGAGCGAGCCAAGCAACTGCCGGGAGTACGTCGCCATGCACCACCGGCTCGGCGTCGACACCGGCGACCGGCTCCTCGACATGGCTTGCGGATCCGGGCTCGCGATCGAGCTTGCCCGCCTGCGCGGCGCTTCCTGCTCCGGTATCGATGCCTCGCCCAGGCTGGTCGCGGTAGCCAGGGATCGCAACCCCGGAAGCGACATCAGGGTCGGCGACATGAATGCCCTGCCGTGGGAGCCGGCGTCGTTCGACGTCGTCACCAGCTTCCGCGGCATCTGGGGTACCACCCCCGATGCGGTTGACCAGATCTACCGAGTCGTTCGGCCCGGCGGACGCGTCGGGATAACGGTGTGGGGTCACCTGAAGATCTCTCCGGGAGCCTGGGCGCTGGCACCGTTCATCCTCGCTACGACGGAAAAGATCGACAACCAGGCTGCGATGGTGGCACTCGGCAGGCCCGGTGCCGGCGAGCAACTCCTCGCGTCGCGCGGATTCGTCGATGTCGAGCGCATGGACGTTCCGTTCGCCTTCGAGTTCGCTGACCCGGACCTTTACGCGCGTGCGCTGGCCGCTACCGGCCCGGCCTATGAGGCGATCCAGAATGTCGGCGAGGCTGAGTTCCGTCGCGTGGCCGCCGGGGAGGCTCGGGGGCGGCTGCGGGACGGCTTGCCGCTTCGGGCCGAGATCAAAGTCGTGGGCTACCTGGCCCGCAGACCCGAGTAACCAGAACGCGCATGACCTGGAGCATGACGTACCCCAGGCGACAGGCCGCCTAGCCGCCGGTCGGCGCCTTGTGCACGGAGGCGGTGAAGATCTGCCCGATCGAGGCGTCCAGTTGTGCGTGGAACTGCTCGTCGGTCTGCTGGTCGGCCAGTCCCTCGAGCAGTGCACGGGAGAAACTCGCGATCATGCTGGGATCCTTGGCCAGCAATGCGCACGCCTGGTCGCGGCTGTAGCCGCCGGACAGGGCGAGCACCCGCAGGACCCGGGGGTCGGCGGCGAGGCCGGCGTAGAGGCCCGGCTGGCTAGGGAGGGTCAGTTTCAGCATGACGGTGGCGTCGCCGGGCAGCGCCTCGATGCGCGTCTGCAACGCGTCCCGGAGCAGGGTCTCCGCTTCGGCCTTTCGCGGGCTGCCGATGCTGACCTCGGGCTCCAGGATCGGGACGAGCCCCGCCGCTGAGATCCGCATGGCGAACTCGAACTGCTGATCGGCGATCGCGGTCACCCCGTCCTTGTCGGCGTCGTGGATCACTGACCGCATCTTCGTGCCGAAGATCTGGTGCCGGTTCGCCCGCTCAAGCAATTCGCCGAGCCCATCGATCGGCTTCATCAACTGCACGCCGTTCTGCTCGGCGGCGAGTCCCTTGTCTACCTTGAGGAACGGGACGACCTGCTTGTCGTCCCACAGGTACCGCGCCGTCGGCACGCCCTGCATGTCCCGCTCCATGGTCTGCTCGAACAAGATCGCCGCCAGGATGCGCGAGCCGCCGAACGCCGGGTCGGTGATCACCCGCGTGCGCATCGCGTGGACGAGGTCGAACATCTCCTTCTCGGAGGCGTACCGGTCCCCGTCGATGCCGTAATCGGCCAGTGCCTTCGGGGTGCTGCCGCCACTTTGGTCCAGCGCCGCGAAGAACCCGCGGCCCGTGCGGACCTTCTCAAGTTGCGTGACGTCCATGCCTGCCATCCTTCCATCCTTCCCGCCCAGCGACCACCGCCACCAGGTTCCCCGGCGGCTACGGAGAAGGATGCGGACGCCCCAGTGCCCCGCAAGCCCCCAGTGCCCCGCAAGCCCCAGCGACCACGGAGCCCCCATCTGCGCCGCTCCTCACTCCCTCCTGTCGCCCGCACTTCTCACCCGCTGCGGTCACTTTTCATCCGCTGCGGTCACTTCTCATCCGCTAGCGTCATGATCACGAGGCTTTTAGGATGATTTGTGAGGCGCCAGCAAGTAAGAAGTCGGCCCGCCCGGGGGAGGCGGATCGCGCTGACCGCGTTATCCGCGGCCGACTCGACGGCCACAACGCCGAGGAACGGAGCCATCGGCAGCTGGATGCCGTCGGCCCGGGCGCCCACGCATCGTCGCAGGTCAGTGGCGGTGGAGGTGGGATTTGAACCCACGGAAGGATTGCTCCTTCACACGCTTTCGAGGCGTGCGCCCTCGGCCACTAGGCGACTCCACCGCCGCAGAGCCTACCCGAGCCCGACCGGCGCTGCTCGGGCGCCCGCCGCACCGCATACCAGGCGACACCCGGTGGCCGCCCGCAGCACCACAGCACCGCCTACCCGGGCGACACCCGCCTGCCCGCCCGTCGCACCACGGCACCGCATGCCCGGGCGACACCCGCCTGCCCGCCCGTCACACCACGGCACCGCATGCCCGGGCGACACCCGCCCGCCGCCCGTCGCAGGAGCAGTCAGCGCAGGCGGCCGAAGAACGCGGTCAGCAGCGCCGCGCTCTCCTCTGCCAGCACGCCGCCGATCACCTCAACCGGAGGACCGAGCCGCCGGTCGCGGACGACGTCCCAGACCGATCCCGCGGCCCCCGCCCTTTCGTCGGTCGCCCCGTACACCAGCCGCCCGATCCGGGCGGCCAGGACGGCCCCGGCGCACATGGTGCACGGCTCGAGTGTGACCACCAGCGTGCAGCCGTCCAGCCGCCACGAACCCAGTGCGCGCGCAGCCTGCCTGATCGCCACGATCTCGGCGTGCGCGGTCGGGTCCCCGTCGACCAGACACGCGTTCCTGGCCCGGCCCGCTACCGCACCGTCAGGCCCGAGCACCACGGCCCCGACGGGCACGTCCGGCGAGGCAGCAGCGGCGGGGCCGACGGTCCCCGCCGCTACCTCCAGCGCAGCCCGCATCGCGGGCTCGAACGAGGCCATGTAGCCAG
>Ga0335081_10013542_pt1 | contig 13193 bp, 10 predicted proteins | sample Lox_Sample_35_FD_206713 | JGI IMG/M metagenome (GOLD analysis project Ga0335081, IMG submission 206713) | Soil microbial communities from Loxahatchee National Wildlife Refuge, Florida, United States - Lox_Sample_3.5 | ecosystem: Environmental > Terrestrial > Soil > Wetlands | place: USA...
AATCTTCACCACGCCGTACTGGCCCCGGCCGCCCGACTGCTTGATGTGCCGGCCTTCCCCCTCGGCCGCCTTGCGAATCGTCTCGCGATACGCCACCTGCGGCTTGCCGACATTGGCGCCCACACCGAATTCCCGCATCATGCGGTCCACGATGATCTCGAGGTGCAGCTCGCCCATTCCCGAGAGAATGGTCTGGCCGGTCTCCGGATCGGTGTTGACGCGGAACGTCGGATCCTCCTGCGCCAGTTTCTGGATGGCCATGCCCAGCTTCTCCTGGTCGGCCTTGGTTTTGGGCTCGACCGCGAGCTGGATCACGGGGGTCGGAAAATCGATCGACTCCAGAACCACGGGCCGCTGATCGTCGCAGATGGTATCGCCCGTCGAGACGGTCTTCAGGCCCACCGCCGCGCAGATATCGCCCGCCACGATTTCCTGAATTTCCTCGCGCTTGTTGGCGTGCATGCGGAGCAGGCGCCCGATGCGTTCCTTGCGCCGCTTGGCCACGTTGTACACCGAATCGCCCGACTTCAGCGTGCCCGAGTACACCCGGAAGAACGCCAACTGGCCGACATACGGGTCGGTCATGATCTTGAACACCAGCGCCGAGAACGGCTCCTTGTCGGAAGCGTGCCGGATGATCACCTTCTCGGGATCGTCCACATCCGCGCCTTCGATCGGCGGAACATCCAGCGGCGACGGCAGGTAATCCACCACCGCATCGAGCATGGTCTGCACGCCCTTGTTCTTGAATGCCGAGCCGCAGATCACCGGGAACACCTTGAGCCCGATGGTGGCTTTCCGGATGCCCGCACGGATCTCCTCGTTGGTCACGGGCTGGCCTTCGATGAACTTCTCGAAGAGCTGGTCGTCGAACTCGGAAATGACCTCGATCAGCTTCTCCCGGTAGGTCTTGGCCTGTTCGGCCAGGTCCGCCGGAATGTCCACCACGTCGAACTTGGCTCCCAGGGTCTCGTCGCGCCAGAGGATGGCCTTCATCTCCACGAGATCGACGATGCCCTTGAACTGATCTTCGGCGCCCACTGGAATCTGGATCGGCAGCGGACGGCACTTCAGACGATCCACGATGGTCTCGACCGAGTGGTAGAAATCCGCGCCCACGCGGTCCATCTTGTTGATGAAGCAAATCCGCGGAACCGAATACTTATCGGCCTGGCGCCAGACCGTCTCCGATTGCGGCTGCACGCCGGCGACGGCGTCGAAAACCGCCACCGCGCCATCCAGCACGCGCAGGCTGCGCTCGACTTCGGCGGTGAAGTCCACGTGGCCGGGCGTGTCGATAATGTTGATCTGGATGTCCCGCCACTCGCAGGTGGTCGCGGCCGATGTAATGGTAATGCCGCGCTCCTGCTCCTGCTCCATCCAATCCATGATGGCGGTGCCTTCATGGACCTCTCCCAGCTTGTGGGTGCGGCCGGTGTAATACAGAATCCGCTCTGTAGTTGTAGTTTTACCAGCATCGATATGTGCGGCGATGCCGATGTTCCTCATCCTTTCGAGCGGAATAGTTCTTGGCATAAAAACGTGAAACCCTGAAACCCTTTGCTCCTACCAACGATAATGCGCGAAAGCCTTGTTGGCTTCCGCCATGCGATGCACGTCGTCTCTCTTCTTGATCGCTCCGCCGCGCAGATTGGCGGCGTCGTTCAACTCGTTCGCCAACTTCTCCGCCATGCCCTTCTCGGCGCGCCCGCGGGCGTTGGTGATAATCCAGCGCATCGCCAGCGAAGTGCGGCGATTCTGCGGAACCTCGATGGGAACCTGGTAGTTGGCGCCGCCCACGCGGCGGGTCTTCACCTCGAGCAGCGGCTTGGCGTTCTCCACCGCCTTCTTGAAAGCCTTCAACGGATCGTCGCTGGTCCGCTCTTTCAACTTGTCCATGGCCTCATAGAAGATGCCCTGGGCGGTGGTCTTCTTTCCCTGCCACATCATGGAGTTCACAAACTTCTCGACCAGGGTGGAGTTGTACACCGGATCCGGCAGCACTTCACGAACGACGGCTCTTCTTCTGCGTGGCATACGTTTCCTTACGATTTGGGCCGCTTGGCGCCATACTTCGATCTGCCCTGCTTGCGGTTGGCCACGCCGGCGGTATCCAGCGCGCCGCGAATCACGTGGTAGCGCACGCCCGGCAGATCCTTCACACGGCCACCACGGATCAGCACAATCGAGTGCTCCTGCAGATTGTGGCCAACCCCGGGAATATAAGTGGTCACTTCGATCCCGTTGGTAAGCCGTACCCGCGCTACCTTTCGCAGCGCCGAATTGGGCTTCTTGGGAGTCGAAGTGTAGACACGGGTGCAGACCCCACGCTTCTGGGGACAACTCTCCAGCGCCGGGCTCGAGGTCTTCCAGCGTGGCGGTCTCCGCCCGTTACGCACAAGTTGGTTAAACGTCGGCACGAATTTCCTCTCGTGGCACAAGCATTTCTGCCTGTGGGAACTAGTGACACCGGCACAAGGCCCAGTGAAGGCTAGCGAATCAAAAAAGTGTCGCAACCCACAAAACAGCCCGGGACCCCTTTGCAATCCCGAACAAAACCTCAGGTCGCTGAACGAGATTACCTGCTTTGGACAGGCCCATGTTCCATTCGGCGTAACCGGTGGAACCTCGGGGCCTCACTCCCGGCCGGACCCGTCACAGACGGGTGGTAGCACAAAGAGCAGACCTGTACTCGCGAACTTTTCCAGGATAACCGAAGTAACACAATTGTGCAACTGCTCTGCCGCGTCCCAGCCGGCCGCATTACAGTCGCGTTACAGTGCCTGGCCGGCCGGCCGGTTGCTCCCAGCCTTGTTATTTTATCTGGAGGAAGACCATTGTGCCGGATCTGTCCATCTCTCCCTGGAAGCATCCCGAGGTGCCAGCCGAAGCATACAACAACAACTGGCGGATCTATCGGGAGACCGGCTCCGTGATCGTGTTTGTACACGGCGTTCTCTCGGACTCGGACGCCTGTTGGCGAAACCAGAAGAGCGGCACCTTCTGGCCCGACCTGGTTGCCGGCGACAAGTTGTTCCAGGACTCCGGCGTCTACCTCGGCGGATACTATACCGCATTCGATTCCACCGATTTCACAATCGCCGATTGCGCCCGTGAACTGCTTTCCGCGCTGATCGCCACCGACCAATACCCGCCCGTGCTGGATGCACAGCGGATGATCTTCATCTGCCACAGCCTGGGAGGCATCGTCACCCGCTACATGCTGGAACGCTGGCGCGAGCGATTCCAGCAAAAGAAGATTGCCCTGCTGCTGATTGCATCTCCGTCGATCGGGTCCAGGTACGCCAATCGGCTGGAGAACCTGCTGGACGTTTTGCAACATGAGACGGGTCGGCAACTGAGTTGGAGGTCAGCCGATCTCGTGGACCTGGACCGCAGGTTCAAAGATCTCAGGGAGCAGAATCTGATCCCCGCCTTGATGGGCCGCGAGTTGTGCGAGCACCGGTTCCCCGTCTATTGGAAATGGCTCGCACCGATTCTGAATCTCTTTCCGCCAGTGGTGGAGTTGGAGTCGGCCGGGCGCTATTTCGGCGATCCCAGAAGGCTGCCCAAGACCAATCACTCGACTGCCGTAAAACCGGATTCCGTGGAGCATTGCAGCCACCTGCAACTCCGCGAATTCTACAGCGAAGTGATCCAGCGTTTCCCGATCAGGAAGTGGGCCTTGCCGCAAATCATCCAGCGGTTTCCCGACCCGCGGGGACGGCTGCTTGCCGCGAATTTCGCGCTGAGCTGCGCGCGGATCAACTGGGATGTGGAATTGAACGAAGACGGGGACGCACGCAATGAGCAGGCGATCGAAGGAATCGTAGAGTGCCGCAGCGGCTCGGAAGCAAAGTATGCGCTGCCGCCAATGTGGGTGCCGGCCGGGCATCTGTCGCAATACGTCATCGACAGCAGCCGGAGTTCGGCCGGCGTCTTCCCGGAATCGGAAGAGGTGCGGCCGCGATTCAATCGAACCATTCTCGCTTTCCACCACCCTCCCAGCGAGAAAGATCCGGCCCGCGTCTTGCTCCGGAGCTGGGATTTTGATGTCTACGCCATGAACGTCGAGGAATTGCGCCGGAAAGAAGGGGCGCAGAAGGACGATCGGGACTATTTCCAGAAGAGCATCCGCTGGGAGCAAGTGGGTGAGCTGAATATCCTCGTGCGATTCCCCGCCGCGATGGAATTGGAGGCAGGGGCGGATGTGGAAGGCTATCAGCTCTTTCACGGGGACGATCAGGAGGTAGAAGTGTTCGACGAACACTTGACCGCCGAGGCGCGGGAGCAATTCTACTTCTCACAACTCGCCCGCGTCGCGGTGCTGCGATTCCGGAATCCCGCGCCCTGGACCGCCTATCGCGTGGTGTGGAAGCTTGGGCGGCGCCGCGGCGGCAATGAAATTCCACACGCCGAGGCCGCGATCATCGCTCAGCGGCGGAACAGCCTGCTGGCAATCCGCAAGCTGTTCCGCCCCGAGGAAAACGCGGTCACGGATATGAAGGAGACGGTGCTCAGAGCCCTGGCTGATCTTGGCGGGCTGGTGGTGGCAGAGATTTCGCGGTGCACCTCGGAAGTCGACCCCAACGCCGATCTGGAACTTGACGAGGACGGTGTCGAGTTGAACCTGATGGCGATCGATCTGACCGGGTCGCCGGAGCGCGAGATCCTTCGGACCGTGGCGGGGACGGACATCAAATCCGATACCTGGGAAGAAGCTCTGGCACTCGGCGATGGCATAGCCGGCCGGGCGGCGAAACGCCTGGAACCGCGGATCTACGACCGGGCGGGCGGGGATGCCCTGCTCGATGGGGCGTATTTCGCCATATCCAACCGGCATCATGAATGGCTGCTCGCCCTTCCCCTGTGGGACGAGAGTCTCGGGGCGCGGCCATACGGTGTGGTGAATATCGGCACTTATGATCCGCATGTTGCGGTGATGCTTCGAATCCTGGATAACCCCGAGTCGATCGAGTTGCTGTTGGAATACGCCAATGGCGAGTTCCTTTCCAGCATCTTGCCCGCCGCGCGGTGAATCTAATACGATTGAAGGGTATGAAACTCTATCGCAAACCGATCCTTGGAGACACCGTGACCGCTTACAAGGTCGCCGACGGTAGAGTGCTGGTCTCGCGCCGTTCACGTGTCGCGCGTCAGGGTGTCGAACCCGATGCCGGCGCTTCCAATCGCTTTTTCAAGCGCCTGATGCGGGTCTCGGCGGACCTGGTGCGCGAGTCCGCCGAGTAACGCCATATCGTCACTGCCCCGCTTCGGTGGCAGCGCGCTGTCCCGGAGCGGGCTTGCCGGCATCCAGGTGATTCCAATTCAGAATCGCGTTGAACGCCAGGAAGTAGGTGCCCTGCGACTGCCAGCGCCAGAAAGGACGCAGCGCAAACATCACGATGTGACCTTTGCCGAGGGACACGTCCACCGCCGCTGCCCGGCCTGACAGAGCTTCGCCGCCGGCGAGGGTTCCCGACAACAGCATGTCATTGGCATTCGCCGGGAATTGCACGACCACCCGCGGACGCTCCTCGGCGCCGCCGAACCCGCCGCGGCCCCCGCCTCCTGCGGCACCCCGGCCGCCGCCACCGCCGCCGCGTCCGCCACGGCCCCCACGGCCGCCGCCACCCGCTGCTTCTGCTTCGGCAGGCTGCGAAACGTCCACCGGGCTGCCGGCATCCAGTTGAGAAACGTGGATCGGCACCGCGTTGGGCGTCACATTCTGGCCATTCTGCGCTCCCGCTGCGCCTCCGAATCCTCCGCCACCGCCGCCACCAAAGCCTCCGAAGCCTCCCGCCGCACCACCGCCACCAGAGGCATTCAGCACCGGATCCTGGTTGAAGTAGACCGGCAGATCGCTCCCGTCATACCCGTAAGCGATCGGGCTCTTCAGGTCCGCCACTTTCGCCCGCAGGATCGACCCGCGCGCGAACAATTGCGAGGGATGCTCGACCGTAACACCGCCGGCCAGGTCGTACTCGGCCATCAGCGCCGCCGTGGAGCCTTCGGAGATCAGCGTCCCCCCGGCTTCGACGAACTTGGAGAGCTCCTGCAGCCCCTCGAATCCCATGCCTCCGCGGATATCATCGGTTTCGTCGATGGCGCCCAGGTTCGGCGTCTTGTCGGTCTTCTTGTAAGGAAGCGCCACATTCCCGGTCTTGGCGATTCCCGCGATCATGGACTGCGCGTTGCCGCCCACGTGCGGGAAGATGATCACATCGTACTTGGCGCGCAGGTTGCCTTCGCGCAATTTCTGGTCGGCGAAATAGGTGTAGGGTACGCCGTAATGATCGAGCGCCGCGCGCACCCATCCTTCATCCTGAGTCCGCGACCAGGAGTGCACGTATCCGATCCGCGGGAGGGTCATCTCGTGGGTCTTGACCGATGGCATCGAGGACACCGCCCAGGCGGACAGCCCCATATCGCGGACCATCGGCTCCAGGCGCCCGCGGTCGGCATTCGGGATGATGAACGCGCCGGCGCGCAGCTTGCGGCCGTTCAGATCGAAATCGTCCTCCGCCACGAGCATTTTCACGTCCTTGTTCTTGTAACGGAAGCCCATCAGCGCGTTGTCGGAGGTATGTTCGATGACCAGGGTGCTGCCGCTTCCGTCCACTCCGCCCGCCGCCTTGGCATCCGCGCTGAGCATCGTCATCGGACGATCCAGCACCGCCTTGTCGGTGAGCGGCACGAGCTTGACGTTGCGCATATACTCCATCGTCCAGCCAGTGTCGTCGTAGGGGCGCGGATTGGCCGTGGGATAGTTCTGTACGCTGAAATACATATCCGCCAGGGTGCGGTACGGCTGATCGCCGCGGACCACGTAGTCACCGGCGGCCACATCGACATTGCCGGCCTTAAAGGCGGAAGTCGCCTGGTGGACTTCGACACCCTGCCTCCGCAGCTCATTCACCATGTCGGCGGCGTCAGCCTTGCGGCGCTGCCCGGCAGGAATCAGCCAGGCATAAGTCGGACCGTTCTTGCCCTTGTCGATGGACCGCTTGTTCTTCATCCAGTAGTTTTCCAGGTAAAGCTCTTTATCCCTGGCGACGCGGTTCAGCGCGATCAGCAGCGCGGATTCCTGGATGTTGGTGTTGTTGCGCGGTCCCCACTTGATGGAGGGCAGCGGAGGATTCGGCCGGAACCACTCGCGGCTGGTCTGGGTGGCGCCGAGCTGCAGGTTCGGCTGCACATCCGGCCCGTAGCTCTGCACCTCGTAAAAACGCCCGAAGGAGTTGTGGGTAATCGCGATCCAGAAGAGGTAGTTGGGCACCCAGCCGTCGTAGAACCCGTAGGTGAACACGCCCGGCACGCCGCGCTTGGCCATTTCCATCACCTCGGTCTGGGCCAGCAGCCACCACTCGTCGATCTGGATCGGGTCGAGCGATGTGTTGTACGGTCCGGTGCCGGTAGAGACGTACAGGTAAGATTGCGCTTCGTGCAGGTCGTGGAGGATCGTCGGGTGCCATTCCAGCACGCCCTTGGTGAAGTTCTGGGTGATCTTGAGGTACTGCCCCATTCCGTCGCGATTGTTGTCGTGCTGGACGTATTTGCCCCAATACATCAGCGGCAGGCGCATGGCGCCCTGCGGCAGGCCCTTGTTGAAGTAGTAGGTATCGACTTCCTTCTCGCGCCCGTCCACCTCGATGACGGGTGTGATGAAGGTGATGATGTTGTTGCGGATGGCCTGGATGAAGGGCGTCTCCTCCACGATCAGGCGGTAGGCCAGCTCGATGAGCATTTCGGGGCCGCCGGTTTCGGGCGAGTGGATGCCGCTGTTGGCCCAATAGAGCGGCTTGCCTGTCTTGATGAGCTCGTGCGCCTGCTCGTCGGTGATTCTGCGCGGATCGCCAAGCTTCGCCAGGATGTCCTTGTACTTGTCGAGATCTTTGATGGTCGCTTCATCCGCGATCGCCAGGATCACCTGGTCGCGGCCTTCCTCGGTCTGGCCGATCTTCCAGAACTTGGCGCGCGGGGATGCCTTGGCCAACGCCTCGTAGTAGCGGTAGATGTCCTTGGCGTACGTCAGCTCGCCCGGCTTGCCGGGGATGCGCCCCAGGAACTTGAGCGGCGAGGGGACCGTGTCCGATGCCGGCATGTGGTCCACCAGCTCGGTGGTGATGCGTGGATCCTGGAGGTACTCGTGGATGAGCTTGGTGTATTCCTCGTCCATCTTCTGCGGGGCGGAAGCGGTGGCCGTCGCGGCGGCGGGTTTGCTGCCCTTCTTGCTCTGCGCGACGGCAGGCAGGGCGGCGAAGCCGGCGGCAAGGGCGCAAACCAACAACGCACTCCCGGACGTGGCGAAGCGATCTCTCATAAATGGGCGACTCCTTCTGAGGGGTATCCAGACTGATACCGCTTTTCGGAGCCGCCTGTCAACTTCGAAGGGCGGAAGGTTGGAGGCGGGAAGTGAGGGCAAATCGGGCCTCGACGATCGTTTGGTGGGCCCAAAGGGCTCTCGCAAGGTGTCATTCGATCTGTAACTCTTTTTCTTTCAATAGGAATTGGGTTCGTTCCGAAAAACGTGTCCTTCGCCGCCACTGGCACTCTACACGCCCGACGAACGCGCCACGTCGTCCGACGGGCCTCTTCATCGAATCGCACCTCAGAGCATAACAGGGCGACAGCGGCGAGGCAGGTTCGAGCGGCAGGCAAGCGGCTGGCCGGCAAGAGGATGGGAGTTCGAAAACGGGTGTGAATGCTCAGGCCGGCGCGCGCGGCCTTTCCGCCGTGCGGTTTCTGCTGCCGATCGCGAGCAGCGCGGCGCGACCATTGGACGAGGCGGAACAGGCTCATCGTTCCGGCGCGATGGAAGCAGGACAAGCAGGAATGGGTTACCCCACCAACTTCAGGATGAACTGCTCCATGACCGTCCGGTCGTCGCGGGTGTCGCGCAGCCCTTTGTCGGCCTGATAGATCAGGTTCATGGCGCGCTCCAACTGGGACTGGTCGAACTTCGACACGGTCTGGTAGACCTGGTCGGCGCGGGATCCCCACATCGGGATGCCGAGGCGCGTGAAGTGCCCCTGAATCTGCTGCGAACTCTTCAGCCCGGCCTCGCGCGCGACGAGGGCCATGCGGAATTGCGTGGAGAGGAAGGCCAGCGCCAGCGGGAGGTATTGCCCTTCGCGGGTGAGCGTATCGAGGACCTCCAGCGCGCGCCGCCGGTCGCGCCTGCCTAACGCGTTCACCAGCGCGAAGACGTTGGTTGCGCGGGCATCGGGCACCAGGGCGGCTATGTCGTCCTCCCCGACTGCCCGTGCGCCTGCAAAGAGCGACAATTTCTCAATCTCGACCGCCACGCGAGCCACGTCGGCACCCAGAGCCTCCACCAGCAGGTCCAGGGCGGCGGGGTCGATGCGCAGTCCCGCCCGGCGGGCGAGCGCTTCGGCCTCCGCGCGGGCATCCTGCACGGAGAAACGGCGCAGTTCCACTACCTCCGTAATGGCGGCATAGAACTTGCGGACGCGGTCCTGGCGGCGCTTGTCGTCGCCTTCGAAATCGAAGCGAATCGCCTCGAACACCAGGACCACGCCCGGGGTGGGATCGCGCAGGTAGGCGGTCAACAGGGCAGTATCGCCCGTAGACGGTGCGGACTCGGAATCGCTTTCCTCCTCACCGCGTCCGCGCGGCATGGCAGCTTCGGCGTTGGCGACCCAGATGAGGCGTTCCGATACGAAGAGGGAGAGCGACCGCGCGTCGTCCAGCACCTCGGCGAGCGAGCGTTCCGCCAGATCGTGGCGGGTGAGGGCCTCCGGGGCGACGGTTGCGGCCAAGGCGTCGCGCAGCCGCCGGCGCTCGTATGCCTCGGTACCCAACAGCAGGATTGCGGGCGGAATCGCCTGTTTGCGAATGCGGGCCAGCAGTTGCGCGGGTGTCACAGCTAGAAGTCCACCAGAATGGCAGTCACCACACTTCGCGCGACGTCGCGGCTCAGGCGGATGATGGCGGTGCCGCTTTCATCGAAATACGCCTGAGGATCGAGCGAAATCTCGTAGCGTTCCCGGAATTCGTATCGCGGGCGCGAGAAGATCGTCTTCCCCGTCTGGCGGTCCGTGAGGGTGACTTGCAGGATGACAATGATGATGGCGCCGGTGGCGCGTCCCGAGGTCTGATCGACGATGTTCGGGCCGGAGGCGAACTGGAGCACGGTGCCATTGAGCACGGCATCGGCCTTTTCGGGTTCCGCCACGATGGTATAGCGGGTGCGCGAGATGAACTCCCGGGTAAGGTCCTCGGAGATGAGTTGCGATAGTTTCTGGTGGACGGTTTGGTTGCCGAACGCCGGGATGGCGATGGTGTGGACGGTCTTGGGCATCAGGTCGGCGTGCCCGGCGACGTGGTAGCCGCAACTGGCGGAAAGGAACGCGATCGCCGCCAGCATCCCCCAACCCCTGATCTCCAACCCCCAAACCCTGCCTTTCATAGTTGCCTCGCGACGGCTACGGCATTTTCGGCGGGGAGGCGGAGATTGTCGGCCACCAGCCAGAACCAGCAGGCTTCCGGGTTGTTGCGGTCCTCGGCGATGTGGCCCACGGCGATTCCGTTCTGGCCGGCATGCCCGACGTTGTTGGGCGGCTCGAAGTCGCGGCCGCGCACCTCGATGGCTGCCGTGACCAGGCCGCTTTCCAGGGCGTCCACTCCGGGATTGCTCTCCAATTCGACCCAGGCCGAAAACGAATAGCCGTGAAAGACCGGCGCCTGAACGACGCGCAGAGATGGTATGGTTGCGCCCTCACCTTCGCCCGGCAACGCGAGGAGCGTGGCCAGATGACGCTCGATCCGCAGTTCGGTTTCCTCGAGTGCGGCGGGCGCTTCCGAGCCGTACCTGGCCAGCAGGTTGAAGCTGAGCTGCGCGTCGAAGATGGCTCGCGGCAGGCTTTTGAAGGAGAGCAGGCTGATGGTCTGTTGTTGCAGTTCCTCGACCGCGCTGGAGCCGCGCTCACTGGCCGGAGCGAAGATCTGGATTACCGAACGGCGGATGCGGTCGTGCTCGTGAATGCGGCGCAGAAACAGCGCCAGCGCAATCGCGGCGGGGTGGGCGATCACGTGAACGCGGCCCTCCGGGCTTTCGGATTCCAGATCGTCCGCGGACTCGATCATGGGTGCGCGCAAACGCGCGTCGGGCCGCTCTTCGGCGGAATCGGTCAAGTCAATGATCGCAACCTCGGGTTCATCGCCCGCGATCTCCAATGCTTTGCGGTTGACATCGGCCGAGGCGGCGAGGAATATGGCTCGGACTCCGTCGAAGCTTTCGGGGCTCAGACCTTCGACCAGAGAGGGCTCATCGCCAACCCGAGTGAGCGTCCCGGCCTGCTCGTCTTCGGACGCGATCAGGCGGAGATGGATGTCCTCTCCCGAGGTCGCCACCACGTCGCGGATCTCGCGGCCGAGCAAGGATTCGCTCCCCACCAGCGCCGCTGTGAAGGTCTCAGCCAACGCGCTGCTCCGATGGTGGCGGCCCAGCGGGCCGGATGCGGCGCCGGATGATGCCGCCGATGCGGATGACAATGCCGCCGCCGACATAAGCGGTCGCCAGAGCCAGCAACACGGGTTGGGGCCAGTTCCAAATGGCGTAGATCAGCGCTCCGATCAAAATGATGATGAGCGGGGTGTAGGGTTTGGCGAGGTTGATACCTTTGAAGCTGTAATACCGCCAGGTGCTGACCATCAGAAAGCTGAGCAGCAGCAGCAAGGCAAGCCACGCCGCCGACGCTTTCCAGGATGTCAGGGGCTCGCCGTCGCAGGCGAACACCACCGCGCAGACCATGCCCGCGGCCGCGGGGATGGGCAGGCCGACGAAGTACTTGCGGTCGGGGCGGCCGGGATTCTTGGGGATCGGGTTCTTCTGAATGTTGAAGCGTGCCAGGCGCGCCGCGCCGCATAGCAGGAAGAGAAACGCGATGAAGTAGCCGGCGTTGAAGAGTTCCCTGCGGATTTGCTCACCGAGAGACGGCTCGATAAACTGCACGCCCCAGGCGAAGGCCAGAACCGCGGGGGCGATACCAAAGCTGATGACATCCGCCAGGGAATCCATTTCCCGGCCGAAGTCGCTGGTGGTGTTGGTCATGCGGGCGATGCGTCCGTCCAGGCCGTCGAGCACGCCGGCCGCCATGATGGCAGTGGCGGCGATAGTGAAGTGCTCGTGCGCGGATCCGCGCGTGGCTGCCTGCATGGCTCCGCGGAACGACCGTAGGATGCCGATATACCCGAGAAAGATGTTACCCGCCGTGAAGAGGGTCGGCAGCGCATAGGCCACACGGCGAGGGCGCCGTTCCGGAGAACGCGGGTCTACCAGCCGGTCTTTAAGACCCATGGGCCTGTCCCGGCGACGATACCGAGTCTCCACGGCGGGCAATGACGCTGGATCCGCCGGCCACCCGCATGCCGGGCTTGACGACGATCTCCCATTCCGGCCCGAGCAGAACATCGACGCGCGATCCGAACTTGATCAGCCCCACGCGGTCGCCGGCGGCGACGCGGTCGCCGGGCCGCTTGTTGAACACAATGCGGCGCGCGATCAGGCCCGCGATCTGTTTGAAGGTCACGCTGGTGCCGTCGCCCCGCACGGTCACCACGTTCTGCTCATTTATGGCAGAGCACTCCTCGCGGCTCGCCACGTGGAATTTCCCTTGCTGGTAATGCACTTTCTCGATGGTGCCGGCGATGGGGGCGCGATTGACATGAACGTCGAAAACGTTGAGGAAGATGCTGATTCGCTGGAGCGTGCGGCTCTCGGACTTCACCGCCACGACCTTACCATCGGCGGGCGAGACGGCTACGGCCCCGGAGGGTATGGCGCGTTCGGGGTCGCGGAAAAAGTAGAGGCAAAACAGCGCCAGCAGCCAGAGCGGCGACGCCAGCCAAGGGCTCACCAGCCACGCGACTACCGCGCCGGCGCCTGCCAGGCCCAGGGCGTAATAGATGCCATCAATTACGATCGCCAAGCTACAACTATTTTCCCACAGAGTGCGGGACGAACTAACGACGACAGGGTATGGATCTTGGCGGCGTCGAAATCCCCTTCGCCAGGAGTGGCGCTGTGCACCCGCAAAGCGACGTGAGGGGCGACGCGGCAAGCTCCGAAAACCCTTCGCGGGCACAGGAGTTCGAGGCGACCAAAAAGCGCCGGGAGGGAGCCTCGGCGCGGCAGGGCAGGAGTGCCTGCGCCACGTGGCTATCGTTTG